>Ga0080064_1004840_pt1 | contig 16635 bp, 17 predicted proteins | sample Subgrocontami54m_FD_69260 | JGI IMG/M metagenome (GOLD analysis project Ga0080064, IMG submission 69260) | Subsurface groundwater microbial communities from S. Glens Falls, New York, USA - GMW46 contaminated, 5.4 m (SPADES assembly) (version 2) ...
AGCAGGAGACGAAGATCTTATACAACAAGGAAGACCTCTGGAACATCCCAAAGAAGCAGGACAAGGACATGGAGCCGTACTACACGATCATGAAGCTCCCCAAAACCGGCCTGCACAAAGAGGCACGGAAGGAAGAGTTCATCCTCCTGGTTCCCTTCACGCCGGCCAAGCGCGACAACATGGCAGCCTGGCTCGCGGCCCGCTCCGACGCGCCCAACTACGGCAAGCTGATCGTGTACCTGTTCCCGAAACAGAAGCTCGTCTACGGCCCCCGGCAGGTGGACGCACGGATCGACCAGGACTCGGCCATCTCGCAACAACTCACCCTGTGGAGCCAGCGCGGCTCCCAGGCGATCCGCGGCAGTCTGCTGGCGATCCCGATCGAGGACGCTTTGCTCTACGTGCAGCCGCTCTACCTCTCGGCGTCGGAAGGGGCGCTCCCGGAACTGCGCCGGGTCATCGTGGCGTATGGGAATCAGCTGCGGATGGATACGAATCTCGAAGCGGCGCTGGACGGCATCTTCGGCAGCAGCGCTGCGCCGTCGGGCAAGCAGGCCGCTACGGCGAAAGCCACACCCGCGGCACTGACCCCGGCATCACTTTCAGGAACATCCGCGCCGTCCGCCCTGGCCAAACAAGCCCTCGACCACTTCAACAAAGCCCAGGCCGCCCTCAAAGACCAGGACTGGACGCGCTACGGCGAGGAACTCAAAAAGATGCGAACGGCGCTGGAGGAACTGGCGAAGAAATAGAACTCTGCTACTTCTGCTTGAGCATCTCGGCGGCGGTGGAGCGGATGGTGGGGGTGATCTTTTCTCCGCCGAGCATGCGCGCGACCTCTTCCACCCGCCCGGCCTTGTCCAGCAATTCCACCTGCGTCACCGTGCGCCCGCTCTTCGCCGCCTTGGCCACCGAGAAGTGCCGCTGCGCCTGTGCCGCGATGGGCGCAAGGTGCGTGATGCAGAACACCTGATGCCCGTGCCGGCTCAGCTCGCGGAGCCGCTTCCCCACGACTTCCGACACAGCCCCACCAATGCCAGCATCCACCTCGTCAAAGACCAGGACCGGCACGCGATCCTGTTCGGCCAGCACCGTCTTCATTGCCAGCATCACCCGTGACAGTTCCCCGCCTGAGGCGATCCGGGCCAGCGGCTGAGGCGCCTCACCCAGGTTGGAGGAGAACAGGAACTCCACGCGATCGCTCCCCGTTGATGTCAAGTGAGGGCCATCCGCACCGGCCTCCTGTTCCACCGCAATGCGGACGCGTGCATGCTCCATCCGCAAGTCCTTCAGCTCGCGCTCCAGCCGTTTTTCCAATTCACCCGCCGCCTTCGTTCGCTTACGCGACAATGCCTGCGCCAGCTTGAGCGCCTTCTCGCGCTGGTCGGCCACCTGCGTCGAAAGTGCCTTCAGCGCCTCATCGCCGGATTCCAGTTCTTGCAGGTCCCGCTTCGCCTGCTCCCCGCGCCTGATGACCTCCTCCAGCGAGCCCCCGTACTTCTTGACGAGCCGGTGGATGAGGTCCAGCCGCTCTTCCACCTTGTCCAGCCGCCCCGGATCGAATTCCAGCTTGTCCCGATAGGCCCGCAGGCGCTGGGCCAAATCCGTCAACTGCGCCACCGCCTCCACAAACCGGTCCCGCTCATCCGTCATTTCCTTGTCGATGGCAGCCAGCTCCTTCAACAAACCGGCCAGCGAGCCAAGGCTCTGCACAATTGAAGGCTCCTCTTCGTAGAGCGGCCTATACGCGGCCTGCACCAACTCGGCAAGCCGTCTCCCTTGAGAGAGCAGCAGCCGCTCACGCTCCAATTCCCGATCTTCGCCGACACGCAGATTCGCCCCCGTCATTTCCTCCACTTGATAGCGCAGGAGGTCTTCGCGCGCCTGCCGGTCCGCCAACGCGCTCCGCCGTTCGGCCAGGCGCGCCTCAAGCCCGTGCCACGTGCCGAATGCCGCCGCATAGTCCGCGCGCGTGTCGGCCAGCCCGCCGAACTCGTCGAGCAGATCCAGTTGCACGGTCGGTTTAAACAGGGATTGGTGCTCGTGCTGGCCGTGGATGTCCACGAGGAGACCGCGGAGCGACTGAAGAACGTTGAGCGGCGCCGGCCGCCCATTGATGTGAATGCGGTTTTTGCCGGCCCGCGACAGAATGCGGCGCAGAATCAGCTCGTTCTCGCCCGAACTGATGAGATCCTGTTCTTGCAGGACTCGTGCGACCGGACTTCCCGGCGCGAGGGAGAACACGCCCGAGACTTCGGCTTCCTCAGCGCCCGCCCGGATGAGGTCGGCCGAGGCGCGTCCTCCAACCAGGAGATCCACCGCGTCCACAAGGATGGACTTCCCGGCGCCCGTTTCGCCGGTAAAGACCGTGAACCCCTCCGCAAACTCAAGCCCGATTTCTTCGATGATCGCGAAATTGCGGATGCGGAGTTCCGTCAGCACACGGTGACTTTATGCCGTCGGAGCCTTGAGGAGATTGTCGATCGCCTCCTTGAGCGCCCGCTTCGGCACAGCGCCGACGACCTTCTCGACCATCTGGCCGTTTTTGAAGAACAGCAGCGTGGGAATGCTCATGATGCCGTATTTGCCGGCGATGTCGGGGTTCTCATCCGTATTGAGCTTCAAGACTTTGAGTTTGCCGTCGTACTCAGTCGCCAATTCATCTACGATGGGCGCCACCATCTGGCAGGGCCCGCACCAGACGGCCCAGAAATCCACCATGACCAGACTGTTCGCCTTGCCCACTTCCGTCTCCCACGTCGTCGCACTCACCGATACTGCCTTGCTCACGATTAATCCCCCCACATGAAGATGATTGAGTTGCTTGTGAAAATGTAGCCTACCCTACCCGTTGCAAAGCTGTCAACGAACGGTCCGGCTACATCCGCTCCGGGCCCGGCGGGGGCCGCCGGTGCGGCTTTGACAGGGCCTGCAGGTAGTCAATCAAGTCTTCAAGATCGGCGCCGTTCAGGCCGATCCAGCGCGGCATCTCCTCATGGAGGGTGTTTCCTGCCGGGTCAATGCCGGCAACTACCGCCGCCTTGATCGTCTCCCGAGTGAACGCCGGATGGCGGCGGTTTGAGAACTCGTGCTCGTGCCCGTTGGGGTCTGTCAGGTTCGAGAAGGTGATATCGGTCGCCGGGATGCCGTGCATCATGCCGCCCCGGCCATCCTCACCATGACACATGGCGCAGCCCACACCTTCCATCCCATGGCTGTTCTGCACGACACGGCCCGATGCGGTGGTCCCGTGCAGGAAGATGCGCCGGCCGTTGTCGGTATGCGAGACCGGAATCGGATCGCCGGCGCCGGCGACGGCCGCCCCCAGCAAAGCGACCGCCGCGACGCCCCATCCGATACATGAATGCATGCGTGATTATGCGGGCCGCGCCCGGTTGGTTGTCAAGCGCGGGAAAAGGGCGCGTCCCGGCGCGCCCGGGGCGGGCGGGTGTGATAGCGCACCCTTATCGCAGTCTCTGGATGTCCAGACCAAGACGCTGGAAGAGGCCACGATAGAGGCCACTGAACGGCGAATCCGAGAAGCCCACCCCGCCGAGCGTGAACACGAACGCGAATTCCGTCTGGTCCGGGCGCTGAATCAACAGGGCACCAGCGCCCCAGCAACGGCTGGAGCCGACATAGTAGAGCCCGTAGTTCATTTCCGGAAATTGCCCGGTGTCCTGATCAAGGTAGCCCCGCGCCACGGCGTAGAGGTTGTAGGGAAGCGCAAAGCCGACCTCAGCGGTATAGAAATGCGTCTTCTGGTCCTGCAGGAGCACGTCGTTCAGCGTCATGGGATTGAACAGGTCTCCCCGCACCGCCACCTGCCCCTGGTGGGTAAACCGCTGGCCGATGGAGATAAACATATCCTTCCGCAAATCGAAGCGAAGGTCGGTGTTGAACACCGACACGGCGGAATGCTCGTGATTATAAAACATGTCCACATCGAGCTCAGTCTTGACCGGGACGGCCGTCCGCGCAATAAACTCGCCTCTCAGGTCCGACCAGGGCTTTCCTGTCGGCGAAGACGCGACGTGCTGGCTCTGCGTCAATCGAGCATAGCCCATCTCCAAATAGCGCCGAGTCTCGCCATCGCCGATCATCGCGGACAACCGGTTCGTCAACGAATAGGTGAGGAGGTTCTTCTTCGTGAACCGGTCCACGTCGTTGAAGAACGGAATGTCGGCCTGCCGAAGCTGCGGCATGTACTCGTAGGTCACGGCCGGCTCAATCTTGTGAGTGAAGGTGTCCCCCCTCTCTTGCGTGAACCGGCGGATGAGACGGGTGTCCGCCGTGGCGCTCAAGTAGACCGCCTCCCGCGTCACCGCGTCGGTTGACTGGGCGCTCCGGCTGTACCAGGTCTCGCGAAGTCCGAACAGCGGAGTGATGGTGAGATACCGGTCGATGGGAACCGGCGCCCATAGCCGGGGAAAGAGATCCGCGCGGCGCGCGTCCTGGCCCTGCTGGCGATAGAAGCTGTCGAAGGTGACGTCCAATCCGCCATAGACCGGAATTCCCCCCCACAACCGTGCGGGGGCAAGGCTGTACCCGAGTTGCGGCATGGTCTGGAGCACCGTTTTGTCCGACAGCGACGTCAGGCTCTGCGAGAAGCGCGTCAATCCGTACAGCACCTGGTTGTCCCACCGCTTGGAGAGAAAAGCCTGCGACTCCTGATAGACGGCGACGCGCTGGAGAACGTTCTCGCTCAAGGCACGGAAGGTGTCATGCTGGTTCACGTAATTGATGTCCGCCCGCCCCTGGACATCGTCCGAGAATTTCGTCATGTGCTTGGCCACAAGATCCCACCGGGATGCGCTGAGCTGATTATCCTTGAAGTACCGGGTCCAAATGTAGGTATCCGACTTGCGTGAGGGTTTATAGCGGTACTCCAGATCCCCACCCGCGCCTAATTTGCCGCGATAGTCCAGCGCCACGGTCGCATCCTGGCTGGGGCTGATGTCCCAGAAGAACGCCTGCCGGATCTTGAAGCCCTGCTTGCTGCTGGCGCCTATGCTAGGAAATAGCAGGCCGGTCGCCCGCTCTCGCTTGGCGGGAAAGAGGACCGCCGGCAGGTAGAAGACCGGCACGTCCAAGATGCAGAACGTGGTGTGGCGGGCGTGCAGGAACCCCTCCCCATCCAGTTCGGCCTTGTCGGCCTTGAAGCGCCAGGGAGCCATTTCGCCCTCCAGCATGCTGCACGTCGTGAACGACGCCTCCTCGATCCGGTACTGCTCATCGGACAGGCGCTCCATCACGCGGGCGTCCACCATGAAGTTGCCTTCCAGCACGAACAGGCTGCCGTGGAAAATTACGCCCTTGGTGGTATTGATATTGAAGTCCAGGCGATCGCCATGGATGTCGCGGAACCCGTCGTTCAGATGGACCCTGCCGACCGCCTTCACCTGGCCGGTGCCCACATCGAGCACCACCTCATCGGCCTCCAGACGAAGCGGCCCCTGCACCACCACCACGGAACCCTTGCCTTCGTAAGTCTGAGTCGTCTTGTGATACGTGAGCTGGTCAGCCTGGATATGGATGGGGCGGGAAGCGGGAGGTTCAGCCGCCGACCACGCAGGTGAGAACACCAACGCCAGCAGAGCCGCCAGTAAGAGAACCGGCCTGAACGTCACCGTGCCCATCACCCGCGAAGTCCCGACACAGTCGTTCCCTCGAGCACGGCCTTGGCCTCGCCGACCACGAGCAGGGAACCCGTCACGCAGATGGTGTCATCAGGCCCAGCCAGGCTCCTGGCATGCGCGAAGGCCTCGGCCACCGTCGGCCTGACGGCGACGGGCACGCCCAATCCTTCGCTGTCGCGCGCCAGTTCCTGCGGGTCCGTCGCCCGAGGATGCGCCGCGCTTGTCACGACGAGATGGCTCACGCCGGGGACGAAGGCCAGGCGGGACAGGACACCCTTGCGGTCCTTGTCCCGCATCATTCCCACAACCAGGATCAGGCAACCAGGCGCAGCGGGTCCGCGCCGGGCGGACAAGGTCGTCAAATGCGCCGCCAGCGCTTCGGCGGCCTGCGGATTGTGCGCGCCATCCAGCCACACGTCCGGCCTTCGGCTCACGAGCTCCAGGCGGCCAGGCCAGCGCACGACACGCAGTCCCTCGCGAACAGCCTCCTCACCGACCGCCAGGCCGCGTGCCTCGGCAAGCTCGAGAGCGGCCAGGGCACAGGCGGCATTGTCCATCTGGTGCCGACCAGGCAAAGGGCATGACAGGCTGTCGTATCGCCGCCGCATGCCGCCGTAGGAAAACTGCTCGGGGGCCTCCCCGCGCGCATCGAAGTCCTCGCCGAGAGCGACACAGGCAGCCTCTCGCTCCGCTGCCATGCGGCGGATCACGGACAACGACTCCGGCGCGAGCCGTCCGGCGACCACGGGCACGCCCTGCTTGATGATGCCGGCCTTTTCAAACGCGATGGATTCCGGCGTGGTTCCCAGATATTCCTGGTGGTCCAGCCCGATCGTCGTGATGACCGAGACGAGCGGCATCAGCACATTGGTGGCGTCGAACCGTCCCCCCAGACCGACCTCGATCACCGCGCAGTCCACTCCCGCCTCGGCGAAGCAGGCGAAAGCCAGGACGGTGGTCGCCTCGAAGAACGTCGGCGGCTCTGACAGGCACGCGTCGGACGCCTGCCTGATTTTTTCGGTCAGTGCCCTGACGCGATCGGAGGAAATGACCCGGCCATTGACCTGGATGCGTTCCGTGAAGTCGATCAGATGGGGAGAGGTATAGAGCCCCACGCGATAGCCCCGGCTCCCCAGCACGGAGGCAATCATGGCGGCCGTGGATCCCTTGCCGTTCGTTCCTCCCACGTGGATGGACCGGAACGACCGGTGCGGGTCACCCAGGGAGCCGAGCAGGGCGCGGGTGCGGGCCAACCCGGGCTTGATGCCGTGGCTCTGGAGTCCGTACAGATACGCTATGCTCCGTTCGACCCCTACTTCCATGGCAGTGGCATCCGCGTGGCACCTAAAAGAATCCAACGAGGCTCGAAACCGTTTCCTTGAGCCGCTTCCGTGGCACGATCTGGTCGATCATGCCGTGATCGAGAAGAAACTCCGCGCGCTGAAATTCCTGCGGGAGCTGCTGCTTGATGGTCTGCTCGATGACGCGGGGGCCGGCGAATCCGATGAGGGCTTTGGGCTCGGCCAGGATCACGTCGGCCAGCATCGCGAAACTGGCCGTCACGCCTCCGAAGGTCGGGTCGGCCAGAATGACGATGTACGGAATGCGCGCCTCGGCGAGCCGGCTGACTGCGGCGGCGGTCTTGGCCATCTGCATCAGGGAAAGAATCCCTTCCTGCATCCGCGCGCCCCCCGAGGTGGTCACCATCACAAGCGGAATACGCTCGCGCAAGGCGCCGTCGGCGGCCAGCGCCACTTTCTCGCCGACGACCGACCCCATGCTCCCGCCCATGAATCCGAAATGGAACACCCCCAGCACGATCCGGTTGCCATTGATCCGGCCCTCCCCGATCACCATCGCATCCTTCTTCCCGGTGCTCTGCTGGGCCGCATGGACCCGGTCGGTATAGCGCTTGGTATCCTTGAAATGAAGGGGGTCGGCGGGGACGAGGCCCGGCGACCACTCGCGGAACGTGCCGAGATCGAGGAGCAGATCGATGCGGTCTTCCACCGAGATCGGAAAGTGATACTCGCATTTCGGGCAGACCTTGGCGCTCCGCTCCACTTCCTTCCGGTACACGATCGCCCGGCAGTGATTGCACTTGAGCCAGAGCCCCTCGGGAACCTTGACCTTTTTCCGGTCCTCGTCCTCCTGGGCGGAACGCTCTTTCTTGAACCACGTCATAGCAGGTGACGGTCAGAGGCGAACGACTTGGCCCTCTTCGAGCACGGAAAGATTGGGCAGGTTCAACCGCTTGAGCTCGGCCGTGATGACGCTGCGGTATGAAGGTTTGAGGTGGTAGATATACAGCGGAAGATCCGGACGGCCGATCTTGATGAACTCGCGGGCCAGCATTTCCGGAGTCAGGTGGCCGCTGACCTTGGCCAGTTCATGAAAGTCGTTCGGGAAAGACGTCTCGATGAAAGCGGCCTTGAGCCGCGGCTCTTTGGCGGCAACCTCCCAGATACGCTTGGTCTCTGAGGTGTCGCCGCTATAGAGCAACGCCGTGTCCCCCTCGCGGATAATGAAGCCGGTCGCTGGGACGATGTGGTTGACCCGGACCGCCGTCACCTCCAGGCGGTCGAACGCGAACGTCTTTTCGTCGTCAAACGGGTGGTAGGCAAGCGGAGCCGTGTCCGGAGTGGGCAGCCGGGTGAAATCCGGGAAAATGACGTCATTGAAGATATGCCGGCGCAGGTCGTCGAGGACCTCCTGGAGCGCGCGCACCTTGACCGGCCCCTCCAGATTTCGTCCCACCAGGTTATCGGCCAGCAGCGGCAGCCCCTTGATGTGGTCGAAGTGCGCGTGAGACAGCAGAACGTGACGGATCTTGCCCTGCTCGGCCTCCCGCAGCCCGGCGCTGACGGACCCCGCATCCACCATGCAGGTCTCGTTGACGAGAAACCCGCATGTGTGGCATTCGAGGGGGCGTCCGTTGCCATCATCGATGGTCAGATCGGAGCCGTGGCACCCGAGGACCCGAATAATCACGATGTTCTCCTACTCTCGATGTTACTTCCGGAGGTCTTTCATCTTCTGCCTGGTCGCCTTGGAGCACTTCTCCGCGTTGTCATGCGCCTCGCGAAAGTGCCGCTGAAGGGTAGGCAAAACAAGGGGATAAGTCAATGTCAAACCTGCACAGGGAACCAAGCCGAAGGATGCAATTTGCCTGGGTTTTCACATCGAAAGAAACTCGTACAGCATGCTTCCTCCAAGGCTCACGCTGGCAAGGCCGGCCAGGGCCCGTAACACCAGATGGGTCCGGACGAGCCGCGCAGGAGTCACGGCAAACGGAATGCTCAAAACGGCGCCCAGCAGGACCATGCCGGCGATCGAGCCCGTCCCGAACACCAGGATGTAGAGCATCCCATCCGTGAGTGAATGGACGGTCGAGAGCACGAGCAGGAGCAGCGTCGCGCTGCCGGCCAGCCCGTGCATCATCCCGACGGCGAGGGATTTGTACTCCAGCCTATACCGGTGCAGGTGGGCATGGCCATGCCCCTCGAGATGGGAGTGCACATGCAGGTGGCCCATACCATCATCGTGGGTATGGGCATGCACGTGCAGGCGTTCCCGGAGGAGCGTCCATCCGACGGACAGGCCGAGTCCGATCAGCATAACCCCCACGCCGACTTCGAACAACCTGGCCGTATCATGCGGAATGGCGAGGTGAAACCCGAGAACCGCCAGGCCGGCGACCAGCAGCACCGCCGTATGGCCCATACCCCAGTAAAAGCCGATGGCGCATGACCGTTTCAGGCTGCGATTCCCGGTGGCGATAGTCGAGACCGCGACGATGTGGTCGGCGTCGAGGGCGTGCTTCACCCCCAGCAGAAAACCAAGAAGGAGAAAGGAGAGACCGGGGGAAGCAGGCAACCCGCTCACCCCCCCCTGGTGTGCATCTCAAGGCGGGGATCCTCGCGGAGCCGTTCGATTTCGACCAGCCTCGCCCTGATGCCGAACCGCTCGAGCTCTTTGCGCCGCTCGGCGCCGCGGTCCGCGCGCCCCTGCCAGCCGGCGAGAATACGCGCCTTGATCGCGTCCCGGGAGACTCCGGCGCGCAGCGACTGCCGCAAATCCACTCCTTGCGTGGCATAGAGACACAGGAACCACATCCCATCAGCTGTGAGACGGCTCCGGTCGCAGGTTGAGCAGAACGGCACCGTCGTGGAGGAGATGATGCCGAATGTTGTCCCGTCCGGCAGAAGAAACCGCTGGGCCGGCGCCGAGCTGTCTTCAATGACCGGCTCAATGCGCCCGTACCGCTGCTCCAGCAAAGCAAGAATCGCCTGACGGGAGAGCACTTTGTCCATGGACCAGTCCGTCGCGCCCCCGACGTCCATGTATTCGATGAACCGGACTTCGGCCCCCACCCGTTTGCCGTACTCGATCAGGTCAATGAGTTCATCATCGTTGTATCCGCGAATGGCGACGGTATCGAGCTTCAGACCTTTGAAGCCGGCCTGCCCCACCGCCTCGATACCCTCAAGCACGCTCTCGAACATGTCGCGTCTCGTCAAGGCCTTGAAGCGCCCGGGCTTGAGCGTGTCCAGGCTGACGGTCACGCGGTGCAGGCCGGCCTCGTAGAGCGCCTGCGCCTGCTCGGCCAGCAGGACCCCGTTGGTCGTCAAGGCAAGGTCCTTGATGCGGGGGTTCTGCCGCAGCATCCTCATCAGGGTGGGAAGGTCCTTGCGTAGGAGAGGCTCGCCGCCGGTCAGCCGGACCTTGTCGACCCCGATCTCCGTAAAAAGCTCTGTCAGCGTCGTCATCTCTTCAAACGTGAGCAGGGTTTCGCGGGGCAGCCAGGCGTATTCCTCTTCCGGCATGCAGTAGTTGCAGCGCAGGTTGCACCGGTCCGTCACCGACAGGCGCAGGCTGCGCAGCGGCCGGCCGAACGTATCCTGCACGGCAGGCAGGTCGCCCCTCAGCGGCGCCGCGCTCACGGATGCTCCTCCACCCAGACCTCGCCTTCCGGCGTGCTCTCGAGCTTCCAGATCGGGGTGATCTGCTTCAGCTCGTCGATGCTCCACTTGCACGCGCGAAATGCCTCGGCCCGGTGCTCCGCGGCGGCGATCACCAGCACGATGTTCTCGCCGACCTGAATGTCGCCGTAGCGATGGACGAGCAGGACCTCGATCACGTCGAAGTCCTTGAGGGCCCGCTCCCGGATTTCCCGCAGCTTCTTCTGGGCCATCCCTTCGTAGTACTCGAACTTGATGCTGCTCACGTCGCGGCCCTTGGACCGGTCACGGGCGGTCCCCAGGAAGACCGCGATTCCGCCAATGCGGCTCGACCGCGCGCGCACGCGCGCGAGCTCGGCGTCGATCGAGAAGTCCTCCCGCTGCACCCGCACGAGCATCTCGTCGGATTCGGCCGGTGAGCCGCCGGCGAACGGAGGCAGCAGGGCCACTTCGTCTCCCTCGCCGATGACGGTTTCGGGGTGCGCGACCTCGTGGTTGACGGAGATGAGCACCTTCTTCTTATGGACCAGTTCGGCCATCTCGGGGTATTCCTTGTCGAGCAGACCGATCAGATCCCCCACTGTCCGCCCGCCGCTGAGTGCCACACTCACCTCGGTCTGATTCCGGGCCAGCGTTTTCAGGAGTCCGAACAGCTTGAGGGTAATCATGCCAGGCCTCAGGTCTTTCGGACGTACGCGCCGGACTTCCCTCCGGCCTTTTCGAGCAGGCAGACGTCGGAGAACACCATGCCCCGATCCACGGCCTTGCACATATCGTAGATCGTGAGCGCCGCCACGGTCACCGCCGTGAGCGCTTCCATTTCCACGCCGGTCTGCCCGGTGGTCTTGACGGTGGCCGTCGCCGTGATGCTGCACAGCCCCTCACGGTTCGGCTGGGGATCTTCCTTGAAGTCGATGTCGACGCCGGTGATGAAAAGCGGATGGCACATGGGGATGAGGTCGGGGGTGCGCTTCGCGCCCATGATGCCGGCTGTCTGAGCGACCGCCAGGACGTCCCCCTTGGCGATCTTCCCGCGTCGGATCTTCTCCAGGGTTTCGGGCTGCATCAGGATGCGCGCCTGGGCCGTCGCCGTCCTGAGCGTCGCTCCCTTCCCAGACACATCAACCATACGCGCCCGGCCGGCCTCGTTGAAGTGGGTAAATTCACTCATTGTTCTCAGAATTGTAGGTGTCGTCTTGAAGGTTAGTCAAGGGGAAACCGAGGCACCTTGACATTGCCGAACCGGTCTAGGTAGCGTTTCCTGTGGACTGCAACAAGTAGGGAGCGGCGAAACATGGACGATCGGCTGATCATCGAACGATTGGAATTCCAGGGCTATTGCGGCATCACGGAAGCCGAGCGCGAAGCACCCCAGCCGATGGCGGTTGATCTCGAACTGTCCCTGGACATGGCGCCGGCCGCGGCCATGGATGACCTGTCTCGAACCGTGGACTACATCACGGTCACGGAACGAGTCCTAGCGATCGCCCAGACTCAGCGATTCCACTTGCTGGAAACCATGGCCGAGCGGATGGCGCAAGCCGTCCTGTCGGAGTTTCCCGTGGCGGCAGTCACCCTGTGGGTGCGGAAGTTGAAGCCTCCGGTCAAGGGCGTTCGTGAATCCACCGGCGCGAAGATCACCAGGCAAGCGGCCGATGACCCGCATGGCGCACGGCCGGCCGACTGGCTCGTGCGGCACCGGTCGCTCTACGCGCCGGGCCGTGCGCTCGACCTGGCCTGCGGGCGGGGCCGGAATGCGATGTATCTGGCGCAGGAGGGCTTTCAGGTCGAGGCCTGGGACAGGGACGCCGAGGCTCTCGAGGGTTTACGCTCCACGGCTGACGCACTTGGACTCTCCGCCCCTACGACACGACTGGTCGACCTTGAGCAGGCGCCCGAGATTCCCCCCGCCTCCTTCGACCTCATCACCGTCTTCTACTACCTGCAGCGGGACCTGGTGCCCACGATCGTCCGCGCCCTGAAGCCCGGCGGCATCCTCGTCTATGAAACCTTCCTCATCGACAACCATGAGCGGTTCAATCACCCTCGACGGCGTGAGTTCTGTCTCAACCATAACGAACTGCTTTCGCTGTTCAGGGAGCTGCGGGTCCTTGCCTACCGGGAAGGCGCGCCCGTTCCCGACAAGGGACCCTTCACCGCCGCACTCGTCGCGCAGCGCCCCGCATAAGAATTCTAGGGGCGCACAGCACGGAGGGGGAGTGGTAGGATTCCGGGCCAATGGGCATTGCCGGAAAGGGGAATGGCTCTTATCGGAGGGCTGATGAAAATTGTAGATCCGCGTAGAGCTTGCGCTTAACTTTTCTTGACAAATTGTCCGAAATCCCTACAATGCACAGCCGTTGGTTCGTCATTGACCCAAGGCTGGTGTTTCTTGAAGTCAGAGCGGACCTAATAACAAGGAGGTTCATCATGTCGCTGGGAAGAGTTCTGGTTGTGGACGACGAGGCTGACATCAGAAAAATGGTGAAAATGACCCTCACGAAAGCCGGTTACGATGTGATCGAAGCCGAAGACGGAAAGAAAGGCATTGCCGCCGTCAGGTCAGGGGACAATCCGTTGGTGTTGAATACGATCATTTGCGATCTTGCCATGCCGAATGTCGGCGGGATGGAAGCCATTGCGTACTTCCGTTCGCAGTTTCCGTCCGTCCCCGTGATCGTGCTGAGCGGAACAGGAACGATCGAAAAGGCGAGCACGCTCTTCAAGCAAGGCGTGGTGGAGTACCTGAACAAACCGATTGAACCGGACAAGCTGATAGCCGCAGTGAATAAGGCCGTGAAGCAGAGCGGGTACAAAGACGACCACGTAACATAACCGGTTTTCCTGCATCTTCTTTCATCACCTAGCAGCGCTCTCGGTTGAGGCCAGGACCGGGAGCGCATGTCCAAGGCAGCGGGAAGGCGCTTGTGAGCTCCGATCAAACCCCCTCCCCCTCCCCCTCGCCTGCACCCGCCCCTTATACGCCCGCTCCCTTCGTCGACCGGCGCAAGTGGGTTCACAAACAACTGGATGCGGTTCGCCTCCTCAGTGAAACCCTCTTCCAGCACATTACCGTCGATACCCTGGTCGTAAAGGCTCTCGAGACCGCCTTGGAAGTGCTGAAGGCTGAGGCCGGGTCGGTGCTCCTGGCCGATCCCGCCACCAAACAACTGGTGTTCCACCACTCGATCGGCGCCAGTCCGGTCCCGTACGGCACGGCGATTCCCTGGGACAAAGGCATCGCGGGCTCCGTCTTCCAGTCCGGGAAACCGGCGATCATCAACGAGGTCAAGAAAGACACCCGCCATTACTCCGGCATCGACACATCCACCGGCTTTGAGACCCGCAACATGGTCACGCTCCCGCTGAAGCGCTGGGAAGGGGAAGCCATCGGCGTGCTGAATGTGCTGAATAAGCGCGAAGGCGGCATCTTCGACGACGACGTGGCCACCCTGACCGTCATCTCCGCCATCACGGCCGCGGCCATCGAGCAGGCGCGGCTGTTTGAAGAGGCCAAGCTGGCCGAAGTCGCGCGCCTTCTCGGCGACATCGGCCATGACATCAAGAACATGCTCATGCCGGTCGTCATGGGCGCGGGGATCATGCAGTCCGAGCTCGATGACCTCCTCAACCCTTCAAAGCCGGGCACTGAAGCCGAGACCCGCGAGCGGTTCACGATGGTGATCGGCATGATGCGGAACTCCTCCAAACGCATTCAGGAGCGGGTCAAGGAAATTGCGGATTGCGTGAAGGGCGCCAGTTCCCTGCCCACGTTCGCGCCCTGCAAAATTGCGAACGTGGTGCGCAGCCTGGAGGACATCCTCGGCCTGCCGGCTCAAGAGAAGAACATCGCGCTTCGCAATGAAGGGCTGGAGTCCCTGCCGGACGTCATGGCCGACGAGCAGCGGCTCTACAACGCCTTCTACAACTTGATCAACAACGCGATTCCGGAGGTCCCGGAAGGCGGCTCCATTACGCTTCGTGGCCAGGCCGATCCCATGACCAAATCCGTCATCATTTCCGTGAGCGACACGGGCCGCGGCATGCCGCCGGAGGTCCGGGAGAGTCTCTTCACCGCCCACGCCATCAGCCGAAAGCTCGGCGGCACCGGCCTCGGCACAAAAATCGTCAAGGACGTGGTGGACGCACACGGCGGGACTATCACCGTCGAAAGCAAGGAAGGTGTGGGCACCACCTTCCACATTCGCTTACCGATTCAACCACTCAGCGCCTCGGCTCAGAAACGCCCCCCCTCTTAATCCATCCAACCCTCCCAGCTTTATTGGCGCTTCCGGGTTCTCCGTGGGTAAGCTGAAGGGGGAACATGGTCATTCAGATGAGAAAAGGGCACGGCCCCCGTGCCTGCCCGGCCGATGGGCAACCACAGGGGGTTGCCCCTACCGACACGATTGACGAATCCGATGTAGGGGCGCAATTCATTGCGCCCGCATTCCGTCCCGATCAGGGCGTGATGAATCACGCCCCTACGAACGGAACGACGGCCCATCCGATGTAAGGGCGCACAGCAGTGCGCCCTCTTTCCTGCATTCCATTTTCCATTCGCTTGCATGACATTACGGATGGGGAGTGATAGGATTCTGGGCTGATGCTGCGGGGCCGAGGATTAGCCAGCAGTTTCCGCTGGGTTTGCCGAAATGATTAGGACGTCGGATTGTAGTTCGACACAGAGAGATGAAAGCACCAACCTCAGACACATGCGTGGAGTGCGGTCTGGAGAAGGCATGTTCGAGAGATCACGTCCCTCCCAAATGCATCTTCCCTGATCCTCTACCCGACGACCTAGTCACGGTGCCAGCTTGCGCCGAGTGCAACATGCACAGGTCTGGGCTGGACGAGCAATTCAAGGTCTTCCTGGGGCTCGCCGTGGGCTACAATCTTGATGGAAACAAGAGCTACCGCGTGCCAGTCCTGCAGACCCTGGCACATAATCGCAGACTGCGGTCTGACATTCTTGCGTCCATGCGCCGCGTTGTCATCCAGGACCCGTCAGTACCTACTGCTCAGTCCGCTTTGGCCATTCCCCTCAACAAGACGGCCCACGACACGGTTGTGGAGAGGACAGTTCGGGGGCTGTACTTCCACCATACGGGGAGAATTCTCGGCGACCGATATCCTCCGACCGTGCGATGGCACAGGGTTCTCGATGACGAACTGTTCAGAATGACGAACGATTTGAGCACTGGCATGATGGGCAATCCTGCATTGGTGTACAAGTACGCCATTTGCACGGATGATCAGGGGGCTACAGTTTGGGTACTTCAGTTCTTCCAGAAAACTTGGTCAAGCGTCATCTTCAGTCCAGAGGAACCGGATGTCGAACAAGCAGGTGACGGATGAACGTTTTCGGCGTCACCCTTAGCAGAACTGATCTCTGGCTTCTTGGTGGCGTTGGCTTGTGTCTCGCTTGGCTTGTTCCCCAATGGCTCGCCGTCGCCAAAGAGAAACAAACTGTCTCTCGCGCCGCTGCCGCCAAACTCCGAGGTGCCTTCTCCCCGGCTCTCGCCAGGCTTGAGAACGCTAGACTGCACGATTCCACACATGATGTCCCAGATGTTGACGGTCTTCTCCAAAACCAATTCGAGGCACTTGCCGCCGCCGTAGAGGAATTTAGGCCGCACGTCCACTTCTTTTATTTGCGCGGATATAAAAAGGCATGGCAGCAGTATTGCGAAATAGCGCACGCTGGCACAGTAAGCCCGGTGTTTATGGCCTCGACGATCAACGATAGAGATCCTTATGCGGCACTTGAGCAACTCATTCGCGCTGTTCTTCGTTACGCCAAAACTTAACTCGGCGCTCAAGCGGAGCCGCTTCATCGGTCCGCCTAGTAAGGAGGACACCATGAAACAGCGAAGTGGCATCGTATTAGGGTGTGCCGTGGTGCTGTCCCTCGCGGCCTGTGCCAACAATGCCGGTGGCATGAAGTTTGACCAGTTGACTCAGAGACAATTGGAGCAAGGTCAAGCGAGAGTTTATTTTTTCCGTGATAAAGTTTTCTATGTTGTCCAGGCGCC
>Ga0080064_1004841_pt1 | contig 16634 bp, 13 predicted proteins | sample Subgrocontami54m_FD_69260 | JGI IMG/M metagenome (GOLD analysis project Ga0080064, IMG submission 69260) | Subsurface groundwater microbial communities from S. Glens Falls, New York, USA - GMW46 contaminated, 5.4 m (SPADES assembly) (version 2) ...
CGGCTTGCCAACATTCGCCTCAACCTTAAACTCTCTCATTAATCTATCTACAATAATCTCAAGGTGCAATTCACCCATACCTGATATAATCGTTTGAGCGGTCTCTTCATCTGTCTTCACCCTGAACGAAGGGTCTTCTATGGCAAGCTTCTGCAGCGATATACCGAGTTTTTCCTGATCAGCCTTTGTCTTCGGCTCTATTGCTATGCTCATAACAGGCTCAGGAAATATCATTCGTTCTAACAGTATCGGTTTATCATAATCGCATATGGTATCGCCTGTTATGGTACTCTTCAGGCCCACTGCCGCTGCTATCTCGCCTGCATAAACCTCTTTTATCTCTTCCCTTTTATTTGCATGCATTTTTAAGAGTCTTCCAACCCGCTCTTTCTGCTGCTTTGTGGCATTGTAAACATAAGAGCCCGCTGCCATATAACCTGAATAAACCCTGAAAAATGTAAGCTGACCAACAAATGGGTCTGTCATTATCTTAAATGCAATGGCTGAAAATGGCGCATTATCATCTGCCTTTCTTTCCTCTTCCTTTTCCGTATCAGGGTTTATACCTTTTACAGCAGCGATATCAACAGGCGATGGGAGATATTCCAAAACAGAATCCAGAAGCGGCTGAATCCCTTTTTTTTAAAAAGACGAGCCGCAAAGCACAGGGGTTATAGCCATCGAGATAGCGCCCTTTCTTATTGCCTTTTTTAATTCATCCTCTGTCGGCTGTTTGCCATCCATATATTTTTCCATAACTACTTCATCAAAATCAGCGGCAGCCTCTATAAGTTTATCTCTGTACTGATGAACTATATCTTTCATATCTAAAGGAACATCTTCGTAACGAAACTTTGCGCCAAGTGTAGATTCATCCCAGATTATGGCCTTTTGTGAAATAAGGTCAACAACGCCCTTAAAACTATCTTCTACGCCTACAGGAAGCTGCAACGCAACAGGTCTGGTTTGGAGCCTGTCTACCATCATCTTTATAACCCTGAAATAATCTGCCCCAACCCTGTCCATCTTATTTACAAACGCAATCCTCGGAACCTTATATTTATTCGCCTGACGCCACACTGTTTCTGATTGAGGCTCAACACCTCCCACAGAACAGAATACCGCGACAGCACCATCAAGAACCCTTAAAGACCTTTCAACCTCTATAGTAAAATCAACATGGCCCGGCGTATCAATTATATTAATGCGGTTATCCTTCCAAAAGCATGTTGTTGCGGCTGAAGTAATGGTAATACCCCTTTCCTGCTCTTGAGGCATCCAGTCCATAACAGCCGTGCCCTCGTGAACCTCTCCTATCTTATAAGTAATACCTGTATAGTAGAGAATTCTCTCGGTTGTAGTAGTCTTACCCGCATCTATATGGGCCATTATCCCTATATTCCTTGTCTTTTCTATCGGCACTAATCTTGGCATTTTGTCGCTTCGCTCCATTGCAAATTGCAATTATTGTTAGACTACCATCTGTAATGCGCAAATGCCTTATTTGCCTCGGCCATCTTATGCACATCTTCTCTCTTCTTTACTGCCCCGCCTTTACTGTTTGCCGCATCTATTAGTTCAGAGGTAAGTTTTTCAACCATTGTTTTCTCTGCGCCGCGCGCCTTTGCGTATGTTGCAATCCATCTTAACGCAAGCGATATCTTGCGCTGCGGTCTGACCTCCTGTGGAACCTGATAGGTTGCGCCTCCAACCCTGCGAGACTTCACCTCAAGCATAGGTCTCACATTATCAAGCGCCTTTTTAAATATCTTGAGCGGGTCTTCCTTTGTCTTTTCTTTCATCCTGTCAAATACTCTATAAACAATCCCTTCTGCAACACTTTTTTTACCATCGCTCATTATAGTGTTCACAAACTTTGTGATAAGTTTATCATTATATTTCGGATCCGGCAGAACATCCCTTTTTGAAACAATTCCTTTCCTAGACATAAAACCTCCCTGTCGCTTCGCTCCATTTCAAAATGAAAATTGCAGAATGCAAATTGCAGTATTGTAAATCTTTCATTTTGCAATTTGCATTTTGCAATTTTACTTCGGTCTTTTTGCCCCATATTTGGAGCGACCCTGTTTTCTGTTTTGAACACCAACCGCATCCATAGTGCCTCTGATGATGTGGTACCTGACGCCTGGCAAATCCTTTACCTTTCCGCCTCTTATAAGAACAACTGAATGTTCCTGAAGATTATGGCCAATTCCAGGAATATAAGAGGTCACCTCCATGGCATTTGTAAGCCTGACCCTTGCCACTTTTCTGAGCGCCGAGTTTGGCTTTTTAGGGGTTGTTGTATAAACCCTTATACAAACCCCCCTCTTCTGCGGACATTCTTTTAAGGCAGGCGCAGTTGTCTTCCTCTTTACAGCCTTTCTCCCTTTTTTAACCAACTGATTTATCGTGGGCATCCGTTGTCTCCCCCTACCTTGCACCGAAAGAAAATCGGCTTCGCAACCTTTTTCTGAAACAAAACTTAGTGAGACTATCAGATTTCACAACTCATTGTCAAGCATAATTTAATATAAATTTGATAAATTCAATCTGATGATTCTTGTGTTAAGCCAGATTCTTCAGGTACAGCAAGCGATAGTTTCCTGTAATAAGGGAAACCAGTGCCGGCAGGAACCAGTTTGCCCATAATTACATTCTCTTTGAGTCCCCTCAGATAATCTACCTTGCCTGCAATACTCGCCTCTGTTAAGACCTTTGTTGTCTCCTGGAAAGAGGCTGCAGAGATGAAACTTTCTGTAGAGAGAGATGCCTTGGTAATCCCCTGCAAAAGCGGTTCGGCGATTGCAGGCCTCTTTCCTTTCGCCAGCATCTTCTCGTTTGCCTCTTCAAATATATATCTTTCAACCTGGTCCCCAACAAGAACATCCGTATCACCAGGCTCTTTTATCTTTACCCTTCTGAGCATCTGCTTTACAATTACTTCAATATGCTTATCGTTTATCTTAACGCCCTGCAGCCTATAGACCTCCTGCACCTCATCCACAAGATATTTAGCCAATTCCTTAACACCAAGCACGCTGAGAATATCATGTGGGTTTGCAGACCCGTCCATAAGAGGCTCTCCTGCCTTTACCCTGTCCCCTTCCCTCACACTTATATGTTTGCCTTTAGGTATAAGATATTCTTTAGGTTCTCCAACCTCCGGAGTTACAACAACCTTTCTCTTGCCTTTCGTATCCTTGCCAAACGACACTGCGCCGTCAATTTCGCTGATAACAGCGCATTCCTTTGGCTTCCTTGCCTCAAAGAGTTCCGCAACCCGCGGCAGCCCACCGGTAATATCCTTGGTTTTTGTAGTCTCTCTTGGAATCTTACATATAATATCCCCTGCCTCAACAGCAGCTCCTTCATTAGCTGTTATTATAGCTCCGACAGGCAAGAGGTATCTGGCCTCTATCGCAGCGCCATGGATCTTTAATGTCCTTCCAGCCTGATCCTTTATAGAAACCCTTGGCCTCAAATCGCCCTCTTTATAGCTCACTACAACTTTACTTGAAAGACCGGTAACCTCGTCCACCTGTTCTCTCATGGTCTTCCCTTCTTCAATATCTCCAAATTTCACCACGCCACTTGCCTCTGTTATAATTGGGATTGTATATGGATCCCACTCTGCCAACACTTCGCCTGTCTTAACCTTCTGGCCATCCTTGACCTTAAGTTTTGCGCCGTATATGAGAGAATTTACCTCTCTATCCCTTCCATTCTCATCGTGAAGGGCGATTTCGCCATTCCTGCTCATAACTACAACTTCATTTTTTGAGTTCACAGCAGTATGCAAATTTATAAATTTAACATTGCCGTCATGTCTTGCCTCCAATTGGGTTTGTTCCGCCCTTCTGCTGGCTGTGCCGCCGATATGAAATGTTCTCATTGTAAGCTGTGTTCCCGGCTCTCCTATGGACTGGGCCGCAATGACGCCGACAGCCTCGCCCAAATCAACCATCCGGCCTCTGGCAAGGTCCCTTCCGTAACACTTTTTGCATATCCCACGTTTTCTCCTGCAGGTAAGGACACTCCTTATCTTTACCTTCTCCATGCCTGCCTCTTCTATTTTAGCCACGTTGTCTTCATCAATCTCTTCATTTTCTTTAACAAGGATATTGCCTGTGAATTGGTCTATAATATCCTCCATGGCAACCCTGCCCAGAAGCCTTTCACCTATAGGTTCAATAATTTCTCCACCCTCAATAAGCGAAGATATATATATGCCGTCCAATGTTCCACAGTCATCTTCAGAGATTATTGCATCCTGCGCAACATCCACCAATCTTCTTGTAAGGTAGCCTGAATTGGCGGTTTTTAAAGCTGTGTCTGCAAGACCCTTTCTTGCACCGTGCGTAGAGATGAAGTACTGCAGCACTGTAAGACCTTCTCTGAAATTAGCCGTTATCGGCGTCTCTATTATTTCGCCTGACGGCTTTGCCATAAGCCCTCTCATACCTGCAAGCTGCCTTATCTGCTGGGCAGAACCCCTTGCCCCGGAATCAGCCATCATAAATATTGGATTAAAACTGGGAATGCTCTTTTCTTTACCGTTCTCATCTTTTATAGTCTCTGTGCCGAGATCTTTGAGCATCTCTGCGGCAATCTCCTCAGTTGTCTGCGCCCATATATCAATAACCTTGTTATATCTTTCACCATCAGTTATCAAACCCTCATTATACTGCTTTTGAATTTCCTGAGCCTCACTGTATGCCTTTCCCAAAAACTTGCCTTTTTTGGACGGTATCTTCATATCATCTATACAGATAGATATCCCAGCCTTTGTTGCATATGTAAAACCAAGGTTTTTAAGCTGATCGGCAAGAATTACCGTCTTCTTATCCCCGGCGCGGCGGTAACAGATATCAATCAGATTTGCAAGCTGCTTCTTATCCATTACCCTGTTTACGAATTCAAATGGAATCTCTTTAGGTAACGTCTCGTTTAAAATAATCCTTCCTACTGTAGTATCTATCAACTTCCCATCCATCTTGACCTTTATCTTTGCCTGAAGATGGACCTCTCCTGCATCGTACGCCACCCTGACCTCCTCAGGCGATGAAAGGATGCTGCCGGTTCCCTTAACACCATACCTTTCCCTTGTCATATAGTAAATTCCGAGAACAATATCCTGAGTAGGCACGATTACAGGCTTGCCGTTTGCAGGGGAAAGGATATTGTTTGTTGACATCATAAGCACCCTCGCCTCAGTCTGGGCCTCTATAGAAAGAGGGATATGGACAGCCATCTGATCGCCGTCAAAATCCGCATTAAACGCAGTGCAAACAAGGGGATGAAGCTGAATAGCCTTTCCTTCGATAAGAAGCGGCTCAAATGCCTGTATGCCCAAACGGTGCAATGTGGGAGCCCTGTTCAACATCACAGGATGCTCCTTTATAACCTCATCGAGCACATCCCATACCTCTGGCCTTTCCTTTTCAACCATTTTCTTTGCAGCCTTAATAGTAGTAGCATAGCCGCGCTCTTCAAGTTTTTGATATATAAACGGTTTAAATAATTCGAGCGCCATCTTTTTGGGCAGGCCGCATTGATGCAATTTTAAATCAGGGCCAATTACAATGACCGAACGTCCAGAGTAGTCAACCCTCTTTCCAAGAAGGTTCTGCCTGAATCTGCCGCCCTTGCCTTTTATCATATCGCTCAAGGATTTTAATGGACGCTTATTCTGCCCTGTTATTATTCTACCCCGGCGCGCATTATCAAACAGCGCATCAACAGCCTCCTGCAGCATCCTCTTCTCATTTCGTATTATAATATCGGGGGCATTAAGCTCCATAAGCCTCTTCAAGCGGTTATTCCTGTTTATCACCCTTCTGTAAAGATCGTTTAAGTCAGATGTGGCAAATCTTCCTCCATCCAGAGGTACCAGAGGTCTTAAGTCCGGCGGTAAAACAGGAATCACATCCAGTATCATCCATTCCGGCCTGGCTCCGGACGACTTAAAACCGTCTACTATCTTTAATCTCTTTACTATCTTCTTCTTTTTTACCTCAGATGTGGTTTTTTTCATCTCTGAACGAAGAAAAGACGAAAGTTTCTGCAAATCCAGTTTCTTAAGCGCCTCCTTTACTGCCTCAGCGCCCATGCCTGCAGTAAAACCATCATGGCCATACTTTTCTATGGCCTTTTCATACTTATCATCTGTCAAAAGCTCGCCCTCTTTAAGGTCGGTATCTTTTGGCTCTATAACTATATAGCTTTCATAATATATAACCCTTTCAAGCTCCTTCAGGGTCATGTCCAGTATGGTGGCTATCCTGCTTGGCAGGCTCCGCATAAACCATATATGGGCAACAGAGGTGGCAAGCTCTATATGGCCAAGCCTTTCCCTTCTTACCTTGGAAGGTATAACCTCCACCCCGCATTTTTCGCAGGTTACGCCCCTGTGCTTCATCCTTTTATATTTTCCGCAGTTGCATTCATAATCCTTTACCGGACCGAATATCTTTGCGCAAAAAAGGCCGTCCCTTTCCGGTTTGAATGTCCTGTAGTTTATAGTCTCAGGCTTTTTTACCTCGCCAAAAGACCACTCTCTTATCTTATCAGGGGATGCAAGAGATATCCTTATGGCAGAAAAATCAGTCGGTTTTTTCTGCTTTCCAAAAAGCGCCATTAGTCTTTCCAATGTAACCTCCCTGGTTTAATTAACGTAGAGCGTTTAGGAGAAGCGTATAGTATTTTCTATCCGCTATACGCTCCTATTACTTTTCCTCTAAGAGCTCCACATCCAATACCAGACTCTGCAATTCCTTTATAAGGACATTAAAAGACTCAGGCAATGTTGGCTCCATATTATATTCTTTCTTCACAATAGCCTCATACATCCTTGTCCTGCCTGGAACATCATCGCTCTTTACAGTTAAAAATTCTTGCAGTGTATGTGCAGCGCCATAAGCCTCCAGCGCCCAGACCTCCATTTCACCCAGTCTCTGCCCGCCGAACTGGGCCTTACCGCCCAGAGGCTGCTGCGTAACAAGGGAGTATGGGCCAGTGCTCCTTGCATGTATCTTATCCTCCACAAGATGGTGAAGCTTCAACATATACATACAACCGACTGTGACATCCTGATCAAACGGCTCTCCGGTTCTGCCGTCATAAAGGGTAATCTTGCCGTTAAGCGGCAAACCAGCCTTGCCAAGAAGGTCTTTTATGTCCTGCTCCGTAGCGCCATCAAACACCGGACTTGATATAAATATCCCTTTTTTAAATCTCCTGGCCACAGCTACAACTTCTTTATCAGAAAGGACATTTAAAAATTTGTTAAAATCAGGAGAGCCGTATATCTTTTTAAGCTTTTCCCGCAAAGCATTATGGCTAAAATCTTTCTCCATATAGCTGGCCACCTGCTCTCCAAGACTCCTGGCAGCCCAGCCAAGATGTGTTTCCAGTATCTGACCAACATTCATTCTGGAAGGAACACCCAGCGGGTTCAAGACTATATCGACCGGCGTCCCATCCGCCAGATAAGGCATATCCTCTTCAGGCAATATCCTGGAGACAACCCCTTTGTTCCCATGTCTACCGGCCATCTTATCCCCGACCGATATCTTTCTCTTCATGGCTATGTATACCTTAACCATCTTTATAACACCTGGAGGCAGTTCATCGCCTCTCTTAAGCCTGTCTATCCTCTCATCAAATACAACCTTTATAAGGTCTACCTGCTCGTTAAAATTATCAATGGTATGTTTTATTTCTTCTTCTACATGTTCATCTGTCAAAGACACCTCATCCCACCTGGCCATAGGAATCTGGTCTATTATATCTTCTGTAATAACCACGCCCTTTTTTATAAGAACATTGCCCTTTTTATCAAGAAGTTTTTGAGATAAATGTTTTCCCGCAAGCAGTTTTTTTACCTTCTTAGATGCATTATCCCTTACAATCTTTATCTCATCCTCTTTATCCTTTGAGAGCTTGGCTGTTTCCTTGCCTTCAATAGATTTGCTCCTCTCATCCCTCTCCGCGCCTTTTCTTGAGAACACCTTAACATCTATAACAACCCCCTCTATACCGGGCGGGACCTTGAGAGAGGTATCTTTCACATCCTCTGCCTTTTCTCCGAATATAGCGCGAAGCAGCTTCTCTTCCGGAGAAAGCTGGGTCTCGCCTTTTGGCGTTACCTTGCCAACCAGTATATCTCCAGGCGCCACATCTGCACCAATACGCACTATCCCGCTCTCATCCAAATCCTTAAGCGCCTCCTCGCCTACATTCGGGATGTCTCTTGTAATATCCTCCTTGCCAAGTTTTATATCCCTGGACATTATTTCAAATTCCTCTATATGCACAGATGTAAAGACATCTTCTTTATGCAGCCGCTCGCTTATCAGTATAGAATCTTCAAAATTATACCCCCCCCACGGCATGAATGCGACAAGGCAATTTCTGCCCAATGCAAGCTCTCCATGATCCGTTGAGGGCCCGTCTGCTATCACATCCCCTTTGCTTATCTTGTCACCAGTCCGCACTATCGGTTTCTGATTCATGCATGTATTCTGATTAGACCTCTTAAACTTTGTGAGGTTGTAAATATCAACACCATCGCTGCACCTTATTACTATTCTGGAAGCGTCAACACCTTCCACAACACCGTCTTTCCCGGCAATTACAGTAACGCCCGAATCCTTTGCAACCACTTCTTCAATACCTGTCCCAATAAGCGGCGCATCGGTCTGAACCAGCGGAACAGCCTGGCGCTGCATGTTCGAACCCATAAGGGCCCTGTTGGCGTCATCATTTTCAAGAAACGGGACAAGGGCTGCTGCGATACTCACCAACTGATTAGGGGAGACATCCATCAGTGTAATATCCTCAGGCCTTGCCATGACAAATTCTCCACTCTTTCTCGCAGAAATCATATCAGTAGTAAATCTGCCGTCCTTATCAATGGACGCGTTGGCCTGGGCTATTACATGGCTCTCTTCATCCAATGCAGAAAGGAATCTTATCTTGCTGGTTACCCTGCCATTCGCAGCTTCTCTGTACGGAGTTTCTATAAAACCGAATTCATTTACCCTTGCATAGGTGCTGAGCGACACTATAAGTCCTATATTCGGTCCTTCTGGCGTTTCTATAGGACATATCCTGCCATAGTGGGTGGCATGAACATCCCTGACCTCAAATCCCGCCCTTTCCCTTGTAAGTCCGCCCGGCCCAAGGGCAGAGAGCCTCCTCTTGTGCGTTATCTCGGACAGCGGATTGGTTTGGTCCATAAATTGCGACAGCTGGCTGGAACCAAAAAACTCTCTCACTACTGCTGCGACAGGTTTTGGATTTATAAAATCATGCGGCATAAGGGTCTCGAGTTCGCCAAGGCTCATCCTTTCCTTTACCGCCCTTTCCATCCTTAATAACCCTATCCTGTATTGGTTCTCTAAAAGCTCGCCAACTGACCGTATCCTCCTGTTGCTAAGATGGTCTATATCATCTACAAACCCCTGCCCGTTCTTCAGGCCCACAAGATAACGAACCACACCAAGGATATCCTCCTTGCGCAACGTAGTAATCTCCAAAGCAACATCAAATCCAAACTTTCTATTGAGTTTTAATCTGCCGACCTTTGACAGATCATATCTATCTGCAGAAAAGAACAGGTTATGGAATTGCTGCCGTGCTACAGCCACAGTAGGCGGGTCGCCCGGCTTCAGTCTTTTGTATATTTCAACCATAGCATTTATAGTCATGCTGCTGATGGGATCGTCAGGATTTTCCTTGCGGTAGGATTGAATAATCTTTGTTTCTTCATTGGTAATTCTGTCATTTATAAGGATCTCTCTGAAGAAAGGACCAATCCCTTCTGTAAAGAGAAGCTGGAACTTTTGTATCCCTCTTTTCTCTATCTCATCCAGTTTTTCTTTTGTAATAACCTGGTTACACTCCAAAAACACCTCTCCCGTTTTATGATCAACAATGTCTCTTGCAACAGCTTTACCTAAAATGCCTTCTACCTCAACCGGTATATATTTAACACCAGCGGCAACAAGTCTTTTTATAATTGCCCTGTTAAACTTTCTTTCCTTTTTTATAATTAACTCATTTGTCTTCGGATCTTTTATATCCTGACTTGCCTTCTGGCCTATGAGTTGGTCCGGCTCCACCTTCTTCAATATCTCCCTTCCTTCCAGAACAATCTCTTCGGCAGGGTAGAAATAATTAAGAAGCTCTTCTATAGAATAACCCAATGCCTTAAGAAGGATAGTGGCAAGCATCTTCCTTCTTTTATCTATTCGCACATAAAGCCAATCCTTCTGATCAAATTCAAAGTCGAGCCACGAACCGCGATATGGTATTACCCTTGCAGTATACTGGAGTTTTCCGCTCGCATAACCCTTTCCCTTTTCATATTCAAAATACACCCCGGGGGATCTATGAAGCTGGCTCACAATAACCCTTTCTGTTCCATTGATAATAAATGTCCCGTTATCGGTCATAAGCGGAACTTCCCCAAAATATATCTCCTGCTCCTTTACATCTCTTATGGTCTGCGCCCCTGTTGTCTGGTCTTTATCCCATACAACAAGCCTTACAGTTATCCTGATAGGAGAGGCATAGGTCATGCCTCTCTGCTGACATTCTTCAACAGTGTATTTCGGTTCCTCCAATACATAATTCACAAAATCCATAGATGCTGTGCCGCTGTAATCCTTTATAGGGAAAATACTTTTGAATACACCCTGAAGACCAATATCAGCCCGCGCATCAGGTTTCACACCTGATTGGAGAAATTGCTGATACGATCTTGTCTGCACATCTATCAGATTTGGTATATCTACTATCTTGCCTATGCGGGAATAATCTTTTCTAAGGATTGCCCCGTTTAATAAAACATTGCCCATTGTTTCTCCCTCTTTATAAATGAACCTACAGGGCAGACACATTAGGTCTGCCCCTACATTCTGCCTGCTTACTGTATCTCTACCTGAGCGCCTACAGCTTCCAGTTGTTTCTTGAAATTCTCGACATCCGCTTTAGAAACAGCTTCCTTCACTGTCTTTGGAGCGCCTTCCACAAGGTCCTTTGCCTCTTTTAACCCAAGGCCTGTAATTGCCCTGACTTCCTTAATGACTTTAATCTTTTCTGCGCCGACACTCTTAAGGATAATAGTAAACTCTGTCTGCTCCTCTGCAGGGGCGGCCGCTGCAGCGCCTGCCGCAGACGCAGTTGCAGCCACAGGGGCTGCAGCTGTAACTCCAAATTTATTTTCCAGATCTTTAACAAGTTCCGCCAGTTCCAGCACTGTTATGCCTTCAATATATTTTATTACATCCTCTTTTGAAATCTGTGCCATTTTAAAAACCTCCATTTTTTTGGTTTATGAGTTACGAAGTAACGTCGGGGTTTATCCCCGACGAATTCGTTGCCCATAAAGGGCAACTCTACTACTATCCTCTATCCGCTATCTCTGCCTGCTGTTTCTTCGCCTGTATTGCAGCCAATGTATAAACAAATTTTCTTGGAACACCGCTCAAAACCCCTACCAGACCCCTTGGCACTGCACTAAGCACGCCAGCAAGTTTCCCCAACAATACATCCCTTGGCGGAAGCTCTGAAAGGGCCATTATCTCCTTCAGATTCATTATCTTCCCGCCCAGCAAGCCAGCCTTCAGTTTGAATTTAGGCTCATCCTTGGCAAATTGAGCGAGTATCTTGGCTGTTGCCACAGGATCTGCATAGCTCATGGCAACAGCGGTAGTGCCTTCAAAGTAGTCTTTTAGAGACTGTGCCCCGGCATCCTTTATGGCTATTCTGGCAAGGGTATTTTTGACAACCTTGAATTCAACAGATACAGCCCTTAAAGATTTTCTCAAGGCAGTCATCTGCTCCACCTTCAGCCCCTTGTAATCAGCTACAAAGGCAGCCTTAACCTTCTTAAGCTTTTCCTGAAGCTCATTTACAAGCTGCTTTTTTTCTTCCCTAATCAATTCTTTCTCCCCCCTTTCTGTCTTGCCCCCGATTGAATCTATCGGGGGCTTTTAGATTTTTTGGAAAAAGACAGAAGGGACATTCCGAGTTACGATTGACGATCTACGATTTATAAATTGTTTTTAAATCGTAAATCGCAATCTTCCCGGCCTCGGTAGGATTATTAAGCAGACCCAGCCTTCGGATGGGTACCCAGCCCCTACTGTCTTTGACCATTGAAATAGTGTCAAAGAGTCAAAGCATCAAAGAGTTTGTTTTCTTGCTTTGACACTCTGACTCTCTTTTTACTTTATTTAAACAACTCTCTTACCCCTGCTGCATCTATCTTAATACCGGGGCCCATGGTTGCTGATATAGTTATATTCCGTAAATATATCCCCTTGCTGGCAGACGGTTTTGCCTTTATAATACTCTCCAACAGGACAGACAGATTTTCTTTGAGCTTTTGCGCGCCAAAAGAGACCTTTCCTGCCTGGACATGTATATTCCCTCCCTTATCCACCTTAAATTCCACCTTGCCTGCCTTTGCATCCTTCACTGCCCTGGCAACATCAAATGTAACTGTGCCAAGTTTTGGATTTGGCATAAGCCCCTTTGGCCCTAAAATCTTACCAAGCTTTCCTACCGCACCCATCATATCAGGGATAGCTATAATCGTGTCAAAATCAAGCCAGCCTTTAGACACCTTTTCTATAAGGTCTTCTCCACCAATAAAGTCCGCCCCTGCGTCCTTTGCCTCTTTTTCCTTTTCGCCCTTGGCAAAAACCAGAACCCTGATTTTTTTGCCTGTGCCATTAGGAAGAACCACAGCCCCCCTAACCATCTGATCAGACTGTTTGGTATCAACCCCGAGCCTCACAGCCAGATCGACTGTCTCGTCAAATTTTGCGGTAGCTGTTTCCGGAACAAGTTTTACTGCGTCTTCAAGGCTGTATGCCTTTGATATATCTACCTTCGCAATTGCCGCATTATACTTTTTTCCCATATTATCCCTCCACCACTATGCCCATGCTTCTTGCGGTGCCTGCAATAGTCTTTACAGCAGCCTCAAGATTGGCAGCCGTCAGGTCTGGCATCTTTAATTTTGCTATCTCTGTAACCTGTTGCTTTGTAACCTTACCAACCTTATCTTTATTCGGGGTGCCGGAACCTTTTTCTATGCCTGCTGCCTTCATAAGAAGCGTAGAGGCAGGCGGCGTTTTGGTTATGAATGAAAATGACCTGTCTGCATATACTGTTATAACTACAGGTATAATCATCCCTTCCTGCTTTTGGGTTCTGGCATTGAATGTCTTGCAGAACTCCATTATATTCACACCATGCTGACCCAATGCCGGACCAACCGGCGGCGATGGATTTGCCTTTCCTGCCGGAATCTGAAGCTTAATCTGTGTTACGACTTTTTTTGCCATTTTAAACTCCTACCTTAATTTTGCAATTTGAAATTTGAAATTTTGTCCTTATGCCTTTTCCACCTGAACAAAATCAAGCTCGACAGGCGTTGCCCTGCCAAATATACTTACAAGAACCTTTAGCTTGCCCTTTTCCGGTTTGACCTCATCTACTATACCTGTGAAATTTGTAAACGGGCCGTCAACAACCCTTACATTCTCACCTCTGTCAAAGAGAACCTTTGGTTTTGGCCTTACTGCCCCCTCCTCCATCTGATGCGTTATCTTTTTAACCTCTTCTTCAGAGATTGCCGGAGGTGTTGTTGTTCCGCCCACAAAACCAGTTACTTTAGGGGTATTCTTCACAAGATGCCATGTCTCATCGTTAAGTTCCATGTTCACCAGAATATAGCCGGGAAAAAATTTTCTGGAGGTGGTCTTCTTCTCTCCTTTGACCAGCCCTATAACCTTTTCTGAAGGAACCAATACCTCAGAAAAATACTCCTCCATCTTGTTGCTTTTTACCCTTTCCTGAAGAGTAGCCTTTACCTTATTTTCATAACCTGAATAAGTATGTACCGCATACCATTTTTTTGTCATATATAACCTAACCCAATACCAGCCTTACTAACCTTGCCAGAGCCGCATCCACAAGCCCCAGTAAAATAGAGATAACGAGAACCAATATTATAACCACCCATGTAGAAGCGGCAACATGTTTTCTGACAGGCCATGTCACCCTTTTTAATTCCTGATTAGCCTCTGATAAAAATTGCTTTGCCTTTTCAATAAATTCCATATTTCTTCCTCTTGTAAAGACTTGTAAAGACAGTGACCACTATTTTTTTACTGGCAGGCCAGGAGGGATTCGAACCCCCAACACTCGGTTTTGGAGACCGACGCTCTAGCCGTTAGAGCTACTGGCCTGTTGAAATACAGCGTCAAAGAGTCAGAGTATCAAAGTATCAGAGTAAAAACTATGACACTCTGACACTCTTTTTACTTAGTCTCTTTATGCGCCGTATGCTTTCTACAATGCCTGCAGTGCTTCTTAAGTTCAAGCCTGTCAGGTGTAGTTTTCTTATTTTTTGTAGTTGTGTAATTCCTGTTTTTGCACTCACCGCATGCCAACGTTATTATATCTCTCATATTTTCTCCCCAAATTTATGCAATTATTTTAGTTACCACCCCTGCGCCGACTGTCCTTCCGCCTTCTCTTATCGCAAATCTTAAACCCTCGTCCATTGCTATGGGCATTATAAGCTCTACATCAAGGTTGGTATTGTCCCCGGGCATTACCATCTCTACTCCTTGCGGCAGCGTGGCTACCCCGGTTACATCCGTAGTCCTGAAGTAGAACTGCGGTCTGTATCCGTTGAAAAATGGGGTGTGTCTTCCGCCTTCTTCTTTTGTCAGCACATATATCTCTGCCTTGAATTTTGTGTGCGGGGTTATTGTGCCGGGCTTGGCTAATACCTGTCCCCTCTCTACTTCTTCTTTCTTTGTGCCTCGGAGCAGGACTCCTACGTTGTCTCCGGCCCTGCCTTCGTCAAGGAGTTTTCTGAACATCTCTATGCCGGTTGCTACTGTCTTCTGGGTCGGCTTTATGCCTACTATTTCTATTTCTTCTCCTACTTTTATTACTCCTCTTTCTACTCTGCCGGTTACGACTGTTCCTCTGCCGGATATTGAGAATACATCTTCTATGGGCATGATGAATGGTTTATCTATGTCTCTTTTCGGTTCTTTTATGTAGGTGTCTATGGTGTCAAGAAGTTCTAGTATCGGGCCGCAGCTTTTGCATTCTTTTTTGCCGCATCCGCATTCAAGGGCCTTTAATGCGCTACCTTTTACTATGGGTATCTCGTCTCCTGGAAATTTGTATTTGTTTAATAGTTCTCTTACTTCTAATTCCACAAGTTCCATGAGTTCTTTGTCGTCTACCATGTCTGTTTTGTTGAGGAATACTACCATGGCAGGAACCCCTACCTGTTTTGCTAATAGTATGTGTTCTCTTGTCTGGGGCATTGGGCCGTCTGCCGCGCTGACTACGAGTATTGCCCCGTCCATCTGGGCTGCTCCGGTTATCATGTTTTTTACATAGTCTGCATGGCCAGGACAGTCTATATGGGCGTAGTGTCTTTTATCTGTCTGGTATTCTACATGGCTTATGCTTATGGTTAATCCCCTTTCTCTTTCTTCAGGGGCTTTGTCTATGTTTTCGTATGCAAGAAATTCTGCCAGCCCTCTTGTGCTTAATACTTTTGTTATTGCCGCTGTTAGGCTGGTCTTGCCGTGGTCTACATGACCTATTGTCCCTATGTTTATGTGCGGCTTTGTCCTGTCAAATTTGGCCTTGCTCATAAAAACCTCCTAGAAAAAGTTAAACTTAAATCACCAAGTCACCAGACTAAAAACTTGTGACTTGGTGACTTGTGACTGTTCTTATTTCCCCTGCACCTTCGCGACTATCTCTTCTGCTATTGAGTGTGGCACCTGCTCATAATGGGAAAACTGCATGGTAAATGTAGCCCTTCCCTGGGTCTTAGATCTTATATCAGTTGAATAACCAAACATCAGAGCCAAGGGAACCTTTGATGACACTACATTAAATCCACCCCTTGTTTCCATGCCAAGTATCTTACCTCTCCTTGAATTCAAATCTCCGATAACATCTCCCATAAACTGCTCAGGGGTTACAACCTCCACATCCATGATGGGTTCCAGAAGTATTGGATTTGCCCTTCTCATTCCATCCTTGAAGCCCATAGAGGCCGCTATCTTAAACGCCATTTCAGATGAGTCAACATCGTGGTAAGAACCATCAAACAATGAAACCTTTATATCTACAACAGGATACCCCGCAAGCACACCAGTATCTATTGTCTCCCTTAGGCCCTTCTCAACTGCAGATATATACTCCTTCGGAACAGTGCCGCCCACAATATTATTCTCAAATTCAAAACCTTTGCCAGGTTCCTGCGGTCCAACCTCAAGCCAGACATGGCCGTATTGGCCGCGGCCGCCTGTCTGTTTTATATACTTGCCCTCAGCCTCAACCTTCTTTGTTATGGTCTCTCTATAAGCAACCTGGGGTTTGCCGACATTCGCCTCAACCTTAAATTCTCTCATTAATCTATCTACAATAATCTCAAGGTGCAATTCACCCATGCCTGATATAATCGTTTGAGCAGTCTCTTCATCTGTCTTCACCCTAAATGAAGGGTCTTCTACTGCAAGCTTCTGCAGTGATATGCCGAGTTTTTCCTGGTCAGCCTTTGTCTTAGGCTC
>Ga0080064_1004844_pt1 | contig 16620 bp, 9 predicted proteins | sample Subgrocontami54m_FD_69260 | JGI IMG/M metagenome (GOLD analysis project Ga0080064, IMG submission 69260) | Subsurface groundwater microbial communities from S. Glens Falls, New York, USA - GMW46 contaminated, 5.4 m (SPADES assembly) (version 2) ...
CGGAACCCCTCGCCGTTGGTCATCGTTCGGCCGGATTTGAGGTCGAGCGCCATGGCGCGGAGATACTTGCCGCCATCGGTGGCGGAGGTAAGCCAGATGCGATTGCCGGCTATGGAAGGCGATGACCAGCCGCGTCCAGGAACGGGAACTTTCCAGGTGATGTTTCGAGACTCACCCCACTCGATGGGGAGGTCGGGTTCCGTGGAATAGCCTTGCCCGCCGGGTCCACGGAATGGCGGCCAATCCTCGGCTCGGGCGGCGAGGCAGGAGGCGGAAACAAGGAAGGCGCGACGATTCATGAATTGACCAATGTAGCGCGTTACCGGACGCTGTATTCTTGAAACATGATTCGCCTCATCGCCGCCCTGTCGATTGCCCTCCCGCTTTTGGCGCTGGAACGCCCCGGGGTGGAGTACAAGATCTTCCAGTTTCCCGCGGACCGCATTCCGGTTATCGATGGCAAGACGCAGGACTGGGACCTGGTGCCGAAGTCCTACGTGATCGGCATGGACCAACTGAAGGAGACGGTCAAGGGCCGTGGGTTCAACTACGACAAGAAGGACCTGGACGTGAGCGTGCGCGTGGGGTGGGTTCGCGGGATGAACCGGCTCTATTTTCTCTACGAGGCAACGGATAATTACTGGGAGTTTGAACCGGCGCGGCGGTGGAATGACCTTTTCGAAGTGGTTGTGGATGGGGACTTGTCCGGCGGCCCGCTGATCAACACCCTGCACCCCAATGCGGCGATGAGCAAGGAGGATGCGTTCTTCTCCTTCCATGGCGTGCACGCGCAGAATTATCACATCTTCACGCCCGCGCCCAATCGCGATTGGGCGTTTGTGTGGGGATGCCAGCCCTGGATCAAGAACCTGCCGTACGCCAACGCGGCGTATTCCTACAACTTCAAGCACGGTGAATCAGGAAAGTTGACGCTGGAGTTCTGGATCACGCCGTTCGACTATGCGCCGTATGAGGGGCCTGCGCGAGCGGTGGAATCGAAGCTGACCGAAGGAAAGCAGATTGGGCTTTCCTGGGCGGTGCTGGACTACGACGGCCCCAATGAGGAAGACTTTCGCGGCTTTTGGAACCTTTCGCACAAGACGACCATGTACGGAAATGCGAATGACCTGGTGGCTTTCCGGCTGATGCCATTGGAGGACCAGTTCCGCAAGACGCCCGAGGCGCAGTGGTCGTTTCAAGTGCTCGACATGAACCGGCGATTGGTGGCTTTTCAGGACGAATCGCACGGGAAGATAACGGAATGGCGCTGGGAATTCGGTGACGGGAAGTTCTCCAGCGAGCAGCATCCCATCCATGCGTATGAAAAGGGGGGCGAGTACGTGGTTCGGCTGCAGGTGGAGGGACCGGCAGGCAAGGCGGAATGGACCAAGGTACGCGACGTCGTGTTGCGGTGAGGGGCTGCCTGACGGCATGACGGGCAATTCTACGATAGGATACGGAGTATATGAAGCAATTCGCCTCGGGGCTGCTGGGTGCGCTCCTTTGGGCTACGCTGGCTTGCGCGCAGACCCCCGACGATTTTTTTGAAAAGAGCATCCGGCCTCTGCTGGTTTCCAAGTGCAGCGCCTGCCATTTGGGAGCGAACGCGGCGGCAGGTCTAAAAATGGATAGCCGGGAGTCGCTGTTGAAGGGGGGAGCTCGCGGTGCGGCGATTGTGCCGGGCAAGCCGGCGGAAAGCTTGCTGGTCCGCGCGGTGCGCCACTTGGAGGGCACCCTTAAGATGCCGCCGGGGCCGAAGCTCGGCGATGCGGATGCGGCTCTGCTGGCTCGTTGGGTTGAGATGGGAGCTCCGTGGAGCGCGGCTCCGGCCCTTCCCGCCGCTCCGGAAAAGTTCTGGTCTTTGGTCCCGCCTGTTGATCCAGTTCCGCCTACAGTCAAGAATGCAACCTGGGTGAAAAACCCCGTCGATGCTTTTGTGCTGGGGAAACTGGAAGAGAAGAATCTCTCGCCGGCCCGCGCGGCCGACAAAAGAACTCTGCTTCGCCGGGCCACTTATGATCTCACCGGACTGCCTCCCACGCCGCGGGAGGTGCAGGCTTTCCTGAGCGACGCCTCTCCGCGCGCGTTCGAAAAAGTGATCGACCGGCTGCTGGCCTCGCCGCGCTATGGCGAGCGTTGGGGCCGGCACTGGCTGGACGTGGCGCGCTATGCCGATTCCAACGGGCTGGATGAGAATCTTGTTTACAAGAACGCGTTCCGCTATCGCGACTACGTCATACAGGCCTTCAACAAGGACAAGCCATACGATGAGTTCCTCAAGGAGCAACTGGCCGGCGACTTGCTGCCTCCATCAGAGGATCTGAACACGACGTTCGAGCGATGGACAGCCACCGGGTTTCTCACGCTCGGGGCGAAGATGCTGGCCGAGGATGATCCCGTCAAGATGGAGATGGACATCATCGACGAACAGCTCGACACGGTCAGCCGCACATTCATGGGCCTGACGGTTGGATGCGCGCGGTGCCACGATCACAAGTTCGATCCGATTCCACAGGCCGACTATTACTCGATGGCCGGGATCTTCAAGAATACGAAGACCATGGAGAACTTCAAAGTGGTGGCCAAATGGCATGAGTACGTGCTGGCTCCGAAAGCGGATCGAGACCGGCTGGATGCGCACCTGGCGCGCATCGAGGAGAAAACCAAGGAGGCCGGCAAGATCACGAAGGCGGAAGATAAGAAGCTCACCTCGGCCGCCAAGCAGGTGGCCGGTGCATCGCTTCTGGCGGCTCATGAAGCCAGGCAGATGCCGCCGGTCCAGCCGCTTCCCACGGACGCGCCTGCGATTCTGGAGCGGGAGGCCGGCCGGTTTGAGCAAGGCAATATTTCGAAGTCCATTGAGAAGAAGAAATCGAATGTACCCAAGGATGCCAAGGGTCCATTCCATGCCGAGTACAAGGTGGCGATCCCGGCCGCCGGCGAGTATCAAATCGAGTTGCTGGACATGGAGCGCGGTTCCGGCACCGCGGACCTTTGGATCGGCGGTGTGTTAGTGAAACTCGGCGAAGCACCGGTTCAGAATCGAGAGGCTTCTCCGGATGCAGGGGGCTGGTCACCTCTAGGTATCTTCACCCTGGAGGCCGGCGAGAACGTGCTTCGCCTGGAGCACAACAGCCGCTTCCCCTATTTTGCGCGTCTCCGTATTGCGGCGAATCCATTGCCGGCGGGCGCGATCATTCCCCGGACGCTGGTGCAGATCGCACGTCGTCATGGCGTGAATCCCAGTTTTCTGCGCCAGATGGTGAATCATTTGGAACGGTCCAAAGGCGCGCCGGCATCGGCGCTCTACGCGTTTGAAAACTTCGGCCTGAACCGGCCTGCCGGTGAGTGGTCATCGCCGGCGGCGAAGTTGTTCGACGGATTTACAGCGGGGAGCAGGGAAGAGGTTGCGGCGCGCTACCAGCAACTCTTTCACCAGGCGCAGGAAGAAAAAGAGGCGTCCGGCAATCCTGGCCTGAACGCCCTGCTGCAGTTTCTCAACGAAAAGTTCGGTCCATTCCGGGCGCCCTCCGATGCCCGCGACTACTATCCGGCGGAAGCGCGCCGGGAACTGGCGCGCCTCGAGGAGGAGCAGAAGCAGCTCGAGAAGGAGACTCCGGAGTTCCCGCAGGCGATGGGTGTGCGCGATGGCAAGCAGATCGCGGACCTGCCTATACACCTTCGCGGCAGCCATTGGACGCTGGGCGAAGCCGTACCGCGCCGCTTTCTCCGGGCCATCGCCGGGGAAAACCAGCAGCCGATCGGCCCAGACACCAGCGGCCGGTTGGAACTGGCCCAGTGGCTCGCCGGCAAGGACCATCCGCTCACGGCGCGAGTGATGGCGAATCGCGTGTGGCGCTGGCACTTTGGCCGCGGGATCGTGCCGACGACCGACAACTTCGGAAGATTGGGTGAGAAGCCGGTGAACCAGCCGCTGCTGGATTGGCTGGCGCATCGATTTGTGGAAGACGGGTGGTCCATCAAGGCGCTGCACAAGCGGATCATGCTGACCAGCACCTACCAGATGTCCAGCGACTACGACGCACGCGCCATGGAGGCGGATCCGGAGAACACGCTGCTCTGGCACTCCAACCGGCGGCGTCTGGAGGCCGAGGCCATCCGCGATGCGGTGATGTCGGTCTGCGGCAAGTTGCAGTTTGTGGACGGTGGATCGATTCTCACATACAAGGATCGCCAGTACGTCGCCAACACTTCGCGGCGGGGCGGTGTCGATTATGACCGTGACATACGGGCCGTGTATCTGCCGGTGGTTCGCAGTTCCATGTACGACGTCTTCACGGCATTCGATCTTCCGGATCCGTCCACGCCGCAGGGCGACCGCGATTCAACCATCGTTGCGCCGCAAGCGCTCTTCATGATGAACGGGACCATCGTTCTTTCCGGTACGCGCGCGATGGCCGATGCGCTGCTGGCGTTGCCGGATGATGCGGCCCGCGTTCGGGACGCCTATGAACGCGTCTTGTCGCGTCCGCCAACGCCGCGTGAGATCGATCAGGCCATGACGATGATTGCGAGCATCGAAAAAGCGCTTCCGGAGGATGTCAAAGACCGGCGAGCCCGCGCCTGGCAGAGTTTTTGCAAGTCACTGCTGGCGTCGAACGAATTTATTTACCTGAACTGAGGAAGCCATGAACCGCCATTGGAATGGATACATCAACCAGAAGCTCTCAAGGCGTGACCTGCTTCGCGTCTCCAGCGCCGGCTTCGGGCAACTCGCGCTGGCGGGTCTGCTCGGCGCCACCAGCGATAATCCCCTTGCGCCGCGCGTGCCGCACTTCACGCCGCGCGCCAAGCGGGTCATCTTTCTCTTCATGCACGGCGGGCCGTCTCAAGTGGACACGTTCGACTACAAGCCGCTGCTGCGGCGCGATCACGGCAAGCCTCTTCCGTTTGCCAAGCGCAAGGTGGTTTCCGCCGAGACGTTCAACCTGCTGCAGTCGCCCTGGGAGTTCAAGCAGTATGGCCAGAGCGGAGCGTGGGTGAGCGATCTATTTCCGCAGATCGCCAAGCATGTGGATGATCTCTGCTTCATTAAATCGATGTGGGGTTCGAATTCCCGCCATGGCGGCGCGCTGCTGGAACTGCACTCGGGCAGCGACACATTTGTCCGTCCGAGCATGGGTTCGTGGATTACATACGGACTGGGGACCGAGAACCAGAGCATGCCCGGATACGTGACCATCTGCCCGACGCAAAGCCACGGCGGCGCAAACAATTATAGTTCCGCGTTTCTGCCTGCGCCCTATGCGGGAACACCGATCGGGTCTGTGGGTGTGCCCGCGCGGGAGGCGCGGATCCCGTTCATCTCGAATCGTGAAACGCCGCGCGATATTCAGCGGATGGAGATCGATTTCACGCAGATGCTGAACCGGCAACAATTGGAAACCACGGGGCCGGACCGCGCGTTGGAGGGGCGGATCGAATCCTTTGAGCTGGCATTCCGGATGCAGTCCGAGGCGCCTGAACTGCAGGATCTGTCGACCGAATCCGAGATCACGCGCAAGATGTACGGATTGGATAACCCGGTTACGGAAGACTTCGGACGCCAGTGTTTAATGGCGCGGCGGCTGTCTGAGCGCGGTGTACGATTCGTGCAGGCCAGCCATACTTACAAGTGGGATCAGCATGCGGACCTTCGCCGCGATCATGAAGGCAATGCCCATGAGGTGGATCAACCCATCGCGGCGCTGCTGGCGGATTTGAAGGGACGCGGGCTGCTCAAGGACACGCTGGTGTTGTGGGGAGGTGAGTTCGGCCGGACGCCGACGGCCCAGGGGTCGGATGGGCGCGATCACAATCCGGAAGCGTTTACGATATGGATGGCCGGAGGCGGCGTGAAGCCGGGCCTTACCTATGGCGCGACGGACGACTATGGTTACTACGCGGTGGAGAACAAGGTTCACTTCCACGATCTGCACGCGACGATCCTCCATCTTTTGGGGCTGGATCATCTGCGTCTCACCTACCGCTACGCGGGCCGCGATTTCCGCCTCACCGACGTGCACGGCAACGTGGTGAAGGACATCATCGCCTAGCGGCGTTGCGCCGCCATGATACCGATTCAGGATCTGTTTGAAGCTCACCTCACGGTGAGTGATCTGGACAGGTCGATTGCCTTCTACCGCGACGTGCTGGGCTTGCCGCTCGCGCAGGTATTTCCAGACCGGCAGGTGGCATTCTTCTGGATCGGCGCGCCGGGAAATTCAATGCTGGGCCTTTGGGCGACTGGCGCCGGTCCGCAGAAATTGAGTTTGCATACGGCATTTCGAGTCAGCGTGGAAGCGGTACTGGAGGCGCCGGAAGTACTGCGGTCCGCCGGTGTCACGCCATTAGATCTGGTCGGGAAGCCTGTCACGGAACCCGTTGTACTGGCGTGGATGCCGTCCGTAGCTGTGTACTTTCACGACCCGGACGGCAACCTTTTGGAGTTCATTGCGATGCTTCCGCAGCAAGCTCAACCACAACTCGGGGTGATCCGATGGAGTGATTGGGCGCCGGGAACTGGTGTCTGAGTTGTCAGACGGCTCCGCTATTCACCCCAAAGCGCCGGCTCACCCCACAGCGCAGATTCGCTCGATTAGCTCCACGGGCCGGTTTCGGAAATGCGCTCTCTCCGCCGGCGTCGCGCAGTGAAGAGGTCGTATTGGCTTCGGAAGGTCTGTCCGGTCACTGGATCAACGGCGATGCTATGGGCCGGGAACTGCTTGAATGCCGTTTTCATCAGTCGCGCCTTCCGGGAGCACTAACGCAGTTCTCGCGTTATCCTGGATCAGAACCGCAGATGACTCGTCGCACACTCTTGGTTGCCCCTTTTGCCTCGCAATCGGAGCGCCCAAAGGTTGCCGTGGTCATGAATGTGTACTTCCCTAATTCCCACGCGGATGTTTTTGTGGGGAGGCTATTGGAAGGCTACAGGCTCAACCAGGAAAGTCACCGGCCGCGTGTGCAGGCAGTATCCTTTTACGTGGACCAGTTTCCGGTTAACGATATGGCGCGCGAACAGGCGGCTGAATATGCGGTGACCATTTATCCGGATGTGGCCGGAGCCTTGCGGCGCGGGACGGGTAAACTCGCCGTGGACGGCGTAGCGATTGTCGGCGAGCATGGAGACTATCCGAAGAATGCGCGGGGTAACTTCACTTATCCCCGGTTCCGGCGGTTCGAGGAAGTGACTCGTGTGATGCGGGAGGACGGCCGAGTTGTGCCGCTGTTTTTCGACAAATATTTCGCCTATGACTGGGAGGATGCGCGGCGGATTTATGAACGCGTCCTGGAGATGAAGATCCCTTTGTTCAGCGGGTCATCGCTTCCGCTGACCTGGAGGCGGCCGGCGCTGGAGTTTGCGCGGGGCATTGAGTTGGAGGAAGTGCTCGCGGTGAGCTTTTCTGATTTGGAAGAGCATGCCTATCACGCCATTGAGATGTTGCAGGCGATGGTGGAGCGTCGCAGGGGCGGTGAGGTTGGGGTGGCCTCGATTCGGTGCGTCGAAGGGGACGAGGTATGGAAGCTGGACTGGTCCAAGGATCTGTTACAGGAGGCGCTTCTGCGCCGTGTGAATCCGGGCTACGGGAAGGAAAGCAGGAATCCGCAAGCGATTCAGATACGGTACAAGGATGGGTTGAGGGCGACGATTCTCAATCTGGATGGAATGACGCGGGATTATCTCTTTGCGGCTCGCGAGCGCAATGGCAAGACTCATTCATCGTGTTTCTATATCCAACTTTACAATCACAACCACTGGAGCTTCATGGTGAGGGCGTTTGAGGATCTGGTGCTGACGAAAAAGACACCGCATCCGATCGAGCGGAATCTGCTGACGACGGGATTATTGATCTTCGCGCTGGAATCGCGCCTACAGGGGGGCAAGTGGCTCGACACACCGCAGCTTGGTATTTCGTATTAACGGCCTCGGCACTGGCGCAGCCGGTGCAGTTGGCCGACTTTGAGGCGGTACGGGCCGAGGGCGACCCCGCTTCGTTTCTGCACACCGTGACGGTTCCCGCCAATCCTCCGGAACAGGTTTGCGAGATTCTGGTGGCCGGCGCCGGTGCCGGAGGTTTTGCGGCGGCGCTGCGGGCCTCCATGCGCGGGCACACGGTGTGTCTCACGGAGGAGAGTGATTGGATCGGCGGGCAGATTACCGCCGGGGGCGTTTCGGCATTGGACGAGAACCGCTTCATCGAAATCGCGGGCGGCACAAAAACCTACTACGAGATGCGGAACCGGATTCGCGATGCTTATCGCCGTAATTACACGCTTTCGCCGGAGGCCAAGGGGCTGGAGAATTTCAATCCGGGGGCTTGTTATGTTTCGCCGTTGTGCTTTGAACCGAAGGTTGGGGTGAAGGTGCTCGAGGAGGTGCTGGCTCCGCACCGGAACCGCGTGCAATTGTTCCCGCGGACGCGTGTGTTTCAGTTGAAGGTGGAAGCCGGCGCCATTCGGGAAGCCCTGGCCTACCGGTTCGACCGGCGGGAAGTGGTCCGAATCAAGCCGCGGTTTGTTTTGGACGCCACCGAGCTGGGGGACCTGTTGCCGCTGGCCGGAGTTCCGTATGCGGCGGGTTCGGAGGCGCAGGCCGATACAGGCGAACCGCACGCGGCTGCCGATGCAAACCTGGCCTGCGTGCAAAGCTTCACTTATCCGTTCGCCATCGACGTACGGAATGGGGAGAATCACCGGATCGGGAAGCCGCCGCAGTATGAGTACTTCCGGGATTCGCAACCGTTTGGTTTGAAGGTGAACTATCCGGCGGAGCTGGGCTGGCGCGGCGAATTCCAATACAAAATGTTCGGGGATGATCCGCCGGTTCCGAATAACATGTCGCCGGGTCCGTTCTTTCCCTGGCGAAGGCTGCTCTGGAGCAAGAACTTTACCGGGGCCAACGCGCCGGGCGATCTGGCGCTGATCAACTGGCCGCGGCAGGATTATCATTCCGAGACGCTGCTGGATCGGACGCCATTCGATACAGCGCGCGTGCTGCAACAGGCCAAGCGGGTCTCGCTCGCGTTTCTCTACTGGCTTCAGACGGATTTGGCGCGAGACGACGGCAAGGGGGACGGATATCCGGAACTGCGGTTGAGGATGGATGTGATGGGGACGGCGGACGGATTGTCGAAGACGCCCTACATACGCGAGTCGCGGCGGCTGATCCCGGCCGCAGGAAGAGTTGTGGAGCAGGACATCGTTGCGGAATACCGGGCTGGTCCACGCGCGCGGTGGGTTGAGGATTCGGTGGGGACCGGCTTCTACATGGTGGACATACATCCTTGCGGGGCGAACGAGCGCGGGCGGATGATGATGCCGCGGCCGTTCCAAATCCCGATGCACGCGCTGATCCCGCAGAAGGTGACCAATCTGCTGGCGGCGGGGAAGAACCTGGGCGTCACGCATCTGACGAATGGGGCATTCCGGCTGCACCCGGTGGAATGGAACATAGGCGAGGCGGCGGCCGTGATGGCGAGCCAGATGATCCGGAGCGGGCGCATCAAGGATGTGCAGAGCGAACTTGCCAAAGCCGGAGTACCGCTGGTGTGGTTCGATGATTTGCGGATGGATCATCCGGCGTTTGCGGCGATCCATTTGGCGGCGATTCGCGGCTGGTATCCGCTCAACGGGTATGATCTGCATGCATCGCCCGAAGCTCCGCTGACGCGGGGTGAGGCGGCGTGGATACTGGCCCGATATTTTCGAGCTCCACTAAACGATCCTGAACATTTGGCGCGAGCCAGAGGATGGATGGCGGCCGATCACCGGAACTGGTTCCACGCTGATCTGCCGTTCTATTGGACCGATTGGCGCGAGGACAAGTTCCCGGAGGCGTTGCCGGCGCTGCAAACGAGGCGGACCGGTCCGGTGACGCGGGCGGAGATGGCGGCGCGATTGACGGCGGAACGCTGAGAGGTTGTTATGTGGGCTCGATTCATTCTGATCTCGCTCGCCGGACTGGGTTGCGCTTGTGCGCAGGAAGGCTGGTGGATGAAGGAGCCGATCCGCTGGGTGCAAACCAATCTGCGGCAGACGGACGCGGGGCTCGACGCGGTGCGGACTGCCAACCAGCTCGCGGACATGCGGGCAAACGTGTTGCTGGAGGGGATGGGTGGGATCGCCGCGTACTATCCCACGACGACTCCGTTCCACTACGCCAGCCCGCAACTGGGGCAGGGTCGCGACATGTTTGGCGATGTGCTGCGGGAAGCGCATGCGCGGAAGATCCGCGTGGTGGGGAGGTTTGATTTCAGCAAGACCTCCAAAGCGGTGTTCGATGCGCATCCGGAGTGGTTCTTCCGCCAAGCCAGCGGACAACCGGTGATCTACAACGGCCTGTATTCGACCTGCATCAACGGCGGCTACTACCGCGGGCATGTCATGAAGATCCTGACCGAGGCGTTGGAAAAGTACGACGTGGACGGTCTCTTCTTCAACATGTTTGGGAATCAGTCGCGCGACTACAGCGGCCGGAATGTGGGCTTATGCCACTGCGACGCCTGCCGGAGGCTGTACCGCGAGAAGTTCAACAAGGACATTCCCGCGATGCCCGATGACGACTATCGCCGGTTTATGTTCACCTCGTCGCGGGAAGTGGCGGCGGCGATCGGTGATCTGATCCGTGCCAAGCGGCCGCGCGCGGGTTACTTCAACTACATACAGGAGTACACCGACGGGATCATGTCGGAGTCGAATACGGCGATCGCGCGTCCGCTGCCGTTGTGGCCGTATTCGGCCAGTGACCAGGTGAACCGCGCGCGCAACAGCCAGCCGGGGAAGATGTCCATCAACCTGAATATGCAGTTCGTGGACTTTTGGTGGCGATTTGCGACGGTTCCGCGCGAGGAGATCGCGCTGCGCTCCTGGCAGAGCATGGCGCACGGCGGGGCGCTCACCTTCGAGATGAATGGCACGTTTGAGCAGCAGGACCGGCAAGCGCTGGAGACGGCAAAGCCGATCTTCCGGTGGGCGGCGGCGCACGAGCAATACTACGCGGGCCAGACCAGCGCGGCGCGCGTGTTGCTGCTGGGTGCGCCCTCGGGCACCGGACGGGCCCACAGCGCGGAGCCATATCGCGGTCTGTTCCGTTTGTTGAGCGAGGAGCATATTCCTTTCGCTGTTTCGGACAACATGGACTGGCTCTGGAAACGTGAGTTCGATCTTGTCGTGGCCTCCGAGTGGGCGCCGGCGGGGCTAAAGGAGTATGTCGAGAATGGCGGCCAGGTGCTGCTGGCCAGCGCCGCGAAGCCGGACTTCGATGTGTTTCCCATTGTGCGAACCGACAGCGATGTGAAAGGCTACGTGCGGGTTCGCGACCACGCTGCGCTGCCGTCACTGAAGGATACGGACCTGCTGATGCTGAATGGCCCCTTCACGACACTGGCCGCCAGTGGACCGCACATGCTCACGCTCATTCCGCCTTCCATGATCGGACCGCCGGAGTTCGTGCACATCGACATGAAAGACACGGATACGCCGGCCCTCGCGATGCGGAAGATGGGAAAAGGGACCGTTGCCTGGATTCCGTGGAATCTTGGCGGGATGTATTATCTGCACAGCTTGCCCGCGCATGCCGGTCTGTTCCGGGATCTGATGGACCGCTTGCTTCCCAGGCGTCAATTGCGCACGAATGCGCATCCGCTGGTGGAGATGACCGTGATGCGCCAGGGCAGCCGCACGCTGCTGCATTTGATCAATCTGAGCGGGCACTCGCAGACCGCCTATCACGCGCCGGTGCCCATGGGGGCAATCCAAATTCGGCTTGCTGGATCCTTCCGCACAGGAGAGACAGTTCGGACCCCTGGCGGGATGGCCATTCGAGTGAATCAAGGGTACAGCGAATTTACGGTTTTTCCGTTGACCGACTACGAGTTGGTTGTCCTTGAGTAACGTCTGCCCGCAATGCCTCGTCTTGTTATCCTGGTAGATAGACCACCAGCCATCCTCCGGTACGCATGAGAAAGCGCCACCTAGTTCCGTTTGCGTCAGCACTGGCGATGCTGTGCCTTCCACTCACTACGGCTCAGACGGCGAAGCCTGTGCCCACTCATTTTCAAAAGGCTATCTTCCCGCTTCTTACCAGAAACTGCTACGCCTGCCACAACGAACAACTCAAATCCGGCGACCTCTCGCTGGTTCCGCTGAAAAACGAAGCTTCCATTGCGGCTGATCCCGAGGCCTGGGAGAAGATCGCCACGAAACTGCGCGACGGAACCATGCCGCCCAAAGGCGCGCCGCGGCCCTCGCAGGCTGACGTCGAATCTGTTTCGACCTGGATTCAGGCTGCCATCACACGCGCCGAACTCGCCGCCAAGCCAGACCCGGGCCACGTCACCGCGCGCCGTCTCAACCGTGTGGAATACAACAACACGATTCGCGATCTTTTCGGCGTCGATTTCCGGCCGGCGGACGATTTTCCGCAAGACGACTCCGGATACGGCTTCGACAACATTGGCGATGTCCTCTCGATGTCTCCCGTTCTGTTGGGGAAATATCTCAGGGCCGCCGAGTCGATTGTCGAGACCGCCATCAACGGACCGCGGAAGACCAAGCCCACCGCGATTCGGTCTCAGCCTCCCGGTCATGATTTCCCACTGTTTCCCAAGGCCAAGTCCGTTTATGATGTCACTGGTCTTTCCATGCCCAACGCTCTACACGCCACCATGCGTTTCCCTTCCGCTGGTGAATACAGGTTCCGCGCAGCTCTGGAAGGCCGCCGCCCTACCGGCAGTGAGCCGGTCCATATCGGCATCTGGGTCGATGGGAAGCAGGTTGCCACGCTCGATATCGACGCCCCTAGCGACGGCGGCAGCATTGATCTATTTGGGGCGCAGGCGGAGACGCGGCTGCGGCTTCCAGCCGGGGAACACTGGATCGCGGCTTCTCCGCTCCGGCTGTATGAAGGGCTGCCCGCGAGCTACGGCGGCCCCAATCCCACCAAACGGCCGGTTCCGCCTCCGCGCGACCCGTTCCGCAACTTGAGAATTCCTCCGGACGCCACGCCGGAAAAAATCGCCGAAATCAAGCAACAGGCCGCTGAGCGCGCCGAGCGGTTCCAGGTGCCCGCCAACCGCCTCTGGGTCCACTGGGTGGAGGCGCTCGGTCCCTACAACGACAACCCCGCGCCTTCGCCGGAAGTGCGCAAGCGCATCTTCCCGTGCGGCCATTCCGCCAAAGCCCACTTGCCCGCCTGTGACCGGACCATTCTTTCCAACTTCGCGCGACGCGCCTTCCGGCGCCCTGTTCCGGCTAGCCAGTTGCAGCCCTATTTGGATCTGGCCACCTCGTCGCGCCGGAAGGGATCTTCTTTCGAGGAGGCGATCGGGGCCTCGCTCCAGGCCATTCTTGTTTCCCCGGACTTTCTCTTCCGCATAGAATCGACGGAGCCCACAACCAACGCCGCCAGTGATGTTGGTCCCGTTACCCAATCCGCGCTGGCTTCACGGCTCTCCTACTTTCTCTGGTCCTCGATGCCGGATGAGGAGCTGCTCCGCGCCGCCGCACAACGCACGCTACGCAACCCCGATGTCCTGGCCGCGCAGGTCAAGCGGATGCTGCTGGACCCGAAGTCGCGCGCGCTGGTGGAGAACTTCGCCGGGCAATGGCTCGAACTGCGCCGTCTGGAATCGGTGACTCCGGACCGCGAGAAGTTCCCCGTCTTTGACGACTACCTTCGCATGTCCATGCGGCAGGAGACGGACATGTTCTTTGCGAACATGATTCGCAACGACCTCAAAATTGTCGATCTGCTCAACGCCAACTACACTTTCGTCAACGAAAAACTGGCGGACTTCTACGGCATCGCCGGTGTGCAAGGCCCGGAGTTTCGCAAGGTGGAACTCGCTGGGACGCCCCGCGGCGGCATCCTCACGCATGCCGGAATTCTCACAGTTACCTCCTACGCCAACCGGACCTCGCCTGTGTTGCGCGGGAAGTGGATTCTCGAGAACTTCCTGAACGAGGCGGTTCCGCCGCCGCCGCCCGATGTGCCTGTGCTCGACGAGGCCACCATTGGAGCGTCCGGTTCCATGCGCCAGCAAATGGAGCAGCACCGGGTAAAACCGATATGTTCCTCCTGCCACGCTAAGATGGATCCCATCGGGTTCGGCTTTGAGAACTACAACGCTATCGGCCAGTGGCGCACCAAAGACGGCAAGTTCCCGATTGATCCGGCCGGAGCGCTTCCCGATGGACGCACCTTCCAGGGACCCGATGATTTGCGTGTCATCCTCGCCGCGGATCAAGAGAAATTCGCCGAAGCCGTCACCGAAAAGCTGTTGACCTATGCGCTCGGCCGCGGTCTGGAACGCTATGACCGCCGGACGGTGAAAGAGATCGCCCGCCGCGTTGCCGATGCCGACTACCGCTTTTCGGCTCTCGTTATGGAAATCGTGAAGAGCCTGCCATTCCAGATGGCGCGCCAGGACCGGAAGAAAACATGATTATTACTGGTAAACACCTGCCTCGCAGAACGTTCCTTCGCGGCATCGGAGCCGCTGTCGCACTGCCCATGCTCGACGCCATGAAGCCGGCTCTCGCCGCGCCTACTTCCAGCAAGCAGCCCGTCCGCCTCGCTTTTACCTATATCCCGAACGGCGTTACGTTCAAGGACTGGAAGCCGGCCGCCACCGGAGCCGATTTCGAATTCACTTCCATTCTCAAACCGCTGGAAGCCTACCGCAAGGATCTGCTGGTTCTCTCCGGCCTCGATCACTACAACGCCGACGCTCTCGGCGATGGCGGTGGAGATCACGCCCGCGCCGGGGCCTGCTTTCTCACCGGCGTCCATCCCCGCAAGACGGCCGGAGCCGACATACAGGCCGGCATCTCCGTGGATCAGATTGCTGCCAAGGGGATGGTTTCCGCCACGCGAATCCCCTCGCTCGAGCTGGGCTGCGAGGACTCCCGCACCGTCGGCGGCTGCGATTCCGGCTACAGTTGCGCCTACACGAACAGTATCTCCTGGCGCGGCCCGCACACGCCGATGCCGCCGGAGACCAACCCCCGCGTCATCTTTGAACGGATGTTCGGTGACGATGATTTCAGCGCCACACCCGAGGAGCGCGCGCGCCGCGCCGACCGGCGCAAGAGCATTCTCGACCTGGTCAACACCCGCACCCAGAGTCTCGTCCAGGCTCTAGGCCCGGGGGACCGCCGCAAGATCGATGAGTACCTCACTGGCATCCGCGAACTGGAGCTGCGCATACAGCTCGCCGAAAAAGACGAGCGCACGTTCCGGCCGGATATGGAAAAGCCCTCCGGCGTTCCGGTTGCCTTCGCCGACTACATCAAGATGATGTTTGACCTGCAGGTGCTCGCCTTCCAGGCCGATCTTACGCGAGTCAGCACGCTCATGTATGGACGGGAGGCTAGCGTCCGCACATACACCGAAATCGGCGTGCCCGACGCGCATCACCCGCTCTCCCATCACCGCAACCTCCCGGAGATGACCGCGAAGATCAGCAAGATCAATACGTTTCACACCAGCCTTTTCGCCTACTTCCTGGAGAAGATGAAGAACACCGCCGATGGCGACGGATCTCTGCTCGATCACTCCATGATCGTGTACGGCTCGGCCATTTGCGACGGCAACAGCCATTCTCACAAGGATCTTCCAGTGCTTCTCGCCGGGCGCGGCCACAGCACCATTCATCCCGGGCGCCACGTTCAGTACGCCAAGGGAACGCCGATGACCAACCTATACCTCTCGCTGCTGGATCGCATGGGCATCGAAACGGAAAAGTTGGGAGACAGCACCGGCCAATTGCAGCATCTGTCCGAACTCTAGCCTCAACTGGAACCATCATGAAAATCGCACGCTACATGCTTGGGAGCCTCGTGCTCTGTATCTTTCTTTCTTCTGCCGGCCTTTCCTTTGCCGGCGGCAAAGACCCGGCTGCCAACTACAACATTCCGCTTTGGGAGCCCGGCAAGGTTCCACTCACCCTGGGCGACGGGCCGCTGGACAACCCGTTCCTCACCGTCTTTTCACCGTCGGCCGGCAAGGCCAACGGCGGATCCGTGATTATTGCGCCGGGCGGCTCAAACATCATGCTGATGTACGGAGCCGAGGGTATGGACGTGGCCGAGTGCTACAACGAATGGGGCGTCACCGCCTTTGTGCTCACCTATCGCATGTCACCTCGCTACAACGATGCCGCGCGCGTGATGGATGGAAACCGAGCCATTCAATTGGTGCGCTCGCGCGCCGCCTCGCTCAACCTTGATCCGAAGCGCATCGGCTACATCGGTTTCTCAGCCGGATCCAACATGGGGCGGCCGGTCGCCGCTTCTGCCGCCCCCGGCGATCCCAATGCGCCCGATCCGGTGGATCGCGTCAGTTCCCGTCCCGATTATCTCGCTCTTATCTACGGCCCGGGCCGCGCCACTCCAAAGGAATCTCTGAAGGACTTTCCGCCGACATTCCTGTGCGCCGCGCAGTTTGACCGCGGCCCCGCGCTTGGTTCCGCGCAACTGTTCACAGAGTTGACACGGGCCGGAGCCATCGCCGAGTTGCACCTCTATCAGCAGGGCCGCCACGGGTTCGGTACCGGTTTCGGAACCGCGGATTTCGGCGAGTGGATGCCGGCGTTGCGCCACTTCCTCCAGGTGGGC
>Ga0080064_1004846_pt1 | contig 16619 bp, 12 predicted proteins | sample Subgrocontami54m_FD_69260 | JGI IMG/M metagenome (GOLD analysis project Ga0080064, IMG submission 69260) | Subsurface groundwater microbial communities from S. Glens Falls, New York, USA - GMW46 contaminated, 5.4 m (SPADES assembly) (version 2) ...
AAAATCGTGGTCCGACTAGTTGATTTACTCTCAATAAACGCACATAGCTTGAAATTGAATTTCAATTCATGTGTATTCATTGGATATTCCTAATTTGAAACAATTTTGTTTAACACTTTTACCCTCCCAAAAGCACTAAAAACTGAACGTTATCTCTCTTCATCAGCAGTCCTCATGATTATTCCTCCCTTACAGGTTGACCAGATGAACAGATTGTAGCATTTGCACAATAAAAAACAAGACATAAAAATCTTGTAAGTTTTTTTGAGATTTTTAAACTTTCAGCCCAACTTTGCGTTTTAGGAAATTTATTAAGCTTGAAGCTTCCGGGAGTTTTAGTTTTAAGCCTAAGTATATATAAACTATTACGGAAAGCAAAACAGACAGGCCGGATTGGATTAAGATTCCTAGGCCCGTGCGCGTGTTGACCAAAGGCGCCAGAAGGTAAATTGAGGTATAGCCCACAATGCCCATTATCACGCTGGCAGCAAGAATTTTTATTACGTCTTGGGTAAGCCCTAAATCAAAATCTTTTATTACACCGGGAGTGTTATTTAAATCTTTGCCGAGTTGCTGGCGCAAAATAATGAACAGAGCCAGAACGTTTATAATGCTAGCTATGGCAAAGCCCAAAGCAATGCCCACCACTCCGCCGGTCTGCAGGGAAAAAATTATAGGCGGCAGGTTAATGTGGATGGAATAAATCCGCAAAGCAAAAAAATATGACAGCGTGACGTTTAAGGCCATGGAAGCAAGGCCAATAACAACCGGAATTTTAGTGTTTTGGCGGGCGTAAAAAGCGCGTGCCAGCAAAGGAGCCAGCGCCTGGCTGAATAAAGCAAAGACAAACACGCCCAAGGTATTGAAAGTAAGAATGGTGCTTTCCCAGCTGAATTTTCCCGCGCCGTAGACCAGGCGCACAATGTAGGCGCGGAATAAAAGCATGAGAATGGAAATTGGAATAATAAAAAATAAAATTTGGGTGATGCTGTTTTTTAATGTTTTTACAAACCCTGCTAAATCTTGCAAGGCATAAGACTCAGACAGAGCGGGGAAAGCCGCAATGGCCACAGAGATGGCAAAAATTCCCACGGGTACGGCCTGTAAATTGTTGGCCAGGTTTAAGACCGCAATGGAACCGACTGTTAAAAAAGAACCAATCACCGAGCCAATTAGTAAGCTTAGCTGGGAAGTATCGAGCCCAAAAATTCTCGGCAAAAATAATTTGCCGATTTTTTTTACAGCCTGGTCTTTTAAATCCATGGCTGGCTGCCAGGAGTAGCCAAAACGCACACTCTCAAACACTTGGAACAACAAGTGCAGAACAGCTCCTATAATTACTCCCCAGCCAAGCCCTTTTAGGCCCCAAACAGGGAAAAGGAAAAGCAGACCGCAAATTATCCCTAAGTTATAAAGGACCGGAGCAAGGTTGGCGATTAGAAATTTTTTTTGCGAATTCAGAATACTGCCGAACACATTGGATACAGTAAAGATAACCGGTGACAGTAAAAAGATTTTTGTTAGAACTACTGTCTCGGCAAGTTTAGCCGGAGAGAATCCCGGCACCAAAAATTTGGTTAAGGCCGGAGAAAAGAAAAACAAAACAAGGCAAATTGCGCTCATTGCCAAAAATGAAAAATTTAAAACCGTGTTGGCTATACGGTAAGCTTTATTTTTGTCCTTAAGCAGCCATTCGGTAAAAATGGGAATGAAGGCTACGGACAGCGTGCCTAAAATTAATAAATTGAAAATAAAATCCGGAATGCGGAAAGCCGCGTAGTAAACGTCCAGCGTGTCCCCGGCCCCAAAGCGGCTCGCAAACAGCCTGTCCCTGACAAGGCCGACTAGCCGCGAGAGCAGGGTAAGAACGCCAATAATAATAGCTGCCTTGGAAAGGTTGAATTTTAGCTCTAAATTTTTTAGCCGGTTGATCATGAAAGAATTATCCTTAATCTTTTATCTTTAATCCCTGCCTGCCGGCAGGCAGGCTTTTTACCTTAGAGTAAATACTTCCCCCATAAACAAGTCCCGGTCAAGCGGGCGGGAAGTTTCCAGGTAGTCAATTTCTAGACTCTCGGGGTTAAAATTCTGCCACTCAATTTTTCTTTCCGGGAATTGCAGCCGGTAATGAAAATTTTGGCTTAAGGTGCCGGCCTGTTTTTGCAATAATAAACTATAATGGTCAACGCCCGCAAGTTTAAACGGCAGTTTGTAAATCAAAGTGACTGTTCTTTCTTCGCCGCCTTTTAAAGTCAGCCAATTGCCAAAAAAAGTTTTTTCTGATTCTTTGCCGATTAACGTGCCGGTGAGGACGTCTTTGACTGAATTTTTTTCCCATTCGTAGACGTCAGGGTCAATTTTATAGTTTGCGCTATCCGGCGTTTCCAGATTTTTTTTGTCAAAGCCCACGTTGCTGATTAAAGTTGAACCTAGCGGCGCAAAGACTCTGAGAAAGCTGGTATTCTCCGTGCTGTCCATTTTAGGCAGCTTATTTTTTCTGGTAATTTTCAGTTCATTGATAATTTCGCCGCTCGAGTCCAGGGAAGACTTTAAGGAAATGTCCTGGTCTATAAACAGGTCGGTCTTTGTCCCGCCCAAATTACTGCTGTTAACGCTTAAAAAGTCCCGGTCCGAGGTTAGAACCTCTCCTGCCCAGTTTAGGCTCTCTAGCTGTTTTTGGACTTCATTGTCTTTGGAAAAAAGCAAAATTTGTTTTTGCACCAGATTATTTTCCAAAGATTGTAAGATTGCCAAAGTTTGTTCCGGACTAGCTTCTCCTATTTTTTGCATCAAAATGGGAAAAAAGTCGGCCAAAACTTGTTTGGGCTTATTCTCAAAACTGTCAAAGTTGGCGTAGTTAACCGACGAGACGAGTTGCGTTTGCTCAATGAAATTATCCGAATTCAGGATTAGATTATATTTTGGCATATTAACAGGGCCGAGGGCTTTTAGGAAGTCCACTATTAAATTCGGGGTCAGGGCAATAACCAGATCCGGGGTTTCGCCGCCTTCCTTTTCATAAAAGGCGGTAATCTTGCGCGCCGAAGAAGGAAAATCCGCGAACCAGTTGCTGTCCCGAAGTGTCCAGCGGTCGTTGACATTGAGCATTGGCGAGGGAGGCGAAATTTTTTCCAGGAGCTGGCCGTCTAAATCATAAATGCTGCTGATTTCAATTTTGTTGATTTTGCCGTAGGAGAGGTACAAGCTGCCGAAGGTTCCCATAAATCCGCCCGTGGCCCTTAGCTCGTTGTTGTTTTCAAACAACAATAAAATATGCTTTTTCCCTTGGTTGATTTTAAGAGCCAGCTTGAGAATTTTATAAAGGCTGTCAAAGGAAGTTTTCGCGCCGGAAAATTGATTCTTAATGTCCAAAACTTTTTGGCGGTAGCTTTTGGGCATGGAAAGTTCGTCGACTGAAGCGATTTCTTTTTCCGCCAAGCCTAAATAAGAATTGGCCGCGTCTAAATTTTCGTTTAGTCTGGCAAATAACTTCGCGGCTTCTTTGGGGGAAATGTTCAGTCCTTGCGCTGTAAAGTTGACGCCTTGGAAATTTTGCAGCATCTCAGCCATTTTTGAGCCGCTTAAGGAAACCATTTTGGCCGCGGAAAGCAGGCTTTGCGCGCTTTTGGTGGCCGGGAGGTTATTTGCCAGCTGGCTTATTAAAATGTTGGTTGACCCCAGCGATTCCTGGCCCTTGGCAAAGGCTTTGTAAGCGAGGAAAAATTTATTGCCGGCTTCGCCAAAATTTTTATTTATAAGCGCGTTTTTGGCCTGGTCCAAATATTTATTACCCACCAGCGAGGACCCTAAAATGTCATTTTTTAGCTGCAGCGCCCGCGCCATTAAATTTAAAAATTTGACCCCGGCAAAGCTTATAGTTGCTAAAATTATAAAAGCGGCAATGGCTTTGGAAAAATTTAATTCCTTAATGATTTTTAGGCGTTTTGGCAAAAGGTTTTTAGTTGCTGAAATTTCCGCCGCAAACTTTCGGCTGAATTTTTTAAGCCGGCTAAAGATTAGAGGAATTAAAAAATTAAAAATTTTTGCCGCGGCCGACCATATTTTAATTACCCACAGCCCTACAGCATAAAAGAATTTAAAGACCGGGTTTTCTTTTTGCCCCGGATGATAGGGCTTTAAGTCCATATGCAAAAACTGATTGATATGGAGTTTGATTTTTTTTAGTCTAGGCATTTAGGGATTTTTTTAAAATGTGCAGTTGCCTGACCCGCCTGCCGGACGGGCAGGTTTATCAGGCTCGTTGATGGCCGATAAATCGGCAAACTACATTAGATGGCGGACCTTCCTGTGGATTGTTTTGAAATGTTTAAAAGTATTCCAACAGCGCCCAATATCATAATCAAAGCGGTGCTGCCGTAGCTAAAGAATGGCAGCGGGATGCCGGTTAACGGCAAGAGGTGGACCATGGCGGCAATGTTAATAATTGCCTGGATAATTATCCACGAGGTGATGCCAAAAGCGGCCATTTTGCCAAAAAGGTCCGGAGCCCTTTTTGCAACGCGATAGCCCTTTAAAGCGAACAGGCAAAATAAAAGAACCATAACCGCAGCTCCTAAAAATCCGAGTTCCTCGGCTGTAATGGCGAAAACGGAGTCGCCCATTACTTGGGGCAGATAATTGTGCTTCTGCCGCGACAGTCCGTAGCCGTAGCCGAAAAAACCTCCCGAGCCTATCGCCAGCAGGGCTTGGTTAATTTGGTAGCTGATGCCTTTAGGGTCTATGCTTCTGTCAAAAAAAGTTGTAAGCCGCTGGGCCCTGTAAGGTGCTATTTTTACTATTCCGTAAAGAGTTATTAGCCCCGCCAAAATTGTCAAAGACAAATGTTTGTAGTTGATGCCTCCCGCAAAAAGCATGGCTAAAGCCACGGCAACCAAAACCAGCATCGTGCCCATGTCCGGCTGCCAAATTACCAGAAGCGCGAATAATCCTACTATTATTAGGGAGGGTAAAACTCCAAAATAAAAATTATTCAGGGAGTTCTGTTTGCGCTCCGCCCAGGAAGCAAGGTAAAAAATTATGACTAGCTTTGCCAGTTCGGCGGGCTGGAACGAGATTGGGCCGTACTGAATCCAGCGCGAGGCGCCGCCGGCTGAAACGCTTAAACCGGGGACTTTGACTAAAGCCAAAAGAAATAGGGACAAGAAAATCAGCCAGGGCAAATTTTTTTGCCAGAAATGGTAGTCAATTTTAGAGCACGCGTAAAGGGCTAAAAGCCCTAAAATCCCGCCATAAATAATTTGGTGGAGAATGTAATGAGTGGTGTTGCCGAAAATTTGAAATGACTGCACAGTGGATGCGGAATAAAGCCCTAATAACCCAAAGCCCAAAAGGCAAAGGGTTATGGCAAGCATTTGTTTGTCAATTTGTCCGGTTTGTTTTTTCATACCTTCTACTAAATACTAAAGTATCTAAATACGAAATTAAACCATAAAATTTAGAACTTAAGCGCGAATTTTTTAAACTGTTCTCCCCTGTCTTTGTAGTTTTTAAACATTCCGAAAGAGGCGCAGGCAGGGCTTAAGAGGACAATGTCGCCTTCTCTGGCAACTGTCTTGATTTGCTCAAAGACTTCTTTCATATTTTTTGCCCCCTCCAATATTCTGTTTTCCCAACCCGGGGTCTTAATAATAGCGTTTTTAATTTTAGAAGCTTCCTCGCCAATAAGAATTAAAGTCTTGATGTTTTCTTTAGAATTTATAGTTTCAGCAAGTTGGGCAAAATTGGAATTTTTTGAAGAGCCGCCTAAAATTACCACTTCCGGCTGAGTAAAAGATAAAATAGCGGCAATGGCGGTTTCCGGAGTTGTAGAAAAGGAGTCGTCGTAAAATTCTACTCCCCTTTTTTTAGCAACTAACTGGAGCCGGTGCCCCAGGCCCTTAAAATTTTTTATGCCTTTTTTAATGGCCGCCGGTTTGGCGCCGGCGCACAAACAGGCGGAAACCGATGCGCATACATTTTCTAAATTGTGTTCGCCTTTTAATTGAAGATTGAAGATTAAAGATTGAAGATTGAAACCCAAGATATTGCGGACAACTATCATGCCATCTTTAATAAAGCAACCGCTGGGTAATTCGCTTTTGCGGCTGAAATAAATTTTACTCCCGCCTCCCAAAGTGCCAATGTTTCTGGAAGATTCAAAATCCGCGTTGATGACAGCAAAGTCATCTTTAGTTTGGAACTTAACTATGGAGGCTTTGGCCGCCAAATATTCCTGCAAACTTTGATGGTAATCCAGGTGCTCTTCCGTAATCATCAACACCACCGCAATGTGCGGGCTTACAGTTAAATCCTGGAGCTGAAAGCTTGAGAGCTCGTAAACTACCCAGTCATTTTCGGTTAAAATATCCAGAAAATCAAAAGGCTGGTCTTTGCCAATATTGCCCGTGAGGTAAGTCCTTGATTCTTGTCTTTTTAGTATTTCGTATATTAAAGAGGCAGTGGTACCTTTGCCCTTTGTGCCGGTTACGCCAATGATTTTGGCGGGACAATGCTCAAAGAACCATTTTGTCTGACTGGTGACGTAAAGTTTTTTTCCTTTTGTAGCGTGCCGATTCATCGGCTGCAGCCCATAAATGGACACGCTACGCTCTAGATCCGATAATTTAATCCCCGGACTCCTGAAAGCCACATCAAATCCCGCCAATTCCTTAAACGCGTCGGGCCCGAAAATAAAATTGATTTCTAAGCCTATTATCTTTTTTTGCTCCGCTGGCGGCCACTCCTCCCACGGCTTTTGATCAAACAGCACGGGTTTTATGCCGTGCTTCATTAGGTATCTGGTTACCGCCTGGCCTTCTATTCCGTAGCCCAAAACGGCAACCATCTTGTTCTCCAAATCGTCAATATTCATGTGTTTATTTTTTTAAAACATACCCGGGAAGTTCGCCGGAAATTTTGCTGTTTGAAACGACGGCTTTGCCGTTAACGAAAACGTGGCTTATGCCATCGCTGAAAACGTAGGGGTTTTCGTACGTGGCTCTGTCTTTTAAGTTATTTTCGTCAAAAATCACCAAGTCAGCGAAATTGCCAACTTTAATCTCGCCCCTGTTTTTAAAGCCTGCCTTTTTGGCCGGTCCGGAGGTAATTTTTTTAATGGCGTCTTCCAGGCTTAGGCCGTAATTTTTGGCGAGGTTAATAAATTTAGGCACTGTGCCAAAACAGCGGGGGTGCACCAGCCGGGTTTTGCCGTTCAAATTAAAACCAGCCCCGTCTGTGGCAATAAGAGAAAGCGGGTGAACCAAAAGCTGGCTAACTCCCTCCGTATCCAAATTTTTGTCAAAGACCATAACCTCGCTGCCGCCGCTCTGAATAAGATGCAAAAGCGCGGCTTCCGAAGAAACTTCCAAATTTTTGGCAATTTGTCCTAAAGTTTTGCCGATAAAATTTAATTTATTGGAAGTAGAGGCTATGAGTAGTTTTGGAAAATGGATATCGGAGTTATTTAAGTGAAGCAGGATTTTATTTCTATAGACAGGGTCGCTTAAATGTTTAAGCATAACCGTTCTCCCGCCCTCCGTTGCCCATCTTGGCAAATAAGAATATAAGACCTGCCAAACAGTGTCGTAAGGATAGAGGTCAAAATGCACATTGACGCCTTTGTGGTAGGCAGTAGAAATAAGCTCCAGCGCTTCGGGCAGTTTTTGCCAGTTGTTCTCGCCCCTAATTTTTAAATGGGAAATTTTTAAATTGACGTTGCTGTTTTTTGCAATGTCTAGAGTTTCTTCCACGGCTTCCACTATTTCCGAGCTCTCGTTTCTTAGGTGCACGGAAAAAAGCGCCCCTTGCCTGGCAACAACTTTGGCCAGTTCAAAAAGTTCCAGCTCTTTTATAATAATTTCGTGTGAGTAGGACAGCCCGCTGGAAAGTCCGAAAGCTCCGGCCTCAAGGCTTTCCTCCAGGATTTTTTTAACTGCTCCCAGTTCGTCCTTTTCCAGCGACCTTATCCGGTCGCCAACAATTCCACGCCTTAAAGTTGAATAGCCCACCAGGCTTCCAACATTGCAGGCAAAACGCTTTTTGGAAAGCTCCTGAATGTATTCGGAAAAAGACTGCCAGTTGATGTTGGCGCCTTCCAAGTTATGCCATTTCTGTATTGAGAGTAAAGCGTCCGAAGAAAGCAAGGGTGCTAAACTGCCTCCGCAGTTGCCGATTAAAATGCTGGTAAAGCCCTGCGTAATTAAACTCTCAAACCCGGGGTTGTCAAAAATTTGCCAGTAACTGTCTGAGTGGTTCTGGATGTCAATAAAGCCGGGAGTTAAAATTTTACCTGCGGCGTCAATTACAGTTTGGGCTTTTACGGTAATATTTTTATCAACATTAACAATTTTGTCGCCTTCAACCGCCACGTCCATAATCTTTCCCGGATTACCGGTGCCTTCTATAACTTTAGCCTGTTTTATAAGTAAGCTGTACATGAAATTAAAATGTAAATATCAAAAATCAAAATTTCAATAAAAAATAAAAAATTATTTCTTCCCTTTCATGGTTAATATGCTTGAAGCGATAATGTTAGCTATTTCTATAAGTTCTTTCAATAAAAATTCAATTTCTTTTCTGTCGCCTTTGCTTAAGTCTTTTAGCAAACTCAGCCAAACTTTAGATTCATTTGCCGATTTTAGTGAGTGAGTAAAAAAATTAATAAAATCTTTTTTTGAAGAAGCGGAATTCGCCTCGACGTAGTTTGCCAAAATACTAGTCCCGCTTCTTAATAATTGCTTGCCCATGACACTGCAAACCGAATCCTTTGGCAACCTATCAATAAACTTTATTAAACGGAGCACCCACACATATAAACGTTTTTTGAATTCAATTTTGAATTTTATAATGTCATTTTGCATTTTGATTTTTTATTTTTGCATTCTTCATAAAGTCGTATATCTTTATTAATCCATATTCCGTAAAGTTAATTAACCTATAAAATAAACTATGACCCCGAATATGCTCATCACCGCGGCAATTATCCAGAAGCGCATGGTGACTTTGGTTTCGGGCCAGCCGAGCGCCTGGAAGTGGTGGTGGATGGGCGCGGATAGCAGAAGTTTTTTATGAAAAGTTTTTCTCCAAAAAATCTGCAGTAAAACAGAAAGCGCTTCAGCCATAAAGACAAAACCAATCAGCGCTAAAAGAAAAACCGAGTGAGTCAGAAAAGCGATTATCGCCAATAGCGTACCAAGCCCCATGGAGCCGGTATCGCCCATAAAAAATCTGGCCGGGTGGACGTTGAACCATAAAAAGGCCAGAAGCGAGCCGCAAATTACGCCGGTAAAGCCTGCCAAATTTTCACGCCCCTGCGTGTAGGCAATAAGCCCAAAGGAAAAAAAGGCAATTAATAAAATTCCCGCTGCCAGTCCGTCCAGGCCGTCTGTCTCGTTGACCGCGAAGCTGGTGGAGACCACGGCTAAAATGAAAAAGGGAATAAACCAAATGCCGAAGTTAAAATTCCCTAAAAAAGGAACATGGACTACGGTAAAACCTAATTTGAAATAAAACCACCAGGCGCCAATAACCGCCACTAAGACATAAAGCAAAAATTTGAAGCGAAACCTTAGTCCCCTCCCCTTGTGGCCAATTTCTCGGGCGTCCATCCAGTCATCAACCAGCCCGACTACTGAGGCGCCGAGCAGCACGCCAAGGGGCAAAAGAGTTTCCTTGCGGGTTAGGAAGTTAAGCCAGTGGAAACTTTCAAAATGCATTACTCTGTCCAAAAACCAAAACGAGCAGATTAAGGCCAGCAAGGTCCCCCAAACCAATACCCCGCCCATTGTGGGCGTGCCGGCTTTGCCTTTATGCAGCTTGCTAAAATGGGGCGTTGAGCCGTCATTTCGTATTTGTTTGCCTATTTTATTTTTGAGTATAAAATTTGTAAATAGCGGCGTGGCGGCTAGAGAAACAAAGAAGCCTAAAGTAGTTAAAATAAAGATTTTTGTTAGGGGAAAATAGGGCATATACGGTTTAATTCTACCATAAATTGGTTAATTTTCCAATTTTTTGGCAACCGTAAAATATTCGCTTAAAACCTGCTCAAGCTTGAGAGTGTCAGCCTCCCTGTTTTCGCTTGATATTGCTATTAAGATTACTTTCCTTCCGCCAAGAGTTATTTTGGTGATCATTGAACCCTTTGAGCTTTCCGTATAGCCGGTCTTCACGGCTTCAATTTCCGGATGTTTTAGTAAAAGCCTGTTGGTAGCCTTTGTAAAATAGCGGCGTCCGCTCTGGCTTGTAAATTCAAAATTTTGAGCGCGCCCCAGGTGCGTGAAAACGGCAAGGCTTTGGGTGGCGTTAACCAATTTTTGTAAATCGGCGGCTGTAGAGTAATTTCCTTTGTAGTCAAAACCAAAAGGATTGCTGAATTGGCTGTCTCGCATGCCTAGCTCTTTGGCCGCTTTATTCATTAGCAGGGCAAAATCTTGTCCGGTTTTTTCCGCAACGTAATTGGAAAGAGCAAGAGCAGCGTCATTATTTGAGCCTATGAGCATGGAGTTTAAAAGGTCAGAAATTTTTATCTTATCCCCCGGGGTTAACGAAAGAACCGGCTTAACATTAACTAGGTCGGTATTTTTAATCTCCACGATGTCGTTCAAATCGCCGTCCTGGTAAACTACCCAGGCGGTCAGCAGTTTAGTAAGGCTGGCGATAGGCAATTGCAGCCCACTGTTTTTCCCCCCAAGTATTTGCCCTGTTTCTAAGTCGTAAGCCAATACCGCCTTGGCGGAGACTCCTTCCAAATCAATTGCGCCGGGGTTTGTATTGTTTGAATTAGGCTGGGTTGATACAGCAGCCTGAGAGCCCCTTAGCGGAACCTGGAGCGGGGTGGAAGTTCCCAGAACCTGGGGAGGAGAAAATGCTGTTTTTGAAGTTTGCGGAACTACTGCAATATTTTTTGCCTGAAAGTAAAGGCCAATAAGCATCGAAAGCAATAAAATAGCCGCCCCGGGAATTGGCAATAATTTTGTTTTTTTGTTTAAAATGAAGCTCACTCGGGTTGATTTTTAATTTTTATCCAGCACCGCTTTTCCCAAATATAAATAGTAAAAATACAAGGTCATTGCTCCAAATAAAGCTTTCGCAAAAATTTAGCCAATGAAAAGTGGTGCTGGATTTATTTTCCGCCATAGGCGGACCAGTCCCCTCCGGGACCGGCATTTTTTGTATCAAGGCCTTGATTTAACAGCATTGTAATTATAGCCGTATTTTTGGCGTTGACAAAGTTTAGGATTGTGGATAAAATAAATTTTGTGGAATGCGAATCTAACTTTAACAATAAATTGGCATTATATGAGCGAAATCACATTAGATGATAAGAACTTTGAAAGCGAGGTAATAAATTCCAATCTTCCGGTGCTGGTGGATTTTTGGGCGGTGTGGTGCGGGCCGTGCAAAGTTTTGAGCCCAATTGTGGAAGAGATTGGCAGGGACTATGAAGGGAAATTAAAAGTCGGCAAAGTCAACGTGGACGAAAATAATTCGCTGGCCGCGCGCTACGGGATTATGAGCATTCCGACTTTAAAATTTTTTAAGAACGGAAAGCTGGCGGGCGAACTGATCGGCGCGGCGCCAAAATCTTCCATAGAACAGGAAATTAAAAAATATCTGTAATTTAGAATCAAAAAACCCTTGGCTGGCAGCCAAGGGTTTTTTTAGATAGGTTTTACGGAACTTCTTTGATAATTGGGCTGCCGGTGGCAGTTGAAAATACCACCAAAGGCGTGGTCACAGATTGAGTAGGAATGGCGCCTCCCGAATAATTAATCACCGCTGAATTTTGCAGGCGGGAGTTGCTCCCGTTAAAGCTGCTCACAACTGAGATTTCAAAATTTAAGGATAAAGTTTTCACCCCTCCGGCCGGAACGTCGAAAGCTTGCCCCGAAAGGTCAAAGGTAATTTTTTGGTTAGGTTCCGCTGTGGAGCCGTCAATGCTGTAGTGGCCGCTCCCCGCTCCAAGGGTTATAGGGGTTGTGGTGCCGCTGTAAACGGCATTTAGGCCCGCGCTTGGAATTTTGAGGTTTGTCAGGCGGTCAACAATGGTAATGCCGGTGGCCGCCTTGGTGCCTTGGCTGTTATCAACGGTAATAACCATAACCAACTGGTCGCCTAGCTTTAACAAAGTAGTATTTGAATTGTAAGCGCTGCCATTTACCGTTGTTATGGTTTTTGTAGAAGGCCCTAAATTAGATTGGCAGGAAGTTGCGGCAACGGGATTGTTGACGGCGGCAGTAAGCGCGCTGTCACCCCCTGCATTAGTTGCCGCAACTGTGTAGCTGTGGGTGCTTGAGTCGCCAGGGACATAACTGTAGCTCATGCTAGCTCCTGTAGCCGAAGCCGGCGCGCTGCCGGGCGCGGTATAAACCAGGCCGCCGTCTTTGAAAATTTTAAATCCGGTTTCATTGGTAGAATTGTCGGTCCAGGAAATTTTAACGTTGTCGCAGGCCACGCCTACTAAAGTGCCGCTGTTATCCACGCGCGGGGGCCCCACAGGCGGATTAGGAGCCGTGGGAGGAGCGCTGCAAGAGGCGCTTGAACCGCTACAAGAACCATTGCATGACCAGGTCCAGGGGCCGGAGCCGGAAACCGCGCTTGCGCTTCCCGCGTTGCAAAGGTTGGAAGAAGGAGCAGACGAGGTGGCAACGCCATTGGCAGAGCCACAAACCCCGTTAACAGGGCTGTTTGCGTTGCTGCAGTAAGAAGAAGCGGAACCGGGGTTTGAACAAGTGTCCGTGGTGCAGGAGTTGCCGTCGTTGCAATCGGCATTGCTGGCACAAGCGACAGAGCAGGAAGCGTTACTTCCGCCGTTTAGGCCATTGCAGTTCCAGGTTGTGCTTCCCACGTTCGCCGGAGTTCCCGCTGTGCAGTTTCCTACCATTGGGCCGCAAACCCCGTTAACAGCGCAAGGCTGGCTATTGCAGGACTGGGACAAAGCCGCGCCGCTGCAAGTAGCATCCCCACCGCAGGAAGCCCCTGTGCAGGTTCTGGTCTGTGTGCCTCCGCCGCAAGAAAGACTGCAGGAACTCCAGCCGCTCAACGTGCCATTGACCGGATTATTGGTATGGGAACAGGAGGCGTTTCCTTTACCCGGATTATTGCAGACATCAGTTGTGCAAGCATTGGCGTCATTGCAGTCCGCGTTGTCTCCGCATTTCACTCCGCAATTGGCCGTGGTTCCGCTGCAGGAGCCAACGCAATCCCAAGTTTTTTTGCCGACATTCGCCGGCGTGCCGGCGTTGCAAACTCCAACGCTGCCGCCGCAAGCTCCGCTCACCGGATTATTGTTATGAACGCAAACCCCGCTGCCGTTACAAACATCGCTGGTGCAGGAGTTGCCGTCGCTGGTGCAGGCAGTGCCATTGGCCAGGTTTGGATTAGAGCAGAAGGAGGAAGAAGTTCCGCCGTTGCTGCAAAGAGCGGAAGTACAGACATTATTGTTAGAACAGTCGGAATTGCTGGCGCAAGTTACGGAGCAGGAAGCATTGGAGCCTCCATTTTGCCCATTGCAGTTCCAGGTTGTAGTGCCGATATTGGCTGCTGTTCCGGCAGAGCAAGCCCCTACGCTGCCGCCGCAGGCACCGTTAACTTTTAAAGGAGCGCTGCAGGAGGCATTAGAGCCGCTGCAGCTGTTGTTGCAAGTCCAGGTAAAAGGACCTGATCCCGAAACCGAACTCGCACTGCCGCTTGAGCAAAGATTTGAGGCAGGAGTAGAGTAGGAAGGAACGCCATTTGCAGAGCCACAAGAGCCATTAACGGGGTTATTGTTATGCACGCAAGTCCCGCTTGAGCAGACATCCGAGGTGCAGGAATTATTGTCGCTGGTGCAGGCTGTGCCGTTAGCTTTGTTTGGATAGGAACAATACGAAGAGGCGGAACCTCCATTATTGCACTGGGCTGTTGTGCAAACGCCCGCGCCGGTGCAGTCGGAAGCGGAAGAACAGGCGACAGAGCAAGATTGGCTGGCGCCTCCGCAGGAGCCGTTGCATGACCAGGTTGTACTTCCTACATTTGCGGCATCGCCGGAATTGCAAGTTCCAACATAGTAGCCGCAAACGCCTTCAACTTGATTACTGGTGTTTGAACAATAAGAAGAGCTTGTGCCCGGGAAATTGCAGGTTACAGAATTGCAAGCGTCGCTAGATCCGCAGTCGGAATCGCTGGCACACGGCACAGAGCAGGCAGCATTGTGACCCATGCAGGCAGCTTGGCAGGACCACGTCCTGCCGTTTACATTAAAAGGATTTCCTGAGCTGCAGGTACCCACACTAGTGCCACATGAGGCGTTTTCCGAATTAGTGATATTTGAACAGTATGCGTTTGAGCTCCCCGGATTAACGCAAGTATAAGTAGTACAGGCGTTGTCAGTGCCGCATTCGGAATTGCTGGCGCAGGCGCAGGAGGCGTCGGGGGCGATTGCGTCGCAGCTTACATGGTGCGTGCCGTCGCAAACTGGATTTTGCGCCGGACAACCCTGCGGAGTCCCTGAACAGCCTGTAACATGATAGTGTCCATCGCCGCAGCCGCACCTGTTGCAAGCCTGGCAGGTACCCAATACAATGTCCCAGGACTCTGCCGGTGCGCATGATCTTACGGCTCCGCAAGTGACATCATAATCTATAGTTTCTCCAATCGGGCTCCAGCACGCATGGTTAGTAACAATACATTCTCTATTTTGCGCAATGCAAGAACTGCAATCGGCGCCGCCTGGCCCATTAGTACAGGCTGGGTAGCCATTGGGGTTGGGGCAAGTCTCTGCAGGAGTGCAAACTACTTTATTCTGAGAGGGGCACCATTGTGGCGTTCCCCAAAATTCGCAGCTCCCGTCCGGATTGCAGTTGCCTGTAGAACAATCCCCGGCATTGCCGCAATTACAGGAAGCCGGGCAACTTTCAGCGGGTGTGCAAATTGTTCTATTCTGCGACGGGCAATATTCCGGAGTTCCCCAATACTCACAGCTGCCATCGGGATTGCAGTTGCCTGTAGAACAATCTCCTGCATTTGAACAGTTGCAGGTTTGAGCCTTAGCCGCAGAAGGCCGAACAAATACCGCAATTACCAGAACAGATGAAAAAACAACAAACCCGAAAAACAATGAAAGGAGAAATGGTTTTAAAATTTTGGTTTCTACTGTCATTAGCGGTTATTTTTTTAAATAAGTTATATCTATTGTTGCTCCGTTTCCTTTGGAACTAATATTAACAATCAAATTGTCCGCGCCCTTTTTGGCAAAATAAAAAGCAGTGTCATTCTTTTCGGTCTTAATGTCCACGGCAAAACCGTTGCTCGTTAAATAATCCTGAAAGATTTTAACGTTGTCCTTGAAGCTTTTTTTGGATGTGTATTGGATGCTGGACTGCCCCATGACAGAGCCGACCGGAGTGTATTTGTGGCTTTGCACGTTTTGGATATTGGCTTCTGCCGGAAAGCCGGGAGGAAAGGAAGAAAGTACGGTCTTTATTTCTTGCGCGTCGGACTGTTCTTGCTTTGTCGTTTCAGCGGGCTTTTGAGTTTTGGGCCTGAACTTAGCGAGCACAACCAATGCCAAAACAACAACGATGACAATTGCAAACACAGCGATGGCCGGCTTTTTTTCCATAGTATTTTTATTTCTTGGTTCAAAAACTTTCCCCCATTGCTTTGTTTTCGTCTTTTCCAGCTTATAGAATTATTCATAAATAATATAACATAATTTTTTTATAAAGCAAAATAGGACAAAAAAACCAGCCACAGAAATGACTCGGGTTCGCTCGTACCAGTGGTACTCGCGAACTTTTGTCATTCTGTGGCTGTAAAGCTACTTCTTGCCCCATCGGGAGGGAGGGGCGGTTGGAAAGGTTTTCGTCGTCGAATCCCCGACGAAAAACTTGTCCTGGCAGACTGCCACATCTGCCCCCCCGCTGTCCCGGACAGTGACTGTATTCCAGCCCGGCACGGGCCGGAATCCCAGCAGCGTGCCCCTGCCTTTTCCGTCATGGAGACTGAATACGTCAGCCTCCTTGGCGAAAAACATGGCACCCCCCTTGAAGTCCTGCCATTCTATGAGGTATATTACCCGGACGTAAGTCGTACCGGGAACATCCCCCCTCACAATTGAGCAGGTGGGAACTGGTGTTTGTTGCGGAGCTGTTGCAATCTCCTGGCCACGAGCCAAGAGTGGCAGCGCTACGAGCGCTGCCAAAACCGCGACCAACAGAGTCCTTTTCATGATAGAATCCCCCTTGTAAAGGCCCGCCACTAGCGCGAGCCGGTTTTTGATGCTTCGATACTTCTTTGAGCCCGTGCAACGCACACGCGCTCAAAATTCTTTCGCTAGCGATGTTTTGCAAGCTCAAGGAACAAAAGCCTTTTACCTTGTGATGATTCATGCCTCATACTTCATGATTCATCTGTAAGGCTCCTGTTCTCTAAGCTGAAATGGGGAAAATTTCAATATTTGATGGATATATTTTACCACACTCTGTGTTATTTTTCCAGTTATAATTATACACCTTTTTGGACTTTTTGTCAATAATAACCTTGCTGGGTTCAAAGGACTAACGCAAAACCGGAAAATATATTAAGGTTTTGCCATGAACAAATACATTAGGCTAACAATGGCTGATCGGGAAGAAATTAGC
>Ga0080064_1004847_pt1 | contig 16619 bp, 11 predicted proteins | sample Subgrocontami54m_FD_69260 | JGI IMG/M metagenome (GOLD analysis project Ga0080064, IMG submission 69260) | Subsurface groundwater microbial communities from S. Glens Falls, New York, USA - GMW46 contaminated, 5.4 m (SPADES assembly) (version 2) ...
CGCGCACAAGGGGATGGCGGGCCCCCTGCGGCCACCGTCATCACCGCGGCGGCTGCCTACACCGGCCTCGTGACAGGCGATGCAGTCACCGTCAGCGCCACGGGTGCGTTCAACAACAAGAACGCAGCGACAGGCAAGACCGTCACGCTCACCAGCAGCTATACGGGCGGAGACGTCGGCAACTACACCATTACCGATCAGGCAACGACGACGGCCAATATCACGCCGGTGGCGCTCACCATTGCGACGAGCAGCGTCACCAAGACCTACGATGGCAGCCTTACGGCGGCGGGCACGGCGGTGGCGGCTGGCGGCACGCAGTTGTTCGCCGATGACTCGCTCAGCGGCGGCACGTTTGCCTTCACCAATGCGAACGCGGGCAGCAACAAGACGGTCACCGCCACCGCTGTCACGGTGAATGACGGCAACAATGGCGCGAACTACACCGTCACCTACGCGAATAACACCGCAAGCACGATTAACCCCGCCAGTCTGACGGTAAGCACCGGCAGCGTCACCAAGACCTATGACGGTACGCTGTCGGCGGCGGGCGCACCGGTGGTGACCAGCGGCACGCTCTACGCCAACGCGAGCAACAACAACACGCAGGACAGCCTGAGCGGCGGCACTTTCGCCTTTACCAACGCGAACGCCGGCACCAACAAGACGGTTACCACCGCCGAGGTTACAGTCAACGACGGCAACAACGGCGGCAACTACAGCGTCACCTACGCGAACAATACCACCAGCACCATCAACCGCGCGAACCTGACGGTGAGCACCAGCGACGTCACCAGGACTTACGACGGCACGCTGGCCGCGGCGGGCACGGCGGTGGTCACGAGCGGCACGCTCTACACCAACGCGAGCAACAACAACGCGCAGGACAGCCTGAGCGGCGGCACGTTTGCGTTCGGAAACGCGAACGCTGGCACCAACAAGACGGTTACGACTACCGGTGTGACGATCAGCGACGGCAACAACGGCGGCAACTACAACGTTACCTACGCGAACAACACCAGCAGCACGATCAACCGCGCGAACCTGACGGTGAGCACCAGCGATGTCACCAAGACCTACGACGGCACGCTGACAGCGGCGGGGACCCCGGTGGTCACCAGCGGCACGCTCTACACCAACGCGAGCAATAACAACGCGCAGGACAACCTGAGCGGCGGCACGTTTGCCTACACCGATGCGAACGCCGGCTTTGACAAGACGGTTACCACCACCGCTGTCACGATCAACGACGGCAATAGCGGCGGCAACTACAACGTCACCTACGCCAACAACACCAGCAGCACGATCAACCCCGCCAACCTGACGGTGAGCACCAGCGACGTCACCAAGACTTACGACGGCACGCTGACGGCAACGGGCGCTCCGGTGGTCGCGAGCGGCACGCTTTACACCAACGCGAGCAACAACAACACGCAGGACAGCCTGAGCGGCGGCACCTTTGCCTTCACCGACAAGAATGTGGGCAGCGGCAACAAGACGGTCACCGCCATTGCCGAGGTCACGGTCAACGACGGCAACAACGGCGGCAATTACAACATCAATTACGCGAACAACACCACCAGCACGATCAATCCCGCCACCCTCGCGGTGACCGGCGTCACCGCCAGCAACAAGGTGTATGACGCGACGCGCACCGCGACGCTCGGCGGCACGGCAGCGATTGCTCCATTGACGGGTGACAGCGTCACCGTGGTCGGCACCAACAGCAGCGGCGTATTCGCCGACAAAAACGTCGGCAACAACAAAGCGGTCACCGTCAGCGGCTTCAGCCTGAGCGGTACGGATTCGGGCAACTACACCATCTTGCAGCCGACGGGTGTGACGGCGAACATCACCGCCGCGAACCTCGCTGTGACCGGCGTTACCGCGAGCGACAAAGTGTATGACGCGACCACCACCGCGACGCTCGGCGGCACGGCAGCGGTCGCTCCATTGACGGGTGACACTGTCGCCGTAGTCGGCACCAACAGCAGCGGCACGTTCGCCGACAAGAACGTCGGCACCGACAAAGCAGTCACTATCAGCGGCTTCACCATCAGCGGCGCAGACTCGGGCAACTACGCCATCCTGCAACCGACGGGCGTGACGGCGAACATCACCCCGGCGACGCTGACCTATAACGCCACACCGGCGAGCTTTACCGCCGGACAAGCACCCTCGGGCTTGTCCGGTACGGTGAGCGGTTTCGCAGCAGGCGACACCTTGGCGGGTTCGGCCACCGGCACCCTTGCCTGGACAACCACTGCCTCCCTGTCCAGCCCGCCGGGTCAGTACCCGATAGACGGAGGCGGACTGACTGCCTTAAACTACGTTTTTGCTCAGGCAACGGGCAACACTACCGCCCTGACGCTGAACCGGCCGCTGGACGTCGCCAGGACGATACTTGAGTCCATGAACAACAATAACAGCAACGACAACAATAACAACGGCAACAGTAACACCCCCATCTTCATCAACACCTCGTTGCTGCTCGGCGCGGGATTGGTGCCTGTGCAAATTATCAATGGCGGTGTTAGGATGCCTCCCGACTTCATCAATCCCAACTGAAGAACAAGCCATGAAGCGTTACGCTCTGTCGCATAGCCCGATGCGTTTATTGGCGGCGCTGCTCGTTTTTTTCCCGCTGGTTGCCGAGGCCGCGGTTCCCGGCGCGGGGCAGATCCTGCAGGAGATACAGCCGGTGAAGCCGCCAGTGCCGTCGTCCGGCGGGACAGGGCTAACTATTCAACGCTCAGACGGCAGCACGCTGCCCCCGAGCGCGCCATTTGAAGTGAAGACGATCCGGATCACGGGCAATACACTGTTCGACACGCCTACGCTGCACGCGCTGGTGGCGGACGCGGTCGGCAAGAGCCTCACGCTCGCCCAACTGAACGAACTGGCCGCGCGCATCACCGATTATTATCAACGCAATGGCTACCCGCTCGCACGCGCGATCATCCCGGCTCAGGTGATCCGCGAGGGGATGGTGACCATCGAAGTCATCGAAGCGCGCTACGGCAAGGTCAGCCTCGAGAACAGCAGCCGCGTGAACGATCCGCTGCTGCAGGACACCCTCGCCGCCGACGTGCAGGGCGGCGCGCCGATCGCGCAGACGCCGCTGGACCACGCGCTGCTGCTGCTCTCGGACATTCCGGGGGTCGCAGTGAGCGCGACCCTGAAACCGGGAGACGCCGTCGGGACTTCGGACCTGGTGGTTACTACCACGCCTTCCGGTCCGTTTGTTACGGGCAATGTGATGCTCGACAATTACGGCAACAGCTATACCGGCAGGCCGCGGCTGGGCTTGACGGTGAACCTCAACAACCCGCTGCACCATGGCGACGTGCTGAGTCTGAGCGGGCTAAGCTCGGGCAGCGGGATGAACTACGGGCGCATCGGCTACGAGACGCTGGTGAACGGGCGCGGCACGCGCGCGGGCGGATCGTATTCGGCGCTACACTACATCCTGGGCTCGCCGCTGGCGGCGCTGAATGCGCACGGCACGGCCGAAGTGGCAAGCGTGTGGGTGCGGCACCCGCTCCTGCGCAGCCGCGAATTCAGCCTCTACGGGCAGCTCCAGTATGACTGGATGCAACTGCAGGACCGGATCGATGCGACCGCGATCCGCACCGACCGTACGCTGAATAACTGGACGGCGGGCGTGAGCGGAGATGCGCGCGATACGCTTCTCGCAGGTGCGGTGAATACCTGGAACGTGAGCTTCACCACCGGCCGGGTCGGCTTCGACGATCCGGCGGCGCAGTTGGCCGATGCGGCGACCGCGAATACCCAGGGCACGTTCTCGAAATGGAACGCGAACCTCGCCCGCCTGCAAGGCCTGAGTGCGAAGAGCAACCTGTATATCTCACTCGCGGGCCAGTGGGCGGATGGCAATCTGGATGCCTCGAAGAAGATGATCGCGGGCGGTCCGTACACGGTGCGCGCTTACGACATCGGAGCGGTCTCGGGCGATAGCGGGTATCTGGGAACCGCCGAATTGCGCTACGACCTGGGTGCGGCTCTGAGCGGGAAATGGCAGGCGATGGCGTTTGTCGACAGCGCGCACGTGACCGTGAACCAGAACACCTGGGTGGCGGGGACCAACAGCGCGACGCTCAGCGGTGCGGGCGTGGGGCTTAACTGGGCGGGGCCGTATCAGTGGAGCGCAAGAGCCTACATCGCCACGCCGATCGGCGGGACTCCGGCACTGATCGGCAGCACCTCTTCCAGCCGCATCTGGGCGGAAATCAGCAAGGCGTTCTGAACCGGTTGCCGTGCCCGTCAGGGCGATACCAGGCGACTCTCTCTTGTCTGAACGATAATGCGCTGGTTACTTCTCTCATTGATGTTTGCGCTGGCGTTTGCGCATGCACAAGAGTCCGCCAACGCCGGCAAGGTTCAGAAAAACCAGCCCCAGACCAGTGCGGCCAAAACGAAAGCCAAAGCGGACAAGCAGGCAGGCGAGAAGAATCCATCTATCACAAAGAGCGCGGAAGCCGAACCAACCCCGGGGCGCCGCGAACCAGAGCGGGCTGAGGGCCAAACGAAAGCAGCCGTCGGGGAACATCGGCTCGTGTTCTGGACGATCGTAATGGCAGCGGCCACCGCGTTGCTCGCGTTGATCGCCGGCGGCCAGCTTGGAATGTTCTGGAAGCAACTGAGATTCATGCGGGAAGGCGTGCGCGATGCCAGAATTCTTGCCGACGCTGCGCGATTCAGTGCCCAGGCGACTAAAGCACAGTCCGATGCGTTAGTGTTTTCCCAACGCGCCTGGGTGTCGCATCTCGACGTGATCAACCATCCGTTCCAGGACGCCACGGTGGCGGGCATCGCGGAAAAGATGAACGGCATGATGTTCAGAATCCGCTGGACCAATGCCGGCCACACCCCCGCCATCAATTGCACTTCGTTCAGCCACGGCATGGCTGTCGACGCGGGAACCACTATCCCGAGCTTCGGTCCACCCGGTGCTGCTGCCGTCCAGCCGCACGCGCCGCTGGTGCCGGGAATCATCGTGACCAGTCCGCCGTGCCATTTCTTCGACGCCGATATCGAGGCGCTGCGCGCGCGGGCTCGCCGGCTCTTCATCCATGCACGTATCGACTACGAAGATATTTTTCTGAAAGACACGCCGCGGCACACGGAGATTTGCATGGAAGTCGAGTTCGGCGGCTTGAGGTCCGATAACGGCCAGGCGATCTTCAATTTCAATGCCGCGGGCCCGCAGAACTCGGCAAGCTAGTCCCCGCAGGATCGCGGGCTGCAAGCCAGCTATTTCTTTTGCGGATAATAAAGCTGGTAAAACCAGGCGCAGGCCGTCTCGATCTGAGCCTGTATCCGCGGCGGGATGTCGTGCTTCCTGGGCTTGACGATCCGCTCCGATTGTTGGTGCGGGTATTTCATGTGGTAATGGCTGTCACTTTCCCGAATCCCGATTGCGAGCTTTCCGGGATCGATCTCGAATGAGGAAAGGCCCAGCCAGGTATAGATCTGCGACATGCATGCCGCCGGCCGCTCGATCAGGTCCTCGAAGCGCACGAAATACAAGCGCGCCTGCACCTGCTTCGGCAAATCCGGTACGGCATGCAACGAGATCAGGGGGGCGCCGATGGCCTTGTCCTTGGCGAACAGCATATCCGCTCGTCCGAAGCGGTCGAAGTCCGCCAGATGGTCGATGAAATCCACCAGGATGGTACGCTGATGCTGCGCCTCGATGGAACCGTAAATCTGTCCCAGTTCCCGCAGGCAAACGATCAACCGGGCTTCAGGCTCGATATGCAGCAGCAACTCGATCGCGTGCAGCCAGGCACGGTTCTTGTCGACCACCGCCTTTTTTCCGCAATCGTGATGCCACCCGCGCAAAAACCCCTGCATGGCGGACGCCAGATGGGCATAGCTGCGTTCGAACGAGTTGTCGAGCTGCGAGAGGAAGAACTGGTCGTCGCTGACCATGCGCCGGATGCCCAGCAAGGTGTTGCACAGCGGCGAGCTGTGTCCTTCGCAATGAATTTCGGGATGCTGGGCAAGCAATTGGCATAGCAATGTCGAGCCCGCCCTCGGCAGTCCCGTTACACCGACAAATTTCGGGGCCATAGGCGTGAAGTGAACTACGGCTTCGCCGGCTGGTGTGCGCCCGCGCCCGCAGGCAACGGGCCCGGCGCCCACGAATCATGGAAGTCGGACGGATAGGGATACCAGACGGAGCGGTAGCCCTTGATTTCGAGCGCCACTTCGACGTCGATGACCGTCGGGGTGCGGGCATCGAGCGCGCGGCGAAGAGCGGGCGCATAATCCTCCGCCCGCGCGACATGGGTCCCCTGGGCTCCCATCGCTTCGGCCCATTTGCAGAAATCGGGATTCCACAATTCCTGGTGACCCACCTTGCGGTAATCGCAGAACGATTCGCGTCCGTAGAGGCGGAGCATCAGTTCACGCTCGATCTGCAGCGACCCGTTGTTAAAGACGACCCAGATTATCGGCAGGTTCTGCTCGACCGCTGTCGCAACCGCGGTGCCGCGCATCATGAACGCGCCATCGCCGAGCAAAGCGATCGCCGGGCAGTTGCCCTTGGCGATGCTCGCCCCGATGGCGGCTGCGGCGCTCCACCCCATGCGGTGCATGAATCCACTGTGAACGACATGCCGCGACGAGGCCCTCAGGAATGGCGGGGCAAAACTCAGCAGATGCCCGGTATCAAAAAACACCGGCATCTGCGGATTTTTTTCGGCCACGACCTCACCGGTATCGTGGCAAATGCGGGCATAGTGCAGCGGCGCGATATTGGAGCTGCGCAGTTCGCTCACCGACGCCTCCCACGCCTGACGCTCCTTAGCAATCTCCTTCAGCCAATCCGCGCGTTTACTGACACCGGCCACGCGGGCTGCCTGCGCCAATGCGTCCAGCCCGAGCCGCGCATCGCAGGTCAGCCCAACGGCCGCAGGATAGGCACGGCCAAGTTCGGTGGAATCGATGTCGAGATGAATGAGACGCGTGCGGTCGGGAATGTCGAACAGCGTCCAGCCTCCAGTGTCGATGTCGGTGAAATGAGTTCCTATGCCGACGACGACATCGCAGCGCCGGGCCGCTGCGTTACCATGACCCGTTCCGGCGCGGCCCACGCACCCCACGGAAAGCGCGTTTTCTTCCGGGAACGCGCCCTTGCCGGTAGCGGTCGTCGCCACCGGAATGCCCGTCGCCTCGGCGAACGCCAGCAACTCGTCCCAGGCGCGCGCGTTATGAATTCCGCTGCCCACCACGACCAGCGGCCGCTGCGCCGCCTTCAGCAGCGCCATCGCCTCCTGGACGCCCGCGGGTTCAGGCGCAGGCGGGCGCCATTGCATCCACGGCGCCGGGTCCGGCAAGGTATCCGGTATCAGCGTGTGCTGGATATCGAACGGGACTTGCATGACCACGGGGCCGGGACGTCCGGAAAGAGCCGTTTGATAGGCGCGCAGAAACATGCTGATCGCCGTGTCGGGGCGCGTCACCAGGAAAGATTTCTTGGTGATCGGCTTGAGCACGGCCACCCAGTCCTCGGGGCCGTTGCGATAAGATTCCTCCAGTCCGCCCCGGTCAAACCAGTGGGTCGCGCCCGCCCCTGCGAGAACCAGCAGGCCGATCGATTCATAGAACGCGGTAGCGATAGCGGGAACGATGTTCATGTTGCCCGGACCCACGCTGGTCGTCACGATGGGCAGCGGCGCGCAACGCCGCATGCGCCAATATCCGTCAGCCATCTCGACCGCATGGTCTTCGCTGCGCGCGGGCACGCCGCGGATTTTGGTCTCGTGCACCAACGCATCGAGCATGGCCCAGTTGCCGTGGCCATTCACACCGAACACGATTTCGGTCCCCATCCGCTCCAACAATCTGGCTAACGCCAGCGCCACAGTGATCTGTCCCATGATCAGCTCCTGAAAATCGTCTCGCAGGTTGGCAGGTCGCGAACGGCAGGCAACACCTCAATAGCCTGCAACATCCTGAACAGCCGCCGGGCCTCTGCCTCGGCGTGAGTCTGCGCCGTGCATTCGGCGAACTTCGCCCAAAGGTCTTCGACGCTCATAGGGTCGTTGGCGTGGCCGCGAATCGTCGTAATCGGACCCGTGTCGAGAACCTCACCGTTCTTGAGCCTGATAACGACCCTTTCCGTTGGCCCGTGCACCGGATCCCGCGCGTCGTATTCATCCACTGGCTTGAGTTTCACTTTCGGAAAGAACGCCTGGATATCAGCGCGCTGCACGATAGCGTCGCTGAACTCAGGCACGCCCATCCGGCCGAGTATGACGGCGGCAGCCATCGAGAATTGTTCGCTGAACTTGGCTTCAAGCCCGGTCTGCGGCCGCTCGTTGACCAGCACCGTGGTTTGTCCTCTGCCCATGGTGACCACGATTTCGGCAATGTCGTCAGGCACAATCCCGCGCCCCGCCAGCATTTTGGCCGTGGCTTCGAAGGAGCGATGGATAAAGTAGCAGGCCGGATACCGCTTGATCAGCATGCCATGGCGCAAGAGATACCAATCCTTGCCAACGCGCACGGGTGAGTCACGATCGGGGGTACCGTCGGGGGACATTGCGGTCAGGAACCCTTGCAGGTTTTCCAGCGCATCGCGCCCCGCGGTCATTCCCGCGGCCGCCAGCCGGGTGGCAATCAATCCATCGCGCGAGGCCATTCCGGCATGGTAGGGCTTGGTCATGGTTCCAAAGTTTGCGCCCAGCCCGCTGGCATGGGTCGCCGCAATCGCGAGCGCCGCGGCGGCACGCTCCGCGGACAGATGATGCAACACCGCAGTAGCAGCGGCAGCAGCAATCACGCCGAAAATCGAGGTCGGATGCCACCCCTTGCGATGGTAATTCAAATCGCGCCGCCACAGTTCGGACCAAACCTCGTACCCGGCCACATAGGCCGTGACAAGCTCGCGGCCGCTCGACCCCAGCGTTTCACCTTCGGCCAGAATGGCCGGAACCAGGACCGAGCTCGGATGCCCCGAAAGAGACTGGTCGTCGAAATCGAGAGTATGCGCCGCGGTCCCGCCCAGCAGCGCCGCGTCAGGGGCGGCCACGTAATGCGAAGAAAGACAGGCGCGCGCTTCGTGCCGGGATGCCGGTTCGACCAAAGTCCGACGCACAATATCGACGATGGGTTCGGTAATGCCGGCCATGATCACGGCGATCGTGTCGGTGAATGCATTCCTGACGAGCGGCAATGCGCCGGCCGGCAACTGCTCGTATTTGATGTTCGCGAGGAACTGGCCCAGGTCGGCCGTCAATGCGGTCATAAGTGTTCTCAGTGATGTGGCCGTGATCGGGAGTTACTGGCGGGACAGCCCGAACGGATGTTGGCGTCTTTGATCGCGCGGCCCCAATTGACCGCATTTGTCGAATGCTAGGATAATTTGATGCTGCACACAACAGTGAACGCTGCAAGGTGCCGCGAGTCCAGCGCGAATTCCGGTTCGGGATTACCATGGGCGCACTATGCGTGAGGATCGGAGCACTGACATGAATGCACCTCTCAACGTCGGCCTGATGGTTCCCATCAATAACACGACCTTCGAAGGCGAATTGCTCGCGTGGCTGCCCACCGGGTCGACCTGCACCACGCTGCGCATCCCGCGGGGCCAGGATCTGCTGACCCCCGCAACGCTTCCCGCCTACAAGGCCCAGGCCCTGGTGCTCGCCGGGCGCTTCGCCGGCCCGGGAATCGATGTCGTGGCCTACGGCTGTACCGCGGCGGGGTTCATCGACGGACCCGCCGGCGACGCGGAACTCGCGCGCCGGCTTGCGGCAACCACCGGCAAACCGGTGGTAACCACCGCGCGCTCGATGGTGCTCGCGCTCCAGGAAGCGAGCGCCCGCAACATCGCGCTCGTGACACCTTATCTGGACGCGGTCAATGTGCAGCTGAAAGCCTTTCTTGCCGACGGCGGAATCCGCGTGCAGCGCTTTGACAGCTTTTACGCCGCGACCGTCGACGAACTCGGGCGCATTACTGCCCCTGCTGTCGCCGCGCTTGCGCGCAAGACCATGAGCGACGATTGCGACGCGTTGTTCATCGCCTGCGCGCAACTGCCGACCCGCGCCATACTCGACGAGTTAAGGCAGGAATTCGGGCGCCCGGTGCTGTCTGCCAACTGGTCGACGACGCGCTATGCGATCCGCGCCGCTGCGCTGCAATCGAGCCAGCAAACGGCGGCAATCGCGTCATAAGTTTGCAGCCTCACCGTGCCCGGATCTGACGCAATCCGCGGCGCGGCCGAAGACAAGCTGGTCATTTACTCGGCCGCGGAGAAGCGCTATTGCGAGGGACTTCTCGCCGGCTTCAGCCGGCGTCATCCCGGTATCACGCTTGATTTTTGCTTCGGCATCAGCGTCGCGCTGCACCAGCGCTACCTCGCGGAGCTCGCTTCAGGCCAACCCGAGGCCGACGTCCTCTGGAGTTCAGCCATGGACCTGCAGATGAGTCTCGCGCTGGAGGGCAAGGCGCTTGCGTACGCGAGTGCCGAGGCACGCGCGCTTCCCGCCGGCGCCATTTACCGCGACCTCGCCTACGCCACGACGCTCGAGCCGCTGCTGACGCTGGTAAACCGCGACTGTTTCGATGCGCGTGTTGCTGCCGGCTCGCTCGCGGAAATTGCCGCCGCCCTCGACCGCGATCCCGGGAGTTTCCGCGGACGCGTCGCTGCGTACGATATCGAGCGCAATGGACTCGGGTTCCTCGCGCTCATGCTGGAAAGCCACCGCAATACGGAATTCCGCGCGTGCCTGCGGACGCTCGCCCGTTGCAAGCCGAAGATCTTCAGTTCGAATCCGCTGCTCGTCGGGGAAGTGGCCAGCGGCCGGGCCGCACTCGGATACCACGTGCTTGGTTCGTACGCTTTGCGCGCGGTGGCATCGAACCCGTCGCTCGCGGTCGCCACGTCGCATACGCCGGCGCTTGCGGTATCACGCGTCGCGTTGATCTCGTCATGCGCGCCACACCCGCACGCCGCGAAACTTTTTATCGACTACCTGCTGTCGCGCGACGGCCAGCAGCGGCTGCTGGAAGCCGGCCTCTTCCCCATCCGTAACGACGTGGGCGCGGCGCCCGGGGAAGCTAACGTGTCACCGCTACGCATCGATCGGGGATGCGGCGAGCTGCTCGACGCCGGCCAGCGGCGCGAACTCCTCGAACTATGGCGTTCGACGATCGCCGGCACCGATGTATCAGCCGGGATTTCCAACGGCCGCTAGTTCCGCAGCAACGCCCCCAGCTCGCGCGCCGACTTGGCCGTATCCAGGGTTTGCACCGCGGCAACGATCGCCGCGGGATCGCGTCTGAGCGGCGAGAGCCGCGCGAGCCGGGTGAATTTGGCGATACGCTCTTCACCCGTGCACGGGTCCGCGGCGGTCCCGTGCGGATCGAGCGTCGCCGCTTCCTTGACCTCGCCGCTATCGAGGTGCAGCCGCACGCGCGAACCAAACTGTTTGGGATAGACCGATTCGCTCTGCGGATCGACGCATAATTCGACGCGCTCCGCAATCGCGCGTCGCACCGGATCCTTGATCGCTTCGAGACTGAAGGCATTCGGATCGCCGGCATCTGCCGTCAATGCGACTGCAACGCAATAGGGAATGCTGTATTGCGCTTCCATGGTGTCCGATGGCGACTTGTTGCCGTTGTACTTGACCGCAAACTCACTGGTTGCGACGGTGACTTTCCTGATCTGCTTCTGCGCCAGTGGTTGCGGGCCGCGCAGCGCCAACAATAATTGCACCACCCCCTGTATCCAGCCGCAAACCGGATAAACCTTGACCCACACCTCGTTGATCGCCCACTGCTCGCCCAAACCTTGCCACAAGAGATCAGGCTGAGCGGACTGGCCGGCAAACACTTCGAGCAAGCCGAAGCGGCCGTCGACGGCGGCCGCCGGGCCGGTGAAGCCGCGCCGCGCAAGCTGGCTCATGCGCACTCCGGCTGCGGCAGCGCGGCCCGCGTGCATGCGCTTGACCATGCCGCCGCCGCTGCCGCCCGCAAAGCTCTTGATGCCGGAAGCCGTGGAGCACGCGAGCCCGACCGCGCAGCTAAGCTGCTCGGTCGGCAAATCCATCACGACACCGGCAGCGATGGCCGCGGCGACGGGACCGACGACGGCGGTCTTATGAAATCCGCGGTGCGACGGCTCGAGTCCCAGCGCAAGGCTCAGCCGCGACATCGCCTCGTAGCCGGCGATGATGCCGCGCAGCAGGCGCTCCCCCGTGGCGTCGGCCGATTCGGCCGCCGCGACCACCGCGGGTACTATGACGGTCCCCGGATGGATGATCGATGACGGAATCAGGTCATCGAGCTCGAAGCCGTGAATGGCCGTGCCGTTGCACAACGCAGCCGCGGTGGCGGCAGTGGTCCCGCTGTGGCCATATATCGTGCACGGCCCCTGCGGACGTTCGGCCGAGATCTCCTCGGCCATGATTTGCCCCCACGGTTGCCCGGAACCGAACAAGCCGCAACCCAGCGCATCGAGCAGGCACCCTTTCGCCTGTTCCATGAGCGAGCGCGGCAACGGAGCGGCGCCGAGCGCATTCGAAAATTCGATCAAACGCAGGGCCGGACTCCTGGATGGCAACGACTCAAGTTTCATATTGACTCCCGATTTCAAGCGGTCAATTCAAGTATCTGCGCATAGACCCGGTCGTCCACTTCGATCACGCCGGCTGCCTGCGCTTGCCTGCGCTTGAGCAGACTGCCTTCTCCCGGAAAGCGCACCCGCGATACGCCATCGGCCGGCCGCGTCGCGTGAACCGTTGCCCTGAATTCGGACACACGGGACTTGAACTGTCCGCCCGGCATCAGCAACGCCGGATCCATGACCATGAAGAAAAGCCCGTAATTGCCGATGCCGTCGACCACCACCGGGCTGCCCGCGAGTATCCCCAGCAGTTGCGACACCATGGAAAGCCCGCTGCCGCGGCGTCCGCCCCACGGCAGAAACGCCCCGGCCAGCGCTTCATTGGGGTCGACTGTCGGTTGACCACCGGCGTCGACAGCCACCCCTGCGGGAATCGCTTCGCCTTTGGCCGCGCTCAATACGACGTCCCCCCACGAGGTGGCCGAGGTGCCGATATCGATGATCACGGGATCGTCGTGCTCGCACGGAAACGCAATGGCAAACGGATTCGTGCCCATGACACGGTCGATACTTCCGAACGGCGCCACGAGCGCCGTCGTGTTGGTGGTATGCATCGCCACATAACCCTGCTGGGCCGCGCGTTCGACATAATATGCCAGGCGCCCGCTGAACCAGGTGTTGTTGACGCCCACGATCGCGACGCCGCTTTTGCCGCAGATTTCGATCGCCTTGTCGATCGCGGTAATCGCCACGGCATATCCAATGTTATCTCCGCCGTCGATGAGCGCGGAGTTCGCGGTTTCATGCACCACCCGGATCTCCGCAGGCGGCGGTTTATTTTGCAGCGCCTCCACGATCGCCAATAAACGCGCCAGGCTCGAAAACTCGTGTCCGCACATCGCGGCATCGACCAGATGCGCGGCGACCAAGCGCGCGTTTCGATCGGACATGCGATGCCGCGTCAACGTGCGTACGGCCAATGCATTGGCTGCGGCGATGGTCAACTGCATGATTTGAGAGATGCCGTAAGTGCGCTCAGGTCAGTGAGTGTTTCAAGCCCCATCACCAGGTCGCGCACCCGCGCGCCCCCGCCCGGCAGGATGTCCCGGGTCAGCGTCAGGAACTTGGCTTCGATTTCAGCGGCGCTCAACGGACATTCCGGCTCGCCCTTCGCGTTGGGGATATAGCCGCTGCAACGCCGGCCGTCCGCCAGTACGATTTCCGCCGCTGCCGCGCGCTTGTCCGGATAACCCTCATCGAGCTTTTTGTCGACCTCGACGCGTATCCTCGCCATCATCGCGCGGATGCGCGGGTCGGCGACCTTCGCATCCGTGTACTGGAAAACCGACGCGTCGCCATAGACCAATGCCGCGGCGACCGCGAAAGCAACGCTGAACTGCGCTTGATTGCCGTTGGCCGGCGAGTGTATCTCCGCCGCATAAGTCACGGAGTCGACCCGGATCAGGATGCTGGCGATATTCTCCGGCTTGATCGCGTTGCTCTTTACCACGTCCTGCACCACATCAACGGGCGCGTGGTTCCCGCGGCACCCCCCATGAACCTTGATATAGGTTTCGAAGATACGAAAGTCGGTGCCGAGTCCGGTCAACAGATCGGCGCTCGCCGCGTTCTCCGCAAACGCTTTCAGGAAACCGCCCTCGAGGATGCTGTCCGCGCCCTGCGCGCCGTGTTTGGCGAATAACACGGCCACGATACCGCCTTCGCAACTGCGCGCAACCTGTATCGGCTGGCTTCCCGAACTCTTGAGCGCCTCCTTCAGCCCCACGCCCAGATTGCACGCAATCGCCAGCGCGTTTTTCGCTTTCTCCGGCGGGAAGCCCAGCAGGTTCGCACACGCCGAGGCCGAGGCCGCTGCGCCGAGCACTGCGGTACTCTGAAATCCGCGCACCACCGTGGAGGGATATATCGCCCGGCCCAGGCGCAGGAAAATCTCGTAGCCCGCGGCGACCGCCGCAATCAGATCCCGCCCCGTCGCGCGCTCGGTTTCGGCGAGCGCCACTGCGCTGGGAATCACCACGGGCGACGGATGGCCGCCCGTAAACCGCGAGCCGTCGTCGAGATACAGCGCGTGCGACACGAAACTGTTGAGCATGGCTGCGTCACGCAGCGCGAGCTTTTTCCCCAAACCCCACACGCTGGCCTCACCGGCGCCGCCGAGAACCGGCAGCAGTTGTTTGTGGCAACCCAGGTGGTAGCCCGCGAGTGCGGCCGCGAACAGATCGAGCACGCGCAGCTTGACGGTGTCGATCACGTCGGCGGGCAGGTTTTCATAGCGCGTTTGCGCGATGAATTTTCCGAATTCGTTTACGAGCATAGTCATGATGTGTCAAAAATTCCAAAGGAACTCCTTCCCCCTTGACGGGGGAAGGTTGGGATGGGGGTGAATAGCCTGCGGCATCCCCGGCTGCGGCCCGGTCAATATGACAGCGTACGATCGATAAGATCAAGTGATATTATCTGATCGATTTGAATCAGATCACCTGATGCCATGACCCTCAAGCAACTTGAAACATTTTACTGGGTTTGCCGTCTGGGCGGATTCGCCGCCGCGGCCAAACACCTGCACTCGACGCAATCCGCCGTCTCGATGCGCATCCAGGACCTCGAAAGCAGTCTCGGCGTGCCGTTGTTCGACCGCAACCAGCGCGCCGCCAGACTCACCGCAAAAGGTCAGGACCTGATCCAATATGCCGAGCGCCTGATGTCGGTCGCCTCCGACATCCGGCATCGCATCGGCGACCCCAAAGTACTCTCGGGGACAGTCAGACTCGGCGTCACCGACTTCGTGGCCGTTACCTGGTTGCCCGCGCTGGTTGCCGCGATCAACGAAAACTATCCCGACATCGCGCTCGAGCTCGATGTCGATCTGACGCTTACGCAGCTGCGCAAACTGCAAAACGGCGACCTTGATGTCGCGGTGCTGCCGGGGCCGATCGAAGAACCCGGGCTGACCAACGTGTCCCTGGGGTCGGTCGAGTTTGCCTGGATGGCGAGCCCCAAGCTCGGCGTGCCTCGCAAGCGGCTCACGCCGCGCGATCTTCATGCCTGGCCATTGCTGACGCTTACTCATGACTCGAACCTGCACAAGCTGATGGCCAGGTGGTTCGAGGCGAGCCATGCGACCATCCGGCGCGCCAACGCCTGCAACAGCATAGGCGTGCTGGCTGCGCTCACGATGGCCGGACTCGGGGTGAGTTACCTGCCGCGCGAACATTTTGCGCGCGACATCGAAGATGGCAGGCTGCAGCTGCTCGATATCGCGCCAAAACTTCCTGACCTCGAATACTTCGCGATTTTCGGGAAGCGGCAGATCCAGCCGCTATCGCAAAGCATCGCGCAGCTAGCACAGCAATACAGCACCTTCAGGAAGGCGGCGATCGGGTTACCCAAAGGTCGGCACCCGCCGGTCGCCGGCTAGCCCTAAATGGCAGCGCCAAAGTAGACATCTTTGGCACGAGGCGAAGGGGTGTGTCGAAAATTGAACTCGAGGCAGAGGAATCCTCGTTGATCAAAATGTTTGTGACAGACTGGAATGTCCGAGAATAGCCAAAATGACACATAACCGCGCGGTCGAAAACGACGCTATGCAAACGTTGCTCGCACGCGCATCTCACCGCGAACGTTAGACGCCAGAACATGGAGATGTTGACGGAGATCGATGCTGTACGCCAGTATCCCGGGGAGAGGAAGCGGCGATGGTTCACTTCACCGCAAATGGATCTCTTCGTATGGATGGGTCGGGGGCAAGCGCCAGTCAAGTTTCAACTTTGTTACGACAAAGATCAGAACGAAAAGGCCCTGACTTGGAGCAAGGCCGGTGGCTACACACATGAAAACGTCGACCCCGGCGAGCCCGTGGGCCTCGGTTACAAGAAGGCCGCTGTACTCGTAGCCGACGGTGCCGTTGACGCGAATGATCTTGCCGTAACATTTGCCATGGCTTCCGCGAACTTACCAAATCGAATTAGCCGCTTCGTGCTCGTTAAACTTAGAA
>Ga0080064_1004849_pt1 | contig 16616 bp, 12 predicted proteins | sample Subgrocontami54m_FD_69260 | JGI IMG/M metagenome (GOLD analysis project Ga0080064, IMG submission 69260) | Subsurface groundwater microbial communities from S. Glens Falls, New York, USA - GMW46 contaminated, 5.4 m (SPADES assembly) (version 2) ...
AGCGCGCGACGGCTCGGTACCTTGGAGCGCGGCAGGCCGGATCCTTGGAATTGCGCCCGCCGCTGCAAAGTTGCCAACGGTCAGGGTGATCGGAGGTGTCGCCTCCTGGTCGTTGCTTCCCCCGACAGCGCGTGTTCAGATCCGAGCCCACTCGCGAATTGACTCGATGACGACGATGCCTCAGCTTCGACTTCGGTCGGTGTACGACCTCCTCAGCGAGCACTTCTACGTCCCCTCGTACCAGAGGGGATACCGGTGGACTGCTCGGCAGGTGGAGGCGCTGCTCGACGACCTGGCAGCGTTCCAGACGGCGTCGCGGCAAGGCACCCCGAGTGCTTACTACTGCTTGCAGCCGGTTGTCGTCCGCCGTCGGCCCGACAACACATGGGAGCTGGTCGACGGCCAGCAGCGGCTGACCACGATCTTCTTGGTGCTGGGTGCGCTTCCCGATATCGCCGCAATCCTCAATCGCGGCTGCTACGAGATCACCTACGGAACCCGCGAAGGAAGCGCGGAGTTCCTGAGGCATCCCGTGGTAGCGGCGGCCGACAGGAACATCGACTACCACCACATCTACCAGGCCCATCAGGCGATCGTCCGGTGGTTCGCTGCACGGGACCGCGGGCACGGGTTTCGACTTCTGGAGTGTCTGACCGGTCCAGATGGAGCCGCTCCGAACGTGCGGGTGATCTGGTACGAGCTCGACCAGCTTCAAGATCCAGCAGAGGCGTTTGTTCGCCTCAACGTGGGACGAATTCCACTGACGAGCGCCGAGCTGATTCGCGCGCTGCTCCTTCGGTCCGACCGCGAGCAACTCGAAAAGCGCGATGCGCAGCAGATCCCACACGACTGGGATCTGATCGAGCGGCAACTGCAGGGCGACGGTTACTGGTTCTTTCTCCAGAGCAGTCAGTCGTTCCCGCCCGCGCGCATCGAGTACCTCTTTGACGTCTTCGTCCGGATGCAGCGCAATGCCGGCGAGGGGATCGACGATGACCCTCTCGCAACCTTCCTCGAGTTCCAGGGCCTTCTGGAAGCGAAGGATTCCCAGGTGTGGCGGACCTGGCAGGAATTCAAGAAGGTGGCTCAGACGCTTGAGGACTGGTACGAAGACAGAACCCTTTACCACCTCGTGGGATTCCTCGTCGCTACAGCAACACCCGACAGGCCGGGAAAGGGCCGGACGCGCCGTGCCGAAGCCAAGGTCCTGATCGACTTGCTCATGGCACGCATAGGTCTGACTGCCACCGGCTTCGATCAATACCTCAGGCGTCTCGTGTGGAGGCGCTTGATGGGTCAGTGGCAGGAACCACCTACGGAAGGCTGGAGCGACGACGAGTTCTCACAGCGGATTGACGAGCGCATCGACGAGCTGTCCTATGGGAAGGGTCCCGTTGGCACAGTGCTTCTTCTGTTCAATGTCGCGAGCCTGCTCGAGCAGGCCGCGTCCACGCAACGATTTCAGTTCGACGGCTACAAGCTAAACTCCTGGGACATCGAGCACGTTCGGTCCGTCGCAGAATACATCCCACGCGCGGCACCGGATCGCAGGCGATGGCTTGAGCACGCGCTGGAGTTCGTTGCGAGCCCCGCCGCCACCGGACAGGATTCTGTCGAGTCGGCGAAGCTCGCGCAGGAGATCGCGCTACTCATCGCTTCACCCTCTCCCGACGAGGTGGCGTTTGAAGGGGTCTTTGGACGCGTTCGCGCACTCAGCGGCGAGGCCGAGGCACGTGTCGACGATGACGCCCTTTCGAACCTGGTACTCCTCGACATGGGCACCAACCGCTCCTACAGGAACGCCATCTTTCCTGCAAAGAGAAAGCGAATCATCGACCTGGACAGGTCGGGCCAGTTTGTGCCCCCGGCAACGCGGAACGTATTCCTGAAGTACTACTCTCCGGACGCGGCCCAGTTGATGCTTTGGGACGGCGTGGACCAGGAGGCCTATGGTAGAGCGATCAAGAAGACGCTCTCGGGGTTCTTCGCACCTCTTCATCGCAAGGAACGTAGCACGTGAATACTGGGGAGGTCAGTTTCCGGGACCTGTTTGGCGATTGCAAGCGCGTCGAGATCCCGGTCATCCAGCGGGACTATGCGCAGGGCCGCGAGGACGATCACAGCAGGGAGGTTCGCAAACGATTCATTGAGGCGCTCGGCGAGACCCTTTCAGCTGATCGCCCCAGCTCAGGGCCACTCGATCTCGACTTCGTCTATGGACGATGGGACGGCGCGACCAGGACCCTAGAGCCACTCGACGGGCAGCAGCGTCTCACGACACTATTCTTGCTGCACTGGTACCTGGCCAGCCTCGATGGTGCTTTCGATGTGTTTCAATCGTGGGCCACTCTCCCCGGAGGGGGATCGTGCTTCACCTACCGGACGCGTCCAGCGGCTCGGGAATTCTTCGACGCGCTGGTCCGTCAGCCCGCTCCTCTGAGCACACTCGGCGCCGAAGGACGGCGAGTCTCGGAGTGGGCAGCCGACTCCACATGGTTCGTTCGGAACTGGAACCGGGATCCTACGGTACGAGGCTGCCTGATGATGCTCGATGCAATTCATGATCGCTTCGCCACGGAGATCGGGGCGTGGTCGCGACTCGTATCGTCTGAGTCCCCGGCGATCGTGTTTCGTCTGCTGCCGCTTGAGCACTTCAACCTATCCGACGATCTGTATGTGAAGATGAACGCGCGCGGCAAGCCTCTGACCGCGTTCGAGGTCTTCAAGGCCGAACTCGAGCGATTCGTCGGCAACGCCTTCGGTGACGAGCTCTGCCCAAAGGCCAGCAAGATGAGCTGGCGGGACTATGTCAGCCGACAATTCGACATGGCGTGGACTGACTTCCTTTGGAAGCAGCGGGGCGGCACGATCGAGATCGACGCTCGGTTCATGCATCTGATCCGCGCCCTCGCGGTCGTTCGTTGCGTGGATCAAAGCGACGATGGGGATCTGGCGGATCAGCTCGAGCGCCTACTTGAGACTCCCGAGCCCAGCCTGCAAGTCTACGAGGAGCTCGGATGCCTCGACCAGGCCTTCATCGTAGGTCTGGTTGAGGGCTTGGACACGCTGTCGGGGCACGCGGAGGCGCCATCTTTCCTAGGTCGCGTCGACTACCTGGATGAGGTCGACCTCCTGCGACGGATCCTGCTCGCTCGTGGCGCAAATCAGGAGGACGGCCTCACGCTCGTCGACTGGGTGCTGTTCTACGCCTGGTGTCTTTTTCTGCGGCGGTATCCGCAGGACCTCAAGAGCGAGCAGGCGCGTGCATGCTTGCATGACTGGATCCGGGTAGTGGCTAATCTGGCGGACAACTCGGACATCGATCGGCACGAGAGATTGATCGCTGCGTTGCGGTCCGTGAGACAGCTATCCCTGAACTGCGGAGCAGGATTTCTCTCGTGCGTCGCGGACGGCGCGCTCGACAAGGCCGGCGGCTTCAACCAACAGCAGCAGCGGGAAGAGAGGCTGAAGGCGCAGCTCATGCTTCGCTCCGTCGACTGGCGCCGGCACATCGAACGGGCCGAAACGCACCCTTATTTCTGCGGCAATATCGAGTTCCTCCTGCGCTTCTCCGGCGTCGTCGAACGCGCGGCGCCGAACGGACGCTGTGACTGGAGCGACGAGGAAGACGTTGCCGTTCGCCAATCATTCGCCGACTACTACGAGCGTGCGTGCACCATCTTTCCGGAGAACGCGAGAGCCTGGCCAGCCCAGCTACCCGGGTTCGTCTGGGAGCGAGCGCTTCTGGCTACGGACAACTACCTGCTGCAGCGCGGACGGAACGTGAGCCTGCTCGATGAGAGGGGCGATACGAGCTGGAAACGGCTACTGCGCGCGGACAAGGGGTGCGCTGTGGTCGGCCGCGTCCTTGCCCAGATCGACCCGAAGGACGTCTTTGGTTCACTCGAGGCCATCATCGCGGCAGGTGTGCAGGGCGACGATTCTAAACCACCGCCGGGCATCCGCCGGCGCCTAGTCGCCGAGCCGCGCCTCATCGAGTATTGCGACCGTCGCATGCTGCGCTTCGAGGACGACTCCGCCTTCCTCCTCAGCCGGACCCAGCGGAACGGCTACCACGTCGACCTCTACGTGTACGATCTGTACTTCCGGGTCAAAGCGAGGCTTGCCGAGCTAGCCCCCTTCGACGGCGTCGAGTGCCTCCAAGCGACCGGCACCAACCCGCCATCGCGGGTTCGGCTTCGTACTTTGGTCCCCGGCCCCTCGCTGACGGTCGAGAAACGTGGCGTGAAGATGCGACTCCAACTGCAGCTTCCGCAACGGAACCCACAGCTCGCAGCCCTTCTAGCCGTCTGGACCGTCGACGAATTCGGATTCCATCTCGCCGTGGCTCCTGACGACGCCGAGGCTGGGATCCTTGACCTCGCTGCCCATCTTCGGGCCCTTTCGATCAAACCAACGGCGGAGGGCTGATCACGGCACCGCTGCACACGCGTCTCCGACTCGACTCGGTGAGCGTTCCCAAGCACTAGATCCTGGACCCCCCCTTCGAAAGCGAAGGGGATCGTTGCCGCAGACCTCGTTTCCTGCCGTCCAGCTCGACCTGGACGACCACATGCCGCTCTGGGAGATCCCGGCTCCCTACCAGCGGGTGTCCACGCTGCCCGACTTCGACCAGCTCATGGACCGGATGGGGCATGCCGACCTCGTCGCGGTCGACACCGAGACGCGGCCGCGGCGGCGGGACCTTCCGGTCGACGGGAAGACGCGAAAGTACCACTCGCTCGCGGCGTCGCTGAACGAGGCCATCGGCCTCTGCTTCAGCTTCCGGCTTCCCGACAGCCCGCCCGAGGGGGAGCACTACTACCTGCCGCTCCGCCACCAGGGCAGCACCAAGCAGCTGCGGCTCGCGCCGATCCGCGACCGCGTCGACGCCTTCCTGCGGGACGGGCGCGTCCGCAAGGTGTTCCACCACGCCAAGTTCGACCTCAACGTGCTGCGGCAGGACGGATTCGAGGTGCTCCCACTCCCCGACGACACCTTGCTCCTCGCGAGCCTGCTCAACCTGTACGCGTTGCCCCGCGTGGACTCGCCGGATCCGGCGAGCGTCCGGCACGAGAAGTATACGCGGGAGCGGCCCTCGCTCGGCCTCAAGGAGCTGGCGTGCCGCCACATCACCCCCGACGCCGCCCGGCACGAGCGCGCGATCGCCGCGTTCCGTGAGGACTTCGCGAAGGGACATGGGCTCCACCGCGACGACGTGACGTACGACCTCGTGCCCGTCGACCTCATGGTGCCCTACGCCGCCAGCGACACGCGCTGGACGCTCGACCTCTACTCGCTGCTCCGCAGCTTCGCCGATGAGGACGCCCTGCACCTCTACGAGACCGAGCGCGCGCTCGTCCCGATCCTGGCCGACATGGAGTACCGCGGCGTCCTGCTCGACCGCGCGTTCCTCGCGCGGGCGGCGGACGAGTACGGCGCCAAGGTGCGCGCCGAGCGAGACGCCGTGACTCGAGCGGCGAACGGTCGGGACTTCGACCTCGACTCGCTGCCGCAGCTCGTCGAGGCGCTCCGGGGCGTCGGCGTCCCGCTCCACGCCGAGACCTCCGGCGGCCGGCCGAGCCTCACCAAGGACACGTTGAAGGTCCTCGCCCGGCGGTTCCCCATCGCGAAGGCGGTCCTGGACTACCGGGCGGCGGCCAAGCTCAAGGGCACCTACATCGACTCGCTCGCCGCCAAGCTCGACGGCGACGGGTACCTCCATCCCTCCTTCAAGTCCCACGGCACGCGCACCGGCCGGCTCAGCTCGAACAACCCGAACTGCCAGAACATCCCGCCGGCCATGCGGGCCGCGTTCATCGCGCCGGAGGGCCAGCTCCTCGCGATGCTCGACTACTCGCAGATCGAGCTGCGCCTCGTCGCCCACTACAGCCAGGACCCCGTGATGCTCGACGCGTTCCGGCGCGACGAGGATGTCCACACCCGCACCGCGATCGAGGTCTTCGGCCACACCGACGACCCCGAGGAGATGGCGCGGCGGCGCAAGATCGGCAAGAACCTCAACTTCGCGATCTGCTACGGCGCGGGCCCCGCCAAGATCGCCGCGATGTCGGGTGTGAGCGAGGCGACCAGCCGCGCGCACCTCGACCGCTTCTACCAGGTCTACGGCCGCCTCGCTCGCTGGAAGCGCGAGGTCGTCCTGCGTGCGCGTGCCACCGGCGAGGTCTCGAACCTCTACGGCCGGAAGCGCTGGCTGCCCATCCTTACAGACCCAAGCCAGCGCGACACGCGCGCCTACCTCAAGGCCGAGCGCGTGGCCGTCAACACGCTCATCCAGGGCAGCGCCGCCGACCTCTTCAAGGAGACCATCGTCAACGTCGCGAGGCTCCTGCAGGAGCGCCGCGCGGCGACGCGCATGGTGCTGAACGTCCACGACGAGCTCGTCTTCTACGTGCCGCGCGAGGAGGTCGCCCTGCTCGCGGACCTCCAGCGCGTCATGGAGCACCCGTCCATCGCCGCCGACCTGCGCGTTCCGCTCATCGTCGAGGTGTCCCACTCCTTGACCAACTGGCGCGACAAGCAGAAGGGCTTCCCAGTCCTGTAGCCGCCGCGCCCCGTTTGGCCCACTCGCTAGGTCCCGGACCGTCGGCACTTCGGACGAACCGGACCAGGAGGCGCGATGACGGACGAAAAGCCCATGAGCCTGAAGGAGCAGGTGCTCGACCTGCTCCCGAGGGAGCTGCTCTCCGAGGGAGGCGCGGCCGAGCTGTTCTCGACGCTCGAGGCCGACCGCGACCTCGACTGGGATCGCGCCAACCTCGAAGCGGAGCTCCGGGAGCACCCGCGGCGCGCCCTCAAGTGGGCGCTCGTGGCCTCGGCCGCCGAGCAGCGCGTGGCCGACCAGCTCGTGCACGTGCGCCACCTCCGCGCCCAGCTCGACGCGCGCACCCGGCAGCTGTTCTCGGACACCGGCGTACGCGGGACCGAGGCGATGGTGGCCGCCACCCTCGACGCCGATCCCGAGCTGCGCGGGGCGCTCGGCGCCCTCAATGCCGCCGAGGCGCTCGCGCGCGTCTGCGGCGAGCTCCGGGAGTTGTTCCGCCAGCGCAAGGACCTCCTGGTCGTGCAGGCCCAGGCGAGCGCCGAGCTCGCCCGGGCCGACGCCAGCGAGCGCAGGGCCATGACGCTCACCGAGGCCGCGCGGCTTCGCTCCGTCCTCGCCGACGGGGCCTCGCGGCCCACGCGCACCCCACTCAGGTAGCCAGAAAGAACAGAAAGGACGACGCACATGGAAGACCGCACCACGACCGAGCCCGAGGTTCCCTTCGACGTTCCCGCCGACAGCGGTCGCATCCGCGAGCGCTACGCGATCGACGCGGGCGACGCGATGCGCGCGCTCGCCGAGATCGACGAGGCCAAGCTTGCGCGCGAGAAGCGCGGCGAGAAGATGCGCTTCCTCTCGCCATCGCAGCTGCCCGTCGGCATCAACCTGTTCAAGATCCTGCCGCCTTGGACCACGGCCCCGCCCCACGCGGGTCGCTTCTGGCGCGCGGTCTGGGTCCACTTCGGCCTCGGCGCCGTCGGCGAGACCAAGACGGCGCTGTGCGCGCGCCGCATGAACAAGCTCGGGCTGCCCAAGCGCAAGGGCGACGACGCGCTCGGTCCGTGCGCAGTGTGCGAGGCGCTCGACGAGCTGTGGGGCATCCCCTACGACCAGCGCACAACCGAGCAGAAGAAGTCGCTGTCCGACTACCGGCCGCGCCTCTCGTACCTGTTCAACGTCGTCTGGCTCAAGGGGGGCGGCAAGAGCCACGCCGAGGAGGGCACGTACGTGTTCACCTGCTCGCCCAGCCTCGGCGAGCCGATCCTGACGGCTTTCAAGTTCGTGCTGTCGATGAAGCCGGCCGACGTCCCGGACAACTTCGACATTCAGGTCAAGAAGCTGCCGGCCGAGGGCAAGCAGTTCGGGGGCAAGCAGGTCTACGACTACACCGAGGTGTTCCCGCAGATGCCGGCGGTCGAGCTCGACCTCGACGACCCGAGGTACGAGCGCTACATGCTCGACGCCATCTACCGCGCCAAGGAGCCGGGCGACGTCGAGACGCTGTTCCGCCGGACTCCGTGCGGGCGCGAGCTCCTGGGCGGCGAGGCGGCCTCGAGCCGGGAGCCCACGCGGCACCGCACGGACGAACCGCCCCCGGCGGCCGAGGAGCCGCCGTTCCGTCACGGCCCGGCCGAGCTGCCTCCGAGCGCGGCGGACCTGTCGCCCGAGGAGGAGGAGATGCTCGCGGCGCTCGCCTCGCGCGCCCGCGGCCGCGGCGCCCCGAGTGAGGAGCCCCAGGCGATGCGCGCCTCGCGACGTTACTAGCCGCGACCTCGCGCTAGGTCCCGGACCGGTCGCAGGTGAGCCGGATGATCCTCAAGACCTGCTGCTTCTGTGACCAGTCCTTCCACGTTGCCCCACGCGCCAGCCGCCGGACCTACTGCTTCTCGCCCGAGTGCCTGGAGGCGCGGCGCGCGGCGCTGCAGGCGTACAAGCTGGCCTTCGACCGCCGGCAGCGTGAGCTCGACCGGGTGACCACGCCCGCCTCGCCGGCCGCCGAGGAGCCGGCGAGCACCGAGCGGCGCGAGCCCCGACCGTGTCTTCGTTGTGGACGCCGGTTCACCTCGAAGGGCCTGCACAACCGCATCTGCTTCCGCTGCCGGCACTCGGGGATCTGGCGGCGCTCAGGGAGCGACCTCGTCCCCTTGTACTGGTGAGGAACCATGAAGCTCGCAGTCTTCTCCGATCTGCACGCCCATCCCTTCGCGCAGTACGCGCGCGTGCTCGCGAGCGGCCGCAACAGCCGGCTCCAGGACGCCCTCGACGCCATTGCGACCGTGCGAGGCGCGGCCGTGCGCGCCGGGGCGCGCGCCGCGGTCTTCGGCGGGGACCTCTTCCACACGATGGGCCGCATCGACGTGACGACCCTCAATGGCGTGTTCGCGGAGATCGTGCGCTTCGCCGACGAGGACCTGCCCGTCTTCCTGCTCGTCGGCAATCACGACCAGGCCGACAAGTCCGGAAAGCGGCACTCGCTCGAGGTGTTCAAGGCGCTCGGGCACGTCGTGGTGATGGACCAACCGGCCTGGTACACGCACCCGCGCGCGCCGGGCCTGGGCGTCTACGCCATCCCGTACTGCGAGGACACCAACCACGTCCGCGCCCTGCTTGGCGAGATCCCGCCCGCACCCGCCGGCGTGGCCCGGCGGCTCCTGCTCCTGCACGCCGGGTTCGACGGTGCGCGCACGGGACCGCACGAGTACCGGATGGCCTCCGAGCTCGCGGTCGGAGACGTCCCCGACGGCTTCGACTTCGTGCTGTCCGGCCACTACCACCTCCCGCAATGGATGGACGAGCGGCGGCACATCGCCTACATCGGCGCGACGACGCACCAGAGCTGGGGCGACGTGAACCAGCCGCGCGGCTACGCGATCGCGGACCTCGCCGCCCACATGCTCGAGCGCTTCGCGTCCGGCGCCCCCCGGTTCCTGCGGCTCTGCCCCGAGGACGTCGGCCGGGCGCGCGAGGGCGACTTCGTGGAGCTGGTCGTCCCGCAAGAGGCGAGCGACGACGCCGTGCAGATCGCGACCCAGGACCTCGAGCGCCGCGGCATCGGCGCGCACCAGGTCGTGCGTGCGCCGGCGCCGGCGGAAGCGCCCATCGCCCGGTTGCCCTGCGGCCGGTCGACCGATCTGGCGGCGCTCATCGAGCCGTACGTCGAGCACGTGGCCCGCGAGCCGGGCGCTCGCCCACCGCTGGTCGCCCTCGGGCGCAGCTTCCTGGAGGCCGCCGACGCGTAGCCGGATTGGCCCAAGCACCCGGTCCTCGAGCTCACCCATGCGCCCCCTCTATCTCCACCTGCAGAACTTCCTCTCCTTCGAGGACGCGGACGTCGACTTCCGCGTCCTCCGCGGGCTCGTCCTCCTGTCCGGCGAGCACCGCGGGAGCGACGCGGCGGCCGACTCGAACGGCGCCGGCAAGAGCGCGCTGGTGGACGGTCTTTGCTGGGCGCTCTACGGGCGGATGGCTCGTCCCCGCCACAGGGCCGAGGACGTCGTCCGCCGCGAAGCCGCCGGCGACTGCCGCGTCGCGCTCACGTTCACGGACGGCGCGGGTCGCCTCATCGAGGTCGCACGCCACCGGAAGCACGGCAAGTGGAAGGACGCGCTCCTCCTCGCGATCGACGGCGCTGACGCGCGCGGTAGCTCGGCGACCGAGACCCAGCGGCGCCTCGACCAGATCGTCGGGCTCGACTTCGACACGTTCGTGGGCTCGGTGCTGTTCACGCAGCATCCAATGCGCGGGCGGTTCGCCGAGCTCGGTGACGAGCAGAAGAAGGAGCTCCTCGAGTCGATCCTCGGCGTCGAGGTGCTGGCGCACGCGCGCGAGCTCGTGAAGGAGCAGGCTCGCACCAAGGAGAAGGACCTCGAGAAGGCCGAGTTGCGCATCCAGGGGCTCCGAGACCAGATCGCCTGGCTCGAGCGCCAGTGCGCCGACTACCGGGCGCGCGCGCTCGACTGGGATCGGCAGCACGACGCGCGCAGGACGGCCCTCGCGAGCAGGATCGCGACGCTTCGTGTCGATGCCGCCGCACACGAGACCAGGTCACCCGCGCCGGGCAGCGGTGTCTCGGCTGCCGCGGACGTGGCCCTCCAGGACGCGACCCGCCTTCTCGAGCGCGCCGAGGCGGCCGCGAGGGCCAAGGACGGCGAGCACGAGCGCGCCGCGGCCAGGGCGGAGGCCCGGTACGAGACCGCCCGGACGCTCCTTGGCCGGCTCCAGGCCGAGCTGACGAAGCTGCGCACGCAGGGCGACACCTGTCCCGTCTGCGCCCAGCCCATCCGTCCAGAGGCGCGCGACGCGCATGCGGACGAGATCGAGGCCGAGATGTCCGAGCACGCGCGCGTCGTGCTCGACACGCGGGCCGAGCTCACCAAGCTCAAGCAGGACCGAGAGGAAGCGCGGGTCGCCTGGAACGCCCAGCGCCACAGCCAGGAGGAGCGCATGACCGAGCTGCGCTCGCGGGCCGAAGCAGCTCGGGCCGCCGCGGCCGCCCGCGCGGCCTGGCTCCGCGAGCACGAGCTGCTCGATCGCCAGCTCAAGGAGGCGGAGCAGCAGCTCGCGGCGCACGCGCGTGAGGCGAACGCGTTCACCGGCCTGCTCGAGAAGGCAGAGGCCGACCACCTGGGCAAGCAGGACGCCCTCGCTGGCGCAGCGTCGGCGCTCGATCAGCTCCGGGCGGAGGTCGAGCAGCTGCGCTTCTGGGATCACGGATTCGGACCCCGGGGGCTCCGCTCGTACGTGCTCGACTCCGTGGTGCCCCTGCTCAACCAGCGGGCACGCTTCTACGCCGACCTCCTGACCGCCGGGGCCATCGCCGTGCAGTTTTCGACCACGGTCGAGAAGGACGGCGCGCTCGAGGATCGCTTCACCGTCAGCGTGGTGCATCGCAGTGGTGTGGACAGCTACGCGCTCCTGTCCGGGGGCGAGCGCCAGCGCGTGAACCTCATCATCAACCTCGCGCTGCAGGACCTGGTCGGCAGCCGCGCCAGCAGGCCGCTGCCGATCGCGATCTACGACGAGGCCTTCGAGGGCCTCGACCGCACGGGAGTCGAGGCCGCAGTGCGCGTGCTGTCCGAGGCCGCGCGCGACAAGGAGCTGGTCCTGGTCGTCACGCACCAGGACGCGCTCAAGGACCTGTTCGCGCACGAGGTGCGCGTGGTGTGCGACCGCGGCCGCTCCACGGTCGAGACCGTCAGCTAGGAAGGAGGCCGAGTCATGCGGATCTACACCGGGCGCGAGCGAGAGAGTCGCCGCGCATTCTTCGTCTTCGCCAAGGGGAAGCAGGAGGCCATCGACTACCTCGCCAGCGAGGACATCGAGGTCGACGAGCAGAGCCTCCGGCCGGTGCGCGACGCCGGCGCCGTCCTCTTCCGCCCCCGCGCCGGCGCCCACCCCGGCGACGCCGAGGAGCTCAAGTTCGAGGGCGAGCTCCCCGCCTGGAGCGAATGCGCCTGAGGCCCGGCTCCGCACCCGCGCGCTAGGTCCTGGACCGCCAGAGAAAGGCGGGTTCCATGCCGCACCTGGTCTCGAGGCTGCTCCCCATTGTCGCCCTCTTCGTCGCTTGCCGCTCGCTGGTCCCGACGACTCCAACGGCCGACCTCTATCGCCGGGTTGCGGCCTCGTCGGTCATCGTGGTGACCAGGACCGGCTCCGGCTCCGGGACCGTCATCGCGACCGACGCCGACACGACCCTGGTCCTGACGGCGCAGCACGTGGTCGCCGGCAGCGAGCGCCACGTGCGTATCGCGCTCGACGCCGAGGTGGCCTCGCTCGCCGGCAAGCCGGTCCTGGTTCCCGCGCTGGTCGTCTTCGCAGACAAGGGGGTCGACCTCGCGCTGCTCGCGACAGCCGAGCCCCTCGGCCTGCCCGCCCTGCCGATCGCCGCGGTCGAGCCCGAGATCTACGAAACCGTGATCATCGTGGGCGCCCCGATGGGTCTCGAAGGCACCGCCGTTCCCGGCCTCCTGACCGCGAAGGACAAGCACCTCCACGGCATGGACCTCTGGGAGATCACCGGCCTCACCTTCTTCGGCAGCTCCGGCGGGACGCTCGCCAACACACGCGGCGAGCTCATCGGTGTGCCCGTCGTGGTGGCGGTCTGGAACAGCCTCCCCATCCCCCAGATCGGCTTCGCCGTACCCCTGTCGTCCATCCGCGACTTCCTCGACCACGCCGTCGAGGAGCTCGGAGCGCGTTGATGGACGGCGACGTTGGCCTGCCAGCGGAGACGCCCTTTACGCCTCCCGCACCGGCATCCGATCCTTGCAGCATGGTCCTGCGGCCGTACCAGCAGGAGTGCCTGGTCAGGCTGCGCGAGCGCTACCGTGCGGGAAAGCGTCGCGTGCTGGTCTCGCTGCCCACCGGCACCGGCAAGACGGTGGTGTTCGCCGAGCTCCCGCGCTTCTTCAGGATGAAGAAGCGGCTCCTCGTCCTTGCCCATCGCGAGGAGCTCCTCGAGCAAGCCGCCGCCAAGTTTCGCGCCGTCGATCCATCCATCTCGGTTGGGATCGAGCAGGCCGACCGGCACGTCCGCGACGAGCGCATCGTGATCGCCTCGGTCGCGACCCTGCGTGGCGAACGCCTCGCCCGACTGGCGCCCGAGGACTTCTACCTGTTCGTCGTCGACGAAGCGCACCACGCGGTCGCGCCGAGCTACCGCGCCGTGTTCGATCACTTCGGCCTCTTCGAGCCCGGCACAGCGCGCATGCTGATCGGCTTCACGGCCACCCCGCGGCGCGGCGACAAGCAGTCGCTGGGCGACGTCTTCGAGGACATCGCCTACTCGAAGGGTCTCGAGGAGATGATCGCGGCGGACTACCTCTCCCGGGTACGGGGATATCGCGTCCAGACCGGCGTCAGCCTCGACCGCGTGAAGGTGCGCGCCGGCGACTTCGTCGAGTCCCAGCTCGCCGAGACGGTCAACGTGGGTGGGCGCAACGACCTCATCGTGCGGACCCATCGCGAGCTCGCGCCGGAGCGCCACTGCGCGGTCTTCTGCGCCAACGTGGAGCACGCCCGCGACCTGGCGGAGGCGTTCCGCGCCGCCGGCGTCCCGGCCGAGGCCGTCTGGGGGACGATGCCGCGGTCCGAGCGCCACGACGTGCTCGCGCGCTTCCACGAGGGTGCGACGCGTGTCCTCACCAACTGCAACGTGCTCACCGAGGGCTTCGACGAGCCGGCCATCGACTGCGTGATGATGGCGCGGCCCACCAAGTCGCTGCTCCTCTACGCCCAGATGGTCGGTCGCGGCACCCGCAAGGCCTCCGGCAAGTCCGACCTGATGGTCATCGACTTCGTCGACAACAGCAGCAAGCACACGCTGGCCGCGCTCGCGGCCCTGTTCGCGCTTCCGCCCGGCTTCGACCTGCGCGGACGCGATGCCCTCGCCACCGCGACCGAGGCGCGCGAGGTCGCCGAGCGAATGCCTTGGATCGACCTCACCACCATCGCGAACCCCGACCAGCTCGAGCTCGTGGTCGAGCGCGTCGACCTCTTCCGCTTCGAGCCCCCGAGCGCGATCGCGCCGGTGACCCGTCTGGCGTGGCTCCCCGATGCAGCCGGGGGCTACCGCATCGGCCTGCCCGGCGGCGACCAGATGCTCGTCGAGCCGACGCTGCTCGGGGACTGGGAGATCCGCCGCCGCCTGCGCGCGACCGGCCGCACCGAGATCCTCGAGCGCAAGCCCACCGAGCAAGCCGCCGTGCGCCTCGCCGACGCCGCCGTCGCCACGATCTACCCCGACGCCATCCCCCTGCTCCGCCACGACGCCCACTGGCGCCATCGAGAGCCCACCGACAAGCAGCTCGCCGCCCTGCGCGCCCGCGGCCTGCCCACGCCGGAGCAGCTCACCCGAGGCCAGGCCTCCTGGATGCTCGCGTACACGCAGCGGCGCTGATGAACCGCAGCGGGCCACCGTGCTAGGTTCGCGCGCGATGATCTTGAGCATGCCGAACACGCCCGAGCCCATCCTGGTGTTCGAGGCACGCGTCGTGGATGACGAGGGAGCGACCCTTGCCGTTGGGCGCGGTTCCACGCCCGCGTCCGCGCGCGCCCTCGCACTTTCCAGCCACACCCCCGTGGACCGTCAGACCCGCACCGAGGTCGCGCTCGTCGCGAGATTCCGCGTGCCTGTCGTCGATCAGAGGGGGTGGTGGATGTACATGGGCTACGGGCTGACCGCCGACGAGGCACGCGCGGACGCTGCCTTCTGGATCCTGCGCAGGCCCGCGACCGTGCACTGAGCCTCAGGGGGCGGATGGAGCCGGCCTCGCGGCGCGGCGGCACACGCCAGGCGTGCTCCCTTGGCCTCGATCTGGGAATTCGACGACACACCACTTCGTGCGCTGGATCGGCGACGGGTTCGGGCGGCGAGGTCAGGGATCCGGTCGCGCGGGCAGCGAAGCGTTCCTGCGCCAAGGGTGTGATCCCCCATGCCCCGTCCAAGCTTCAGACCCAGCGACAGACGTGCGATGGAGGAATGCCCCTCGGCGGTCGTCAGTGCGCCCCGTGACCCTGCGAGGTCAACCCTCGCGCGGCTGGCCCCGAGGACTTCTACCTGTTCGTCGTGCAGGAGGCGCACCACGCGGTCGCGCCGGTGCTTCGGCTCCCCAACGGGAGGTCCGCATGACTCGTTGTACGAGCACCGGCGGTGGAGCCCGCTCGAAGACTCGTTCGGTCCCGTTGATCTGGGCGCCGAACCGTGCAGATCTGTTGGCATGGAGGCCGCTCGCATCCAGGAGGCGCTGAACTTGGTGCGCTCGCTCGCAGAGCGCACGCCGCACCCATCGAGTCCGCAAGATCACTTGAAGGCCTGGATGCAGGATGTCCGGTCATTGGTCGCAGAGCTCTTCCGCGATCAGCGCCTTCGTCCCGATCTTAGCGACAAGATTCCACTGCCGCAGACGGGACCGCTCATCACAGCCCTGACTCACCTCAGCCGGCTCGGAAGCGTGTGGAGCGGCGACAAGGGAGCCGCCGCGAAGGAGCATCTGGCGCGTGTCGAGGAAGCTCTCCAGGCAGTGGCGCTGACTGGTCGACCGACTGTGTCGGATGATCAGGAGGAGGGGCAAGGCCCAGGTGGCCTCCGCGCTGAGGAACCCTGCCTCAACCCCCACCTCGTCGAGGCTGCGAGCGTCGTCTTGCGCCGGTGGCTGGTGGCCGGCAGCGCTGATCCGCACCTGCTCCGCGCTGTGCAGCACTACCGCCGTGGTGGCGACTACCGAACATCCGGCCCGCATGCCGAGGGTCCGATCAATGGGTGGCTGGTCGAGGCGCTCAGGCAGACCCTGCCCACCCTCGATGAGGCCGACCAAGAGGACTGCCACGAGCTGATCGCCGAGTTGATGATCGCCGGTGCGGAGTCTCCACGAGAGTGCCTTCGGGTGCAGTTCGAGCTGGTTTCCAAGCTGGGGGAGGGAGGCTTCGGCGTCGTATGGCGCGCCCGCGATCTTGCCTCAGGGACCCATGTGGCGGTGAAGCGTGCGAAAGCGAGGAACCTGGTCGAGGACCTGCGCCGAGAAGCTGGCGTCCTCCTCCGTGCCAGCCACCCGGGCGTCCCGGCCTACGTCGCATCTGGAGGATCGGACCTCGACTTCTTCCTCGCGATGGGGTTGGTGGAGGGCCTGACGTTGGATGATTGGCTGGCACGGTCGCCGAACATGGAGCAACGGCTGTCGCTTCTGACGAAGGTCGCCGAGATCTTGGCCTACACCGGGGGCAAGCTGCACGTCTTCCACCGGGACCTCAAGACCAAGAACATCATGGTCCGAGAGTCGGGCGACCCGGTGCTCCTGGACTTCGGCGTCGCGAAGACGCACAACCCGGAAGACGCCACGGTCAGCGCACAGCACCGAGGGAACATTCGCAGCTCGCCACCCGAGTACCTCGAGCACATGGACTCCAGCGATGCCGCTTTCGAGTTCACGTCCCGGCAGGAAGTCTGGTCCTTCGGAGTCATCGCCTACGAGGTGATCGTGGGAGTGCATCCCTTCGACATCCCGGGCGATCCACCGAAGACACAGCGCCGCATCAAGACCGTGAACCCGGACTT
>Ga0080064_1004851_pt1 | contig 16592 bp, 16 predicted proteins | sample Subgrocontami54m_FD_69260 | JGI IMG/M metagenome (GOLD analysis project Ga0080064, IMG submission 69260) | Subsurface groundwater microbial communities from S. Glens Falls, New York, USA - GMW46 contaminated, 5.4 m (SPADES assembly) (version 2) ...
CCGATGATAGGCCGGCATGATCGTCGCCGGGTTGACCCGGCCCGGAGCGACGATTTTGAGCCGCAGCTGGCCTTCCGACAATCGGCTCCCGGCTCCCTTGAGATCGGGCGCGAGATTGCCCTGGAACCGCTCCTCCGGAAACGGCCCGGCGTGACAGAGCAGGCACAGGCCGACCTGGCGGTTGGAGACGATCGCGCGGCCGCGCGCGGGATCGCCCTTGGCTCCGGTGAGCGAATCCGGCATCGCGTCATCTGCGTGCGCGGCGCCCACCAGGCAGCAGACGGCGACCATCGCCGCCGGCAGCCTCATCCGAACGCCTCGGCGGCAATGGTGCGGAACCAGCTCTCGCCAAGCGCCGCCTCGAGCGCGCGCGTCGCGCGCGGCGCGTCTGCGGGGCTGACGCCGCCCGAGCCGGGAACCTCGGCCAACTGGCCGCCCGAAGGCTGGTAGACGCCGGCAATCGAAATCCCGTAGTCGGGGGCGACCAGGCTGTAGCACGTGTTGATCAGCTTGGGGACGGATGGCGATCCACCTGTAACGAGCCGCGCAACCGCCGCCGCGCACGTCTTGGCTTGGGAATTGGCGGCAAAGGCCGATTTCGGCATCGCGCCGGCGATCGCGGCATCGCCGATGACGTGAATGCGCGGCACGAGCTTCGACTCGAACGTCACCGGATCGATCGGGCACCAGCCGCTGCGATCGGCGACGCCCGCGGCGTCCGCGATGCGGCCGGCCTTCTGGGGCGGGATGACATTGGCCACCGTCGCCCTGTGCCGGCCGAAATCGGTCACCAGCGTGCGGGTCGCGGCGTCCACCGAGGTGACGTTGCCGCCCTTTGACAGCGGCACCCACTCGAGCAAGCCCGGGTACAGCTCGTTCCACGCGCTCTGGAACAGCCGCTGCTTGGAAAACGCATCCTTGGCGTCGAGGACGATCAGCTTGGAGCGCGGTTTCTTCGTCTTGAGATAGTGCGCGATCAGGCTGGCGCGCTCGTAGGGCCCGGGCGGGCAGCGGAACGGATTCGCCGGCGCCGAGATCACGACGAGCCCGCCGTCCTCCATGGCTTCGAGCTGGTGACGGAGCAGGAGAGTTTGTTCGCCCGCTTTCCAGGCGTGAGGCATTTGCCCGGCTGCCGCCTCGTCGTAGCCCGGCAGCGCGTCCCAGCGGATATCGATGCCGGGCGCCAGTACCAGCCGGTCGTACGGCAGGCGTGTGCCGTCCGCGAGCGTGACCGACCGCGCCTGCGCGTCGACGGCGGTCGCGGTCGACGGGGCGACGGCGATGCCGTCGGCGGTGACGCGCTGGTAGGTGAACTGCTGGGCGCTCAGCTCTCGCAAGCCCGCGATCACCGCGTTGCTGAATGGGCAGGCGGTGAATGTCGCGTTCGACTCGACCAGCGTCACAGCAATGGAAGGGTCGGTCTTCCGGAGAGCGCGGGCGCAGCTCGCGCCGGCAAAGCCGCCGCCAACCACGACGACGCGTGGGGCGGCACCTCGTGCGATGGCCGGTACGGCGAACAGCGCGGCCGAGGCGGTGACCGCAGCAGCGGACTTGAGGAACTCGCGGCGGCCCGCCTTCACCGCTGCGAGGCGTACCAGGCGGCGATGGCCTGGATTTCGTCGTCGGTGAACCCCTTGGCGATCCGGTCCATGACGGTGGCGAATCGCTTCCCCGAGCGGAAGTCCTCCATCGCCCTGACGATCACGGGCCGATCGAGCCCGGCTAGCCGCGGCACGAGCGACGTCACACGGGTCGATGCCGGATGACAACCGGAGCACGCTGCAGCGCCGGCAGGCGGCTCGGCCGACGCCACGGCTGCCGCTGCGATCGAGGCGCATCCGATCACAGCGGCCAGGGCCCAGCGCATGGCCTACACCATCTGGATGCCGTGGTTCTTCAGCGGGAACGTGCGGATGCGCCGGCCGGTCGCGGCGAAGAACGCGTTCAGGACGGCCGGCGCCGCCACGCAGATCGTCGGCTCGCCGATCCCGCCCCAGAATCCCCCGGACGGCATGACGATCGACTCGACCTTCGGCATCTGCCCGATCCGCATGGAGTCGTAGTTGTTGAAGTTCGTCTGCTCGATGCGGCCGGCCTTGACCGTGCACTCCTCCATGAACAGCGCGGACAGCCCGTAGACGAACGACCCGGCGATCTGCCGCTCGATCTGCGCCGGGTTGACGGCGTGCCCGCAATCGGTCGCGCCGACGATGCGATGCACCTTTACCTTGTTGCCGCCGGTGACGGAGATCTCAGCGCACGCCGCCACGTAGCTGCCGAACGACATCATCTGAGCCAGCCCGCGATACACGCCCGTCGGCGCCGGCTTGCCCCATCCCGCCCGGTCGGCCACCGCGTTCAGGACGGCGAGGTGCTTCGGATGCTTCGCCATCAGCTTGCGCCGGAACTCGAGCGGATCTTGGCCGGCGGCCTGGGCGAGCTCGTCCATGAAGCATTCCATGAAGATGGCGTTCTGGTTGATGTTCACGCCGCGCCAGAACCCCGGCGGGACGTGCGTGTTGCGCATCGCATGGTCGATCAGGAGATTCGGGACGGTGTACCCGAACGCGAAGTCGCCGCTCGGGTCGAGCCCCTGGAAGGCGAGATTGTCCCGCCCGTCCTGGAGATTTTGCGGGAACACGGCCGCGATGATCGACTGTCCCGACAGGCGGCAGTGCATGCCGGTGAGATTGCCGGCCGCGTCCAGCGCCCCGGTCAGCTTCGCCTGCATGACCGGGTGATACCGGCCGTGCGTCATGTCCTCCTCGCGCGACCACAGGAGCTTCACCGGCGTGCCCGGGATCTGCTTGGCGATCAGGACGGCCTGGGTGACGTAGTCGTGGAAGGCTCCGCGCCGTCCGAACCCGCCGCCGAGATTGATCTTGTAGACCTCGCACTTGTCGGCCGGGAGACCGGACGCCGCCAGCGTCGCCGCAAACGCGGCCTCGCCGTTCTGCGTCGGCACCCAGACCTCGCAGCGGTCCGGCGTGTACTTCGCAGTCGCGTTCATCGGCTCCATCGGCGCGTGGTTCTGGAACGGATAGGCGTAGACCGCCTCGACCTTCTTTGCCGCGCCGGCGATGGCGGCCTTCACGTCCCCGTTCTGGTTGCGCACGAAGGCCTGCTCGGAATCCAGGCCGGCCTTCAGCATATCGGCGATCGTGGCGCTCGAGACCTGCGCGTTCGGGCCCTCGTCCCAGACGACGGGCAGGGCATCGAGAGCCGTCTTGGCGCGCCACCACGTATCGGCCACGACCGCGACCGCGGAATCGCCGACCCGCACCACGTGCTTGACGCCCGGCATGCCCGTCACCTTGGCGGCCTCGAAGCTCTTCACCTTGCCGCCGAAGACCGGACAGTCCTTGATCGCGGCGTTGAGCATTCCGGGCAGCTTCAGGTCGAAGCCATAGACCTGGGCGCCGATCACTTTCGGCATCGTGTCGAGGCGCTTCACCGACTTGCCGATGAGCTTCCAGTCCTTCGGGTCCTTGAGGGCCACGTTCGCCGGCGGGGTCAGCTTCGCCGCGGCTTCCGCCACCTTGCCGTACGTGGTCGTGCGGCCGGAGGGCCTGTGCGTGATCACGCTATTGGCGGCGCTGCACTCTGCGGCGGTCACACCCCAAGCGTTGGCCGCGGCCTGGACCAGCATCTCACGGGCCGTGGCACCGCCCTTGCGGACGTACTCGTGCGAGGTGCGGATGCCGCGGCTACCGCCCGTCGAGAAATCCCCCCACGGGCGCTTGCGCGCGACGCTCTGGCCGGGCGTCGGGTACTCGGTCGTCACCTTCGACCAGTCGCACTCGAGCTCCTCGGCCACCATCTGGGCGAGGCCGGTGAGCGTACCCTGCCCCATCTCGGACCGCGCGATCCGGATCACCACTGTGTCGTCCGGGCGGATGACCACCCAGACGTTGATCTCGGGCGAGCCGTCCTGGGCGCGGACGACGCCGGCGCCGAAGGGGATCCGGAGGCCCAGGGCGAGCCCGGCGCCGACAGCGCCGGTGCCGATGACGAAAGCGCGGCGATCGATCTTCGGAGTGCTGGTGATCATGGCCTTTCCCCCCTATGCCTTCGCCGCGGCGTGGATGGCTTCACGCACCTGCTGGAAGGTGCCGCACCGGCAGATGTTCGTAATCGACGCGTCGATGTCGGCGTCAGTCGGCTTCGGCACGGCCTCCAGGAGGGCGGTGACCGCCATGATCATGCCCGCCTGGCAATAGCCGCACTGCGGCACCTCGTGGTCGACCCAGGCCTTCTGCACCTTGGTCAGGACACCACCGGTAGCGAGGCCTTCGATGGTCGTGATCTGGGTGCCCACGGCCCCGGCGACGGGCACCGCGCACGAGCGGACCGGCTTGCCGTCGATGTGCACCGTGCAGGCGCCGCACTCCGCGACGCCGCAGCCGTACTTGGTGCCCGTGAGGCCGACCTGCTCCCGGATCGCCCACAGGAGAGGCGTGCTGGGGTCGACGTCGACATCCGTCGTCTTGCCGTTGATCGTCAGGCGTACCATGGCGTGCCCTCCCCAAATTCCAGTGTTGGCAATGTCCCCCGGCGCGCCCCTAGTGGCGGGCGGTTTCGCGCCGGGAGGTGTCGCATCGCGTCAGTGAGATGAAGTCCATTGTTTGGAACGGCCGAATCCCCTGATCCGGTGCCCCTAGGTACAACACAGACGAATCTGCCGTCAAGTGGGTAGTTCGGGCGTGGGTAGTTTGGGCGACCGCGGGATCATGCGTCCCGCAGGGGCAGAGTCCAACGCCGAAACTGGCACTGCATCGTCACGGAGGGCGCGCGGGCCCCCGACGGCTCCCGGTGGCTCCCCGCCAAGCCCCGCTCGAACCCCACTGCATTTTCGACTTGGCCGAGGCCTTCGCGAGCGCCGACACCAACGGCATCACCCCGGTTGATCCGTTGCGACGGGGACGTTGACCTCTACGGCGGTTATCAGGACATCGACGGCCTCTTCAGAGAGCAAGCGGGCGAGCTCGGCTGTTGACTGATGTTGGCAAATATGACTACATGAGCGGATGGTTCGAGACACCCGGCCGATATCGTGGATCAAAGCCGCCCGGAAAGACTTCAATGGCTTCCCGGAAGGCGCACAGGATGTGATGCTCCGTGCCCTCACGATTGTTGCCGAGGGCGGTCATCCGGACATCGCCAAGCCCCTGACGGGCCTCGGCTCCGGCGTCTTCGAGATCGCCCTGCGTTTTCGCGGCGGCGCCTACCGTGTCGTCTATGGAGTTCAGCTTGGCGACGACGTGTGGGTGATCCACGTGTTCCAGAAGAAATCGAAGACGGGCATCGAAACCCCCCGGCACGAGATCGACCTCGTGCGTGAACGACTGACACGACTGAAGGAGATGCTGAGATGACAAGAGATCTCGAACTGGTCCGCGGTAGTGGAAATGTTTTCCGTGACTTCGGACGCCGGAATGCCGACCTCGAGCAGTTGCGCTCCATCCTGGCCGCGCGGATCATCCGCGTCCTCGACCAGCAGGGCCTGTCGGTGAGACAGGCGAACGCGGCCACCGGCATCGCGGCTGCGGACTTCTCCCGCATCCGCCGGGCCAACCTTGGACGGTTCACCGTTGATCGTCTCATGACGATCCTCGCCCGCCTCGACCAGCAGGTCCTGGTCCGCGTGACCGTCCGCCCAAGACCGCACACCAGGGCGCACGCGCACGCTTGAGAAGGCGCCACCACTCAGAGCCGTAGCACCCTGACCTCGCTCACCCAGGCCACCTACCTCGGGGGTAGCAGCTTCGACGAGGCGCACGCCCTCGCGCTCTTCCCCGGTTCCTCAAGTCAGGACGGCGATCTTCTTTCGCTCGATGAGGCCGAAGTCGATGGCGGCGCCGAGCCCAGGGCCCTCGAAGGCGTGGACGAGCCCCCGCTTGTCGATCTCGATGTCCTGGGCGAGGCCGTACTTCTGGGCTCCCGCCGGCAGCAGCACCTCGAAGAACTCGCAGTTCCGGATGGCCATCGTCACGTGGAGGTTCGCCACGTTGTTGAGCGAGTTGCCGCCGTGGTGGATCTCGAAGTTCATGTGGAAGGCCTCGGCGAGATGCGCCGCCTTCACGAGGGCGGTGATGCCGCCCTTCGCGGCGACATCTCCTCGGAGAAAATCGGTGGCTTGATGGACGAGCCATGGCGCGTATGCGGTGAGGCCGCCCGGTGAGTACTCGGTGGCCAGGATCGGGATCGCCAGGTGCTGCTTGAGCTTCACGTAGTTCAGGAGATCGTCGTCCTCGAGCGGGTCCTCGTACCAATAAAAGCCCAGCTCCTCGCTGACCTTCCCGACGCGGAGCGCCTCCGGGTACTGGTAGGCCCACGTCGAGTCGAGCATCAGTGTGAAGCCGTCGCCGACGGCGCGCCGGACGGCCCGGCAGACCTCCGCGTCGACGACGGGATCAGTAGGCGGGTGGATCTTGTAGGCCGCCCACCCCTCGGTCTTGAAGCGCGTCGCTTCCTCCGCGTAGGCCTCCTTGGTCGGCAGGACGGCCGAGCTGGCGTAGGCCGGAACGCTTTCCCGGTACGAGCCGAGCAGCCGGTGAATGGGCAGGCCGGCCGCCTTTCCAGCGATGTCCCAGAGCGCCACGTCCATCGCGCCGATCGCGCGATAGGTGGTCTGCCGATTCTTCCGCCACATCGCCTGGTAGAGGCGCTCGCGCGCGAGCGGGTCCTGGCCGAGCACGATCGGCTTCAGGTACTGGATGAGCGACTGCCCGTCCAGGTGCGCGCCGCGCATGGCCGAGCCGAGGAAAGCGTGGCCCTTGACGCCGTCGTCGGTCTCGATCGTCAAGAGACCCAGCTGGCTCGCGCCGCTGAATGTTCCCGTGTGAAGGCCGTACCGCGTGGCCGGGATGTCGTCCCAGCCAAAGAGCGTCAGGTGGACATTCGTTATCTTCATGACGGGGCTCCTTTTCGAAGCGTGCGCGGCCTGCTGGGAGGCGCAGAGTCGGCGACGGCGATGGCGGAGATCTCGATCTTGCAATTGGGATGGGTCGCCAGCCGCGACACCTCGACGGTGGTCGTCGTCGGCAGGTGGCCGTCGAGGTACTCGGCCCAGACGCGGTTGAGGTCGTCCTGCTCGCCGACGTCGGTCAGGTAGCGCGTGGCCGAGACGACGTCCTTCATCGTACAGCTTGCGGCCTCGAGGGTCTTCTTCAGGTTTTCCATGGCGAGCACGGCCTGCTCGCGCATGGTCTGCGGCAGGTCGAACTCCTCCTCGCGGTGCGGGTGGCTGTGGTAGACGGGTGCGGCCGTCACGCCCGAGAGGAACACGAGGCTTCCGCGCCGCACCAGCAGCGCCGGCGCATAGGGCATCATCACATCCCGGCGGCGGTCGGTGTGGTGGACGGGGCGAACCTCTTTCGCCATGACCCCGGCATGATTGCCCCTTCGAGGCCGCCGGTCAAGTGCCGGCAGGCATGGAACCTTGACATGCCGGGGCAAGTTTGCTAGAAACAAGGCCCATTTCGAGTTGACCCCGATCCGCTCCCGGACCACTTGAGGAGGATCCTGATGAACACATTCCTATGGAGATTCGTGGGCGTCGCCGCCGTCATGGCGCTTCTCGGCCCGGCCCCTGCCCAGGCGCAGGCCCCGATCAAGGTCGGCGCATCGCTCTCGCTCACCGGCACATACGCCCAGCCCGGCACGTACCAGAAGGAAGGGTACGAGCTGTGCGCGGACCATCTGAACGCCAAGGGCGGGTTGCTCGGGCGCAAGGTCGAGTTCGTGTTCTACGACGATCAGTCCATGCCGGCCACCGGCGTGCGGCTGTACGAGAAGCTCATCACGGAGGACAAGGTGGACGCCGTGATGGGGCCGTACTCCTCTCCGATCACGGAGGCCGTGGCCAACGTCAGCGAGAAGTACCAGAAGGTCATGGTCTCGCCGCTGGCCGCGACCACGTCCATCTTCAAAAAGGGGCGGAAGTACATCTTCATGGTCATCTCGCCCGCCGAGGCGTACCTGGAAGGGCTCGTGGACATGGCGGCAAAGCGCGGGCTCAAGACCATTGCCATCGTGAACGAGGACACGCTCTTCACAAAGGCGTCCGCCGTGGGCGTCGCCGAGATCGCCAAGAAGAAGGGCTTGCAGGTGGTGTTCCAGGAGGCGTACCCGAAGGGCAACACGGACTTCTCGGCGCTCCTGACCAAGCTCAAGGCGGCAAATCCCGACGTCATCGCGGCGTCCACCTACTTCGATGACGCGGTGGCCATCACCCGCCAGATGAAGGAGCTCAACGTCAACGCGAAGATGTACGGCGTGACGGTGGGCGGCGACCTCCCGAAGTTCTACGACCTGCTCAAGCAGAACGCCGAGCACGTATACGGCTCCACGCAGTGGGAGGGGACCCTGCCCTACCCGGGTCAGAAGGAGTTTGTCGATTCCTACCAGAAGAAGTTCGGGCGCGAGCCGGTCTACCACTCGGCTGCCGGGTACGCGGGCTGCGTCATCTATGCCGAAGGCGTTCGGCGCGCCGGCAGCCTGGACTCGGACAAAGTGCGCGACCAGCTGCTCAAGCTGGAGACGCGGACGTTCTTCGGCGACTACAAGGTGGACCCGGACGGCTTCCAGACCGCCCACAAGATGGTCATGTTCCAGTGGCAGGACGGCAAGAAAGTCACCGTGTGGCCGGACGATCTGGCGAACGGCAAGGCGCGATTCCCCACGCCGGCCTGGGGCCAGCGGTAGCCTAGTCCCCAGCGGTAGCCTAGTCCCCAGCGGTAGCCTAGTCCAATGTTCGTCATCACGCCCGCCATGGTGGGCCAGGTGGTCATCTCTGGCCTCCTGGCGGGCGCTCTGTACGCCATGGTCGCGCTCGGCCTTGGGCTCATCTTCGGCGTCATGCGGGTCCTCAACGTCGCCCATGGAACGCTGCTGATGCTGGGCGCCTATACGACGTTCTGGCTCTTCCACTGGTTCGGGCTGAACCCGTACCTCTCGCTCCTGGTTTCGATGCCGGCCCTGTTCCTCGTGGGCGTCGTCCTTCAGAGCCTGCTGGTGCGGCGGGTGGTGGACGCGCCGGAGCTGTCCTCGCTGCTGCTCATGTTCGGCGTGGGCATCGCGCTCGTGAACGTGACCCAGCTCGCCTTCACGTCCGACCTGCGTTCGGTGGAGTACCTGACCGGGTCCTTCGTCCTGGGGCCGTTCGCCTTCTCGAAGTCGCGCGTGATCGCCTTCGCCTTCGCGATGGCCATCACCGCGGGGGCGTTCTGGTTCCTCCAGAAGACGCGCCTCGGCAAGGCCCTGCGTGCGGTGTCCCAGAGCCGCGAGGTGGCCCAGGTCTGTGGGATCAACGTCCAACAGATCCACATGCTGGCCTTCGGTCTCGCCTCGGCGCTGGCGGCCGCCGGCGGCACGCTGGTCGCCGTGATGGTCGCCATCCAGCCCGAGATGGGGCAGGTCTACACCTTCAAGTCCTTTCTGGTGATCGTGCTGGGCGGCGCCGGCAACTATCCCGGCGCTCTGGTGGGCGGTCTGCTCCTCGGCCTCGTCGAGCAGCTCTCGTCGCTCTTCCTGACCACCCAGGTCAACGAGGCCGTCGCCTACATCCTGTTGGTCCTGGTGCTCCTGGTGAGACCGACGGGCCTGCTCAAGGGGCGCTCCTCGTGAAGCGCTGGTTCTTCGCCGGGCTCGCGGTCTCGCTGGTCGTCCTCGCGGTCTACCCATTGCAGGGCACGGGGTACGGTATCCGCACCATGCTCCAGCTCTTCATGTGGATCGCCCTGGCCCAATCCTGGAACCTGATCTCCGGGCTCACCGGCTACGTGTCGTTCGGTCACGTGGCCTTCTTCGGCATGGGCGCGTATACCACGGCCATCCTGGTCACCAAGCTCGGCTGGCCGTGGCTGGCGGCGTGCCTCGCCGGCGGCGTCATGGCCATGGTGCTCGCGCTGGTGATCGGCTGGCCGTGTCTCAGGCTCAAGGGGCCGTACTTCGCCATCGCCATGCTGGGACTCAACGAGGTCTTGCGCGTGATCGTGTCCTACTACGAGGGCCTCACCGGCGGCGGCAGCGGTCTGTCCATGCCCACGCTCCACGCGAGCGTGCCGATCTACTACGCCATGGGGCTGGTGGCGCTGCTGGTCACCGCGCTCACCTACGTCATCATCACCTCCCGCTTCGGCCTGCGCCTCATGACCATACGCGAGGACGAGGTAGCGGCCGAGGCCATGGGGATCGACACTTTCCGCTACAAGCTCTACGCCTTCCTTCTTTCGGCCGCGGCGCCGGGGATCGTGGGTGGGCTGGCGGCTCGGGACCAGGGCTACATCGAACCCATGAGCGTGTTCCCCCTCATCACGACGATCACGATGATCGTGATGGTGCTCTTCGGCGGCAAGGGCACGATCTGGGGCCCGGTGCTGGGCGCCGTCCTTCTGTTCACGTTCCAGGAGATCGTTTGGGCCAGGTTCATCTACCTCCATCAGCTGTTCTTCGGCGCCATCATCGTCGCGGTCGTTCTGTTGATGCCCCGCGGGATCCTCGGTGTCCTCCAGCAGAAGTACAACCTGCCGCGGACCATCTGATGGAGCCCATCCTGATGGTGGACCGCGTGGTCAAGCGCTTCGGCGGCGTCACCGCCGTCAACAAGGTATCTCTCTCGCTCGAAGCGGGTTGTATCTACGGCCTTATCGGCCCGAACGGCTCGGGCAAGACCACGCTCTTCAACTGCATCACGGGCGTCGATCAGGCCGACGAGGGGCAGATCCGCTTCAAGGGCCAGCGCATCGACGGGCTCAAGCCCCACCAGATTTTCCACCAGGGTATCGGCCGGACCTTCCAGATTATCCGCGTGTTCCCGGAGCTGACGGCGCTCGAGAATCTCCTGGTGGTGACGACGGACGATTATGCCGCTGCCCGGGCACGCGCCGAACACCTGCTCGGCTTCGTGAAGCTCGAGCGGCTGGCGGGCGAGTACGCGGGCAACCTCTCCTACGGCCAGCAGAAGCTGGTCGAGTTCGTCCGCGTGCTCATGACGGACCCCGAGCTGGTTCTCCTCGACGAGCCGGCCGCCGGCGTGAACCGCACCCTCCTCAATGAGCTGCTCGGTGCGGTGCGGACGCTGCGGGACCGCGGCAAGACCGTGCTGCTGGTCGAACACGACATGAAGGTCGTCATGGGGCTCTGCGAGACGGTCTTTGTCCTCGATCACGGCGAGAAGCTGGCCGAGGGCCCTCCGGGCGTCATCCAGACGGACGAGCGAGTGATTGAAGCTTATTTTGGCCGCTAGCGCCGCGCTCGCGCTCTATCTCGGCTGGCGCTCCTGGGGCTGGCCGCTGATTCACGACGCCCCGCTCATGCACTACATCGCGTGGCTCGTGGCCCAGGGCGCGGTCCCCTACCGCGATATCTTCGACATGAACGTGCCCGGCGTCTACTTGCTGCACCTGGGCGTGATCACGCTCTTCGGCGAGGGCGATCGCGCCTGGCGGCTCTTCGATCTCGCCTGGCTCGCTCTCACGGCCGCGGCGCTCTTCGGCTTCTCGCGGCGCATGGGCGACGTGTGGAGCGGGCTCGGCGCGGCGCTCCTCTTCATGCTCTATCACCTCTCCGGCGGGGCGTGGCGGGCGGGGCAGCGAGATTTTCTGCTCGCGCTCTTCCTCGTCCTTGCCGCGTGGGGAGCGGCACGGGCCTGGGAGTCGGGCGGCGCGCGCGCCCCCCTGCTTTGGGGAGGGCTTGCTGCCGGCGCCGGGGTCATGGTCAAGCCCCAGGCCGCGCTCTTCTGGATCGCGTGCGCCGGCGTCGCGGCGCTCGGCGCCGTGGGCTCGGGCCCGATGCGCGCGCTCGCGTATTGGTGCGCGTCGGGGCTCGCCGTGCCCGCCCTCGTGATGGGCTGGCTCGCGTGGCACGGCGGGGCAGGGTCCTTTGTGTCCATCGTTACGGGCTACGTCCTGCCGCTCTACAGCCGCGTCGGGGGCGTCTCGGTGTGGGAAGGGCTCCGCTGGCACGTTTATGGCTGGCAGATCTGGAGTTGTCTCATCGCGCTCGGCTTCCTGGGTTTCGCGCGCCGACTTTCGCCGGCGTACGGCATCCGCCGCTGGCTCGCCCTGTTGGGCGCCGGCTACGGCTTCGTGCACGTCGCCGCCCAGGGCAAGGGGTGGGAGTACCACAGCTATCCGTTCGCGGTCTTTGTCTGCGCCCTGGCGTCGGCCCCGCTTGCCGCGCGAGCGACGCAGGCCCAGCCCTCACGTTGGAACTCGGCGCCCGCGCTCTCCCGCGCGCTCGCGTGTGCCCTCCTCGTGACCGCCGTGGCGCTCCTGGGCGCCAAGGGCGCGGACGCAGCCGACGCGCCGTGGATCTCCGGCAAGGCCCGCCGCGTCTCGGCGCTCGCGCGCGACCTCCGGCCTCTGGCGGGCGCGGGCCCGGTGCAGGTGATGGACGTGACCGAGGGCGGGGTCCACGCGCTGCTGCGCCTTCACCTCCGACAGCCGACGCGCTTCCTCTACGACTTCCACTTCTTCCACGACGAGGCGGACGCCCGCATTCAGACGCTCCGCGCCGAGTTCGCCCGCGACCTCGAGCGCGGCAGGCCCACGGCCGTCGTCGTCTTCAGGGACACGTGGCGCCGTCCCGGCTACGAGAGGCTCGACGGATTCCCCGCCGTGGCGGCGCTCATCGCGCGCGATTACACGCTCGCCGTCGAGGGCGACGGCTACCGGATCTATGCGAAGCGAGCGCGTTCTTAGCGTCATCCGCGCCTACGAGGACAAGATCGTCCGCGGCTACTGCTGGGGGCGCTTCTGGATCCTCCGCCAGCGCTTTCTCGACGAGATCGGCCAGTACCTGCCCGAGCGCGGGCGGGTGCTCGACCTCGGCTGCGGCTTCGGTCTCTTCTCTCTCTACTACGCGAGCGTCCACCCGGGGCTGCGCCTCGAAGGGCTCGACCGCAATCCGCGCCGCATCGCCATGGCGAGGGCCGCGGCGGGCAAGCTCGGCCTCTCGAATGTCCACTACGAGGTCGGCGACGTCATGGACTTTTGCGGCGGTGAGAGATTCGACGCGGCCTACATGCTCGACATCGTCCACCACATTCCGGAGGAGGCGGTGCGCCCGCTGCTCGAGCAGGTCGCCAAGATCCTGTCGCCGGGCGGGCGGCTCCTCATCAAGGACGTGGATCGCCGGCCCGTCTACAAGCGCTGGTTCACCCACGTCCTGGACAAGGTGATGGATCCGGGCACGCCGGTGCGCTACTGGGACGGCGAGGAGCTGGCGGGCCTGCTTCGGGAGGTGGGCTTCGACGTCCGCCGCCACCTGATGGTGGACATCCTGCCGTACCCGCACATCCTGTATGTCTGCGAGCGGCGGCCGTGACGCCGACGCTCCTGCGCGCCGAGGGGCTGACCGCGGGCTACGGCAAGATGCCCATCCTCCACGACGTCACCCTCGAGGTGCGCGTGGGCGAGATGGTCAGCGTCATCGGCCCCAACGGCGCGGGCAAGTCCACCGCCTTCAAGACGATGGTGGGCTTCGTGCACGCGACGAGCGGGCGCGTCGTGTTCGACGGCCAGGACATCACGGGCCTCCGCCCCGACCAGGTGCTGCCGCGCGGGCTCGCCTACGTCCCGCAGGGGCGCATCGTCTTCCCGGAGATGACCGTCCTCGAGAACCTCGAGATGGGCGCCTACATCGAGCGGGACGGCGCCAGGATCCGGGAGAGCCTCGAGCGCGTCTACGCGCTCTTCCCGATCCTGAGCCAGCGGCGCGCGCAGAAGGCCGGCACGCTCTCGGGCGGCGAGCAGCAGATGGTCGCCATCGGCCGGGCGCTCATGACTCATCCCAAGCTGATTCTCCTGGACGAGCCGTCGCTGGGGCTGTCGCCCAAGTTCGTCTCGCTGATCTTCGACACGCTCGCCGAGATGAAGCGCGCCGGCTACACCCTGATGGTGGTGGAGCAGAACGCGGCCAAAGCCCTGGCCGTCGCGGACCGGGCCTATGTCCTCGAACTGGGACGCAATCGCTTCGAGGGCACGGGGGCGGCACTGCTGGCCGACCCCGACGTCAAACGGCTTTACCTTGGCGGCTGATTTCTGTATCGTGTAGCGGGTTCAAAGGGGGAGAGAGACTCGAATGGATCGGTTCTTACGGCCCAGCGGGGCCGCCTACTTCGTCGTCGCGGCCGTCTTCATCGGAGTGTTGGCCGGTTTCCCGAGTTGGGCAGCCAAGAATTCCGCCAAGGCGACCCCCGGGGCGACCCAGGTCGCTGTAGCCGCGGTCCCGGCAGCGCCCAAGCCGCCCGCCGTCGATCAACCCGCCGGCGCGCATTCGGCCACCACGCACAAGGAGACTCTCGCGCGGGGCAAGCAGATGTATGCGGAGTACTGCGCCTCCTGCCACGGGGACGCGGGCAAGGGTGACGGGCCCGGCGGCGCCAACCTGGCCGTCAAGCCCCAGGACCTCAGCGTGGGTGCGGTCATGAACCCGCTGCCCGACGAGTTCCTCCACCGGATCATCGCCGACGGGCCGCAGTCCGTCGGGCTCTCCGCGCTGATGCCGCCCTTCAGGCCCCAGCTTGGCGACCGCCAGATCAACGAAATCATCGCGTATGTCCGGACGCTCGCGCAGCCCGCCTACGATCCGGCCAAGGTCCTGCCCGTCACGGCCACGCGCGAGGGGCCGGTGCAGCCCATCTTCTTCAGCCACGTCATCCACACGGGCTCCTACCAGATCGCCTGCCAGTACTGCCACGCGGGCGCGCGTCGCAGCAGCGCCGCCGGGATCCCGTCGGTGGAGATGTGCATGGGCTGCCACAAGATCGTGGCCGCGCAGGGCAACGAGCAGGTCCAGAAGCTCCACGCCTACTGGAACAAGCAGCAGCCCATCCCGTGGCTGCGGGTCTTCAGGGTCCCCGAGTACGTGCAGTTCCCGCACAAGAACCACATCCAGGCGGGGCTCGTCTGCCAGACCTGCCACGGCCGCATCGAGGCGATGGAGCAGGTGCACGCCACGACGGGCCAGAACATCGTCAACGACGTGATGAACCTGGCGGCCATGCCGGTGCCGGGGCCCAAGCTGACCATGGGCTGGTGCGTCGAGTGCCACCGCGCGGTGAACGAGAAGGGCGTGCAGGCCGTCCAGCCGACGCCCGATGCCTGGGGCGCGGCGCCGCGGCCCGCGACGGCCGACGACACGAAGAAGCGCAAGGCGCCGCTCGAGTGCGTCGCCTGCCACCACTGATCTAGCGTCCGAGGATCGCGGTGAGGCTTCGGAGGTCGGGGCAGCCGTCGAGGCCCTCGACCATCTCGCGTACGAACTCGACGCGGTCCTCGGGCAGGACGATGCGCGCGCAGTCCCTGAACTTCCCCCTCAGCTGATCCATCGAGAGCGGCAGGCCCGGGTGTCCCGGCACGGCCCTGGGCGCGATGGCCAACTCCCGCCCGTCACTCAGCCGCACGGTGAAACGCGTCCACATGTGGCGCTCCAGGTCCCCCGGGATCGCCGGGTCCACAACCACCCGCACGCGCTTCATCAGCCCCGTGATGGCCGGATCGTCCGTCTTGTCGTCGCGGAATGTCGCGATGCCGACGCGCCCCTCGCAGAGCGCCGCGGCGGCCGTGAACTCGCCCGAGAACTTGGCCTCGAGGCCGCTCCGCGGGTGGGAGTGGATGAGGATGCGCGGGACGGCGGCGTTGACGCCCACCGTGACCTGCTCCACCTGCTCGTGGGTGAAGCCGTGGGTGCGCCTGAGCTCCAGCGCGCTGTCGATGATGGAGTGCGTGCAGGCGCAGGAGGGATACGGCTTGACGGCCACGCCCGTCTTGAGGATCTTCCACGGCGCCCCGAGCGTCTCGAGCGCGCCCTCTTCGCGCTTGCCCGCGCCCAGCACCGCGAGGTAGCCCTGCGGTCCTTCGAGCGCCTGCTCCGACGCTGTGAATCCCTCGCGCGCGAGCAAGGCCGAGAGCACGCCGCTTCTTGCCGCGGCGCCTGCGTGAAATGGCTTGGTCATGGTGCCGAAGTTTTCTTTGAGTCCGGAGGCCTGCGAGGCCGCGATGGCCAATGCCGTTCGCGTCTGCTCCGCGTCAAGGCCGAGAAGACGCGCCGCCGCCGCCGCCGCGCCCATGGTGCCGAGCGTGCCGGTGGCGTGGAAGCCCTTTTCGTAGTGCGGTGGGTTCATCACCTCGGCCAGCGTGGTCTCGACCTCGAAGCCCAGCAGGAAGGCGTGGACGAGAGCCCGGCCGTCGGCCAGCGCCAGCTCGCCCGCCGCCAGCGCAGCCGAGAGCACGGGCGCCGACGGGTGGCCCATCATGGCGAAGTTGGTGTCGTCGAAGTCGAGCGCGTGCGCAGCCGTGCCGTTGGCGAGCGCGGCCCACACGGCGCCGGTGCGAAGTGAGGTGCCGACCACCGTGGCGAGAGGCGCGCCGCCCTCTGATCGGGCGATCTCCGTCACGATGCGAGCCGCCGGCTCGACCGAGCCCGCGAGCATGACGCCGAGACAATCGAGGATGGCCCGGCGGGCCGCGTCCACGGCCTCGGCGGGGGAGGCCTCCCAACGGCTCTTGGCGGCGAACCCGGCGGTCATCGGGGGGGCGCGCCTGGGCCCGGGCCAGCCCAGGGCCGGTATTATCGCCCGGGGACCA
>Ga0080064_1004853_pt1 | contig 16591 bp, 19 predicted proteins | sample Subgrocontami54m_FD_69260 | JGI IMG/M metagenome (GOLD analysis project Ga0080064, IMG submission 69260) | Subsurface groundwater microbial communities from S. Glens Falls, New York, USA - GMW46 contaminated, 5.4 m (SPADES assembly) (version 2) ...
CGGGTGCCGTGGCGCAGGCCCTCCATGAAGATGCCGCGGCAGGCCTCGCTGCAGAAGCGCTTCGCGTCGTCCTTCATCTCTGTCCCGCACGCTTCACATTTCGTCATGGCTGGGCTCCTCGCTGGGTGGGCTGGATCATTGGGGAGACTATGCGAAGATGCCGTGCGCTCCCGTGACTTCGTAGATGCGCTCCTGCGAGCGCAGCGCGGGCTGCCCGTCCGCGACAATACGCACGGAGCTTCCGTCGGGCAGGATGCGATGCGCCTTCACCGTGTCCGCAAGCTGAATCTCCAGGATCTCGCGGACCTGGGCCTGGAGCCCTAAGTCCAGCACGGGGAATGCGATCTCGACGCGGCGGTCGAGGTTGCGCGGCATCCAGTCCGCTGAGGCCAGCAGGTACTCCGGCCTCCCCGCGTGCTCGAAGTAGAAGATCCGCGCGTGCTCGAGGAAGCGGTCCACGATCGAGACGACGCGGATATTGTCCGAGAGCCCGGGCACCTCGGGGCGCAGGCAGCAGATACCGCGCACGATCAGATCGATCCGCACCCCCGCCCCGCCGGCCTCGTACAGCTCCTCGATCAGACGGGGATCCGCGAGCCCGTTCATCTTTGCGATGATCCGCGCCGGCCGGCCGGCCCTGGCGTGGCTCGCCTCGCGGCGGATGCGCTCGACGAGGCCCTCGCGCAGGTCGCTCGGCGCCAGCAGCAGGTGGTGGAAGCCGTGCGGGCGCGTGTAGCCGGTGAGGAGGTTGAACAGCTCCGTCAGGTCCTCGCCGAAGGTTTCGCGGCTGGTGAAGAGCCCGAGGTCCTCGTAGACGCCGCCCGTCCGGACGTTGTAGTTGCCGGTGGCGAGGTGGCAGTAACGCCGGATACCGTCCGCCTCCTGGCGCACCACAAGGCACGCCTTGCAGTGCGTCTTGAAGCCCGCGAGGCCGTAGACCACATGCGCCCCGACCTCCTCGAGCGCGCGCGCCCAGCGGATGTTCGCCTCCTCGTCGAAGCGGGCCTGCAGCTCCACGAGGACGGCGACCTCCTTGCCGTTCTCGACGGCGGTGCGCAGCGCGTGCGCGATGGGCGAGGCCGGGCTCACGCGGTAGAGCGTCATCTTGATGGCGAGCACCTTGGGATCGATGGCGGCCTCGCGCACGAAGCGCGTGACGGCGTCGAAGGTGTGATAGGGGTGATGCACCAAGACGTCCTGCGTCCGGATGGCGCTCCAGATATCCGGCGCGTGCTCGAAGGCGGGGACGGGATGCGGCGGCAGCGGCCGGTCCTTGAGGCGCGGCACGTCCACCGCCGAGTAGAGCTGGAACAGGTCCGAGAAGGCCGTGAACCCCTCGTCCTCGTAGAGGTCCTCCGGGGACAGCTCCAGCTCGTCCAGCAGCGTTGCCAGGATGTCGGGCGGCAGGTCGCCGTCGTGCTGCAGCCGCACGGCCGTGCCGAGACGGCGCTCGCGCAGGCTCTCCTCGATGCTGGCCAGGAGATCCTCCGGCCGGCCCGGCGGCTGGAGGACCGCGTCGCGCGTCACGCGAATGGCGTGGGTCGACAGGATGTCGTAGCCGTTGTAGATGTTCGGCAGGTGGAGGCGGATCACGTCCTCGAGCAGCATGAACACCTGCTTGCCGGTGGGATCGGGCAGCGCGAGGAAGCGCGGCAGCACCTGGCTCGGTATGTGGATGACGGACAGCGCGCTGTGCGGCAGCGCCGAGGGCGCCGACGGCCGGACGGAGGCCACGAGGCAGAGCGAGCGGTTGCCGAGGTACGGGAACGGGTGGCCGGGATCGACGGCCAGCGGCGTCAGCACGGGCAAGAGCGTGCGGCGGAAGTAGTCCTCGAGGAAGCGCTGCTGCTCTTCACTCGTTTCCTTGGGGCGGAGCAGGACGATGCCCTCCGCAGCGAGCAGCGGCTGGATTTCCTCGAGGAAGCAGCGGTGCTGCTCGTGCACCAGCTCGTGGATCCGCGCGGCCATGGCGGCCTTCGTCTCCGCGGCCGTGAGCCCGTCGGGCCCCGGCGCCTTGTCCCCGGCCTCGATGCGCCGCTTCAACGTGGCGACACGGACCATGAAGCACTCGTCCAGGTTCGAGCTGAAGATGGTGAGGAACTTCACCCGCTCGAGGAGCGGCACGCTCGGGTCCTGCGCCTCTTCGAGCACCCGCCGGTTGAATTCGAGCCACGACAGCTCACGATTGATGAACGCGTCCGTGTTCATGTCAGCCCCGGCCGTTGAATGTTTCCCGCAAAAGGATGCCGTCGCGCACGCCGCGCGTGCACACGACGAGCCTGAGGTAGCCGCCGAAAACCATGGCCTCCTCGATCACGATGACCCCGGCCAGGATGATATCGGCCCGTTCCGCCTTGAGGCCGCCGATCCTCCGGCGCTTCCGCCGGGAGAGGCTCTCCAGGCGCTCGCGGACGGCGGTGACGTCGGACTGGTAGAGCTGCAACCCGTGGCGGTGCTTCCGCTCGCCCTGGTGCGACCGGAGGTGGATGCTGGCGAGCGTGCGGACGGTGCCGCCCAGCCCCACCATGACCTCGCCGCGCCTCGCGGGCGGCAGGCCGTCCAGAAGCTGGGCGCGAATCTCGCTGCGGAGCGCCTGGAGCGAGCGCGGCCTGGGCCGGTTGTCGCGCAGAAAGCGGCTCGTGGTCCGCACCGTGCCCAGCGGAAGGCTCGCGGTGGAGACAACCCTGCGGTCCCGCACCCGGCTGAGCTGCAGGCTCGCGCCGCCGAGGTCCGCGACCACGCCATCCCTGAAGGACAGGCTGTCGAGCGCGGCTTCGACGCCGAGCCGCGCTTCGTCCCGCGCGCTCAGGACCTGCACGTCGATCCCCTCCTTGCGGCGCAGCGGCTCGAGCAGCCGCTCGCGGTTGCGGGCTTCTCGCACGGCCGACGTGGCGACTGCGATCACGCGCGGGCCGCGCCCGGCCAGCGAGTGCCGCGCGAAGAACCGGTGCACGGCCCGGAGCGTCTGGTGGATCGCCGCTCGCGGCAGGACGCCGGGCACGCCGCCGCCCAACCGCGTCGGCTCCCGCTCCTCCACGAGCAGGTGGAAGCCGGAGTTCGGGTTGATCCGGGCGAGCAGGAAGCGGACCGCCGTCGAGCCCAGATCGACGACCGCCACCAGCTCCGCTTTCTTCCGAGATTCCCGCCGCCAGGGTCCCATGGGGTCAGTCGGCCGCGAGCGCCCTCAACATTTTCGGCTTCAGGAACCAGAGGAGCACGCCGAGGCCTGTAGGCCCGTCGGGCAAATCCACGAGGGCGGCGCCGCCCTTCTTGAACGCGAGCCGCTCACCGTGCGCGGCGCCGAGCAGGCGGGCCAGGAGCGCCGAGAGCGTCGGCTCGTGGCCGACGATCGCCACTGTCGCGCCGGCTGGATGCGCGCCGAGCGCGGCTACTATGCGGTCGAGACTCTCGTGAGCGAGCGCCTGCTCGATCGTGGGCTCGACGCGCTTGAAAGCCCGCGCGGCGATCTCAGCCGTCGCCCGCGCGCGGGGCAGCGGGCTCGTCAGCAGCACATCGGGCCGACGGGCGATGCGGGCGAGCCCCTTGGCGGCCACGGTGAACTTGGCCTTGCCATTCGGCGTGAGGGGGCGCTCGTCGTCCGGTACGCCGGGCGTGCCGCCGGGCACAGCTTCAGCATGGCGGACCAGCAGGAGCTTCACCTCACGCCTGCCCCCGCTACCGGCGCCGCAGATGCGAGGTCGAGCGCGTGACGCGCGCGACGACCGAATTGTCCACGACGTTCATCTGCACGAGCCGCTTGTTCCCGTCGGCCACGGCGCTGACGATCGTCGGATATGTCTCGTGGGACTCCTCGATGATCTCGCCGGCGTAGTTAATGATGCGCCAGCGCCAATCCGGGCTCTCCGGAGTCGAGAACGCTGCGACCTGCATGGTCGGCTCCTGACTACCAGCGGCCGCCGCCGCCCCCCCGATTTCCACCACCACCACCGCCGCCGCTCCGGTACCCGCCGCCGCTTCGCCCGCCGCCCGAGCCCGAGGGATTCGCCAGCTCGACCTTCAGCGTCCGGCCATCCACTTCCTGCCCATTGAACTTCTTCACCGCCTCGGTAGCCTCTTCGACCGTCGACATCTCGACGAACCCGAACCCGCGCGAACGGCCGGTGTCACGGTCCGTCACCACCGCGGCCGATTCGACGGTGCCGGCGGCGGCGAACAGCTCGCGCAGGCGTTCGTCGGTCGTAGAGAAGGACAGCCCCCCGATAAAGAGTTTCTGCGCCATGAGCAACCTCCGAGTACATCTCCCGCTGCGGATGACGCGCTCTGGACCGCGGAAGGGGGAACCAGAGTGCGGTCTGGTGAGGAAGGGTCCGCAATGAACCGACGGCCGAGCCAGACACTGCCATCATGACACATTTGGGCACGCTTCGTCGTCCCTTTCGGGCGGCGCGCTTACGGGGCTGGGCGCTTCCCGAAGGGCGAGCGGAAGGCGATCACGGCGCCCGCGGGTCTAGCCGACCTCGCGGAGCCGCATCACCTCGGCGCGGCCGTCCATATAGTCGCCCATCTTACGCCCGAGCGCCTTGAAATACTCCGTCCCGCGATGGGCGTCCACGGCGGCCTGGTCGGCGTAGCGCTCCATGAAGACGTAGGTCTGCGGCGCCTCGCCGTGGTGGAGCGCGTACAGCTTGCAGCCGGGCTCGCTCGAGTTGACCTTGGCCACCAGCTCCTTGGCCACGGCCTCGAATTCTTTCTCCATGCCCGGTTTCACCTTGATGGTCGCGACGATGCCTATCACGTGGGTCTCCCTCTCAGCGCGCGGCGCGGACGTCGAGCCGCGTGCTCTGGTAGGTGGCTCCTTCGCCCATGTCGCTGTAGCGGTCCCCGCACAGCATGTTGATGGTGCCGCCGCCTGCCTCCGCCGCCGGACGCTGGCCGGGCACGAAGGCCACGCCGCGCGTCGTCTCGTCGCTGACGCGGAGTTGGAGCCGCACCGTCCCGTGGTCGTTGTGCAGCTCGACGATCTGGCCGTTCTCGAGCCCGCGCGCCGTCGCATCCTCCGGGTGCAGCACGCACTCGGGCGCTCCCTCGCGGCTGCGCAGAGCGGCGACACCAGCGTAGGCCGTGTGCGCCTGGAAGTAGCCGGGCGCCGTCAGGAGCCTCAGCGGGAAGCGCTTCCCCTCTTCGGTCTCGAGCGGGTCGGCGACCCAGTCGGGCATCGCGGGCAGTCCCTGGGACTCGAGCGTCTCCGAATAGAACTCGAGCTTGCCCGACGGCGTCCTGAAGCGCTGCCGTCCCGGCTTGGGCGCGAGCTTGATGGCCCCGCCTTCCCGCAGATCCTTCAGGTCCACTTCCGCCGCCGGTGAGCCGGCGCCGCGGAAGAGCTCGCGGAGGAGCCCGTCGGTGTCCATCGAGAAAATGGGGTCTTTCAATCCGAGCCGCTGCGCCAGCTCCTGCGCGAGGCGGCCATTCGACCACGCCTCGCCCTGCGGCGGCACGACCTGCCGGACCATCTGGATATAGTAGCTGCCGTAGGAGCGGACGACGTCCTCGCTCTCGAGATAGGTCGCCGCCGGCAGGACGATGTCGGCGTAGCGCGCCGTGTCCGAGAGGAACGGGTCGTGGACGATGGTGAAGAGGTCCTCGCGCGCGAGCCCCCGGCGGACCGTCACCGAGTCCGGACAGGTGACCGCCGGGTTGTTGGCGGCGACGAAGAGCGAGCGGATCGGCGGATCGCCCAGCTCGAGGAGCGCCTTGCCGAGCCGCGAGTGGTTCACGATCCGCGTCGTCGCGGGGCCCGAGGGCTTGCGGATGAAGCTACTGTCCAGGCCGAAGCCCGTCGCCGTCATCAGGAGCGCGCCCCCACCCACGCGGTTGTAGGCGCCCGTAAGGCCTGGGAGCAGAGCAACCGCACGGATGGCCTGGCCGCCGTTCACGCAGCGGGACATACCCTCGCCCAGGCGGATGAAGGGCGCCCGCGCGCGGCCGTAGAGGAGCGCGAGCCGCTCGAGGTCGGCGACAGATACGCCCGTAATCCCCGAGACGCGAGCGGGGTCGAAGCGCGGCAGCACCTCGCGATCGAGCCGGTCGAAGCCGATCGTCTCGCGGGCGATGTAGTCGCGGTCGCAGAGGCCGGCGCGCGCGAGGATGTGCATCACGCCGAGGGCGAGCGCCGCATCCGTGCCGACATTGACCCGCAGGTGCCAGTCGGCGCGCTCGGCGGTGCGGCTGCGCCGCGGCTCGATGACGACGAGCTGGGCGCCGCGCGCGCGAGCCCGCTCGACGAGCGGCCATATGTGGACGTTGGTCGTGAGGAGATCGGCGCCCCAGGCAATGACGAGGTCGGACTCCGTCACGGTCTCGGGATCCGCGCCGCCGACGCTGCCGCACGCCGCGTCCCAGCCCGCCTCCGCGCAGGAGTCGCAGACGGTCCCTGCCCAGAGCCGCGTGACGCCGAGCGCGTGGAACAAGCCCAGCAAGAGCCCGCGGTTCAGCTGGCCCTGGTGCGCGCTGTAGGCGTAGCCCAGGATGCCCAGCGGCCCGTCCGTGCTGATGATGGCCTGCCAGCGGCCGACGATCAGGTCGAGCGCCTGGGCCCACGAGATCGGCTCGAAGCGGCCTTCGCCCTTGGCGCCGGCGCGCCGGAGCGGCGTCAGCACGCGGTCGGGCGAATGGACCCACTCGTGCTCGCGGTTGACCTTGGCGCAGGCGAAGCCCGCGGTCATCGGATGGTCGGGGTCGCCCTGGAGCTTCAGCAGGCGGCCGTCGTCGACGGTGGCAAGCATCGAGCACTGGTCGGGACAGTCATGGGCGCAGGCGGTTCGGATGGTCTGGGTCACACGTTCCTCCACTCGATCGGCACATCGTGAAGGAGGCCCGCGGCCTTGTCAACCGATTGGCGCGCCGCCTGCTACAATGGCCGCCTCCAACTCATTGAAAAGGGGGCGTCTATGGCTGAAAGCGTCAAGATCGACACGGTGCGATCCTACTCGACCGGCACCCCGGGCCGCTCGCTGAACAGCGCGCGCCACCACCACTTCGTGCTGGACTCGCCCTCGGGCCCCAACGAGGCGCTGACCAACGGCGAGGCGTTCCTGGCCGGCGTCTCCTCCTGCGGCGTGACGCTCATCGAAAAGTACGCGATGGAGAAGAACGTGCCCGTCACGGGCATGCAGGTCGCCATCGAAGGCATCCGCAGCAACGCCGAGCCCAACCGCTTCCAGTGCATCAACGTCTCGTTCGAGATCCGGGGCGTGAGCCAGGGGCAGGCCGAAGAGCTCGTGGAGGTCTGGAAGAGCCGCTGACCGCTCTACCGCACGGTCGCGGTCGCGACCGACGTGAAGGTGGACGTCCTCGCCCTTCTCGGGTGACCTGCCGCCCGAGTCGAGCGGCTTTGACTTCGCAGTGAGCCGAGGGCAGACTTGGGGGCACTCAAGGAGACCCCCCATGTCCTCGAACCTCGACGAGCAGTTCCAGACGCTTCACGAGATCGCCCGCGCGGCGCGGCGCAACCTGGCCGACGGCCCGTGGGATTATCTCATCGGCGGCACCGAGACCGAGACCACCGTGAAGCGCAACCGCGCGGCGATCGACTCGCTCGCCTGGAGACCCCGGGTGCTGCGCGACGTCTCCAAGGTGGACACGTCGTCCACCTTCCTCGGCAGGCCCGTGCGCATCCCCGTGATGCTGGCGCCGGTGGGATCGGTCGAGAGCTTCGCCCCAGGCGGCGGCGCGACGGCGGGGAAGGCCTCCGGCGCCTTCGGCGTGCCGCACATGCTCTCGAGCGCCTGCAACCCGGGCCTCGAGGCGACGGCGGCGGCGGCCGACAACTACCGCATCTTCCAGCTCTACGTCCGCGGCGACGACGCCTTCGTGGACGACCACGTCAAGCGCGCGCTGGACCACGGCTACCACGCCTTCTGCATGACCGTGGACTCGGCGAGCTACAGCCGGCGCGAGCGCGACCTCGACAAGCGCTTCGTGAAGCCGTGGCGCGTCGGGGCGACGGGCATGGAATACCAGGCCGCGCTCTCCTGGGACCAGGTCAAGCGCTTCAAGGACACGCACGACGTGCCGCTGATCCTGAAAGGCATCGCGACCGGCGAGGACGCGGCGCTGGCGTGCGAGCACGGCGTGGAGGTCGTCTACGTCTCCAACCACGGCGGCCGCCAGCTCGACCATGGCCGGGGCTCGCTCGACGTGCTTCCCGAGGTGGTGGCGGCCGTCGCGGGCCGCGCCGCCGTCATGGTGGACGGCGGCTTCATGCGCGGCACCGACGTGGTCAAGGCGATCACGCTCGGCGCGCAGTGCGTGGGACTCGGCAGGCTCCAGTGCCTGGGTCTGGCGGCCGCGGGGCAGGCCGGGCTCGAGCGCGCCCTCGAGCTTCTCGAGGAGGAGATACGGATCTGCCTGGCGCTCCTCGGCGTGACGGGCTACGGCCAGCTCGACACTTCCTATCTCCACGAGGCGCGGCCGGTCACCGAGCCCGGCGCGCTTTCCGCCTTCCCCCTGCTCTGATGGCGATCTCGACCGGCACGCTCCAGATGGGCGTCATGCACCGGACCACCGTCGCCGGCGACGGGCCGACGGCCTGAATCCGGGCGCGCATGTCCCGCGATCTCTGCTTCACTCCGGCCGCCGAGCTCGCGCGGCTCTACCGGGCCCGCAAGGTCTCGCCGCTCGAGGTCATGCAGGCGGTCCTCGAACGGCTCGACCAGGTCAACCCGGTGGTGAACGCCTTCGTCACCGTGGATCGCGAGGGCGCGCTCCGCCAGGCGCGCCGCGCCACCGCCGCGCTCGCCCGCCGCAGCGCCGCCGTGGGCCCGCTCCACGGCATCCCGGTCGGCATCAAGGACGTCACGCTGACGAAGGGGATGCGGACGACCTTCGGGTCGAAGCTCTTCGAGAACTACGTTCCCAATGAGGACGCCGCGGTGGTCGAGCGGCTCAGGTCGGCCGGCGCCATCGTCCTGGGCAAGACGAACACGCCGGAGTTCGCCTTCGGCCCGAACACCGTCAACGAAGTCTTCGGCGCCACGCGCAACCCGTGGAACCTCGCGCTGAGCGCCGGCGGCTCGAGCGGCGGGTCGGCCGCCGCGCTGGCCACGGGCATGTGCGCCATTGCACAGGGTACCGACCTGGGCGGCTCGCTCCGGGGGCCAGCGGCGCTGTGCGGCGTGGTCGGCTTCCGGACAACGCCGGGGCTCATTCCCCGCTATCCCGAGGTCCTCGCCTGGGACTCCTACTCGGTGGAAGGGCCCATGGCGCGCACGGTCGGCGATACGGCGCTCCTGCTCTCGGTGATGGCGGGCCCTGCCGACAACCGCGCGCCCATGAACTACGCCGTGGACACGCGGGCCTTCCGGGCAGCCGTCGCGCGACCCTCGGTAAAGGGATCGCGAATCGCGTGGACGCCCGATATGGGCGGCCTCGTCTCCGTGGACCCTGAGATCGCGAGCGCTGTCGAGGAGTCCGCCGCGGCGCTCGGAAAGCTCGGCGCCCGCGTCGAGCGCGCGAGCCCGGACATGAGCGACGTACCGGAGGTCGTCTCGCTGACGCGCGGCTTCCTCATGGTCGCGCGCCATGCCGAGAAGCTCGAGCGCTTTGGCGGCCAGCTCCAGGCCGGGCTCGTGGAGAACACGAAGCAGGGCCTCGGCATGAGCGCGCGCGACGTCGCACGCGGCGAGCTCCTGCGCACCCAGCTCTGGCAGCGCGTCCGCGCGTTCCTGGAGACCCGAGACGTCTGGCTCATGCCCACGGCGGCCGTCCCCGCGTTTCCCATCGAGCTGCCTCACGCCATGGAGATCGGCGGCAAGCCCGCCGGCAAGACGCTCCAGCGCTCCTACCTGACCTATGCCTTCTCCGTGCTGGGCCTTCCCGCGATCTCGGTGCCGTGCGGCTTCACGCGCGAGGGGCTACCCATCGGACTCCAGATCGTCGGACGTCCCCGGCAGGAGGCGACAGTGCTCCGCGCCGCGGCCGCCTTCGAGGCGGCGCGCCCCTGGGCGCAGTGCATCCCACCCGTCGTCACCCGAAGCTGCTAAGGAGACCCGCCGTGGGAGTGAACGAGAAGCTGACAGCGCTGAACCCGGTCGGCTTCGCCCCGAAGGTGACGCGCAAGGCGTTGGCGCCGCGGCTCGACACGCTCGAGGGCAAGACCGTCTACCTGGTGGACTGCCGCTTCGACGATTCCGACGTCTTCCTCAAGCAGATGCAGGCGTGGTTCGGAACGCACATGCCGGGCGTGCGCACGGTCTTCAAACCGATCTCGAGCGTGTACCTGAACGATGACCCGACGACCTGGGAGGAGATCAAGGCGAAGGCGCACGCCGCCATCCTCGGCGTCGGCCACTGAAGCACCTGCGCGCCGGCGGTCGCCGCGCACGCGATGACGATCGAAGCGGCGTACGGGGTGCCCGTCGTCGCCATGCACACCGATAAGTTCGACCGCGTGGTTCGCTCGGTGGCGGCCGTGAACGGGATGCCCGGGCTCCGGCAGGTGTTCGTCCCCCAGCCCATCATGGGCAAGTCGGCCGCCCAGCTGCGCGCGTACGTGGACGGCGCGGATCCCATCACCGGCCGCCCGGTCATGCAGGAGGTCATCGAGGGGCTGACCCAGCCATTCGACGAGAAGGATCTCGGCCCGGTCGAGTTCGACCGCTCGACACCCAGGCTCGTCGAGCCCGGCACGGAGGCGCAGCTCCACCGTCTCTTCCTCGACCACAACTGGACGGATAAGCTGCCGATCGTGCTGCCGACCGAGGAGCGCGTGGCGACGATGCTGGCCGCGACGCGCCGAAAGCCTGATGAAATCGTCGGGCGCATGCGCTCGACCCACTTCCGCGAGTACTGGGAATACACGGTAGAGAAGGTCGCCGTGAACGCGGTCATGGCGGGGGCGCGGCCCGAGTACTTCCCGGTGATCCTGGCGCTCGGCGCCACCGGCGTGACAGCGCGCGGCAGCAGCTCGAGCGCGGTAGCGGCCATGGCCGTCGTCAACGGACCGATCCGCGACGAGATCGGGATGAACGCGGGCACGGGCGCACTCGGCCCCTACAGCCACGCCAACGCCACCATCGGTCGAGCCTACGGCCTCCTCTCCCAGAACGGCCAGGGCGGCTCCGTCCCGGGGCACAGCTACATGGGCAACCAGGGCAACAACTACGCCTACAACAGCGTCACCTTCGCCGAGAATGAGGAGCGGAGCCCCTGGGAGCCCTTCCACGTCCAGCACGGCTGCCGCCCGGCGGACAGCACGGTGAGCGTCTTCAGCGGCTGCCGGTCGACCGCGTTCACCCTCGGGCTCCGCGAGAAGCACTGGCGAGAGCACGTGCGCAGCATGCTCCGCGGCATGGACCCGCACACACCGCCGACGCTCCTGCTCGATCCCATAGCGGCCCGCCAGTTCATCGACCGCGCGGGGTTCACGAAGAAGGACGCGCTCATCGACTGGCTCTACGAGACCGCGACGATGCCGGCCGGCGAGTACTGGGACTCCCAGCTCATCCAGAACTACATCTACCCGCGCGCGACCTTCGGCGAGGAGCCGTGGGCATCCAAGCTCAAGGCCGCGCCCGACGAGCCGATCCCGATGTTCCGGCGAGAAGACATCCACGTCGTGGTCGTCGGGGGCGAGACCAATGGGTACTGGCGCATCATGGGCTGCAACTATCAGAAGACCGTCTCGATCGACGAGTGGCGGTAGGACAATCACCCCGCACAGACACCATGAGGGAGTACCCGCATGAATGCTGACCGTTTGACGATGCCTCTCGGCGAAGCCCTGTTCACCCAGCGATCGATGCGCAAGCTCCGGCCCGACCCGGTCCCGGACGAGGACATCCGCCTGATCCTCGAGGCCGCGGTGAAGGCCCCCAACGGCGGCAACCACCAAACTGGGCGATTCCTGGTCGTCACGGACAGAAAGAAGATCAGCGAGTTCGGCGCGCTCTACCGCGAGGCGTGGTGGGCCAAGCGGAAGGATGACCACGGCTGGACCGGGCCCCAAGACGTCCCGCCGGGGGAGAAGAACTACGCCTCTGCCATGGCACTCGCCGACGCGATGAAGGACGTCCCCTGCGTCGTCTTCGCGCTCACGGAGCCGTCCGGCGGAGCGAACTCGGTCATCCCGGCCTGCCAGAATCTCATGCTGGCCGCCCACGCGCTGGGGATCGGCTCGCTCCCGACGACGCTCCACGCGGTCGTCATGGATCGCTTCCGCGCGCTCTTCGCCATCCCGAAGGAATTCGGTTTCCACTTCTGCATTCCGCTCGGCTACCCGGCCGTCAAGTACGGGCCGAGCCGGCGCAAGCCCATCGAGGAGACGACCTCGTGGAATAGCTGGAAGGGACGCGTGCCGTGGGCGTGACCCGCAAGCCCGCGGTCAGCCTGGCGGCCGCGCCGGGGCGGCGTCGCGCCACCATCGAGGTCGCCCAGCGCTTCGAAAAGGAGGGCTTCTCCGGCATCTACTGCCCGAGCTACGGCGACGGCCTGGGGCTCTGCGAGGCGCTGGCGCTCGAGACCAAGGAGATCCGGTTCGGAACGTCCATCGCCAACATCTACTCGCGCCACCCGCACGACTACGCGCAGAGCGCCGCGCTCGTCCACGAGCTCTCAGGCGGGCGCTTCCGCTTCGGGATCGGCATCAGCCACGGCCCCACGCTCGCGCGGCTCAAGGTGGCCGCGGGCAAACCGCTCGAAGACATGCGCCGCTTCGTCACCGAGCTTCGCGCGGGCGCCAAGCAGGCGGGCGCGCTGCCTCCCCTCGTGCTGGCGACGCTCAGGCAGAAGATGGTCGCACTGGCCGGCGAGATCGCCCAGGGCGCGGTGTGGGCCAACGCGGCCCGCTCTCACATGGCGAGCTCGCTCGCCCATCTTCCCGCCGCCGCGCGCAGCGACCCCGCCTTCTTCATCGGCAACATGCTGCCCACCTGCATCGACAACGACAAGTCCGCGGCCGCCGCCGTCAACCGGCGGACACTGATAAGCTACGTCAAGCTCCCCAACTACCAGAACTACTGGATCGAGGCCGGCTTCGAGGGCGAGATGCTGGCGATCAGGAAGGCCATCGCCGCCGGCGAAGAAGACCGGATCCCCTCGCTGATGTCCGACCGCTGGCTGTCTGACGTCACGCTGTCCGGCAGCGCCACGGAGGTCCGCGACGGCATCGAGGCCTGGTACGCGGCGGGCGTCAACACGCCGATCATCGTGCCGTCCTCCACGAAGGGCGGCCAGATGGTCGCCCTCCAGGAGCTCATCGAGCTGTACCGCTGACCGAGGACCAACCGCCCATGCTGCGCTACGGGTACGAGGCTCCGGCGTTTTCCCTTCCCTCGACGAGCGGGCGCGACGTCTCGCTGGCCGAGTTCAAGGGCGCATCCGACGTCGTGCTGCTCTTCTACTGCTACGACTGGGGAAACATCTGAACGCCCGAGCTCCGCGACCTCGGTGAGGTCGCCGGCGAGCTGCAGGCCAAGGGCGCCGTCGTCCTCGGGATCAGCGGGGACACGCCCTTCTCACACGCGGAGTACCACAAGCGCCACACCCTGCCGTTTCCGCTCCTGAGCGACGTGCACCGGAGCGTGATCCAGGCGTACGGCGTCTGGGACGAGGAGCGCAACGTCGCCTACCGCTCGACGGTCGTCGTGGACCGCGAGGGCCGGGTTCGCTGGTCGCAGTCGGGCGATCGGCTCATGACCCGGAGCGGCGCCGAGATCCTCCGCGTCCTCGACCTCATCCACCGTCTCCGCGCCGCCGGGTAGCCCGAGCTCGTTATCCGGTCACGCCGGCCTTCGGCGCCCGGTGCTAGCTGAATTGGGGCTGACCTCATGGCAGCCCCAACACGAACACCACAGCGGTCTCTATCTCACTGAGCTTGGCGGGAGACAGTTGACCAGCCTTTATGTGGAGCTTGGCCCGGTCGAGAACCCTCAAGTTACTGCACAGAGCGTAACCGTCCTCGTTCATGCCGGTTTCGGTCTTGGGCAGGATAACCACAGTTGCGAGCCCGGAGTGGTGCGCCTGAGTCGTGAGCGGTACGACAACGGTGGTGCTCAGGCGGTTCAGCTGATCAGTTTGGAGGATGACGACAGGGCGACCGCCGGCCTGTTCATGTCCGGCTGGCGTCCCAAGATTTGCTCACCAGATTTCGCCTCTACTCGCGACCGTCTGCGGTCTCCTCTCGATCCAGGAGTTCGCGATAGTGGTCGAGGCCCTCATTCGCGAGCTGAAGGTCTTCCTCGTCACTCCCTGACGGGAGGGTGCCAGGAGCCACAGTCGGAGTTAGCAGGCCGAGCGACTTTGACAGATCGTACACTTGCACGGCGTATTGCTTGCTCCACTTTGCCAGGACAGAGGCGTTCGACGCTCCGCCACGGAGTTGCTCATCGCGGGACAAGAACGAGGTGACGGCGAAAAGGGTCAGGGCATGGGCCAGCGCCAAGGGTACCCATCGACTCACTAGGTCTTGGGGGCTTGCCGAAATCACGGCTGCGGGCATCACGATCGCACGCCGAGTGACGCGCATCATCGTCTCGAGCCCCATCAGGGCGGCCTCCGTTGCCACATGCCCGATTCGAGCTGGGCCTCGATCGCGCAGTGTCCTGCGGGCTTCGGCAAAGCCCCGCGAGGCCAGCGCCGCTACACGCTGTGGATCCTGCTCAAGTCCGGCCAGTATCGCGAGAATCGCCGAGAGGTACGCCGGGACGAACCGATGATAAACACCCTGAAACACCGCCGGCAGGTCCTGGGTGCTCGTGCCGTAGAGCAACGGATCGAGGACTTGGCTCTCCAGTTGCCTGAGCGCGCCTACCACAACCTGCGCGGTTCCTGGAGTCATGGCCTCGAGACTGATGGCGGCAGGCGACAGAGGGATCCCGATCGGCCCCTGGGGGACCGCCTCAAACGAAATCACCGGCAATTCAAGGGTCTCGGGCATGGGTATCCCCGTGAGCTTATCCCAGAATACGCTATCTGGCGACCGTGACCTTGGGTCGCCCTTCTGCCTTAGGCGGAAGGAGTCTGGCAGGTCATCTGCCGAGACCGGATGTTGGATTGCAAGACCTGACCCCCAACCCGGGCGATACAGCCGGCCGCGTTACTCCCGCTCCCGGGCCGCCACCTTGATGCGCTTCAGGCGGGTGGCCTGGTGGGCCGGCACGTACTCGAGCGCTTTGGCCCGCGGGAAGGGCTGGCGCGGGCTGAAGTTCTCCGGCCGCTCGGGGCAGTACTTCACGCAGAGCGGATCACCGTCACACAAGTCGCACTTCTGCACGGCTTGCTCGGGTCCCACCTGGATAGCACCGAACGGGCAGGCGTCGACGCAGGCCAAGCAGCCGATGCAGTGCTCGGCGTCGACAACGACCACGCCCGTCACCACCTCGTGGAAGCGCATGGCCTGCGGCACGGGGCAGGCCTCCTTGCAGAGCGGCTTGCGGCAGTGCCGGCAGATCGCCGGGGCGAAGGTGCCGTCCTCCTCGTTATGGCTGACGCGAATCGACGCCCGGTAGGGGCTGAGCACGCCCGTCTGGCGCATCGAGCAGACCATCTCGCAGATGCGGCAGCCGGTGCATAGCTCGCGGTTGGCGCGGAATATCTTGTTGGCGTCGGGCGCGCTGCCGCCGGCCATGGCGACGAGGAAGACGACCTCATCGCCGTCGGCGAGCGCGGTCGAAGGCTCGAGCTGGCGGCCATTGGCCAGCGCGATGACGCCCGCCTTGAAGTAGCCGGTACGTCGATCGAGCAGGGTATCGCCGAAGGAGCGCCCGTAGCGGAGGTCGAGCTGCTCGATCAGCGCGCCGAAGCTCGACTGGTCGATCGTGATCTGCTCGCCGCGCCGGCCGGCGAGCTCCTCGAACACGGCGTGGTAGACAGCTTTGATCTCAATCATCGTTCTTCCCGGACACTCCTAGTCGACGAGCGCGTTTTCGGCGGCGAGCACGTCGGCGACGTCGGCGAGGCCGAGCTCCACCAGCTTCGCCCTCCGCTGCAAGCCGGTCGCCTTGTCCCAGCCCTTGTGCTCGTAGTACTCGTCCAGCACCTGATCGAGGAAGTCCGCCGCCTTCATGCCCTTGCCCGGGCCGTCCGGCGCCGGCACGTTCATCCAGCGGTCGCCGAGCGCGTCGTCCGACCGCCGCAGGCCCAGCCGGGAGTTGAACGCCTTCTCCATGTTGCAGATTCGCTCACCGATGTTGTAGAGATCGTCCTCGCTGAATGGGATCCCTGAGAGGGCGCTGACACCAGCCGCCAGGAGGTCATGGCCGAAGATGAGGCTATCCCGCGTGGGAATGAAACTGCACACGCCGGTGGCGTTGGTGGCGCAGTTGACGTTTTCGGCGCGGGCCGAGAGGGCACCCTTGAGGGCGACGCCGTGCAGCTCACCGGCTTCCGGATGGCCGAACCAGGCCGTCGAGAGATCCTTTCGGCCGGTCTTCTCAACAGGGGCGAATCCTTTCAGGTGGTCGGCGCCGCGCGAGGCGACGGCCATGTTGCACGCCCATCCGGGGAAGGGGCGCGGGTCCTCGGAGAAGGTTGCGCCGCCCTTGCCGTAATTGACGTACTTGAGCGCGGCCTGGCCGGTGCGCTCCTCGAGACGACGGGCGGCGCCGACGACGTTGTCCTTGAGCATGCGACCGAG
>Ga0080064_1004854_pt1 | contig 16585 bp, 17 predicted proteins | sample Subgrocontami54m_FD_69260 | JGI IMG/M metagenome (GOLD analysis project Ga0080064, IMG submission 69260) | Subsurface groundwater microbial communities from S. Glens Falls, New York, USA - GMW46 contaminated, 5.4 m (SPADES assembly) (version 2) ...
GCCGAGGCAGAGAAAAACTCGAAAACAAAAATTGCTTTCGGATCTCCGCCACAAATCTACACAGACACCTGAAACTTTGTCGTCTGATGAAACTCCCTCATCGCCTCTTATAACAGCCCCTTCATATACATTCACACCGAAATCGACACCAGCTGTATCGACATCAGTTTCAACGATATCACCAACAACAGCGTATGCATACGTCTCCCATGATCTCAAAAAAACGGCACTACTGACAAGCGCAATTGTTCTTGCAGAACTCATTTTGCATTTTGGTTTAAAAACGTTCTAATTCTCATCTAACTTGAAAGGGGGTGAAGTAAAATGGCACAAATGTACTGTGTAAAATGTCGAGCAAAGAGAGAAGATCCAGAAGCGCAACCTGTCACAATGAAGAATGGCAAACCTGCAATGAAAGGTAAATGCCCAGTTTGTGGAACAGGAATGTATAAGATTGGAAAAGCTTAAATCTTTCTTTCTTCTTGAGGATCTTACCGATACTCAAGAAACATATAAAAACCCCCCATTACGGGGGGTTTTTCAGTTTCAATGTAGTTTGATCTACAGTTTTGCGCTATAATAGCTCCATGACAAAAGAGGAAAAAGTAAAGCTTATTATCGAAAGACTCTCAAAAATCTACCCACATCCGAAAACTGCGCTGCAATTCACAACACCATTAGAGCTCCTCATTGCAACAATCCTATCGGCCCAAGCAACAGATAAATTGGTGAATACCGTCACGCCTGCTTTATTCGCAAAGTACAAGACTGCAAAAGACTTTGCTGATGCTCCTGTCGAAGAAATAGACGAGATGGTAAAAAAAGTTACGTTCCACACAAATAAAAGTAAAAATATAAAAGCAGCAGCAAAAATTATAGTCGAAACACATAACGGCCAAGTTCCAGACAACATGGAAGATCTCGATGCCCTACCAGGTGTCGCACGAAAAACTGCCAATGTCGTCCTGGGAAACGCCTATCATAGGGCAGAAGGCGTAGTCGTCGATACCCATGTCATGCGACTATCTACAAAGTTAGGACTGACTGATAAGAAAGACCCTGAGAAGATCGAGCAGGATCTCATGCAGATCGTACCGAAAGATAAATGGATCGACTTCTCTCACATGCTTATTCTTCACGGCCGTGATATCTGCACTGCCCGTCCTCATACCTGTGAAGGTTGTCCCCTCGGAGACATCTGTCCTGACATGAAATAGCCTCTTGAATCAAGCTTATAGTAATGGTATACTTCGTGATCTATGATTACCCAAGAGCGTTTGGCTCCTTTTACTGATGGTGGTGGAGGAACTATTCAGTCTACCAACCCTGCTTTCACAACTCAAGAAAGTATGATGCAAATGAGTTTTGAGGCAAATGTATATTTTAAAAGCCTTGTTACCTCAGCTGAAGCAGCAAATATTGATCTTGTAAGAAACCGGTATTCTCCTTCTCTATATAACGATCTACTTGCGTTAGAAAAAAAATCGTTAGGCGAAGGGATAATGATAGCCTCAATCGAATCAGCAGCGTATGCTGTCAAGCATCCAGAACTACTCACCTTCATGGATGAATTCCCTACGACATTTCGATTACTAAGAACAGCAGAAATGTGTGGTGGATTAGAAAGAGGCGGAAATACGTTGTTAATCGGATCTGGAGGGACATATCACGAAGTATTTGCTACACATATAGCCCCACCTTCAGAAGAGGATATTGAAAACGTTTTTTCATCTGATCTAACAGAAGATGCCCTACTCAAAAAAGTACTTTTATGGCAACCTGGAGATCCTGTAGAAATCCCCCTTCTACCGGGAAAAGTAATAGCAATAGAACCTGATTCAGGACATAGCGTAAAGAGAGAGCAAGTTACCCAGACATTTATCTTTCCAGAAGGACTGGTGGATATACGTACAATAACAATTGGTGAAGCATTCCGTGATGAGCTTATCCCTGACAACCTTGATACAGTTTTGTGGCATCGAGCTGATCCACAAATTTGTGGCCTTGTTTCACCGGACGCCTTGAATCAGCAAACAATAGATTTAACAGCAGGTATTTTACAACTTCTCTTATATAAACTAAGAGAAAATGGCGGGCTTGTCATAACAGTGGGTGCGGGTAATAGCATAGAAGATAGAAAAACTCGTGAATTATTCATGAAACTTGTTAATCATATTTTTAAAGGCTCAGATATTCCACTTTTGACAGAACTATCAGGATACTATATAGACGAAGTTACAAGTGCATATTTTGGTGAACCTGTGGGAGCTTTTGCTGGAGTGATAGCGATGAACGCACAATTACATTAGCTCATCAAGAAGTGGATTAATATCAATATTCTCCAGTGACTGTTTTACGAGAGGTGTTTGGGAAATCTGAGGAATACATTCTTCCCAGGTCGGTCGATCTTCTTTATAAAAAATACCTGTCGCTACTTTTTCTTTTTCTCCCTCTTTCAGAGGTCGTCTCAGTGGCCATTCCTCAGCCCTCTCAAATGCCATCATCTTGTTTAACGGATCATGTCCAGCTTCTTCGAGTTTATACACCCTTTCATAAAACCAGGCAAACGTGTTGTGATGATTAAACGTTACGCATGGTTGCATTGTATCGATGATTGAGAAACCTTTGTGATTAATTGCATCCATCATAAGCTGTGTTTCCTGTCGTGCATCCCCAGAGAAGCCTCTGGCAACGAATGTAGCACCAGCTGCCAGGGCTTGTGACATAGGATTAATAGGTGCTTCAGAGACAGGGACAGGTGTCGCTTTATTTTTATCGCCGATATTAGTCGTCGGAGAGTACTGCCCTGTCGTTAATCCGTAGATCTGATTATCATGAACTAAAAGTGTTAGATCGACGTTTCTTCGTGCTGCATGTGTCAGATGATTCCCACCTTCTCCATACTGATCGCCATCGCCTCCTATGACAATCACTTTGAGTCCTTGATTTGCGAGTTTTATTCCCTCAGCAACAGGCATAGGACGTCCATGGAGTCCATTAAACCCGTATGTTTTTACCCAGTAAGGAAGTTTACTCGAGCAACCGATACCTGAGACGAGAACGACTTCCCAAGGATTAAGATTCAGCTGAACAATAGCATTTTTTATCGAGACCCAGATACCAAAATCTCCACAATTATGAAGGATTGCATTTTCCGTAACATACGCATTCTCAGTATCTACCTCGAAATTATGGACAGGGCCATTATATTTCTTTTTCTCAATTTTCTTAATTGGTAAAAAGGCATAATCTCTTGTTAGAATATCTCTTGTTCTTTTCTCCTGCTTTGCAACATTGTTCCCTGGTAAACCAAGAAGCCGAACTAATAGAGAGAAATCGAATGGATCAATAACTTGCAGTGAGTAAGAAACCTTGTGAATACTGTATGCTTTATTGACACTTATTGTTGGAAGAATTCCTTGCCGAAGAAGAAGCATTTTTACCTGCTCACAAAGAACTTTAGATATCGTTTTATAGTTTGCTCTATGCGTTTTTTTACTGACCCATCCGTCGCCTCGCCAGAAACCTTTAAGAAGTTCTGTTTGCTTCTCTTTTGGTAAAAACATCAGAAAATCAGGTATCTTTTTCTGAAGTGCTCCTTTACCAAACCATATTTCAAATAATTCAGAAAGGTATGATGAATTGAAAGAAAGATCAACTGTACGTTTTCTGTCCCTATGTACCTTAAGACTGCTGAGATTAAAGAGATCCTGCATTATCTCAATAACATCATCAGCATAAGCTAATTCATCAATATGAAAGGTGAAGTTAATAGAACGGCTATGCACATATCCTTCAGCAATATAGTAGCCAGCAAGTCGTAAGAATTTTGCGTTCAACGGTATAGTGTTTGGCAAGGCTTTACTTCTCGTGTCTTTTATCTTTTTTATATAGCTAAGAGGTATGCTGTCGCAATCTCGCTCCTCTTTCAAAATTGGATAGAGCAGATAGTCACCCGTTTTTAAGCTTTCAGCATCAATCCATTCCGATTTCCATTCTTTATTGTGAAAATGCTTGTGCTTTCTTCGTACTGCAAGCACTGGGTGTTCTGGAGTAAGCGTCGTTTGCCCGAAATACTTAGAAATGAGGTTGTAAACAACACCATTATGGATATGCTCCATTGTTTCTGTGACTATATGTGGCTTTCCATCACTGCCAATAACTTTATCGTCTTGTTTAATATCTACGACAAGGCGAGCAGAAGGGTTCGTCTGGATATAGGTGTTCGGAATAACGCACCCCGGACACCAGTTCGGCTTATCGTAGGTTATTTCTAAATCTTTCAGTGTTGTCGGCATAATCTCTCTTTTGTCATTCTGAACTAAGTGAAGAATCTAGATCCTTCGCTCTGCTCAGGATGACACTATAAAAGTGACTTTACTTTTTCAATAATTTCTTCAGGGTAAAATGGTCTACCATCATATTTTCTCAAGCGATTATGAAATGTATAGCCTGTCTGCTCGCGGACGATACCTTCAAACTGTCCGGAGTAGTTGTTCTCTATTACAAGCGTTTTTTTCGTTTGCTGCATCTTCTCAAGAAACCCATCGGTCGGGAACGGATGAATATATGATACTTTTACAAAATTCACGTTTATACCATCGCGTTTCAGCCACTCCATCGCCTCAAGAATCGTCATCTTTGTCGAACCCCAGGAAACAATCGTCAAATCTGCAGTATCTGCCCCATACAGCTCAGGTGTTGGAAATTCGTTATTTTTTATAGCCGTTGACAATTTCCGGAACCGTTTATCCATCATGGCTATTCGAACAATAGACTCTTCGTTATACAGTCCTTTTTCATCGTGTTCATCAGATCCGGCCAAACCGATGCCGCCCTTTTGTCCCGGTATGCTCCGAGGAGAGATACCATCCTCTGTTAACGCAAATCGTTTATAATCGGTCTCTTTCGCTGCCTCTTCATCTGATAACATTTTTCCTCTCTGAATTTTGTATTTTGCACCAATAGCTTTCATCAGCTTTGCGTCTACCGTCATATGTCCTTCCATAAGATACTTATCGACGAGAACAATAACTTGCAGGTTATATTTATCAGCAAGATTAAAAGCATCCATCATCTGAGAGTAGGCTTCCAATGCGTCACCAGGTGCAACGATAATTCGAGGAAAATCTCCCTGATGGGAGTGAAGCATAAAACGAAGATCTCCCTGTTCTGTCCATGTCGGCATACCGGTTGCGGGACCTGGACGCATACCCATGACGATAACAAGTGGCGTCTCAGTCTGCGATGCAAGCCCCAGTCCTTCAACCATAAGAGAAAATCCTCCTCCAGACGTAGCAGCCATAGAACGAATACCTCCAAAACTCGCACCAATCGCCATATTAATGCCAGCTATCTCATCTTCTGGTTCTTTAACTACGATATTGTACTTCAAAGCATTTGCTGTCAGTGTCGCCATGATGCCATTGATAGGAGTCATGGGGTAAATAAATGCTGCCTTAAGTCCTGCTTTCATAGCACCGAATGCTGCAGCTTCAGCTCCACCAATTAAAAGATTCTTCTGTTCTGATTTCTGAATATCTGCGACGAGTGAAGGGCCGAAGTTTTTGACAATGTAGTCATAACCTGCTTTTGATGTATTCACGTTATCTCCGATGACCTTCTCTCCTTTTCTTCCAAACGCATCTTGTAAAATGCCTTGGAGTAGTTCGTAATTTTTATGGAACAGAGCCAAAGATGCACCGACTGAAACAGTATTAATCATCAAGCGATCTGCACCAACTTGTCGTGTCAGATCTAAAAATGGCACAGGGTAAAGACGAACTGGATGAGAAAAGTCTTCGGGGACTGCTTTCGTGAAATTCGGATCAAAAATTACTGCAGCATTTTCGATGAGTTCATCTTTATGCTTAGTGATCGTCTCTTGATTTAAGGCAACGAGGATATCGACTGTCTTTTTCTGGGAAAAAAGAGGAGCGTCAGATGCCCGTACATAGTATGCGTTATGACCACCACGGATAAGTGATGGATACTCGACATAATCAAAAACTGAAAGACCGAGTCTGGTGAAGATTTTTGACATCATAATACCTGTGGTCATGATGCCATAGCCTGCTTCTCCACCGACGAGCCATTGTAAGTCAACCATATGAACGTGATAATTATAACGTAAAACGAAAGAAATGAAAAACTCATTCGAAGAAAATTGCGTATTCGCTATCTGTAGTTTATACTTTGCAATCGTAATAACCAGTTCATGAAAGAAATACCATCTCCTGAAATAAAACTGACTCCGACGCTATCAGGAAATGTACCTGGTACACCTCTCTTTGATTTTTTTAACGACCGTTTACCCCCTGACTTACCTCAAGAAGTGTACGATTATGGATTAAGCTGTCAAGGTTATGCTCGATTGATTTTAGAACAACTAGGCGGTCCAACTCAAGCAAGAGTTTTTCTGTTATACGGTAAAGGAGAAGGAAAAGCTAGACAAAATGGTCATGTGTATGTGATTGGTAACACTCAGCTTCCCGAGGAAGTCGCATATAATAGCGACATGCCCGAATGGACATTCACAGTTGATGAAGTAAGGAAAAGGGGAGAGGATATTACTGATATCACCTTAAACGAACCATGGGAAAAGTTATAATTACTCACAACAGGGGTCTTTGTAGCCGCATGTTGTGCAAATTGCGTCACGAGATCCCGGCATATCTCCCATCTCACCTCCACACATAATACACTTCTGTGTTCGAAGACATACTTTTTTATTTTCTTCTTGGGCAGTTAGTTCCATCTCTACTACTTTTATTTAGTAGGCCAGACTTGACGAATTTCATTCCCCTTCTCGTCGACCTCAACGATCACTATTGAATCCACTGGACATGATTTCGCTGCATTTTGTATATTTTCTTGCGTATCATTTATCTCTGAAAATGCGGTAAAATCTGCAGTAGAAGTTCCATCTTTTTTCTTCACAACTGACTTCCCTTCATCATTTAAATCAAAAACATTTGGAGCAACCGCCGCACATGCGGCAGTACCAATACACAGAGAATGATCAACTTTTACCTTTAACATAACCGAAACTTTACAGACAATCTTTTAAAACAACCAATGGCAACAGGGCACATTTCTTTCTCGTTTCAGAAACTTCAATGCCTAATAACCTAAGCATATCATCTTCTGAAAAGACAGCCAACTCTTTTTTTGTCTTTCCTTTTGCATACTCTGTTAAGATTGATGCTGCCGCAATAGCAAGAGCACAACCTTTGCCAGTAAAACTTATTTCGGCAATCTTTTCTGTGTGATACTTCACAGAGATCTCGATATCATCACCACAAAAAGGATTATGCTGCCTACTGGAGATATCACACGCTTTCAGCGTGCCGAAGTTTTGTGGATCCTTGTAGTGTTCGAGAATCTCTTCTCGATAGAGTAGATCTGTCATCCTGGTCGATTAATCCCTGTAACTTCCTCTACAAAAAAATCGACACCGTCACTTTTAAGTTTGATAACACCTGTATTTTCTATTGCTCCTATAGGTAGTTCGTTATGTTTTACAAAACCGAGATGAGTCAGTATGACACGCATGACGTTTCCGTGACTGACGATCAAGACATTCTTACCTGGATAGGCGATTGCAACTTCACGAAGGAACGTAATAAGCCTACTGATTACGTCCTCTTCTGTCTCCATACCCTCAACCATCCGCTGTTGCATTCTCTTATCCTCACTCATGTCTTTGATCTTTTCTAAGTACTCTTTCAACACAACACGGTACTCTTCGAACGAACTACCCTCAAGTGTTCCGTAATGGCGCTCACGAATCGCTTTTGTTGCTGTGAACGCAATCTTTCGCTCTAAGGTGATGAACTCTGCAGTTTGCTGTGTACGAATTAAATCTGATGTGTAGACAGCGTCAAAATGAATATCTTTAAAGCGTTCTGCTGCCTTTTTTGCCTGCTCATTTCCTTTCTCAGTAAGGACTGTATCAGAACCTAAAATACCAGAGGCATTTGCTTCAGTCTCTGCATGACGCATGATATAGAGCGTACTGTAGGATTTGTCAGAGGCCTTTTTCATGTCGGTATTGTAGCAGACTTTGCCAAATTAAGCCTATTAAGCAATGTATTCCTTAACCGCTGATTCTAGCTCAAAAATATCAAAAGGTTTACGAATAAATGAAGACGCTCCAGATTCAATACAACGATTCTCAATATTATTATTTGCTGACATAAGAAGAACAGGAATTTCTTTCGTCGCTTTTTCTTCTTTTAACTTTTGCGTTATATCACATCCATCATCACCTGAAAGCAAAACATCAAGGAGCAGTAGATTAGGCTTTCTATCCTTGAGTGATTTTCGCAACTCATCGGCAGTATTAAATCCTAAGACGCTATAACCTGCTTCTTCGAGCACAATTGTCGTTGCCTCTAAGATACCATCATCATCGTCAAGAATCCAAACTGTTTTCATAATTACATTAGCTCTCTATCCTGCATGACACGAAATGTGAAAACTTTCAGTTAACAAGATTACAAACTCTTCTTTTTTAGAATAATCTTCGAGAGATCTCCCTGCAAAAAAATTGGTTGTAAGCCATATACCTCTTCAGCAATTGGTAAACTATCAAGAATCATATTATAAACGAAGATTGGTTTTTTATGAAGAAAGGCAAACGTCATCTCCATGAGTACATTTCCACCAATATATCCTTTTATATTTCTCTTCTCTAAGTTAAGAACCAGAATTGCATCAGCCTTACGAACTTTTTTGAAATGATCAAGCATAACTGCAGTTTTTTTATGATAGTCCTCTTTATTTTTAAACCATGTTTTGTATACATCCTCATCGTAGACGCCTGTCTTTTTCATAACATAAGCTGTTGAAGGAACGATAACATGGAACCCTTTTTTACGAAGTTCTTTCTGAAGGTCAAGTGCCTGCTTGTAGAATGAGACACTTGTGCAGATAGTGATAATTCTTTTCTTCATGCACGGAAAAGTTTTTTTGCTTCTTTGATTCCAGCAGTGAGCGCATCTATATCTTTTTCATCATTGTAAATATAAAAACTCGCTCTGGTGGATGCTGCAATGCCCAATCGTGTATGCAAAGGCATGGTACAGTGATGTCCTGAGCGAACACAAATATTTTTATCTGCTAAGATTTGGGCAATATCGTGTGCGTGAATCCCATCAACAGTAAATGAAACAACGCCGCTTCTGGCAAAACTATCCCGAGGTCCATAGATAGTAATTCCACCGAGCTTTTCTAATTCCTCAATACATCTTGCTGCTAATTCTTTCTCATGCTCCTGAACAGACTCCATATCCAAACCAGATAAATAATCAATAGCAGCACCAAGACTAATGATGCCTGCAATATTGATTGTCCCTGCTTCAAATTTACTTGGAAGAGAAGCGAAGGATGTTTTCTCTATACTGACTTCGTTAATCATATCCCCTCCGTATAAAAATGGTGGCATGCTATTGAGTAAATTCTTCTTCCCATATAAGACACCTATTCCTGTCTCAGCTAACATTTTGTGCCCTGAGAAAACAAGAAAATCACAGTCAAGCTCCTGCACATCGACTTTTTTATGCGGTACCGCTTGTGCTGCATCGATAAGAATAATAATATCTGGATTTTGCTCTCTCACTTTTTTTATAATCTTACTGACCCAGTTAATCGTCCCGAGCATATTGGAGACATAGGTGAAAGCGAAGATCTTCGCATGCTTAGTATGCTTCATAATCAGTTCCTCATTCAGTTTTCCGTCTTCTGTAATATCAACCACCTGAAACTTTGCCTGTTTTTTTTCTGCTAACTGTTGCCAGGGAACGAAGTTTGAATGATGCTCCATGACAGTCGTTACGACGATGTCCTGTTTTTTTATCAATTCAGCACCTAACGCATACATGACTAGATTGATTGACTCTGTGGTACCTTTCGTGAAGATGATTTCCTCCGGAGAGGCTGCGTTAATAAATCTTGCAACTTTTTTTCTCGTATCATCGACTGCTTTTGTCGCTTTTTCTGCAATTTTATAAATACCTCGATGAATGTTTGCATTGTATGATTGATAGTACTCAGACACCGCATCCAGAACCATCTGTGGCTTTTGACTCGTTGCACCCGAATCAAGATAAATAAGATCATTGTTTTTAAAAATAGGGAAATCTCTTTTAAAGTTTTTCATGTCATTCTTTTTTTCAGCTTCTGTTGGATTTGTTTCAGAATCTTTTTTTTATCTTTTTCCGGAAAGTATTGTAGCACTGGTTCAAAAAATCCGGAAATAATTAAAAGTTGCGCCTCTTTTTCAGTAAGACCACGTGACCTTAAATAGAAAAGCTGCTCTTCATCGGGTCTCCCCACAGTTGATGCATGACCAGCCTTGAGATCATTCTCATCGATCTCAAGAGAGGGAATACTTCTTCCAATCGCATCATCAAAAAGCAGAATTTTTGAAGTGAAAAAGCCATCACTCCCTGTCGCGCCCTTCTCTATTCGAATTAGCCCTTCATTATTAAACGACGCTTTGTCAAAAAAAACACCTCTAAGAGAAGTCAGGCTTTTTGTTCGTTTTCCCCGGTGAACAACAGTTGTATGAAACGTTGCTGTTTTTTCTCCAGTCCCAAAAAAAACTCCGACGATATGAGCGTTTGAATCATCTTCTAATGTGAGCTTATAACGCGTATCGATCTCTTCACCATCGATCCAGACAAAAGGCAGTACTTTTTCTTCATTCTTTTTTAGTACTAGATCCATACTTATCCCACTGCACCGGTCATCTCGAGTTGAATCAATCTATTCAACTCCACAGCATACTCCATCGGGAGCTCTCTGACGATAGGCTCGACAAAACCATTCACGATCATGACTTCCGCTTGCACTTGTGGAATACCACGACTTTGAAAATAGAAAAGCTGCTCTTCGCCTATTTTAGAAACAGATGCCTCATGTCCGATGGTTACTCGCTCTTCTGCTATCTCCATTGTCGGGTAGGTATCTGATCGACTCTGAGGATCCAAAATGAGGGCATCGCATCGAACAGTCGATTTGCTATTCTCAGCGCCTTTCAAAACACGAAGGAGTCCTCTATACGACGTCCGTCCCCCATCCTTACTAATGGATTTTGAGGTAATGACTGAACTTGTTTCAGGTGCCATGTGAATGGCCTTCCCACCTGCATCTTGGTGCTGTCCCTGACCTGCAAAAGCTAAGGAGAGAATTTCTCCGCGCGCTTTTCTCCCTTTAAGATAGACCGATGGATATTTCATCGTTAACTGACTTCCTAAGTTGCCATCGATCCATTCCCCAATCCCTTCTTCCTCGACAAACATTCTTTTTGTCACGAGGTTATAGACATTTTTACTCCAGTTCTGAATGGTTGTGTATCGTACTCGAGCACCCTTTTTAACTAAAATCTCAACGACTGCTGAATGAAGTGAGTCTGTGGTAAAGATCGGCGCGGTGCATCCTTCGACATAGTGTACATAGGACCCTTCATCAGCAATAATCAATGTTCTTTCAAACTGTCCCATGTTTTTTGCATTTATTCTGAAGTACGCCTGTAGAGGTAATTCAACCCGAACGCCTTTAGGTACATAGATAAACGATCCCCCTGACCACACAGCTGTATTCAATGCAGCAAATTTATTATCTGATGGCGGAATAATTTTACCGAAGTACTCTTTCACCAGTTCGGGATATTTTTTGAGTGCTGTATCTGAGTCAAGAAAAATCACTCCTTTTTTCTCAAGCATTTTTGAAACGCTGTGATACACCATCTCAGAATCGTATTGAGCACCTACTCCAGCAAGAAATTTCTTTTCTGCTTCTGGGATACCGATCTTATCGAAGGTGTTTTTTATCTCAGCAGGGACATCTTCCCAGGTTCTTCCTTGTTTATCCGTAGGCTTTACATAGTAGTAAATTTCATTAAAATTAATACGGCTCAAATCTCCACCCCAGGTCGGCATCGGTTTCATCCGAAAAATTTTATAGGCAAGAAGACGCTTCTCTAACATCCATTTTGGCTCGTTTTTCATTGCGGATATTTCTCGTACTGTTTCTTCTGAAAGCCCTTTTTTGGTAGAGAAAACAGGCTTGATGCTGTCATGGAATCCGAATTCGTACTGTGGATCAAATTGCTGCATAACCCTCCTTTTCTATTTTTCTGACGATGGACATCCCACCTGTTTTTGCGATTTTTCCATCAATGAGAACGTGAACTTTATCCGGTTTTAAGAAGTGCAGAATACGCTGATAATGGGTAATGATGAGTACTCCTAAGTTTTGTTTTTTTACTGCCTGCTGCACAGCTTGAGCGACAACTTTCAGACTATCGACATCAAGACCCGAATCGATCTCATCTAAAATAGCAAACTGTGGTTTCAGAACAAAAAGCTGTGTAATCTCGGCTCGTTTTCTTTCCCCTCCTGAAAATCCTTCATTCACGGATCGTTGCATAAATAGTTCATCAAGAGATACTGCCTTTAACGCCTCTTTTACCTCTTCTTTAAATACTGTGAGAGGTTTTTTTTCATCAGGATGGAGTGATTTTGCGGCAGTTCTCAGAAAGGCAAGCAGAGAAACGCCAGTTATCTCAATTGGTGATTGAAAAGAAACAAAAAGCCCAGCCTTCGCCCTCTCTTCAGGTAATAAACCGATCATATCTTGTTTATTAATTCTGAACTCTGAATTCTGGGTTGATAATTTGTAACTTGGGTGTCCCATGAGACTCATCGCAAGCGTCGTTTTCCCTGAGCCATTTGGCCCCATAATCGCATGCACTTCGCCAGGCTTAATCTGTAGATCTATACCGTGAAGAATTTCTTTTTTATTGATCCCTGCATGAAAATTTCGTAGTTGGAACATAATTAGTGGGAGTGATGTCGTAAAAACTCTTCTAAAGAAAGCGATGAAAGTTTTTGAATGAATCGTTCATTTATCTTTCTCCATTCTGTTATTGTGTCACAATAGTTATCGTTTCTTTGACAGTTACTTCTATCGTTCCAGTTGCTACAGCAAGCAGTTATGGGCTCACGAGAGAAAACCTGCAGTACTTCACCAATCGTTATTTTTTTCGGATCTTTCTGTAAAAAGTATCCTCCTTTTTTCCCTTCAACTGCTTTTATTATCCCTGCATGGATTAATCTATTTGCAAGATTTCGTAAGTAGTAAAGAGAAATCACATAGTCTTTTGCTACTTCAGAAAGAGGAACGAGACGCTTGTTATAGTGTTTCGCAAGTTCGTTAATAAGAATAATTGAGTAGTCCTCATCTCGTGAAAAACGAATCATAAACTGTCACTTCTGGAGTATAAGTTTACTTTTTTTTGAACCTGAAGTCAATCAGATTTTGCAAATGCTGTATTTTTTTATATGATAAGAGCATTCTCCTATCCAAGATATGCAAGAATTTACCACACCCATGATGAAACAGTATATGCGAATTAAGAAACAGTATCTGGACTGTTTACTTTTTTACCGTATGGGAGACTTCTATGAACTGTTTATGGAAGATGCCCACATAGGCTCGCGAGTCCTTAGTATTACACTCACTGCAAAACGTGGTGGTAAGGACGGGAGGATCCCTATGGCCGGGGTCCCTTATCATGCTGTTGATGGCTACATAGCAAAACTCGTTCGTGCTGGATATAAAGTCGCTATCTGTGAACAACTTTCTCCTCCAAATAAACGTGGCATTGTAGAGCGAGACGTTGTCCGAATTATTACTCCAGGAACTCTCCTTGATGAGAACATTCTAGATAAAAAAGAGAATAACTATATTGTGAGTCTTACAACTGATGAGAGTAGCTTCTCTTTAAGTGTTGCTGACCTCTCTACGGGTTTTTTCGGCGTTTTAGAGAGAGAATCAGATACTATAGAAAAAATATTGCTTGATGAACTATCTCGCCTGCGTCCTGCTGAGTGTATTCTGCCTGAATCTTTATACAATGATGCAGATTTCCTCAAACTGCTTACGACAATTCCTCAGATGAATATTTTTCCATATCCCGCATTTGATACGTTCACAATTCATGCAAAAGACTATGTCCAGAAACACTTTGGGGTCAGAACGCTTGAAAGCTTCGGGATAGAAGAAACAAGTTCAGTACTGCAACCTGCTGCAGCTCTTCTCTCTTATCTTAAAGAAACACAAAAAGGAAATATCGATCATATAAAAAAGATTTCATCTCTAACAAATGATACTGGTCTTGTTATGGATCGCTCTACCATCCTTAACTTAGAACTTTTTTCGACCATTCGCGAACACGACACAAAAGGATCACTCCTTTCAGTCATGGATCACACGCTTACGGCAATGGGTGGCAGACTATTAAAACAATGGATGAAAAGACCTCTTGTCAAAAAAGAATATGTAGAAGAACGGCTCGATGCAGTCGAGGTCCTTACACAGAAACATGCATTGCGAGATGGTGTTCGTGATCTACTAGAAGACATACCCGATATCGAACGCCTCCTCTCACGACTCTCGGTCAATCTAGGTAATGCTCGTGATCTGGTTAATCTTAAAAATTCGTTAAAAACAATTCTTGATATGAAAAAATTGCTAAGTGTTTTTCAAACATCTTTGATAGAGAAACAGGAGAAAGTTATTAGGCGTACACTGCAAGATATTATTGAAAAAATAGAAACGACTATTGTTGATGAACCACCAATAACGCTTAAAGAAGGTAGGATGATTAGAGACAACATTCATCAGGAACTTGACACACTTCGAAAGATAATTGGCGCGAGTAAATCATGGATCACAGAACTGGAAACTGATGAACGAAAACGGACAGGTATCTCATCACTTAAAATTCGCTTTAATAGAGTCTTCGGGTTTTACATTGAGGTCTCAAAAACGAATTTGGAGTATGTACCTGAAACATACATGAGAAGACAAACGCTCGTTAATGCCGAACGGTTTATTACGAAAGATCTTAAAAAACATGAAGAGATTATTCTTACTGCAGAAGAAAAAATCAATGAAATTGAGTATAAAATGTATCAGAAGACATTAGCGTATGTTTTATCGAACATAGAAGATATTCAAAGTGCTGGTGAAGCTATTGCTAATATTGACTGCCTTACCTCTTACTCATACCTCTCTGAGAAGAAACGCTTCGTAAGACCAAAAATCCTGTACTCAGGTGAAATACGAATTGATCAGGGAAGGCACCCTGTTGTAGAAAGCCTTCTTGAGGACACTCCATTCGTACCAAATGATGTTGTGCTTGATAATATTACGCAATCACTCCTTCTTATCACAGGACCCAATATGGCAGGAAAGTCAGTCTATCTTCGACAAGTGGCACTTATTGTTCTTATGGCCCAAATGGGTTGTTTCGTGCCAGCCCAATCTGCTCATATCAGCATCGCAGACCGTATCTTTGTTCGATCTGGAGCATCTGATGTTATAACATCAGGTCTCTCCACATTTATGGTTGAGATGGTTGAAACAGCATTTATTCTGAATAATGCCACAAAAAATAGTCTTATTGTTATGGATGAAATTGGTCGTGGAACAAGCACCTATGATGGTATCTCCATTGCTTGGGCAGTCGCAGAATATCTGGTAACACACACAAAACCCGCTCCTAAAGTACTCTTTGCTACCCATTACCATGAACTCCAAGCGCTTGAAGATCAGTTTCCAAAACAGATAAACAATTTCCATATGGGGGTTACTGAACAAAAAGGCGAACCTATATTTCTCCATACCATATTACCTGGTGGAGCCTCGCATAGTTTTGGTGTCGCTGTTGCAAAACTTGCCGGTGTTCCAGAGACTGTTATTAAACGTGCGACCGAGTTTCTCCAAGATATAGAGTTACAGCAGAGATCAAAAAATGACAGTACTCAAAACACTGCATACGAAATACACGATACAAATATTGTTGATCACCTTCTCCTGAAAGAACTCGAGAGTCTCGACGTAGCAAATATGACTCCTCTTGACGCCTTGAATAAACTTGCAGAGTTGAAAGAGAAAATAAAAATTCTTCAATCTTCTAGAAAAGACTTTATAGAAGCTGACTAATGCCATGTGTTAAACTATCTAAACAATGTCGGCTCTTCTTGCATTTGCATTTAAAGGAAATATTTCTGAACAAGTACTTAGTAAATTATATATTTCCGATTCTTTATACCTTCACAGTACTACTGAGTCTATAGCTCTCTTTCTTAAAAAGATACAAACGATCCAACCTCGGTTTATTTTAGGTCTAGGAATGTATAGTGGTCGAGATCGAGATAAACTACGAATGGAAACGATTTGTTCAAATAGATTTAGAAATAGTATTCTAGGAAATACTGTAAAATATTGGAAGATAAACTATTTTTTAAAACCAAACGCAGATGTAAAGCCCGCATCAGGTATTGGTAACTCCTATTGTAACTACATATCTTTTCAAATTGGGACACTCATTCAAAAGCAAAATTTAGATCTTCACTATACATTTATTCACATCCCAAAAAACTTTGATAGAGAAAAGGCAATAACTACCCTAAGGCATTTACTTAAACCTGAATCATTATCCCTTCCTTTATATGAATAAAATTCACCAATTGCCTGATCATATTGTCGCAAAAATAGCCGCTGGAGAAGT
>Ga0080064_1004855_pt1 | contig 16581 bp, 14 predicted proteins | sample Subgrocontami54m_FD_69260 | JGI IMG/M metagenome (GOLD analysis project Ga0080064, IMG submission 69260) | Subsurface groundwater microbial communities from S. Glens Falls, New York, USA - GMW46 contaminated, 5.4 m (SPADES assembly) (version 2) ...
GCACCACCACCTCTACGACGTCGCCACGGGCCGGCTCACCGACATCCCGGCGGGCGACATCGAGGTGGTCGGCCTGCCGCCGCTCCCGCCGGGCGTCGAGTCCGAGGGCATCGACATCATCGTGCGCACGCGGCCGCGCGCCTGAGTCCCTCGCTCAGCCTGCCCTGATATAATCATGTCCCTCTCGCGGCGCCATCAGGCACCGCAGACGTGCTGGCGTAGCTCAGTTGGTAGAGCAACTGATTCGTAATCAGTAGGTCGGACGTTCGAGTCGTCTCGCCAGCACCATCTTCTCAGACCTTGTCATCCCGAGCGCAGCGAGGGATCTGCTTCTTCTGCCCGCGAAGCGTGTGCCGCATTTGTGCCATGCGACCCCAACAGGTACGCAGCGCACTGGGCCATCGTGTTGACCTGATGGACCGGCCGCAGAAAAAGACCGTGGAATCAGTGGGATGTGGGGCGTACTCAAAGCGTTCAATTGCGGACGGCATGGCCAGTGCACCATATGTAATTGCATCCATATGCCGTTAAGTCCATAATGTATGTCATGCGCTGGCTGGTTCTCTTCCATGATGAGTTCGACGCCGAGTTCCAGACCTTCGCAGAGGGACTACAGGACGAGCTTCTGGCTCATGCTTTGCTGCTGAGGGAATTCGGACCCAATCTGGGACGGCCCACCGTTGATACTCTGAAGGGATCGAAACACGCCAACATGAAGGAACTGCGTTTCGGATGGGAGGGCGAAGTGTGGCGCGTGGCGTTCGCCTTCGACCCCAAGCGGCAGGCGATTCTACTCGCAGGCGGCGACAAGGGCGGCGCCGACCAGAAGCGCTTTTACAAACGGCTTATCGGCGTCGCCGACGCGCGCTTCGACGCCTATCTGGCATCGCTATCGACCAAAGTGACAGGAAAGGACAAAGGACATGGCAAGAAGTCTTGAACAGGTACTCGCCGCGCTGCCGGCCAAGCGACGGGCAAAGGTGGCAAAGCGCGCGGCGGAACTCGCGACCCTCAAGGATCTGCGCCAGGCCGTGGAGCGGACGCAGGAAGACCTCGCCGCGGAGCTAGGCGTGGGGCAGGACACCATCTCGCGGCTCGAGCAGCGGAGCGACATGCTGCTCTCAACCCTCAAGCGCTATGTGGAAGCGATGGGCGGCAAGCTCAACCTCGTCGCCGAATTCCCGAACCGCCCTCCGTTAGTCATTGATCATATCGGGGAACGAAAGAGCGAAAAGCCGCCTACCAAAGGCAGGCGAACCGCAAAGAGCCACAAGGCGAGCGTCGCTTGACGAGTCCTAAAAGACAATATTGAATCCGATTCGGTCAGAAGGAACGAACCGTGCGCCGTTCATTGCGTATCAGATCGATCAGCTACCTAAAGGCCAACGCCACCGAGATCCTGCGGAAATTGGCCGAGCACAGCGAGCCCCTGTTGATCACTCAGAATGGTGCAGCTATGGCCGTAATACAGGATGTCGCCTCCTACGAGAAGACACAGGAAACGCTCGCCCTGTTGAAGATTCTGGCGCTTGGCAGCCGCGACATCGAGAAAGGCAAGGCGAGGCCCCCTGCCGATGTCGTGAAACGGCTTCGAGCGAGGAAGATTGGCGCCTGATGCGCCCCGAAGTGCTGCCCTCAGCGAGGGCGGAATGTAACCTCACGTGCGATCCCCAGGACATTGAAAATAAGCACTTTAGCCGACGGGCGTTCGTTCTAGCGTTCCATATGAAGTCGCTGTGGCCTCTGTTACTGGCGCGCTTGGGCGGAGTGACGTTACTGATAGTATGAGAATAGGTGTTGTAATGCGTCCCAATCGGCCTGCATTCCTGTGCACTCGCGCAGAGGGACATCGCGACGCGGAGCAATCTGTGAAGTTCATCTCCTGTGTTGGGGAAGAGTCGTCAATCCTGGATCTGTGCGATATGTACCCAAGGGAGTGCGCATGAAATATGGACAAATTTTCGAGGACTTGGTACGGAGAGTCGCCGAGGCGGTCTGGCGACTGGAACCAGGTGGTTGTCAGCCAGAATGGTATCGAGGCGATCCCATTCTTCATGAGCTAGATGGCATTGCCCGCCTGCCGGAAATGACCCACTTGCTAATGGCAACTGCAGAGACAAAACTCGAAAAGATTAAAGGCGACGTCCAGAAACTCGACGCTGCCGAGCGCCACGAGCGGAAGCAAGCAACAAGCATCAAGAAGTGGCTGATTACGGAGAAGCAACTCAACGCCGAACATATCACCCATGCGCGCAGTCGTGGTGTCGAAATACTTACCCTCGCTCAGTTTCGCGATCGCTTCTTCAATGGACGGGACTATATATCGAAGCGAAGAAATGCGGCATTCGGTTCGTCTCGCAATCTTCGAGACGGATCGATCTCAATACCGGAAGATGAGTACGTGCCACTCCCGATGTCGGCCAAGGCAATCGGGACTGGGTCCACGGAAGCAAGTTCGGTAATCCGGCTTGAGAAGCTCATTGAGGAACTTGCGAAGGGCCGTCCGGTTGTCCTCATCGGGCCGTTTGGTGCCGGAAAGAGCCTCACGTCAAGAGAAGTGTTCCTAAAGCTCGCGAAGGAGCACTTATCCAGCCAGGGGAAGGCGGTACCGGTCGCGATTAATCTTCGCGAACACTGGGGTGCATTGTACGCAGATGAAATACTGGAGAGGCATGCGCGCTCAATAGGCTATTCGCCGAAGGAAGGACTTACCGTGGCTTGGCGTGCAGGCCTGACGTGCCTAATTCTCGACGGTTTTGACGAAGTAGCCTCGCAACCAATTGCGAAGCCAAGTGATCGCCAATTTATGCGAAGGCTTCGATACGACGCGCTTCAGGCAACTCGGGATCTAATCCGCAATGCACCATCTGGAACAGGAGTTCTACTATGCGGGAGGGATCACTATTTCGATTCGTCCGATGAACTTACTCATGCTTTGGGCTTGACCGGTCGCTCCGTTCGGTTGGTTAGGGTAGACGAATTCACTGAACAGCAGGCGACAGAATATCTTCGCAAGTATGCTTCCACAGAAGGGCTCCCGGATTGGTTGCCCCGTAAGCCACTTATCTTGGGCTACCTAGCCCATCATCGCCTGCTCGACAGTATTCTGAAAATTGATGCCGCCAAGGGTTTTGGATTTGCGTGGGATTCGTTTCTGCGACTTGTCTGTGAGCGGGAAGCTCAACACGATAGGGCAGCAATGGTTCCCTCGACCATTCGGCATGTCTTAGAGCGATTGGCTTGCATCGCTCGTGCGACGCCGGCAGGCGATGGGCCAATTACCAGTTTGGATCTGGCTGACGCATACACGAGTGAGACGCATGAAATCCCAGGGGAGGGTGTCCTCATGCAACTCCAGAGGCTCCCGGGTTTGACGCCGCGAGAGCAGGATCCAAGCGCCAGATCATTTGTCGATGAGGACTTTCTTCAGGCATTGCAGGGGAGCGCCATTGCCCGAGCGATCCTAGAGGGCAAGTATGAAATGGCAGCTCGTAAATTGGGAACGGGGCTGGGGCGTGGAGGAATTCACATTGCAAGCTACTTGCTAGAACGGGAGGGCTTCGAAGTGGGCAGTGTAATTGGCGTTGCTGCGCATGTCTTACGCGAAGCAATGGATCAAAGGGATCTGAATCAATTCGCGGGGGACTGCATCGCTATCGCACTAGAGATGACGCCAGACGAAGGGATCCTTGACTGCAAGAATATTGAGGTAATCGATGGAATAATCCAGCGTCTTGACCTCGAGGAAAAGAGGATCAATAACCTTACGCTCCGCTCTTGTGGAATTGATGAGTTGATAGTCGGCGAAGGACTTTTGAACTCAACAATCAGGTTCGAGCGATGCGTTATAGACAGAATCTCTGGCGTGCCGTCAAGTGAAGCGTTGCCCGGCGCACGCTTTTCTGAGTGTGACTTTGGAAAATGTGATGACACATCTACGAATGCGGCGATTCTGCGTCTCAATGTCCCGCCTAAGCTAAAGGCACTGATGACCGTATTGCGGAAATTGTACCTTCAGGCAGGAGGCGGTAGGAGAGTGGCAGCGCTGAAGCGAGGCCTTCCTGGTGGGGGCGCAATTCAGGGGCACATCGATGGTGTGATTCGATCACTGGAACATGAGGGTATGGTCGTTGTTACCGAGGAAGTGGTGCATCCTGTGCGTCGCCATATCAGCCGAGTGAAGGAAATATTGGCAACTGGAAGTCTCTCAAAGGATCCTCTGGTCCGCGAAATTGCCACGAAAGAATGATGCGTGGACGAGCAAGACGCACGCGGGAGTCCGTCTACACTGGAGATAGGTTCCTTTCGGCAATTGTGGAACAATGTGTCGGCTGGCACGATCGCGTGTGCGGTAAACGTGCCATGAATTGGCAGACTCACCCCAAAATGTGCCTTGGCTCGGCTGGTTTGAAAATCGGCAAGCGCTGCAAGTAGTTGAACTAAAAAGAACTCCAATTTCGCTCAAACTCCGGCCCCAAATTCGTAATCAGTAGGTCGGACGTTCGAGTCGTCTCGCCAGCACCATCAAGACAAAGCTTGCTTTCCCACGGCCGGGTCGTCCGGCGCTTTGCAGGCGCCGCGCAGCCGGTCCGGTTGCCCGGCCGCGCGCCAAACGCATCGTCTTGTATCTGTAGAACCTACCTGAACTCCTTGCAAGTATTACCGGCTTCGCGGCGCGTGCCGGCGACGCGATCGGCCGCTCGCGCGGCACGGCGCAGAGGGCGCGATCGACGCACGGCCGCTCGCGGCGCCCATGGCACGTTGCTTGCCTCGGGTCGATGCGTATCGTCGATTCGCGGACGGACGCCATGCTCCATGTTGCAGTTCCTGCGACATCCTTCCCTGTCTGCCCTTGGGCGCCCGACGCCGACGACCTGATGAAGAGGGGACGCAAATGAACACATTCGAGAGCCCTTCCGGATCCCTGATCGCAGCGATGCTGCTGGCCGCATTGACGGCAGGATGCGGGGGAGGCGGGGGCGGAGGCGACAGCGGAGGACAAGGTTCGACCCCGGGCGGCGGCGGCACCACCGCTTCCGCGCCGACGGTCACTTCGACGTCTCCTGCTGCGACGACGCCTCCCGCCTCGGGCGTGGCGACCAACGCCAAGATCACCGCCGCCTTCAGCGCGACGATGGACGCCTCGACGCTCGACTCTCCCGCGGCCAACTTTACGCTGTCTTGCGCTGCCGGAGGGTCCGTGACGGGAGCGGTCAGCTACGCAGCGGCAAGCAGGGTCGCGACCTTCACGTCGAGCGCCGGTCTGCCGGCCAACAGCACCTGTACCGCCACGATCACCACCGGGGCCAAGGACACGACGGGCATCGCCTTGGCCAGCAACTTCGCGTGGACTTTCACGACGGCCGCGTCGGCCGATACGACGCTGCCCACCGTGACGCTCACGGTGCCTGCCGATGCGAGCGCAGGCGCTTCGACCAATTCACAGGTCGCCGCTTCCTTCAGCGAAGGCATGGACGCCGCAACGATCACCGGGGCGAGCTTCACGCTGTCCGGACCCGGCGCGACTGCCGTGGCGGGAAATGTGACGTACTCGGCCTCGGCAAAGACCGCGACGTTTGCGCCGACGGCGGCGCTCGCGGCCGGCACCACGTACACCGCCACGATTACCACCGGGGCCACCGATCTGGCCGGCAACCCGCTGGCAGGTGCGTCCGGGTCCGCGGCCGGCAACTTCGCGTGGTCGTTCACCACCGGTTCGGCGCCGGATACGACGCCGCCCGCGGTGACGCTCCTGAGTCCGGTCAGCCTGGCGACCGGCGTATGCCTCAACAGCGCAATCAATGCCACCTTCAGCGAGGCGATCGACCCCGGGACGATCACCAACTCGAGCTTTTCGGTGTCGGCGGGCGGAACCCCGGTTTCGGGAACCGTGTTCTACGACGCGGCAAGCAGGGTCGCAAGCTTCAGGGCGGCAAGCGCCCTTGCGGCCAGCACCGCCTTTACCGCAACCGTCAACACCGGGGTCAAGGACGTGGCAGGCAATGCGCTGGCAAGCAGCATGACATGGACCTTCAACACGGGCACGCAGGCATGCGCATCCGCGGCGGTGACCGCCCTTGGGTCGGCAACCTCGTTCGGGGCCTTCGGGGGCTCCGCGGGGATCACCAACCAGGGAACGCTCAGCGTGATCAACGGCGACATCGGGACGACGGCCGCCTCGACATTGGTCACCGGGTTCCACGATTCGACGGCGGCATGCGTCTACACGCAAACGCCGCAGAATGAAGGAATGGTAAACGGGCTGATATTCACCGCTCCGCCGCCTCCTGCCGTGGGATGCGCCACCGAAGGGACGGCGGCCACGCTTGCGATCGCAACCCAGGCCGCAGTCGACGCGCAAACGGCGTTCGACAATCTGTCTCCGGCTTCGCTGCCCGGCGGCACCGATCCCGGCGCCGGCGAGCTGGGCGGTCTCACGCTCACCTCCGGCGTCTATCTGGCCGCAGGTGGTTCGTTCCAGATTACCGGATCGGATCTCGTCCTCGACGCCCAGGGCAACGCGAATGCCGTCTGGGTGTTCCAGATGGCAGGCACGCTCACCGTGGGCGCGGCGGGAGCGCCTCGCAGCGTCGTCCTGGTGAACGGGGCCCAGGCCAAGAACGTCTTCTGGCGGGTCGGCGGCACGGCGACCATCAATGCGGCAGGCGGCGGCACGATGACGGGAACCATCATTTCCTCCGGATCAATGGCGATCTCCGCCAGCGGCAACGCCGGCGTTGCGACGCTGAACGGCAGGGCGTTGGCGCTGAACGCTTCTTCGGTCACGATGACCAACACGGCCATCAACGTGCCTGCGCCCTAAGCTCCACGGGAGAACTCTTCAATCCAGCGCGATCCCGGCCACGGGCGGCCTAGTGGAAGAAATTGCCACTCGTCTTTTCTGGATCCCGGAATTCCGGATCAGTCCGACCCGAGACTGACTGTGGACAGTTCTTCCAGGGATTCCAGCTTCTCCAGCAGGCGTGCCGCCTGCGCGCCGCCGAGGCCCGCGCACAACGTCATGAACTTTGCTCTGACCTCGTTCCGTGACGGCGGGCTCTCGGGCATGCCGCGGAAGCTGGGGCTGTCCTGGAGCAGCGTTTCCCCCTGGCGCAGGCGCACGCTGATTCGCGTGTGCCATGCGGAGCGCGGCGTTTCGCTCAGAGGGAATTGCACCAGCCGCACGCGCCGACAGGCCGCGCGGATCTCGGGGCTGTTCAGCGCCTCATCGCTGAAGGACTCCGGGTCGGCCGGATCGCGGTAAAGGGCAAGCGCGACGCAGAACGGCACGCTGTATTGCGCCTGCATCAGGTCCCGCGGCTCGGGAATGTCGTGGTGGCTGAGGAGTTTTGGCGAGCCTTCGACGAGAATTTCCTCAGCGTCCGCCCCCGCGAACCGGTGCCGCTCCATGAGTTGCCGGATCGCCTGGACCGGCGTATGCGCCGTGACGTGGCAGGGAAAGGCCTTGATGCAGATCTTGCGCGTTTCCCAATCGTTCCCCAAACCCGCAGTCAGCCTGGATGCATCAGGGTCACGGCAATAGGTTTCGAGAAAACCGAACCGCCCTTCGAGCACAGTCTCAGGTCCCGCCAGGTCTTCCTGGGCGAGCCTGGCGGCAAGCACCCCGGCTTCGGCTGCGCGCCCCAGGTGCAGTCGCTTCACCGCCGTTCCTTCGCGCGCCTTCGTGAAGGCGAGGATGCCCGCGGAGAGCGACCCCGCGATGCCGAGCCCGCGTGCCAGGGTCGCAGCGTCCTGGCCCAGCGTCCGGCCGGCCGCGATGGCGGCACCGTACGGTCCGGTCAGGCCCGGAGCGTGAAAGCCGAGCGCCTCGCTGCTGTGGTGCGACGCCGCGCCGATGCGGAACATCACCTCGCAGCCGGCGACGAACGCCGCAAGCAGCGTCTTGCCGTTCGCGCCGCTCTCCTCGGCCATGGCGAGCGCAGCCGGCAGGAGCGTGGCGCCGGGGTGAACGCCTGCGCCGGGATAGCGCAGGCTGTCCTGCTCGAACGCGTGCGCGAACGCGCCGTTCGACAGCGCCGCGTAAGGTGCGTGCAGACGAACGCCGGGAAGTCCGAGCACGGTGCACGGGCCGCCGGATCCGTATCGCGAGGCGTAACGGACGAGGTTCCGGCTCCACGGGAAACGCGCCCCGTAGGTGGCAACGCCCACCGTGTCGATGATGCAGCGCCTCGCGTGCTCGAGAACATCCGCCGGGATGTCCTTGAAACGGAGCTTGGCGGCGAATGCCGCGAGGATCTGCGATGCCGTAGGGGCGCTCACGTGGGACGCTGCGGGGGCGGTTAGCGCCCGAGTTCCACGAACACCTCGTCTCCCTCGGGGCTGAACCGAGTGCCGTAGGGAGCCGAGCGCTTCATGATCCCCTCGAGCGCCTTCTGTTCCGGCGCGAGCGGACACAGAACGGTTTCGTTGTCGTCGTTGTGCCGCACGAATTGGAAGGAAGCCTTGCAGACGCGATTGTCGTCGATCCACACCCGGGGCATCATGCCGACCCAGTTTCCGTGTTTGCGCCCGCCGTGTCCGGTGTGGAAGGAAAAGCTTCCCAAGCCGTAGAACACGGGCCTGCCCTTGTAGACCTCGACCGGGAGGGAGTAATGCGGTCCGTGCCCCACGACGATGTCCGCTCCCGCGTCGATCGCCGCGTGCGCAATCTCGGTCATGTACTGCAACACGTCCTCCCACAGTCCCCAGTGGCAGGAGGCCACCACGATCTCGGCCCCGGCGCGAAGCGCCTCGATGTCCTCTTGAAACGACCGCAGGTACTTGGCGTCGGCCCAGGTGATGATCGCCGGGGGAAGCCCCGGACGGTTCATGGGCGGAATCTCCGGCCGTTCCTTGTGCATCGGCAGATGATAGGCCGTGTGGCCCCGGATGACGGCCACGCCGGCCGAATTGGCGCGCGCCTCGTGATGCGTGGGCCAATAGACGGAGGTGCGCTGCAGGAATCCGACCCGCAGGCCCTTGCGCTCGAGGGTCGCGGGCGCCCGCGCCGCGTCGAGGTTCGGCCCGGCGCCCGTGTGCGAAATGCCGAATTCGTCCAGCCGCGCGATCGAGCCGACGATCGCCGCGTCGCCGTAGTTGACGTTGTTGGCGAGGCCCACGGCGCGGACTCCGGCGCGATTGAGCGCAGCGCCCCCGATTCCGGGCGTGATGTAGAAGCCTTCATTGTCGGCCGAATGCGAATCCGGCGGATCGTACAGGCAGCACTCGAGATTGCTGAACACGAAATCCGTCGCGTTAAACTCGTTCTTCACCCCCCGGAACGGGACGTCGGGGTCAGTGACGTTCATCAGGTTGACGTCGCCGGTGAGAATCATCTTTGCGGTCATGGGATTGGGCCTCTGGGTGAAGGCGGTTGCGAGCGCAGGCCTCAGGCCGCGACCATGAGGTCGGCGATCCGCGCCGCATCGGGAAGCTTCTCCATCGCGAGCACCGCGTCTCGAAGCTCGGCCACGCGCGCCCTGGGCAGCGCATGGCTGGCGAGCTTTTCGAATTTCTCGACGATTTCCGCAGCGCTCGCGAAATTCTTCTCGCTGCCCCGCGGAGACTCCTTGATGCACTCCATGCGCTCGCCGCTGCGCAGTCGGACTTCGACCCGCACCACGTGGCGGAACCCGGCTCCCCTGGCCGTGATCGCCGGATCGTGGCGTACCTCCACCCGGTCCGCGAGGGCCATGCGCCGCGCATCGGCCACGACGGCGTCGGTGAACTGGTCGACGAAGCAGTCCCCTTCGATCAGATAGGTTGCGACGCAAAACGGCAGATTGAGCTGCGCCGAGGTGAGCCCCTGCGGTTGGTACTTCCAGCCGACGTGATCCATCGTTACCTGGGACCCGCTCACGGTGATTTTCGCCACGTCGTCGGCGCCGAACGAGCGCGTCGACCGTAGCTCGCGGATGGCATCGAGCGTGGTGTGATTGCTGCCGACGCAGGCGTAGAACTTCAACGCGACGCCCATGGTTTGCCAGGTCTTGCCGAAGCCGGCGGTCAGCTCGTCCAGGTTGAAGCGGTCCGGCGACCGGGAGAATGTGGTGCAAAAGCCCCCGTACTCGCTCTCCAGCACGTTCTCGATGCCGGTGAATCCCTGCTCGGCGAGCAGCGCGCCGTAAAGGCCGCTTTGCGACGAGCGGCCCGCGTGCATGCGCTTCACCATCGCCCCATACTGGGCGGCCATGAGCCCGGCGGCCTGGGTGCCGCCGATGCCCAGCGCGTGGACGGTCCTGGTGACATCGAGCCGCAGCCCGCGCGCCGCGCCGGCCGCCGCGGAGAACACGCCGAGCGTCGCCCCCGAATGCCAGCCCTGGCCGATATGCTCCGGTCCCATGCACAGGCCAACGCGCGGCCCGATTTCATAGCCAGCGACCGCTGCGGTCAGGAACTCCGCTCCGCCGAGATTGCGGCGCAGCTCCGCAACGGCGAGCAGCGCCGGAAGCACGACCGCCCCGACATGCAGCACGCCCGCACGATGTACGTCATCGAGCTCGAAACCTTGAACTTGCGTCCCGTTCACCAGGGTTGCATGGGGTGCCGAGAGGCGCCGCGAGGTTCCCCATACCGAGCAGACCGCACTCGAATCCAGACCTGCGAGCGTGGTCTGCAGAATGCGGCACCACTGCAAGTGGGCACCGTAGAGCGCGCAACCCAGGGAATCCAGGATAAGCAGCTTGATCCGCTCCCTCACCTCGATGGGGACCGCCTCGTACTGCAAGCGCGACACGAACTCCGCGATCCCGCGCGTGTACTTGTTGTCCTGCGATGACTCGGCCATAGTCGCGCTCTCGTTTCCAGTTACTGCGATCGGGTCATGCCCGAAGTATCTGCTCGATCCAGCGAGCGGCCGCAAGCGCCTTCCTGTCATCGGAGCGCCGGCCGATCACCTGGATCCCCACGGGAAGGCCGTTCGGGCCCGAAGCCGCGGGGACGCTGATGCAGGGGACGTGCATCAGCGTCCAGGTTCGGTTGAACGCCGCCTTCCCCGTCGTCGCGAGCCCAAGCGGGGCTTCTCCGGTCGCCGCAGCCGCGAGGAGCACATCGTATTGCCCGAACACCTCGTCAAGCGCGTGTCGGCACGCCTCGGCCACCGCGAGCTTTGCGTCGTACAGCTCCGGTGGACAGGCCTGCCCGTGTTCGAGCCGCGCACGCAGCCCGGGCGTCAACGATTCCCGATGCCACTGCATTTCGAACGCCAACGCACGCGCCAACTCGAAATGCTCGATCTCATGGTGCGCGCTGTCGGCCTGCTCGAACCGCTCGGGCATCGCCGCCTCGGATACGCGGGCTCCGGCCGCGGCAAGCCGGCGAGCGGCCCCCTCGACCGCGGCGATCGTCTCAGCCTGGGCCTGGCCCCATTCATACGTCCGCCAGACGCCGATTCGCCATGACATCGTCTCGGACAGGTCCTGCAGCGCAGGCCGGCCGGTGACGGCCGCCGCCAGAAGGGCTGCGTCTCCCACGCTGCGCGCCATCACCCCGACCGTATCGAGGGATTCGGACAGAGGCTTCACGCCGTGCCGATTGATCAATCCGAATGTTGGCTTATATCCGACAATCCCGCAAAAGCTCGCCGGACGAATGACCGATCCCCCGGTCTGGCTTCCCAACGCAAGCGGGACCATGCGATCGGCGACGGCGGCGGCCGAACCACTGGAGGATCCGCCGGGTGTGTGGCGCGGGTTGTGCGGGTTCGCGGTCCTGCCCGGGTGACTGGTGGCAAACTCGGTCGTGACCGTCTTGCCGAGGATGAGGCCGCCTGCCGCTCGAATCGCGGCGACGCAGGCGGCGTCCCATGCCGGGCGATGTCCCTTGTAGATCGGCGAGCCGTATTCGGTCGGCATGTCGAAGGTGCCGATGATGTCCTTGACGCCGATCGGCAGGCCGTGCAGCGGCCCTCTGACCGGGCCGGCGTCCAGGACTTGCGCTTCGCGCAGGACGCGATCGGCATCCAAATAGGTCCAGGCACCGATGAGCGACTCCCTCGCCTGGATACGCTCCAGATGTGCGCGAGCGACCTCCTCGGCGCGGAGTTCGCGCCGCTGCAGCAGCCGGGCAAGCTCCGTGGCCGTGAGATCGTTAGGGGCGGTCGGCATTGCGGGGAAAGAATGTGCAAGGGCCCATGGGTGCAACGGCGTCCGGGGCGCCCAAGCTCCTTCGGATCGAATCAGAACGTCGCGCCCGAAGCGAGGTAGTGCCGCACGATCTCTTCCCCCGTGGCAAACCAGACGCCGGCGTGCCTGCGGATATGCGCGAGAGCCCGATCCAGGGAGTCGATGCGATGCGGCACGCCGGTCATGAAGGGATGCAGGCAAATCGCCATCACGCGCCCCGATTGCGCGCTCTCGCGATAGAGCACGTCGAACTGCCGCTTGATCATATTCTCGAATTCGTCGGGCGTGCCGAAACGGTAGTAGATGTGGGGCGAATCGTTGATCTCGTACGAATAGGGAATCGAAACGATGCGCTTGCCGCCCACGTTCATGAGATAGGGCTGATCGTCGTTCACCCAATCGGCGACGTACAGGCAACCCTCCTCGATCAGGTGGTCCAGCGTATCCCACGACTCGGCGAGCGCCGATCCCAGCCATCCTACCGGACGCTTGCCGCTCTCGCGCTCCAGGCGCGCAAGCGCGTCGTGAATCGCGCGCCGTTCCTGATCCGCAGGCACCGCGTTCAATCGCTGGGTATTGGTCTTGTTGTGTCCGACCAGTTCCCAGCCCAGCCTGACCGCTTCGGCGATGATCTCGGGGTGGTAGTCGCAGATGTCGCTGTTGACCGTCGCCGAGGCGCGGATCCCGTGCCGGGTGAGCACCTCCATGATGCGCCAGATTCCGACGCGGTTGCCGTAGTCGCGCTGTGCCCAGGCCCGCACGCCGGGCACCGGCCCCTTTCCCTCGAACGGATGACCGGAGAGCGCATCCTTGAGCGAGAAGAACTCGATGTTGGGAATCACCCAGACCGCGAGCCGTGCGCCGCTCGGCCAGGTGATCCTGGGACGATGCTTGATCGGAACGTAGGGGAAGGGACCGTAATCGCGCGGCTCCATGTTCAATCGGCCTTCGCCCCGGAGGCCTTCACGACCCCGCCCCACTTGGCGATTTCGCCGCGCATGAACGCCCTGAAATCATCTGGCGTTCCCGTGACCGGGACGATACCCAGGCCCAGGAACCGGTCCCTCATCTCCGGGGCATGGACGATCTTCGAGATCTCGGCGCCGAGTTTGGCGACGATCTCGGACGGGATTCCGGCGGGGCCGAGGATGCCGTACCACGAAGTGGCGACATATCCGGGCACCCCGGAATCGGAGATGGTCGGTAGGTCGGGCAGGGCCGCGGATCGTCGTGCGCTCGTCACGCCGAGTGCCCGCAACTGGCCCGACTTGACGAAGGGTGCGAGCGCGGCCATGTCGGAAAATATCATGTGGATTCGACCGCCGACCAGGTCGGTGAGCGCGGGGCCTGCGCCCTTGTAGGGCACGTGCACGATGTCCACCTTGGCCATCGACTTGAACAACTCGGCCGTCAGGTGAAGTGACGTTCCGTTCCCGGAGGAGCCGAAATTCAGTTGACCGGGCTTCGCCTTGGCAAGCGCAATGAATTCCTCCACCGTCTTGGCGGGCAGCGAGGCGGGAACCGCCAGGACGAACGGGCCCGAGGCAATCTGCGTAATCGGGGTCAGGTCCTTCAGCGGATCGAACGGCATCTTCGTGTAAAGGCTGGGGTTGACCGCCATCGTGCTCGTCGCGCCGATCATGAGGGTGTAGCCGTCCGGCGCGGACTTGGCGACGAGGTCGCTGCCGAGTACCCCGCCTACCCCCGGTCGGTTGTCGATGACGACGGATACACCGAGGCTTTCGCCCATCTTCCGTCCGAGGATACGGGCGATCACATCGTTGCTTCCCCCCGGCGGAAACGGAACCACGAGACGGATCGCCTTGCTCGGATAGGCCTGCGCCGTCGCCAGTCTCGCCGGGAACGCGAGCAGCGTAACCACCATCACCATTCCCAGCACCTGCCATTTGCTTCGCATGCCGACCTCCTCTGCGCACGATGTTGAGCTGCCCTGCCGAAGCCATTGCCGAGAATGGCCATTCGAGGGCCGTGCTCCATTCTTCACCCTGCGGCCATTCCGAAAAAGGCCTGAAAAGGACCAACCCTTGTTCCGAAAATGCAATAATCAGCACGCCGTCCGACTGGAGCTCGCGCCCATGAAACCCGGCAGCGCCCCGACGCTTCCCAAGACACCCGTCAATCTCGAGCCCTTGCGCCTGTTCATCCGCGTCGCGGAGCTGTCCAGCATCTCCGCCGCGGCACGGGATCTCGATCTGACACCTTCGCTCGCCACCCGGAAGATCGCAAGTCTCGAACGCGCGCTGAACGTGCGGCTCTTCGAGCGCTCGACGCGCAAGGTCAAGCTCACCGAGCCCGGCCGGATCGCGCTCCAATGGGCGCGCCAGACGCTCGATACCTACGAGGAGGCGATCGACAACATGGCCGCGATCGTCAAGCAGCCCTCCGGAACGATCCGGCTTGCCGTGAACCACTATGCTGCGACGGTGCATCTGCCCGGCGTACTGGGGCGGTTCTGCCTCAAGTATCCGGAGATCAAGCTCTCCATCACCACCACGGACAGCATCGTTCACTTGATCGAAGACGGATACGATGTGGCGATCCATTCAGGCAGCCTGCCCGACAGCAACGTCGTGGGAGTGCGCGTGCACGAGTTTCGTCGCGTCATCTGCGGCTCGCCCGGGTATTTCAAGCGCCGCGGAACGCCGGCGCACCCGAACGATCTCGCACAGCATGACTGCCTTGTGCACTCGGCGAAGGAGCCGACCAACTGGTTCTTCCGCCGCGGGAAGCGGCTCATCGCACAGGCCATTCGATCCTATATCGAGGCCGATACGAATATTCTGCTCGTGGAGCTTGCCCGCCAGGGACTGGGCATTGTCCGCATGGGTTACGACGTGGTGGCGAATGACCTGGCGGCAGGGCGTCTCGTGGAGATAATGACGGACTTCAAGTGCGTGTACTCCACCGGCGAGCTGCCCGGTCTCTGGATCATCTACCCCAACCGGAGAATTCTGTATCGCACGCGGGTGCTGATCGAATTCCTGACCGAGAAGTTCGCGCAGTACGACTGACCGATACGGGGATCGGGCGTCATCCAGGTCGTCGGCGACACGAGGCACGCGAGAGCATTTGGCATACTGCCTTGACCCGTCCTAGCCCGCCGCCAGTTTCGCGGTGAACAGGACCTGGCCGGTCGGCAGGCCGGTCGGCGAACCGCCCTTCGGTTCGAGGGATACGGCGAGGCTGCCGGCTCCGCGCAGCAGGGCGCGGCGGTCTTCGCGCACGGCGAGGCTGCCGCCGAGCGCCGCCTGCACGCCCAGCGACAGCGGGGTCTTCGATCCTTCTGCCGCGCCACACGGATTCGCTCGGGCGCGGCAGCGTCAGCTCCTTCCGATCGTCCAAGGCCCGTCCTCGATAGGGGCTCATTGCGGTTACGCGCGAAGCGGCTGTTTGGATGCGCGAAGCGAGCGTTATCGCGGCCAAGTTCGCGCAGAAAGACAATCCCCGCCCGGCATGCTCAGCGGCCGTCGGGCTCCCGACGGTGTAGACTGTCTTCCCCAGGATGGCGAGATTCCGCGAACGGAGGAGTTCATGGACGAGATCAGCGCGTTGCTGGGAGGTATAAAGTTCAGCGTCGGGGACATCGTCTTCCTGGTCGTGCTGTCGCTGCCGCCGGCCTTCCTCCTGTTCGCCAGGCAGGTGCCGGGCCGCGCCGGCACAGCCTGTTTAGCGACCGCGGTTTATTACTGGAAAGCGGGCATGACTTCTGCCGCGAACAGCCGCAGCGAGCGGGTGACAAGTTCCACCGGCATCGTGTAGGGCAGACCGTTCAGCGACGCGATATCGAACCCGCCGACTTCGGCGTGATAAGCCGCGATCTGTGCATGCACTTCTTTCGGGTTCCCGACCCATACCGAACCCTTTTCAATCTGCTCTTCGTAAGTTTCGGACTTCAGGGTCTTCAGGATCGCGTCATAGCCGGGGTAGTCCTTCGTTTTCTTGCCCGTGCCCCAGCCTTCCACCACCACCGCGGCGGCGACCATGGCATCGAGATGCGCCATGACCGGACGCTCGAAAACTTTATGCGCCTCGCGGCTGTCGGGCAGGCAAAACATGCGGAATGAGATCATCACAGGCCCTCTGCCCGGATGCCCGGCGTCGCGCCACGCCTGATGGTAGAGCTTCAGCAGCTCTGCCATGCGTGCTCCGGCAAGCGGGTTGGCCATGATGCCATAGCCTTTCTTGCCGGCCTCCACGAACGATTGCGGCGTCGCGAGAACCGCCACCCAAAAACGCGGGCGCGGTTTCTGCGTCGGGCGCGGCAGGGAGGTAATGTTGCGAAAGTTGACGAACTTGCCTTCGAAGCTCGCGACTTCGTCCTCGAGCAGGCGCCGGACCGCCTCGACGCCTTCGTCGAAACGGGCACGGCTTTCGTCTATGCTGATGCCGAAGCGCTCGAACTCATGCGGAAGGAAGGCGCGCGCGAATGCCACCTCCA
>Ga0080064_1004856_pt1 | contig 16577 bp, 16 predicted proteins | sample Subgrocontami54m_FD_69260 | JGI IMG/M metagenome (GOLD analysis project Ga0080064, IMG submission 69260) | Subsurface groundwater microbial communities from S. Glens Falls, New York, USA - GMW46 contaminated, 5.4 m (SPADES assembly) (version 2) ...
TCGCTGGCCCAGCGTGTGAAAGCGCGCGTAGGCTCGGGCCGGTAAGTATGCCCGGATTCGGCGTTATCGGTTCTCGGCGGTATGAGGTCGCTCGCTACCGCTAGCGACAACCCCGGCGTACTATAGGAACGATTCGAGACGACCCTTCGGGCTTGAAAGGAGCGCACGATGGCTGCTACCCAACCGCGCAGCGCGGACGAGCTTGGACTAACGATCGACGGCGTCAACCACCTCACCCTTCCGGTTCGCGACCACGACCGAGCACGACGTTTTTATGTCGAGCTGCTCGGCGGCGAGGTCACCCGAGAGCCAAGCTGGGAGAGTGTCAAGGCGGGCCGCTCCAACAGCACCGCGCTCGCCGTTCGCGTCTGCGAGGGCGCCGAGTTCGACCTCTTCTACCAGCCGTTTGGCATGGCCCAGCCGGACCAGGAGCACCCGCACCATGCATTCTTCGTGCAGTCTCCTGCGGAGCTAGACGCATTCCGAGCGAAGCTCCAGGAAACTGGGATCCCGACCGCGCTGATCACCCGCCAGCAGAACGGGCCGACCTGCCTTGCGGAGCTGCACTTCAACGATCCAGACGGCAACCACCTGCAGATCGACTGCCGGAACTATCCGTTCAGCGACAAGGTCGGCTCCGCGGGATTCGATGGCTGGGACCTCTACTACTCGTGGCGCGACTGGCCGCGCAAGCGATAGTCGACCCAGCCACGATTTCGACCAAGACTAAGAATGTTGGAGACTGAAGATGGCGATCAGCGAGCAGAACCAGGCGACCGGTCTCCGCCTGGATAGCTTGAGTCACGTGGCACTGCCGGTCCGCGACCTGGACCGTTCCGAGCTCTACTACACGCAGGTGCTGGGCGCGAAGTTCGTCGACCGCGTGGACGTGAAGCAAACGCCCCCCATCACATCGTACGAGTCCCACCTCGACGTCCAATGGGGTCCGGTAGACCTCAAGCTGTTCAAACAGCCGTTCGGCGAGCCGACGATCGAGCAAGCGCACCCCCACTACGCGTTCACGACGAAGGGCCCGATGATCGACAAGTGGGTCGACCACTTCACCTCCTGGGGCATCCCCTCGGTGATCGTTTGCCGCCAGCACGGCAAGGTGGGCATGGGTGACAAGTGCGCTGTGGAGCTCTACTTCCTCGATCCTGACGGCAACCCGCTGGAGCTGGACGCGCGCGACTACATCTTCAGCGAGCGCGTCGTGTGGGCGCCTTACGACCACTACCCGCTGCTGTACCACGGCGGCGAGTGGTGGGAGGAGCACAAGAGCCGCTTCAAACCGACCAAGGCGTAAGGTTTACCGATTGCTCAAGGGACCACTCGCCTCGCGCCTTATGGTCTTGGGACTCGTGCTGGCTATGGCGGCGTGCGCGTCGCCAACGCCAGCCTCGCAGTCTCAAGCCCGTTCGGGCCAGCCGACCGATGCGTCGCAGCCACGCGGCGGCACGAAGACGATCACCGTTGGCGTAACGGCCGGCGTGCAGGCGATGTCCATCATGGGCAGCGGCACCACATCCGGCGGCTGGATGTCGATGAACGAGATCCACTCCAACGGGCTGGTCACCTCGGACAACACAACACGCAAGCCCGTTGGGCGTCTTGCTTCGAAGGTCCCAACCCCCGAAGACGGAAGCGTCTCCGTCTTGCCAGATGGCCGCATGCGCGTCGCCTACTCGCTGCGGCCCGGGATCACTTGGCAGGATGGGACCCCATTCACTTCGAAGGACCTGGAGTTCTCGTACCGCATCAACACAGACCGCGGCCTCCCGTCGATCCAACGCGACTCGATCGACCAGATGGAGTCTGTGGAGACGCCGGACGCGACGACGTTCATCGTGTACTTCAAGGGTCCGTACTACCTGGGCGCGACCCTGGGCATTCGGCCATTCTGGCCGCTGCCAGAGCACATCCTCGGTGCGCCGTACGAGCGATTCCTGGCGTCGAACAACGCCGACGAGGTGATCAACCAGCCCTACTGGACGTCCGAGTACGTGCACCTTGGGCCATTCCGCATGACGCAGTTCGAGCCGGGCGGGGATCTCACGTTCGAGGCCTACGACCGCTACTTCCTGGGGCGGCCGAAGGTGGACGTGGTGATCGTGAAGGCGTTCAACGACCAGAACACGTTGTTCTCGAACCTGCTGGCCAACGCAGTCGATGTCTTCCCCGACAGCGCGCTGAACGCACAGCTCGGGACGCAGATCGAACAGCGTTGGCTTGCGAGCGCGGGCGGCAAGGTCTACACGCGCGAGGGAATCACCTGGTTTCTTGGCCCGCAGTTTCGGCCCGAGGTCCAGATCGAACAGGCCGTCCTCGATCCACGCGTTCGGGCGGCGCTGTATCGCGCCCTCGATCGGGAGGCGCTGGCTGACGCGTTACAGGCCGGCCACCGCGAGCTGACGGGCTGGGCGCTGCTGCCGCCGGGCGATCGTCTGTACCCCGCGACACGGGACGGACTCCGTGTCTTCGCCTACGACGTGAGCCGGGCGCGCGCCGAGCTGCAGGCCCTCGGCTGGAACACGGCCGCCGATGGCACGCTTCGCAGCGCTGTCGACAATCATCAGTTCCGCACAGCTCTGTCGACGGTACCCGGTCGCGACAACGAGATAGCCGCGATGGCCGGCTACTGGCGGGAGTTTGGGCTGCAGGTCGAAGAGGCGGTGGTGCCCGCGTCGCAGGTGCGCGACCTGCAAGCGCGCGCGCAATACCCTGGCTGGGACAGCAGCGCGAACGGCGCGGGTGATGCGATCCTGAACCGGATGCAGGGCCCCGCAGCAACCGCAGCGAATCGCTGGACCGGGGACCGCGGAGGCTATGAGGATCCACGCATGACGGACCTGATCATGAAGTACCGTACTAGCCTGTCCGAGGCCGATCAGTCGCACGCGATGAAGAGCATCAGCGACTTCATGGTGGCGGAGCTGCCGTTGCTGGTCCTGTACTTCCTCCCCGAGCAGGTGGGTGTCCGCACGGGCATCTCGGCGCTGGACGACGCCGCTGGGGGTATGGAAGCTGCCCAGCCATACGGCACGTACACGCGCAATGCCCACCTTTGGGATGTGATCCGCTAGGAGTCCATCCTGCGGACGAACGCGGGACCCGGACTCTACAGAATCCGCGTTGTGCGGCAGGAGTCGCGGGACGCCCTCACCCCAACCCTCTCCCAGAGGGAGAGGGGGCTCCCCTCCTGGCTGCGATCGAGGGAGCCGCCCTCACCCTACCCTCTCCCACTGCGGTGGGAGAGGAACCGGCGGGGTTAATGCCGAACTCGCTCTCCACGCTCTAGGTGCTGGCCGACGCTGGACTTGTGGGCGAGGTCGTAGACCCACTTGGCGACGGCGACGTCGCAGAAGCCGATGCCTGGGCTCGCCAGGAGAACGATCTCGTCGTCAGAGCGGCGGCCGATTTTTTCGCCGTTCAGCACTTCCGCCAGGGTAGGAGTCTCGTCCAGGTCCAGATCGCCGCGGTGGACGATGCGCGCGAAGGGCTCCCATTGGGTGTAGTCGTGGATGATGCGGTTCTTCGAGGTGACGACGACTCGGGAGCGGAGCACCGAGCGCTCGTCCATCTCGCCCGGGGTAACCTGAGCGACGACAGCTCCAGGCTTGAGATCGTCGCCGTTCAGCACCGCGTCGTTGTAGGAGTTCGTCGCGATCACGACGACGTCCGCGTCGTGGATCGCATCGCGAGATGAGGCGACGGGCTCGAACTCGACGCCCGTGCGATCGGAGAGGCGTTTCGCAAAGCCCTCGCGGTTTGCCGGGGTCGGGCTGAAGACTTTCGCCTTGCGGATCGAGCGCCGCTGGGCGCAAGCGACCGTCGCCTGAACGTCGGCTATGCTGCCGCTCCCGATGACGCCAAGTGTCTCCGCATCCGGTCGCGCCCACAGCTTCACGGCAATACCGCTGGGGCCACCGGCCCGCACTGAGTGCATGGCCGCGTCCTCGATGATGGCGAGGGGGGCGAACGTATCGAAGTCCATCAGGATCATGTAGCTCGTCATGTCGCCATTGGGGCCGAACGCGTTGCATCCGAGGTGGATCCCCGCCACATCGAGGGTCTTCACCATCGCCGGCAAGATGCGGATGTCCTTCTCGTACGGTCGCCAATTCTGATTCGGCGGCCAGACAACGCGAAGGCGCTCTTCCTTCGGAGTGGCGATCTCACCTCGCGCGGAGGCGATGAACGCCTTCTCGAGCGCGTCAACCGCGCCGTAGAGCAGTGAGTCGGTATTCATCAGGTCGATGACCTGGGTCTCGGTCAAGTACAGCGGCAATGGGTTACTCTCCCTTGTCGAGTGTGGGGGTACGACCCCTCTCCCTAACCCTCCCCCTCAAGGGGGAGGGGATTATTGGGTGTCCCAGAGGTGGGCGTTTCGGGTGTAAGTGCCGTAGGGCACCGAGGCCTCCTGGCCGCCCGCGGCGTCGTCCCAGGCCAGTACGCCCGTGCGAGCGCCGAGGAATCGCGGGGTGAAGTACAGGATGAGCAGAGGAACGGTCCGAACCTGGAAGTCGCTGATCGCCTTCACGGCTGCCAACTGCTCCTCTGGTCGGATGCTTCGACGGTAGGCACCCACGAGGGCATTCCCCTCGGGGTCGTCGTACCCACCGCGATTGCCCGCCCAGCGGTTTTCCGCGCTTGCGATGGGTCCTTCGAGCTTGCCGAAGATGCTGTCGCCGCCACCTTGAGCGGTGCTCTCCCACCCAGGGTAGCTGGCCCGGAACTGTGAATCGCGAGTTTGGGCCGCGCTGAGGGTGACCTCGTCCACCGCGAGTCCGACCTGGCGCCAATAGGATGCGAACGCGGCGACCTCCTTGTCGCGCCCGGCCACCGTGGTCAGCGCCGTGCGGAACTCGCGCCCATCGCCCGTGTTGCGAAGCACGCCATCGGGCCCCGCAACCCATCCCGCGTCCTGGAGCGCCGCTTTGGCACGCGCCACGTCGTACGCGTAGGCACGGAGCGCGTCCTTCGTCGCGGGGTAGTTCGCATCTTCCTCGGGCAGGATCGACCAGGCGGCGAGCTCGCTGTGCCCGCCCTGTAGGCCCTCCGAGAGCGCCTCTCGGTCGAGGGCATGGTAGAGCCCGGTTCTCACGCGGACGTCAAGATTGGCCACCTCGGTTTGCACGTTCGGCCGCCATTGTGGCGCCAGGAACCAGGTGGTGCCGCGAACGATTCGCACAGTGCCCTGACTCGCTGCTTCCCATCGATCCTTGAGCTGGAAACCGATGTCCGGGTTGGAGATAGCGCTGTCCACCACCATATCGGTCGCACCAGCGAGGAGGCTTGCGAAGAGCGCGTTCTGGTCGGCGAAGGTCTGCAGGCGCACCTGGTCCACTTTTGGACGCCCGAGAAAGTAGCCATCGTACGCCTGGAACGTGATGCCTATGCCCGGCTCGAAGGTGCTCACGCGGAAGGGGCCCGTGTTGACGTACGCCGTCGTCCAATACGGGAGGTGGAGGAACTCCTCCAGGTTCTTCGTGGCCTGATAGTCGGCGAAGGCATCCTTGAGAAGGTGCTGCGGCATGGGCCAGAAGAGCCGCGGACCGAGGGTTGCACCCAGGTAGAAGGGTCCGCGATACGTAATGACCAGCGTCGCATCGTCTGACGCCTCGACGGCTTCCATCTGCGCGTAGGCGTCGCGGCTGAGCGGGGGAATGCCCTCGGCCACCATCTGGAAAGCAAAGGCCATGTCTCGGGCGGAGAACGGTGCGCCGTCCTGCCAGGTGACGTTCCGACGCAGTGCATACGTGACCTGCATGCGCCCATCGGGGAGGAACGAGATCGTGTTGTCGTCGAAAGACGGCACTCGCTCCGCCAGGCGGCCGATCGGCTTCCGACTGTTCACGTCGGATGTGATGAGGCCCGAGGTATGGAGCTCGTTGATCGTCTGCCACCCGCCCGCAGTGGTCGAATCACCGGTGATGGCCATGCCCTGCACGTCGCCAAGTATGGCCACCGAGACGGTCTTGGTCTGACGAGGCTGGGCCGCCGGCGCGGAGCCGCCTCGACTCGAGGCGGTCGGGGCGGACTGCGGCGCACACGCGGCAACGACCACCGCGACCGCGAAGCACAGCACCAGCCGCGACGAGAAATGAATCGAAGATGGCATCTCGCCCTCCAGGAAACGGACCCTAGTGCAAAGCAGCTCAGTCCACGGGCAGCGGCATGTACCGCAGCAGACGCGACGGGTCGCCGTACTGGCGCGTCAGCGCTATGAAGTCCGGATCGTCGAACACCGTGAGGCGGCCGTTCTCCCAGATCTTCTCGCCGTCGATCCAGATCGTCGGGTTGAAGACCGTCGCCTGCGCGTGGGTCATGTACTCGACGCCGGTGTCTTCGCTCGGGTCCAAGCCTATGTGGAAGTGGAAGTAGCCCGGGTGGTGGTGGCAGTAGCCGTTCCAGTGGGTTGGGTCCAGTTCCCGTGGATACGGGGAGAAGGACATATGGTGCATGCCCGTGTGCCAGCTCGTGACGCCGTAGGCGTCCTGCCCAACGGTGCCTGAGTGGACCAGAAAATCGAAGTAGCGCTTCATAGCCTCGGCCTGCGCTCCACCTTCGATGCGCGTGACAAAGTTGTCCTCGACTGTCAGGCGCACGGGCTCGGGGAACACCGTCTCGGGCATGCCGAAGAGCCGCGCGGCGTCGCTGTAGGTGTTGCGCATGTAGATGACGCCGTTAGAGCTTAGCGAGCGGATCGGGGAATGGACGCCCGGAGGGAAGTGCCGATATGGAGAGCGGCTCACGAGCACCGTGTCGCGGCGATGCTCCGCCGGCCCGTCCAGCGTGCCCACCAGGTCCGTGCCATGCTCGTCGGTTACGCGGTACTGCTTCCCCTCCTTCAGCACCTTCATCAGGCGCAGCTCCATCTCGTTGTAGACCTCGAAGGGGAAGCGGGCCCATGCGCTGCTCAGGATGTTCGCGTCACCGCCGTAGCTGCGGATCATGACGACGCCCTTCTCGAACATCGCCTTGTGGATCGGCTTGTGGCCGCGAGTGAGCGTGGTGCCGTTGTTGATCACGAGGTCCGCTGCCTCGAATGCAGCCGTGCCAATGCGCGGCGCGGCGTCGTACCAGCCGGAAGCCAACCGCTGGAGCGACATCACGGCGACGTCCGCTCCCTGGAGCTCGGCCACCATCTGCATCGCATCGCTGCAGATCGCATCAGTCGACGGCCCGTTCAGCAGCAGGACCTGCTGGCCCTCGTGGATCTGGCCGCAACCGATGACGCAATTTTGCGCACCTTGAAGGATCTCGCGCGGTATCATCCCCATCTCCAAAAGCGGGCGATGTCCGCCCGCCGGCCCAGTGTACTCCGGCTCTCCGATTTGTGCGTCCTGACTCACGTCCGATAGCATCGGCCATGAACGAACACCCTCCGCGGGTCCCGAAGTCCGGTCCGCGGAGTATCAGTCCGCTCGCGCAGCGGTATCTCGCTCATGGTGAGCGTGTCGAACCACGCACAACCCGACTCACCGATGGAGTTTGATGTTGACCGACTGGATGCACATCGATATCGAGGCGACGGCCACTCCGCTGGGCGCCTTCGCGTTCCGCTGCACCTACTGCAACCACATGATTCCCAAACCTTTGATGCATGCAGAGATCGGCCTCGCCGAAGGTGAAATGCCTCAGCCCGAGCACATCTACCCCTACACGGGCTGCGGGTGTGGGCAAGGTCACTTCGTTATCGCGGAGCCTGTCGGCACGTCATCAGCCACTCAACGAAAATCGCCGTCATCCTCCGCGAGGGAGGCAGCGGCCACCTCGAGCGCGCTGCACGACAAGGTGGAGAGCGCCGACTATCGCAAGCTGCCCGTCCGCGAGATCCGACCGAACCCGCGGCAGCCGCGCAAGTTCTTCGAGCAGGATCAGCTCCAGTCCCTAGCAGACTCGATCAAACACATGGGGCTGCTGGAAGACATCCTCGTCCGCCCGGTCCCGGACGGCTACGAGCTCGTTCTCGGCGAGCGGCGATGGCGAGCCACCCAGCTCGCTGGCCTCGACACGATCAGCGCGAAGGTTGCTCCCCTAACCGACAGTGAGGTGGAGCAGATCTCGATCGTGGAGAACGTCCAGCGCGCGGACCTGACCCAGGTGGAGGAAGCGTTCGCCTACAAGGGCTTCATCGATCGCGGCATGCGCCAGGAGGACGTCGGTAGCGCTATGGGAAAGCTCGGCGACCGGGTGGCCGATCGCCTCAAGGTGCTGTCTAGCACGTATTACGTCGAGTACCAGGAGCAGCGCATCCGCGACCTGAGCGCAGAGGTCGAGAAGCTGCGAGAGAGGCTGGAGGAGCGAACTGCACGATACGACGTGCAGGTAGTGGATCAATCATCGCTCGCCGCGGCGCTATCCAATGGGTACGACTTGGTGACGATGCTTGATGGCGGCCAGTTCATCGTGCGGCGTAGGGCGTAGAGCCCGAGACTTGGCCCTTCGAACGTAGGTGGGAACCACAATCGGCCTCTCAGCCCATCTGTTGGAAGTCCTGTCCGGTTGAGTTCGTCGACTCCTGCTGATCATGGCGCATCTGCAAGCTCTTGAGCCTTGAGTACTTCATCCGGGAAGACCACGCTGATCCCGAACGACGCCTGGATCATCTGACGCTGACTGATCAAGTGCTTCTGATCGTAGGTCGCCAGATACGTTGCCCGGGCCCGTCTGGCCGCGGCGACGATCGGGGCATCCTTGAGCGCCACAGCCCTTGCTACCTCCAAGACCATTCGGTGACTGGGATCAACACTGCTGGCGACCAGCACCTGCTTGAAGATCTCAAACACCGGTATTGCCCGAGGAGCCTTCTTCTGGAGATTGCGCTCGCTCTCAATGACGACCAAAGGGGAGATGAAGAGTTTCAACGCGCCACGAAGGCCACGCAGCACAAGCTCTCTACCTGCGCCAGTCGTGGAGATAGAAGCTGCCATCAAGACAGTGGAGTCGAGGAATACTCTAATGGTCTTGATTGGTCGCCTTAATGCCATAGAGTTCTTCGATCAGGGGCCCTCGCTCTTCTCGTCCAGATTCGATGAGCTCCTCAAGGGTCAGCCCTTGCTCACGCAGGAGCTCGCCAATCCGATCGAGGGCTCTGGTAGCGATCACCTCTTGCGGGGTAATCAGCACACCCCCAGGCGTTTCGGTGATCGCCACGAGATCGCCCTTTTTTAGACCTAGATTCTTCCTCATCTCAGCGGGAAGGGTAACTTGACCCTTTTCCTGAACCCGAACGAAATGACGCTGCGCAGTTGCCATTGTTTGTTGTAGCTCCGAAAGTCATACTTTCAGAATTCTATCACTGAGCATGGTGAGTGACGCCTAGCATGTCGACGTCATGGTCATGAGAGTGATCGAAATCGCCCGCTTCACGGATCAGGCGATAAACCACTCCCTGACCGTCTCCCACGGGACCATTCCCTCTCGGTCCGCTTCGGCCAAGGTATCCGCGGCCTCTTGAGCGTCGACGTTCTACCATCGACGGGCCTTTCCAGCTCGCACCAGCTTAGTCCACATGCCAATAATGATCGATCGGCCGGGTCCCGAGCCGTTCCGCTCCGCTGGAGGTGACCACGACGGTGTCGCCGACGTGCCCGACATCGCTGAGGCCGTTTTGGGTCGTCATGGGCTTGACCACGAAGACATTGCCCGCCTGGAGCGAGACGTTCTGGACCGAGGGCTGAGATTGGTTCGTGATCAGCGGGCCGTCGTCGCCGAGGCCGCGGCCGTGGAGGGTCAGCATTCCGGTTGCGTTGGGGTGGCGATTGACCTTCGCGGCCGCCTCTTGGAGCTCGCCGAAGGTGACGCCCGGGCGCAAGACATGCAGGATGTCCCAGAAGCACTCGACCGCGATCTTGTGTGCATCCTTTGCCCAGGAGGGCACGTCGCCCAGGACGAGCGATTGGTCGAGCTGGGCCGTGTAGCCCGCCCAGCGCCCTTCGATCTCGACGGAGATGTAATCGCCGCTCTTTAGGAAGCGATGGGTCGGCTGCTCGACGCGGTGGTATGCGTGGCCGAATGGGCCCGATGACCAGCCGAACATGATGGGCATGCTTCCACCCGCGGCGATGGCCGCCTGGTACATGTTGGCCATCACCAGCGGCTCGAAGACGCCCACGCCCGCGGTCTGGATCATGGCCTGGCAGCTTCGCTCAGCGATGCCGACAGCGCGGCGCAGAAACTCGATCTCCTCTGCGCTCTTCACGAAGCGCGCCTCGCCCAGGACGTCCGTCGCACTGACGAATCGCGCATCGGGCAGCGCCTGCTGCATGCGCGTCACCGCCGTGTAGCCAGCGTACCCGTCAGGCTGGCGGACACAAGAGTAGATGCCCGTCGTCAGCCCGTTGACCCCGATGGTGGCACGCTCCATGCCGGCCTCTCTGAGGCAGGCGATTAAGCTGTTCGCCCAACCTCGGCCGGAGCGCATCGCGTCGCCGACCCAATTGTTTGCCGGCCATTGGCCGCCTCGGTTCGTGATCGCAGTGACCTTGCCCGTGAGCGGGAAACAGACGGCGACCTCTTCGCAGTTGTTGCCCAGCTGCGTGAGGTAGCGGACATCGGCTTGGTTCCGATTGTGGGTGCCGGTGCTGTTGAGCCCGACGATGCAGTCGATGCCATCGCGACGCATCAGCTCTCGGACTCGTCCCCAGCGGAGGTCGCGCTCCTGGAGGGAGAACTCGGGCTGCACCCAGTCGGCGTAGGACGGCTCGATTGTTGGAACTGCGACGTCTACCATTACTTCCTCCCTGATTGAGGTACGCGAGGGATCGCCCCCTCACCCCAACCCTCTCCCGCGCGGGGGCGAGGGGGACACATGCTTTGCGCTCGCCGCACCCACCCCTCTCCCGCCCGGGCGAGGGGTGGGCGCGTCACGTTCGATCGGCCTTCTTCCGACGCTCGGGCGTTCGCCCTTGGATTCAGCGGATCTCGATCATCCCATGCTTGCGCTTGAAGAGGGGGCGGGCGCCAGACTCAGTTACGACGACATCGCCGCCCCAGGTGAACTCGATGGTGCCGTCGGCGTTTTGGGCGATCGGCTTGAAGATGAACACGTTGCCGGACTGGAGCTCGATCTTGTCCACACCGGGAGGCACCTCGCTCCGCACGATGAGCGGGCCGTCGTCGCCGTAGCCGCGGCCGTGCATCAGCGTCATCGTCCGAAGGCCGCGACTCGCGCCGAATCCGGTGACGAACTCGTTCAGCTCGCCGAAGGTCGTGCCGGGCTTCATGCGCTCGAGGCCGGCGTAGAAGACGTCGCGCTGGACATCGATGACGGGCTTCCACGCCTCGGGGATCGAGCCGACGAGGATCGGCTGGTCCTCTTGCGCCACGAGGTGACCCCAAACGGCGCTCACCTCGTCTGTGATGAGTGTGTTCTTCTCGAGACGAATGCCGTGCGGAGGATTCGTCCAGCGCCTCCCCTGAGGAGCGCCGAGTTGCTGGATGTAGAGCGCGAGAGGGTAGAACTCGCTGCCCATCTCGAGCATCTTCTCCATGGCGACCGCGTACAGCAAGGATGCGTCAACACCGGGCGCCACAACCTTCACAATCTCGTCGATGGCGGCCTCGGCGATCTCGGCGCCGCGCGTGAGGAGCGCGATCTCCTCGTCACTCTTGACGAAGCGGACGGCGCCGACGATGTCGGTCGCGTCCTCGAACGTCGCATTCGGCAGCCGCTGCATCACGTGGGCAAAGGGCGTCTCGTTCACCACGCCGTCGGGCGAGCGCACATGGCTGAAGGTGCCACCCTTGAGGCCGGCTACGCCGATGCGTGCACGCTGCATCCCAGCATCGAGGAGCATCTGCGCCATCGGCTCGGACCACGCGCGGCCAACCTTGTGCGGCTCGGAGATCCAGTTGTTGGTGCCGTACTCTGTGATGACGGTCGGCTCGCGCCCATCGGTGGGCAACACGATGCACGAGGATTGGACGGCGCCTCGAATTTGCGTCAGGTAGCGCGCATCAATGCTGTTGCCCAATGGGACGAAGACGCAGTCCAGTCCGGCCATCGCAGCGCCTGCGCGAACCCCGTTCCATCTACGATCGCGCTCGGCGATTGAGTACTCGCGCCACGTATCGACTATCGTGCTCATACGACCTCAATCATCCCTGGCGTGCGGCCCGTCACCAGATGTCCGCCATCGTCGTCCACGATCGTGACCCCGCCGAAGCTGAACTGCAGCTTGCCGTCGGCGCTGAAGGCCGTCGGCTTCCAGACCCACGCGTTGGCCTTCTGGATGGGCACGTCGCGAAAGTGATCGGCGCTGATGTCGCCCGGCGTGAGCAGAGGACCATCGTTTCCATAGCCGCGTCCGTGCATCAGGATGATGGTCCGCATCCCGCGCTTCGCCCCAAAGCCATTGATGAAGTCGATCAGATCACCGAACAGCGTTCCGGGCTTCATGTACTCAAGGCCTGCCTGGAACACGTCGCGCTGGAGCTGGATGACGGGCTTGAGCTGCTCGGGGACACGGCCGAGAAGGATCGGCTGCATCTCCTGCGCGACGAGGCCGCCCCACACAGCATCGACCTCTGGCGCAACGACGTCCATGGAATCGAGCTGGATCCAATACGGGGCCTCTTCGTAGCGCGGCGCCGGGCCACCGATGGTCGAGATGCGCCAGGCGAGCGGGTAGTACTCGCTGCCGAGCTCCAGCATGCGGCGCATGACTCGCGCGTAGAGAACTCCAGCATTCATGCCGGGCCGTGCGACGCGCACCATTTCGTCGATGCCCGCCTGGGCGATCGCCGCACCGCGCTTGAGCGCCGCGATCTCTTCATCGCCCTTCATGTAGCGCGCGAAACCCACGACGTCCGTCGCGTCCTCGAACGTCGCGTTCGGCAAGCGACGCTTCGTCTCGGCATACGCCGTGTGATTCACGACGCCATCGAGGGCACGTCCGTGGGTGACCTTGCCACCCTTCAGCCCAGAAACGCCGATCCGCGCCCGATCCATTCCGAGCTCCATGAGGGCATCGGCCATCGCCTGTCCCCACGACGGGAACCACCCCGGTCCAGCGCGCCGGGGCTCCGTGACCCAGGAGTTGCCCTCACCGCGCTGCGTGATGACGATTGGCGATCGACCGTCCGTGGGAATCGCGATGGCGGCGTTCTCGAGCTGCGTGAGGTACCGAATGTCGGACCGCGTTCCGCGCGCTTGCTCCAACGACAAGTGGAGGTTCCGCCCATCGACGCACAGCGGCACGAACGTGCAGTCGAAGCCCGCTTTTGCGGCGTTCTCACGAACGGATCTCCAGCGCCGATCCCGCTCGGCGAGCGAGAAGCCCGTCCATGGGCCATCCGCCGGTGACGGCATGAGGACGCTACCTATCGCTGCGGTCATGTCTCCCCCAAGCTTGCGGTGAGGCGCTCCGAGTTGTCTACAGATTCTTTAGCAGCTCATCGTACGCGGCGTGCGATCCGATCCAAAACCAGTACACATGGTCGCCATCCATGAGCGCCATGGCCCGGTATCCAATACCAACTCGAGTGGAATAGAACGGATGCCGTTGATTGACCCGTTTGAACTGGAGACTCGGGTGATGAGGGTCGACTTGCCAGAGCGCATACGCCCGAGCTGCTTGTCGCCGCACTTCGGCTGGAAGACGAGCATAAAGGTCTCGGAAATCTCGAGTCAGGCTCGAATTCAGGGCCTCGGGACAGGTGGAAATTCATCATCGAGCGGACTCGTACGACCGGCATCAAGATCTCGCCGCACCATCTCGGCTAGGTGATTCCACTGAGCATCAGTCGTCGCCCCAAACTGCTCCGACCATGCACGCTCGTCCTCCACTTCGGACAGCAGCCGGGCCGCAATGGCGTCCTGCACGTCGTCGGGAAGCTGTTCGATTGCCGAAATGGCTCGCTGCAAGAGTTCCGTCATTTCGCGACTCCACCGTCGTCGATCATAAACCTGAACGTCTGGCGATTATCGATACCCGCCCCACACCAGTCAAGCGGTCCTGGCTCAGAAGACCTCCCGGCAGCGCCGCCACAACGCAGCCTGGCTAAGACGCAGGCGCCTTTTTGCCTGGCCGGGCCGCTTGCGGGCGGGCTTGTGTCGCCTGGGGGTCCCGGCCCCGAATCTTGGTGCGATTGAGGGCGGCCTCGATTTTCGACGCCATGGACTTGGGGACTTCGACGAAGGAGAACCCGTCGAAGAGCTCGATATCCCCGATTGCGTCGCCTGGGATGTCCGCCTCATTGGCAATCGCGCCCACGAGGTCTGAGGGACGAACGCCGTCTCGCTTTCCCACGCGGAGGAAGAGCTGGGCCATCGCTCGGCCTGGCACTCGTGCGCGGGATGGGGCGCGAGGCCCCCTCTCTGCCTCCGTCAACGGTGGCCGGCGTAGCGGCTCGACGTCTTCTCGGACCGGGGGTCTCTGCCTCCTCGGTTTCTCTTCGCGAGCCAAGTCACGCGAGTCGGCAGCGGCGGCCCCGGCGCGCGGACGGCGCGGCGTCGTCTTGCCGGTCTCTTGCGATGCCATCTTCAAAGCAGCGGCGGCCACTTCTCGAACGTCGCGGGTCTCCGAGAGGTCCTCCACGAGCTGGATGAAGGGATCGAGCTCGCCCGCGTCCACGATCTGCAGGAGCTTGTCACGGAAGACCGCCCGTCTGCGCGCGGCCACGTCAGCCTGCGTCGGCGCCGCAAGCGGTTCAAGTTTGCGATGGATGCCGCGCTCGATCATGTTCAGTTGGCGTCGCTCTCGTGGCGTAATGAGCGTGACGGCCTCGCCGGACTGGCCTGCTCGGCCCGTGCGGCCGATGCGATGGACGTAGGACTCCGCGTCGGCCGGAACGTCATAGTTGATGACGTGGCTCACTTCGGGAATGTCGAGACCACGAGCAGCCACGTCGGTGCCGACAAGGATCTGGATGCGACCGGCGCGGAACCGCTCCAGCACACGTTCGCGCTGGGCCTGGGTCACGTCGCCGTGGATCGCCTGGGCGAGGTAGCCGAGACCGTTTAGATGCTCGGCGACCGTATCGGCCTCGCGCCGCGTCCCGACGAACACGATGGCTGATTCCGGCTGCTCTAGATCCAGGATCCGGGCAAGGGCGTCGGGCTTCGACTGCCACGGAATCTCGTAGTAGACCTGGCGCACGAGTGGTGCGATTGCCTGGCGAGCCGCTACGCTCACCTTCTCTGGATCCCGCTGGTGCTGTTGGGCCAGTCGCAACACGCGCGGCGGGAGCGTCGCCGAAAAGAGCGCGGTCTGATGCTGTGGCGGGAGCGCAGAGAGAATCTCTTTGATATCGTCGATGAACCCCATACTCAGCATCTCGTCCGCCTCGTCCAGGACGACCGTGCGAACAGTGTCGAGCTTCAGCGTCCCGCGACTCAGGTGGTCCAGCAGCCTGCCAGGGGTCCCGACGACGACCTGAACGCCACGCTGCAGCGCCCGGAATTGGCGCTCGTACGGCTGGCCGCCATAGATGGGGAGCGTCACGAGGTCTCGGTACTTGCCGAGACCGTGCAGCGCCTCCGCCACCTGTATCGCGAGCTCGCGCGTGGGAACGAGCACCAGCGCCTGCGTCCGAGGCTCCGATTCGTCGAGATGCTCGACGATCGGCAGACCGTAGGCGGCGGTCTTCCCCGTGCCCGTGGGCGCCTCGGCGGTGATGTCGCGCCCCGCGATCAGCAGCGGAATCACCAGCTCCTGGACCGCCGTGGGCTCTGGATACCCAAGGTCGGACACGGCGCGCAAAGCCGCCTCGCCGAGTCCGAGAGCCTCGAAGGGAGGCCGGGCCTCCTCGACCGATATCGTAGTTTCGGCTACGTCTGTTTCGGCTTGATTCATTGTTTCCCCTTTGACAGCGCCGCCACAGGGGAGGGCCGCCTTGCTTTAGTTCAATTCTAGCCAGCCGGTGAAGCACCTACTGCCCAGTCGCGCCGTAGGAGCTGAAGACCGACAACCACGAGGAACAGTCCGATACCAACGGCGTCTGCGACGTAGCCCGGCGCCAGCAGGAGGAGACCCGCCACCACGAGTGTGACGCGCTCGACGAGCACGGTGGGACGGAGCAGGTAGCCGCCGACCCCGGAGACGGTGGCCACGATCCCAACCATTGCCGAGACGGAGGCGATGGCCACCTCGATGAAGCTGGCATCTCGCCATAACAGCGCTAGGCCATCGGGCTGCGTGAACATGATGGTACGAGGAAACAGGGCAGCGCGTATTTCCAGGTCAACATCATCGTCTTGTACGGATCGCCACCGGTCGACTCGGGGTCGTGGCCCGCCCGTTTCAGCATTGGGTAGGTGATGGATCCGAGGGTCACCGTGGTCGCGACACCGGATCCGGACATCGTGCCGAGCAGGAACGAGGCCGCCGTCACCGCGCGGGCGGCGCCAGTTGGGCGGCGGACGGTCAACGCGAAGGCCAGATCCACATAGAACTTCGCGACCGACGCCACGGCCAAGATGAGGTTGAGAATGGTGATCCGCTTAGGGCTTGAGTTTGGACAAAATGTCAGCCCAGGCGGACTGAGACTTCCCGCCTGGTGCCTGGGAGCTGGATACTCTGGGCATGGATCATGACACCCAGGCAATCCGGCTCCTCAGAGACTTTCGC
>Ga0080064_1004347_pt1 | contig 16572 bp, 17 predicted proteins | sample Subgrocontami54m_FD_69260 | JGI IMG/M metagenome (GOLD analysis project Ga0080064, IMG submission 69260) | Subsurface groundwater microbial communities from S. Glens Falls, New York, USA - GMW46 contaminated, 5.4 m (SPADES assembly) (version 2) ...
GAGCACAATGTTCTTCCCTCCCCCTGGCCCCCCCTCGCGGAGGGAGAGGGAAGACAGCCTCCCTTCCCCCGCCGGGAGAAGGGCCGGGGATGAGGGAAGGAAATCACTAACATCGACGCCATGACCAAAAAACCCACACCACCGATTTCACCGGTCATGCAGCAACTGAGCGCCTACATCGCATCCGCGCTGCGCCAACCGCTGCCCGCGTCGGTGGTCGAGAAAACCAAACACCATGTGCTCGATACGATAGCCGCGATGGTGTCGGGTTCCCGCCTGCTGCCCGGCAAAAAAGCGATCTCCTACGTGAAGACGCTCGGCGGCGTCAAAGAAGCGTGCGTGATCGGCAGCCGCATTGTCACCAGCGCGGCCAACGCCGCGCTCGCCAATGGCATGCTGGCGCACGCCGATGAGACCGACGATTCGCACGCACCGTCGCTGACGCACCCGGGTTGCGGCATCGTGCCGGCAGCGTTGGCGATGGCCGAGCGCGAAGCACGCAACGGCACCGTGCTGCTGCGCGCGGTCGCGCTCGGCTATGACGTCGGCTGCCGGCTCACGCTCGCGCTCAACGCCTATCAGTTTCGCGAGGACGGGCATTCGACACACAGTTTCGGCCCGATGTTCGGCGCCGCCGCCGCTGCCGGCGCGCTCGCCGGCATCACCGCCAGCCAGGCGCGGTACCTGCTTTCCTACACCGCACAGCAGGCGTCGGGCATTTCGTGCTGGATGCGCGACGAAGAACACGTCGAGAAAGCCTTCGATTTCGGCGGCATGCCGGCGCGCAACGGCGTCGCCGCGGCGGCCATGGTCGCGCACGGCTTTACCGGCGTCGAAGACGTCTTCGCCGGCGAGCGCAATTTTTTCGTCGCCTACGGCCGCGCACCCAATCCGGGCGAGCTTACGCGCGAACTTGGCGCGACCTATGAAATCATGAATACCAATATCAAGCGCTGGTCGGTCGGCTCGCCGATCCAGGCGCCGCTCGATGCACTGCTCGACCTGATTCGCGAGCAGCACATCAGCGCCGATGACGTCGAGAAGCTGGTGGTGCGCGTTGCGCACCAGGCGGCCAATACCGTCAACAACCGCACCATGCCCGATATTTGCATGCAGCACATGTGCGCGGTGATGCTGCTCGACGGCACGGCCACCTTCAAGTCGTCGCACGACGTGAAGCGCATGCAGAACCGCAAGGTGCTCGAACTGCGCGATCGGATCGAACTTTATGGCGACGATGCGCTGACCCGGGCCATGCCGAGCCGGCAGGGCATCGTCGAAATCAGGCTGCGCGACGGGCGTGTGTTGCGACACCACGTCAAGGCCGTGCGCGGCACCAGCGATAATCCGATGACGCGCGAAGAAGTCGACGCCAAGAGTTACGATCTGCTGGCGCCGGTTCTCGGCAAGGCCAGGGCGCGCAGGCTGTGCGATGCGATCTGGAGCGTGGAAAAAATCAAGGACATGCGCGCGTTGCGGCCGCTGCTGCGCGCCTGAAGACGGAAACTGGAGGTAAGCAATGGATTTCGAGCTGAGCGATACGCAGAAAATGTTCCGCGACTCGGTGCGCGGTTTTGCCGGGACGCACCTCGCTGCCGGCGCGCTCGCGCGCGCCCACCGCGAAGAGCATCCCTGGGACATCGCGAAGCTGATGGCCGGGCAGGGCCTGATGGGCATCACGATGAAAGAAGAAGACGGCGGCCAGGGCGGCTCGCTGATGGACGCCATACTGGCGATCGAAGAGGTAGCGTTGGTCTGCCCGCGCAGCGCGGACGTGATCCAGGCGGGAAATTTCGGCCCGGTGCGCGTGCTCGCCGAATACGGCACCCAAAGCCAGAAGCAGCGCTACCTGAGCAGGATCCTGAACGGCGAGGCGGTGATTTGCGTGGGCATGACGGAACCCGACGCGGGCAGCGCGGTTACCGACCTCACCACCAGCGCAACCCCCGATGGTGACGGCTACCGCGTCAACGGCGTCAAGGTGTTTCAGACCCACGCGTCGTACGCGGAGGTGATGCTCGCATATGTGCGCTTCGGACCCGGGGTGGGCGGCATCGGCTCGGTGCTGATCGAGCGCGGCGCGCAGGGCGTCAAACAGGGCAAGCCGTCGAAATTCATGAATGGCGAGGAATGGGTCACAACCTATTTCGAGAACGCTTACGTGCCGCCTGATAACGTCATGCTCAAGGAAGGCGGCTTCAAGAAGCAGATCGCCGGCTTCAATGTCGAGCGCCTCGGCAACACCGCGCGTTCGCTCGCGTTCGGACGCTATGCCTATGAACAGGCACGCCAGTGGGCGCTTACGCGCAAGCAGTTCGGGCGCGCGCTCGCCGAGTTTCAGGGCCTGCAGTGGAAATTTGCCGACATGAAGGTGAAGCTCGATGCCGGGCAGTTGCTGCTCTACCGCGCCGCGCACAACGCCGATCGCGGCTTTCCGTCGGCGGAGGAGACCGCGATCGCCAAGGTGTTCTGCAACCAGGCCGGCTTCGATATCTGCTCGGAGGCGATGCAGGTGATGGGCGGCATGGGCTATACCGAGGAAACCCTGGTCGAATACTGCTTTCGCAAATGCCGCGGCTGGATGATCGCCGGGGGTTCGATCGAGATTCTGAAAAACCGCATAGCGGAAAGCGTGTTCGAGCGCACCTTCTCGCAGCGCCCGTCGAAATCCGAGAAAAGCTGAACCGCGAAGGACGCGAAGAACGTCAAGGAAAATAGAGAATGTTCGCTATCCATCACTTTTACGTTGACTGACTACGAGCTTGTATTGCCTGGTCGACGTTTTGGCGACAGAATAGCTTCATGGTTTACCTTGACAACAACGCGACGACTCCAGTACTGCCGGAGGTACTGGAAGCGATGATGCCGTACCTCACGACGGAATGAGGCAATCCGACAAGTTTCATGCGCCGAAAGGAATTGGCGTGCTATACGTCCGTCGCAAAACGCCGTTCTCACCGCTGATTCACGGAGGACACCAAGAGCGCAATCTGCGCGGCTGATGACGCCATGAGACTGCCTGCGGACACAACTATCGCCGAAGACAAGCTGACGCGCTATTTACTTTTGCCGCAAGCGCGGGGCGACAAATCGGCTTTCCTGGCGAAGGCGGGTTATACGCTGGAAAACACTGGCCAACTGCTGCGAGACTTGCGCACGCAGATTCTGCCGCTGGATGCCATGGCGTTGGAATCCAACAAGTTTGGCAAGCTCTACGAGATTCGGGGTACGCTCGCCGGCCCAAATGGTGTGGCGCTGGCCGTTCGCACCATTTGGATGGCCGAGCACTTGTTGGGTGTCACGAAGTTCGTTACACTCATCCCAGACAAGCGGAGGGTATGATGAAGTTGGAACTCTACAAGGATGCAGTGTTGACGTGCGACCTGCCGGAGCATCGTCTCCGTCGCGGCGACATCGTCAAGCTGGTGGACCACCATGTTGCCCCCGACAACACAGAAGGGTACTCCATCGAGGTCTTCAACGCCGTCGGCGACACCATTGCCGTCACCTCTGTTCCGACTGCCGCCCTCGAAACCCTCCGCGAAGACGAAGTGCTAAGCGCTCGAATGCTGTAACGAGCGCTACTTCCCGCCGTCCTTCCAAAACTGCCGGGCCATGCCGGTTTGTGCCGACGCGAACAGGTTGCAATCCACAATCCGCTTCACGATTGAAAGAGGCACGCCGCTCTGCTCCGAGGCAATGCAGGTGGGCATGGGCTACACCGAGGAAACCCTGGTCGAATACTGCTTTCGCAAATGCCGCGGCTGGATGATCGCCGGGGGTTCGATCGAGATTCTGAAAAACCGCATAGCGGAAAGCGTGTTCGAGCGCACCTTCTCGCAGCGCCCGTCGAAAACCGCAACTGCCTGAGGCGACGGACGTGGAGCGTGAGGCGGCAAATTCGAACCTGGCGCAGGTGTTGTTCGCGCCGAAATCGATCGCGCTGATCGGCGCGTCCGGCGACGCGAAGAAGAGCACCTCGCGGCCGCAGCGATACCTGCACAAGTTCGGCTATGCCGGCCGCATCATCCCGGTCAATCCCGGCCGCGAAGAAATTTTCGGCGACAAGGCCTATCCCGACCTGACCGCAGTCCCCGGGACCATCGACCACGCGTTTATCATGGTGCCGACCGACGCGGTCGCCGCCGCTCTCGAGCAATGCGTCGCAAAAAAAGTGCCGCTCGCAACGATATACAGCGACGGCTTCGCCGAAACCGGGCAGGACGGGCGGCGCAAGCAGGAACGGCTGCTCGCAATCGCGCGCGCCGGCGGCATGCGGCTGATCGGTCCCAACTGCATCGGCTTGTTCAGCAGTGAACCTTCGTGCGCGCTGTCGGTGAACGCGGTGCTGGAACAGCTGGAGGTCAAGCCCGGCCCGCTCGCGATCGTGTCGCAGTCGGGCAGCATGATGGGCGGACTGTTGTCGCGCGGACTCGGGCGCGGCGTGGGTTTCTCCAAGCTGGTATCCGTCGGCAACGAGTGCGACCTCGGCGTCGGCGAGATCGCCAATTGCCTGGTCGATGACCCGCACACCGGCGCGATTCTGTTGTTTCTCGAAACCATACGCGGAGCGCGTGAGCTCGCCCGCGCAGCGCGCCGCGCGTTCGCCGCCGGCAAGCCGGTGATCGTCTACAAGCTCGGCCGCTCCGAGGTCGGGCAAGCGCTCGCGGCATCCCACACCGGCGCGATGGCGGGAGCCGACGAAGTGGCGGAGGCGTTTTTCAAAGCCCACGGCATGGTGCGGGTCAATGCGCTCGAAAACCTGTTCGAGTTGCCGGCGCTGCTTGCCGGGCAAAGGCCGTCGCCACGACACCGCGTCGCCGCGATGACCACCACCGGCGGCGGCGCCGCAACCGTCGTCGATGCGCTCGGCACGCTGGGCGTCGAGGTGGTGCCGCCGACCGATGAAGTGGTCGCCAATCTCGCGCGCAAGAACATCAGGATTTCGAAAGCCCCGCTTACCGACCTCACGCTCGCCGGTGCGAAAAAGGAAATCTACAGCACGGTGCTCAACGAGCTGCTGGCCTCCGATCACTGCGACCTGGTGCTCGCGGTTGCCGGCAGTTCGGCGCAGTTTCATCCTCAAGTCGCAATCGACCCCCTGATCGAAGCAGACCGCCATGGCAAGCCGCTTGCGGTATTTCTCACGCCGCACGCCGAGGCTTCGCTCAAATTACTCGCCGACGCAGGACTCGCGGGCTTCCGCACACCGGAAGCGTGCGCCGATGCCATTCGCGCGTGGAAAGACTGGAGCGCGCCCGCGGCGGTGCCTGCCGCCGATACCGCGAGGCTCAAGTCCGCGGCCCAACTGCTGGAGGCAATGCCCGACGGGAAAATCAACGAATACGACGCGTGCCGCGTGTTTGCGGCTCTCGGCATTGCGCACGCGAAAACCGAAATCATCACTGCGCCGGAGCAGGACAGAAGCATCCGCTACCCGGTCGCCGCCAAAATTCTGTCGCCCGACATCGCGCACAAGAGCGACGCCGGGGGCGTGGCGCTGAACATCGCCACGCCAGAGAACCTCGAAGCGGAGGCATCCCGCATGCTCGCGCGAGTCAGGGCGTCCCGGCCCGGTGCCCGCGTTGACGGCATTTTGGTGCAGGAAATGGTGAGCGGGCTTGCCGAGATCATCGTCGGCTACCGGGTTGACCCGCAGGTCGGACCGGTGGTGGTGCTCGGCATCGGCGGCATTCTGGCCGAAATCTACAAGGATATTGCGATCCGGCTGGCGCCGGTCAGCGTTGAAACGGCGCGCGCGATGATAGCCGAAGTGCGCGGGCTCGCCGTGATTCGCGGCTATCGCGGGTTGCCGCGCGGCGATGTTGATGCGCTGGCACAAGCGGTCGCATCGATGTCGCAGCTTGCGTTGCTCGACGGCCGCGCGGTGACCGAAGCCGAAATCAACCCGCTGATCGTCAGGCCCGAGGGACAGGGGGTAATCGCCGTAGACGGCCTCATCGTGTTCGGCGACAATAATTGAGAATTCCGTAATTGATGACACGCCTTCCCTCATCCCCGGCCCTTCTCCCGGAGGGAGAAGGGAGAAAAGCCCCTCGCCCTCCGGGAGAGGGGTTGGGGTGAGGGAGAATCAGCTTCCGCTTGTGAAGTCGTCGTGAATTTGGGAAAGCTCAATAGGCACGGATTGCCGCAAGGAGAATTGCCATGCTGGTCCATCAATTTGCCGAATACGCAGTCAGGGAACAAACCTCAAAGCTGTCCGCTGAGGTCATACATCACGCCAAGCGCGCGGTGATCGACTGGTACGCATCACTGCTGCCGGGAAGCCGCGTCGCGCCCGCAACACTGCTTGAACAGGCGTTCGCCGAGGATCTTGATCGCGGCAATGCGCGGCTCGCTTCGGGCCGGCGCGCAACACTGCGCGCGGCGGCGCTGATCAACGGCGCGGCGTCGCATTCGGTTGAATTCGACGATATCTACCGCGACGCGGGCTTTCACCCGGGCAGCCCGGTGATTTCCGCCGCACTTGCCGCAGCACAGGCGCACGGCGCCTCCGGCGAGCAATTTTTGCGCGGCGTAATCGTCGGCTACGAAATCTCGACCCGCATCGGCGAAGCCGTGATGCCGTCGCACTACCGCTATTGGCACACCACCGGCACGGTCGGCTCGTTCGGCGCCGCGGCCGCGGTCGCGACCATCCTCGGCTGCAACCGAGAGCAATTCGCGCACGCGCTCGCCACCGTCGGCACTTTCGCCTCCGGCCTGCAGCAGGCTTTCCGTTCGCAGGCCATGTCCAAGCCCATGCACGGCGGGCACGCGGCCGACGTCGGGGCGATGGCGGCAATGGCCGCTGCGAAAGGCGTGACCGGCGCTCTCGACATCATTGAAGGCGAAGTCGGGTTCGGCGCGGCGATGAGTGTCAACCCCGATTGGGGCAAGGCGGTACGCGGTCTGGGCGTCGACTATCACATCACGCAGATCACGTTCAAAAATCACGGTTGTTGTGGACACGCGTTTGCGCCGATCGACGGGGTGCTGTATTTGCTGAAAACCCACGGGCTTGACTGGCGCAACGTCAAGCGCGTACACATCGCCTCCTACAAGGCGGGCACCGACATCATCGACAATCCCGCGCCCGAGGGCGATTACCAGGCGAAATTCAGCCTCCAGTACGTGACCGCGCATGCGCTGGTGCACGGCAGCGTGCGGCTTAACGCGTTTTCCCCCGAGCGGCTGCATGATCCGGACGTACGCGCGATGATCACGAAAATCGAGGTCGTGGCCGACCCCGAATTGTCGAAGGGTTATCCCAATCAACGCGCGGCGCATATCGAAATCGAAACCGCACGATAAGGTACCGACCTTCAAACAGCTCACGGACCTTGCGGGCCTGCCGGAAGTGCAGCAGCTCGAGGAGCGCTACGGCGTGCCCGATGACCAGCGCGCAGGCCTATGAACGAGCCGCGCACCCTGTTCGAAAAAATCTGGGATCGTCACGTGATCGTGACGCGCGGCGAAAGCGAGGCGCTGCTGCACGTTGACCGGAACTTCGTTCACGAAGGATCGTTTCACGCGTTCGGCGCGCTAGCAGCCGGGGGCCGCAAGGTGCGCAAGCCGCGCCAGACGTTTGCGACCGCCGATCACTATGTGCCGACCCGCGACCGCGAGCACGGTATCAATGCGGTCACCGATCCTGAAATGCGCAACATGCTCGAGTTGTTTGCGCAGAATGTCCGGGCCAATGGCATCGAGCGCTATTACGGCCTCGACGATCCGAATCAGGGCATCGTGCATGTGGTCGGCCCCGAACTCGGCATCACGCAGCCCGGACTTGTCATCACGTGCGGGGATTCGCACACATCCACCCACGGCGCGTTCGGCGCGCTCGCCGTGGGCATAGGCGCTTCCCAGCTGAAGCAGATACTTGCCACGCAATGCCTGTGGCAGAAGAAACCCCAAACCCTGCGCATCACCGTTGACGGCGCGATTTCGCCCGGCGTCACTGCCAAGGACGTCATACTCGCGATCATCGCGAAAATCGGCACTGCGGGCGCCACCGGCTGCGCGATCGAGTATGCGGGATCCGCCATCCGCGCGCTCAGCATGGAAGGCCGCTTGACGGTGTGCAACATGTCGATCGAAGCCGGCGCGCGCGCCGGCATGGTCGCCCCCGACGATACGACCTTCGCATATATCGAAGGCCGCGAGTTTGCGCCCAAGGGCGAACACTGGGGCAAGGCTCTGGCATTGTGGCGCGCGCTGCCCACCGATGACGGCGCGCGTTTTGACCGCGAAGTCGCGCTGGATGTGGCGGAACTGGCGCCGATGGTGACGTGGGGCACCAGTCCGGAAGAGGGGGCGCCTATCACCGCGGTTGTTCCCGATCCCGCCACTGCTGCGGACGCGGACCGGCGCGCGCACATGGAACAGGCGCTGCGCTACATGGAACTCAAGCCCGGTACGCCATTGCAGGAAATCCGGATTGACCGCGCATTTATCGGCACCTGCACCAACGGCAGAATCGAGGACCTGCGCGCGGCCGCCGCGGTGCTCAAAGGCAGGAAAATCGTGATTCCGGCGTGGGTATCGCCAGGATCGAGCACCATAAAACGCCAGGCCGAGGCCGAGGGCCTGGATCACATATTCCGCGAGGCGGGGTTTGAATGGCGCGCATCGGGCTGCTCGGGCTGCGCCGCGATGAACGGCGATACCGTGCCCGCCGGCGAGCGCTGCGCCTCGACTTCCAACCGCAATTTCGAAGGCCGCCAGGGCAAGGGCGCGCGCACCCACCTGATGAGCCCGGCGATGGTCGCGGCCGCCGCGGTCACCGGCAGGCTCACCGACGTGCGGAAGCTGATGGGCTAAGCCATGGAATCCTTTTCCAGACTCACCGCAATCGCTGCACCGCTAGACATGGCAAATGTTGATACCGACAAGATTATCCCGGCGCGCTTCCTGCGCAAACCGCGCGGCCCGGGCTATGAGCGCCTGCTGTTTCACGACATACGCTTCGATGCCGACGGCAACGAAAAACCCGATTTCGTTTTGAATCAGGCGCCCTACCGCAACGCGAAGATTCTTGTTGCCGGCGCCAACTTCGGATGCGGCTCGTCGCGTGAAGCGGCGGTTTATGTGCTTTACGACTACGGCTTCCGTGCGGTGATCGCGCCATCCTTCGGCGACATTCACTACGGCAACGAATTGCAGAACGGAATGTTGCCGGTAATGCTGCCGGATGAAACAGTGCAGAAACTGCGCCGGCAACTGCACGACCAGCCCGGCGCGCAAATCACCGTCGATCTCGAATCACAAACCGTGACCGGGCCCGATGGCGGAACTTACCGCTTCGACATCGATCCCAACTCCCGGGAGCGTTTGCTCAAGGGGCTGGACGACATCGGGCTGGTGATGCAGAACATCGGGGAAATCGAGGCGTTTGAGAAGCGCTATCATGGCGAAATGCCGTGGCTGGCATGAAATGAAAGGAATCATGGAAATCAAAAAAAATTGGGGTTGGCTGCCGTTTTTTGTCGTGTCGTGCATCGTCGCCCCGTTGGCTGCCGCGTATACGCCGGATCGTACCGTTTCGGCGGCGCGTAGCAGCGCGATTGCGCAGCTGGGCAAACCGGTTTTGATTGCAACGACTACGGGACCGGGTCAGGCCGGGTACGTCCATTATTTCATCATCAAAAAACCGGACGAGACTCTGGAAACGCAGATCGGCATCGAAATGCCAGACCAGAGAATTGCCTGGTCCTTTTTTGACCTCGGCGTGGTGGTCTCGCCGTTTATGGACTCAGGCTCGAAGACGGTCAACGGAAAAACCTACGAGGTGCAGCACCTGTATGCCCTGCGTCCGTTTGCCGACGATGCCGCCATGCTCGCGTTTCAGGCGAAGCTCGAAAGCAGAGTCATCCCATGGGTCGAAGACGCGACGCCTTACTGCGAACTGAAAGTACCGTCCGGAGAATTGTGTCTGAGCTGCCTCGGATTCGTGACGCATATCCTGTTCCCCGGCCAGATCCCCGGGTATCCCGCGCTGCCCCGCGACTTCCCGCGCTCGGGCGAGCACTACTCGACCGAGGATTTGCTGCTTTACCTGACAGGATTGCACGGCCTTCCTACACCGAAGGCCCGCCTCGAGCGCATAAACAAGCTGGCGCTTCCACAGAACCTGCAGCAGGAGCTGGTGCGATTGGTGAACTTGATGGATACAAACAGCGCGGCCGGTGTGGCGAGCACCGCTGCGACACGCAAGCCATCCGGCAAAAGCCGCGGCGCACGTGCCGTTGCCAAAACCGAGCCACAGCGCCCGCGCCAGCCCCGAAAAATTTAGTCTTACCCGTTAGCCGCCAGCCACTTCGCCACTTCGCCGGCATTCCTGTCCGGCGGAAACACCGGATAGAACACCTTCCCGATCGTGCCATCGCGCGCGATCAGCGTGATGCGCTTGATGAGTGTCATGCCGTCGACTTCGAACGTCGGCAGCCGCAGCGCTTTCGTAAACTCCAGTTTTTCATCGCTCAAGATCTCGAACGGCAGATGCAGCCTTGCGGCTGCTTCCTGCTGGTATGCGGTGTCCTGCGTGGAAAGTCCGAACAATTCCGCGACGCCGAGTTTCTTCAGCTCCTGGTAGTGATCGCGAAACGCGCAGGACTGCGGCGTGCAGCCGCGCGCGCCGGGGATCGCATTCCATCCGGTCAGCAATTCCTGGTCGGGTCGGCCGGTTCTCGGATAGATGTAAACGACCGTGGTACCGGCGAGCTGCGACAGATCGACCATGCGGCCGCGCGTTGAGCGCAGCGCCGCAGCCGGCAGCTTCATGCCGGTCAGGTGGTCGCACGCACCGTCGTCCTGCGGGACGGGCAGGTTCTTGGGCAATTCCATTACGTTGTCTGATCGGGGCATTTACTTGATCAGCAGGTTAATGAGGGTCTGAAGGTATATCTTCGGCAGTTGCTCGAGTTCATCCACCCTGATGCATTCGTTGATCTTGTGGATGCTCGCGTTGGTCGGGCCGCATTCGACGACCTGCGGGCAGATGTCGGCGATAAAGCGCCCGTCGGAGGTGCCGCCGGTGGTTGAAAGCTGGGTGTCGAGACCGGTCACGGTTTTGATCGCGCGCGAAATCGCGTCAACCAGATCGCCTTTTTTCGTCAAAAACGGCCGGCCGTCGTAGCTCCATTCGAGATCGTAGGGCACGCCGTGACGGTCGAGTATGCCGTGCACGCGCGTTTGCAGCGATTCCAGGGTGCTCGCGGTCGAAAAACGGAAATTGAACCGGATGCGCGCTTCGCCCGGAATCACGTTGCCGGCGCCGGTGCCGGCACTGAAATTCGAGATCTGCCAGGTGGTCGGCGGAAAATACTCGTTGCCGCTGTCCCAACTCGTCTGCGCGAGTTCGGCAATCGCCGCAGCGACCGCGTGTACCGGATTTTGCGCGAGGTGCGGATAGGCGACGTGGCCCTGCACGCCCTTGACCGTGAGCACGCCGGAGAGCGAGCCGCGGCGGCCGTTTTTGATCATGTCGCCGGTCTTGCTGACTGACGTCGGTTCACCGACGATGCAGTAGTCCATTTTCTCGCCGCGTTCCCGCAGCGCCTCGACCACGCGCACGGTGCCGTCGACCGCTGCGGCTTCCTCGTCGGAGGTGAGCAGCAATGCGATTGACCCGGGGTGATCGGGATGCTCCTTGACGAAATCAGCTATCGCCACCACGAACGCGGCGAGCGAGGTTTTCATGTCGGACGCGCCGCGCCCGTAGAGCACGCCGTCTTTGATCGTCGGCACGAACGGGTCGCTCGACCATTGGTCCAGCGGGCCTGTGGGCACCACGTCGGTGTGGCCGGCGAAACACACCAGCGGACTCCCGTCGCCCCGCCGCGCCCACAGGTTGTCGACGCCCCCCATGCTGATTTTTTCCAATTCGAATCCGAGCGGCGTCAGATGCTCGCACAGTATATCGAGGCAGCCGGCGTCATCGGGCGAAACCGAGTGACGCGAGATGAGTTGTTCGGCAAGCGCTAGCGTGCTGATGGCCACTGGAAATACTTTCGACGGGCGGGAAAGGTTCGCATATTAGCAAATCGCCGCTGCCCATGCCGCGGATGCTGGCGGACGCCGATACCGGCTAGAATAGCGAAAAATGCTGCCGCTGTTTTTTTTCGCGCGTGGCTGCCGACAATCCAGGCAGGAGTCCGACTTTGCCCGCCGTGCTGATTTCGCATCAATGCCACGCCAAATTCGGCGGCGAGTTCATGGCCGCCGCCGCACGTGACGACATTGAACTGGAAATGCTGGTGCTGCCCCCCGACTCCGAGGCGCGCATCGACGATGCGGTTGCCGCGCGCGCCGAAATCGCTTTTTTCAGCATCGACATGCTGCCGGATTTTTCGCGGCAGTTTTTCTCGGCAACGCGCAAGGCACCCGGGCTCAATTGGCTGCATGTGTTCATCGCCGGCGTCGACCATCCGGTGTACGCCTCCATCCTCGCGCGCGGAGTGCGGCTCACGACCTCATCCGGCTCCATGGCCGAACCGGTCGCGCAGACCGCGATCACCGGCATGCTGTATCTGGCGCGCAATTTTCCGCGCTGGCTCGCCGCCCAGAGCCAGCACAAATGGGACCCCGTGCCGCGCGCGGAATTTCCGCGCGACCTCAAAGGCCAGGTGATGCTGGTCTACGGCCTGGGTAACATCGGGATGGAGATCGCGCGCCTCGCACGCGCTTTCGGCCTGCGTGTGCTCGGCGTGCGCCGCAACCCTGCCAGCGCCGCGCACGTCGACGAGATTTACGCGCCCAACAGGCTTGCGGAGCTGCTGCCGAAAACCGACTGGCTGGTGATCGCATGCCCGCTCACTATGGAAACCCGCAGCATGTTTGACGCGGTATTGCTGGCCAAGCTGCCGCGCGGCGCGCGCGTGATTAACATTAGCCGCGGTGAAATCATCGACGAGCCGGCGCTGATTGCGGCGCTGCAAAGCGGACATCTCGCCGGCGCCTACCTCGACGTGTTCGCCAAGGAACCGCTGCCGCCGGAATCGCCGCTGTGGGACCTGCCCAACGTGGTGGTCACGCCGCATAATTCAGTGGCATCGACGGGTAACGAGGCGCGCGTCAACACGATATTTCTCGATAACTTGAGGCGCTGGCATCGCCAAGAGCCGCTGCTCAACGAGATCACCCATATTTAGCGGCGATTATCCGCAGTTAATCGATTTTTTGGTCAAGGGAGGAACATGAAATTCTCTGTTGCCGTCGCGTTTTTTGCCGCCGCGCTCATGGACACGGATGCGGCAGCGCAGACTTATCCGAGCAAGCCGGTCCGCGTGGTGGTCCCGTTTGCGCCGGGAGGTAATACCGACTTTACCGCGCGCGTGATTGCAACGCGGCTTACCGATGTGCTGGGCCAGCAAATAGTGGTCGAAAACCGTCCCGGCGGCGGCACCAATATCGGCTCCGAGCTGGTCGCCAAAGCGCCGGGGGACGGCTACACGCTGCTGATGGGCGGCGCCTCGAACGCGATCAACATGAGCTTCCACCGCAAGATGCCGTACGACACGCTGCGCGATTTCGCGCCGGTAATTCTGTGCGTCAAGGGCGCCAATGTGCTGTCAGTGCACCCCTCGCTGCCAGTCAAGAACCTGAAGGAACTGATCGCGCTCGCCAGGTCCAACCCCGGCAAGCTCAATTACGCTTCCTCGGGACTCGGCAGCTCGAACATGATGGCTGGCGAGCTGCTCAAGTTGATGGCCGGGGTCAACATTACCCACGTGCCGTACAAAGGCAACGCGCCGGCCCTGACCGATACCATCGGCGGCCACGTCGAGATGATTTTCAGCGGCGTGCCGGCGCTACTGCCGCACATCCAAAGCGGACGGCTGCGCGCAATTGCGATCGGCAGCCTGAAGCGCTTTTCGGCGATCCCCGACGTTCCGACCATCGATGAATCAGGGATCAAAGGCTACGAAGCAACGACGTGGTTCGGCCTGATGGCGCCGGCGAAAACGCCGCAGGAAATCGTGACGCGGCTCAATATCGAAGTTGGCCGGATACAGGCCAGTGCCGAAGTACGCGATCGCTTCATCAATGAAGGCATAGAGCCCATCGGCGGTTCGCCCGAACAATTCCGCGCGTTTATCCGCGACGAGATCGAAAAATACGCAAAGGTGGTGAAGGCCGCCAATCTCAGGGCTGAATGAGCGGCGGCGTTGGCGGCCGCCAGCGGTTATGACAAATCGTTAGTTTGCCTGGGGCGCACAGCGCCAATTGAGCGAAGGATTTTTTATGCCCACACCCGTAGTGCTGCTTGAACGTCCGGCGGACGGCGTCGCGCTGATTCGCATTAACCGGCCCGAAGCGCGTAACGCGCTCAATATGGAAGTGCGCAGGCTGATTGCGCAATACCTGACCGAGCTCGGCGAAGACGAGGCGACCCGCTGCATCGTGCTTACCGGCAACGAAAAATCGTTTGCGGCGGGTGCAGACATCAAGGAAATGGCGGGTGCCGGCACTATCGAGATGATGCAGCGCGGCACGCTCAAGCTGTGGCGCGTGATCGCGGCATGCCCGAAGCCGGTGATCGCGGCGGTCAACGGCTACGCACTGGGCGGCGGCTGCGAGCTTGCGATGACCTGCGATATCATCATTGCCGGCGAGTCGGCGCGCTTTGGCCAACCCGAAGTCAAGATCGGCATCATGCCCGGCGGCGGCGGCACGCAGCGCCTGACGCGCGCGGTCGGCAAGTACAAGACCATGAAGATATGCCTGACCGGCGAGCCGTTCAGTGCCGCCGAAGCGTTTCAGATGGGGCTTGTCAGCGAACTCGTGCCGGATACCGAAGTCGAATCGCGCGCGATCGATATGGCACGGCATATCGCGGCGCTGGCCCCGCTCGCGGTTCAGCAAATCAAGGAAGTGGTGCTCGCCGGGGAAGATGCCCCGCTGGACGCGGCGCTGCGGCTCGAGACCAAGGCGATTCAGCTGCTGTTTTCCTCGCACGACCAGAAGGAAGGCATGGCGGCTTTCATCGAGAAACGCAAACCCGGCTTCAAGGGAAAGTAGGCGCAGGCCGATGGATCGCACGAGCGGGCAGCGCGACGCGGCGTTCGCGATGATCGCGTTGCTCGTCGGCGCCGCGTGCATCGGCACCTCCGCGCTGTGGGTCAAGGTAAGCGAGGCAGGGCCGGTCTCGACCGCATTCTGGCGGGTGTTCCTCGCACTGCCATTGCTGTGGGCATGGGCGCTTGCCGAACGACACCGCCCGTTGCGGGCTTATCCGGCAGCCGAGCGCAGGCTCATGATCTGGGCCGGGCTGTTTTTCGCCGGTGATCTGGCGGTTTGGCACTGGTCGATCGTGCTTACTTCAGTCGCCAACTCGACCTTGCTCGCCAACCTCGCGCCGATATTCGTCGCGCTCGCCGCATGGTTGCTGTTTCAGCGGAAGCCAAGCGGCCGATTTCTGGCCGGACTCGCCACCGCGCTCGCTGGAATGGCGGTGCTGATCGGCGGCGATTTCGGTCTGGGCGGTCAGCGCGTGCTGGGCGATGCGCTCGGTGTGGTAACCGCGATGTTCTATGCCGCCTACCAGCTTGTGGTGACGCGACTGCGCGCGAGCGCGTCGACCGCCAGCATCATGGCGCTAAGCGGGGTGATCACCGCGGCGGTGCTGCTGCCGCTCGCGCTTGCCTCGGGCGAGCGCTTTTTCCCGCACACTGACGGCGGCTGGGGCAATCTCATCGGGCTCGCGCTGGTGTCGCAGGTGATCGGGCAAAGCCTGATCGCCTATGCGATGGCCCATTTGCCTGCGACCTTCTCATCGGTGGGATTGCTGTTCCAGCCGGTGATGGCGGCGCTGTTTGCATGGCTTTTGCTCGGCGAAACCCTGGGCTGGATCGAGATCGGCGGTGCGCTGGCGGTGCTGGTCGGCATCCGCATCGTGCACCAGGCCGAAACTGCGCGTTGATCGAAAATGTATGAGTGAACTCACCAGGCAACTCGCGCGCTTCATCGCTGCCTCGCGCTGGGACGACATCCCGCGGGCGGTGCGCCACGAGGGCGAGCGCGCCATCCTCAACTGGCTCGGCTGCGCGCTCGGCGGCTGCCGCGACGAGGCGGTCGAGCGTCTGCTTGCTGCGTTGCGCGAGTTCGCCGGCAAGCCGCAGGCAACGCTGCTCGGCCGTGGCGAACGGCTTGATGCGCTGAGCGCCGCGTGCGTCAACGCGGTGAGCTCCAACATCCTCGACTTCGACGACACGCACCTGCGCACCGTGATCCATCCGACGGTGCCGGTCGCCGCGGCGTTGCTCGCGCTGGCGGAATATCGGCCGTTGTCGGGCGCCGAATTTCTGCATGCATTCATCCTCGGCACCGACGTCGAATGCCGCATCGGCAATGCGGTGTCGCCGGAGCACTATGAAGGCGGCTGGCACATCACCGCGACCTGCGGCGTGTTCGGCGCCGCGGCCGCAGCCGCCAAGGTACTCGCGCTCGATGCGCGCCAGGTCGCGTGGACGCTCGGCATCGCGGCCACCCAGGCGTCGGGTCTGCGCGAAGTGCTCGGCAGCATGTGCAAGAGCTACAACATGGGCCATGCCGCGCGCAGCGGGCTGA
>Ga0080064_1004859_pt1 | contig 16557 bp, 16 predicted proteins | sample Subgrocontami54m_FD_69260 | JGI IMG/M metagenome (GOLD analysis project Ga0080064, IMG submission 69260) | Subsurface groundwater microbial communities from S. Glens Falls, New York, USA - GMW46 contaminated, 5.4 m (SPADES assembly) (version 2) ...
CCGTAAGGGCGTGATCCTGCGGTCGCACGCCCTTACGGGCGTGATCCACCGCGCGCTTACGCGCGCGACTCCAAGTCGAGCTGGTTGGTGTATCCCGGGAAACTTAGTGGACGCTACTTAGATTCCCGCTTCACGCCAATTGAGGGAGGCCGCGCCATGGGGTTCTTCGATCGACTCGTCAACCAGTTCATTGAGATCATCCAGTGGAGCGATGCGGGACGGGACACGCTCGTCTTCGAGTTCCCGGTCTACGCGAAGGAGATCAAGAACGGCGCGCAGCTCGTCGTCCTCCCCGGCCAGGCCGCCGTGCTGGTGAACCAGGGGAAGATCGCCGACGTCTACGGCCCCGGCCAGCACACGCTCACGACGGCGAACATGCCGATCCTCTCCACGCTCATGGGGTGGAAGTACGGCTTCGAGTCCCCCTTCAAGGCGCAGGTCTTCTTCGTCAGCACGACGAACCAGCTCGACATGAAGTGGGGGACGCCGAACCCGATCATGATGCGGGACCCCGAGTTCGGCCCCGTGCGCATCCGCGCGTTCGGGACGTACACCTTCGCAGTGACCGATCCGGCGAAGCTGATCTACTCCGTGGTCGGATCGAACCCGGTCTTCTCGGTCGACCAGATCGCCGAGCAGCTCCGGAACACGATCGTCGCGCGGTTCGCGGACTTCCTCGCGGAGGCGAAGGTCCCGGTGATGCAGGTGGCCTCGCAGCAGGACGAGATCGCCGCGCGCGGCCGCGAGCGGGTCCAGAAGGACTTCGAGGAGTACGGGGTCTCGATCACGAAGTTCCTCATCTCGAACGTCTCGCTGCCGCCGGAGGTCGAGGCGATCCTCGACAAGCGGACGAGCATGAACATCATGGGGGATATGGGGCAGTTCCAGCAGTTCCAGCAGGCGAACGCGATCGAGGCGGCCGCGAAGAACCCGGGCGCGGCCGGCGCCGGGATGGGGATGCTCGTCGGCGCGAACCTCGCGCAGGGGCTGGTCCAGCCCGCCGCGGCGCCCCAGGCCCCCGCGAGACCGGCAGCCGGGGTTCCCGTGGCCGCGGTGGCCGGCGCCTTCTGTCCGAGCTGCGGCGCCCAGCAGGCCCCCGGCTCGCGGTTCTGCGCGGGCTGCGGGAAGCCGACGGCCCCGCAGGTCGTCGCCTGCGCTTGCGGTGCGCAACTCGCATCGGGCGCGAAATTCTGCGCCTCCTGCGGAAAGCCCGTCGCGTAAGGATGGAACTACCGTCAGGGCCGTTGGTCCACGGGATCCGACCAGTGGGCAGCGAACGAGCGCCCGTCTCGAGCGAAGTCCATCGCACATGTTCGAAGAAATCAGGATTCTCGGCACCCCAGAACCCAGCCGGGCGATTGTGCTTCAGACGAGAAGAGGACGACTCGTTCCGAATGGGGTGCCTCCGTCCCCCTCGCGGGAAGACTTCGCGCGGAGCGAGATGAGGTGGAGGGGTTTCTCAGAGAGGTCTTTCCAGCGGTGCCAAGCCGTGAGCGGCTACAACTGCTTCGGTCACCTTTGGGCGTCCCGTAGGACCTGTATCCCCGACCAGCCCGCTTGTGACATCGTTCTGGAGGATGACGGGTTTCGGGCGTTGCGCCAAGGCGAGGACGTCCAGCCTGGCGACATTGTGCTCTACTGGATGGGGTCGGTAGGTCTGCTGCACGTCGCGGAAGTCATGTGGAACCACTCGGACGAACAGAATTCCGTCGGGTCAAACCCGTGGGTACTGAGCAAGCTGGACGCATTCGGCCCAGAGATCTACCATCATCTGTCCGATACGACGTACCATCGCCACCAGGCACAATACGAGCTGCGAGTGGAAATCCGCACCGAGAGGGATAGGAAGTCACCTTGGTAAACAACCCACTCGAATCATTGCGTTCCGGGGAGTTCGACGCCCGCATGCACTGGGCCTCGACGCCGGAGGCCCTGTTCGCGCTGCTCAGCAAGAGCGAGGAAGTTCGTGCGCTTCGGGATGGGCTGCGCCAAGGGACTCTCCACGAGCAAGACGCTGGAGAATTCGCCTCGCAGCTCATGCGAGCATTCCAGAGGGGCGTGCTCTTTCCCCACGACCTCGCTCTCTGTGGGCTGGCCGTGGCGCTCTCTCAGTGGCATACCGAGTTCGCCCGCGAGTTTCTCCGCAGCGTAGCCGGCTTGCGTCTGGCAGAAATGCGCATGAGCTGGCGAGTTGCGAAGATCGCCCTGGAGAAGCGGGAGAGTGGGTCGCAGAGCGAGTACCGCTCATTTCGTTCTGACTCCATATCAGCTCCGCGGGCTGCATTCGTCGTATTCCATTTGGTGGGAGATGCTCCCGACAAGCATCGCTGCCATGTTCTGCCCGACTCCTACGACGCGACAGAGCTGGAACCATGCCGAGTCTAGAGTACTTCTTGGTCGCGCGGGCCTTCTCCGTCGATCAATGGACGAATCTGGTCAGCGTCTTCGAAATCGTGGAAGAAGTCCATCCGCCTGCGTTTCCCGTGGACCTACCCCTGCGCGCCATTTGCTGCTGGAATTCAACTGGAGAAGAGGTAGGGAAGGACTTCCAGGCGTCCATCGTTCTGCGTCGCGACGAGGCCGTTTCTGGGCCGCACCACGTGAACTTCACGTGGAAGGCGCGAAGGCACCGGCTCTTCGTCGACCTGAACGTCAACGTCCAGGGCCCCGGAGACGTGGTTGTCGAGCTGAATCTGAACGGCGCGCACTCAGCGAGCCACACGATTACGGTTCATCAAGTAGCGACCGTTCAAGGCTAACCAACCCATGTCGGCACCTCGCCGATCGCGGGACACGGACGAGAGTGGTCTATTGAATTTGGTGCGTGGCAGGCAGGTAATCGCTTGAATCCGCCGTCAACTCCTGCAAAGGTCCGCCAGTACCCCTGCAAGGGCTGCGGGGCCAACGTCGAGTTCTCTCCGGGGACCGATGCGCTCAAGTGCCCCTTTTGTGGCCACCTGGACGCCATCCCGCAGAGCAAGGAGCAGATCAAGGAGTACTCCCTCAAGGACGCCCTCGTCCTGACGCGGAAGAGCAAGGGGTTCGGCATCCCCGGGCGGGATGTGAAGTGCGAGCGCTGCGCGGCCGTCAGCCACATCACGGGAGAGACCCTCTCGGCGGACTGCGCATGGTGCGGCGCCGCGCTCACCGTCCCGCAGGAGGTCCAAGAGAGCGATACGATCGCCCCCGAGGCGGTCCTGCCGTTCGCGGTGGACAAGGGCGCCTCGACGAAGCTCTTCCGCGATTGGGTGGCGAGCCGCTGGTTCGCGCCGGGCACACTCAAGTCGATGGCCTCGCTCGCGAAGATCCAGGGGGTCTATCGCCCCTTCTGGACGTACGACGCGCAAACGACGTCCCACTACGAGGGGGACCGAGGCGACCACTACTACGAGACGGAGCACTACACGGCGACCGAGAACGGCAAGTCGGTCCGGAAGACGAGGCAGGTCAGGAAGACGCGCTGGTCCCACCACTGGGGGACGTTCGACGAGTTCTTCGACGACGTCCTGATCCCCGCTGGGGGGCACAACGACTGGAACTCGACGTACAGGCTCGAGGCGTTGAAGCCGTACGAGGCGAGCTATCTGCCGGGCTTCGTCGCGGAGCGATACACGGTTCCCGTGGATGAGGGGTGGAAGCGGGCGAGGGAGGAGATCGACGGCGAACTGCACAGCATCGCCTGCCGCAAGATCGGGGGTGACGAGCAGCGGAACGTCGAGGTGAGCACGGCGTACCGGGGCGTCTCGTTCAAGCACATCCTCCTGCCGCTCTGGGTCGCGAGCTACATGTACGGGCAGAAGGTCTACCGCTTCCAGGTGAATGGGCAGACGGGAGAGGTGACCGGCCAGCGCCCCTACAGCTTCTGGAAGATCTTCCTCTTCATCCTGACGATCGCAGCGATCGCCGCTGGGATCGCCATCCTGTCACAGCAGTAACCCATGGACGGGCCATCGGTGGCGGTGGCGGGCTCGGGATCGTACTCGAAATCGTTCTCGGGCGCGTTCTCGGTCTCGTACTCGGGCTGAGCGCCCCTTCGAGTACGAGACCGAGAACGCGCCCGAGAACGATTTCGAGTACGATCCCGAGCCCGCCACCGCCACCGATCCCGGCACTCCGCTCATGAGACGTTTCGGCAGCGAGCTCCTCGGGACCCTCCTCGCGGCGGCGTACTGGACCTCCCTCGTGGTGTTCCTCTACAAGTCTCTCGACAGCGCCCTCTACGTCTCCTGCGGCCTCGCCGTCGCGCTCGCGGCCTCAGCGAAGGGGACCCGCCTCGACGGGACGCGGTTCGGGATCGGCCTCCTCCTCGGCGTGATCGGCGCGGTCGTCGTCGTGGGCGTCGCCGCCGGCGCGGAACGTCTCGCAGGCGGCGTCGGCGCCATGTGCGGCGGAGCGGCCGGCTACGTCGCCTGGCGCGTTCTCGTCTCGGCCCTGCGCAAGGGGCCGACGTGGGGCGTCCCCGAGGAGAAGCGGATGAGGTGGGGAACGAGACTCGCCGAGTGGGGCGGCCTCCTGGGCGCCTCGTCGGGCCTCTGCCTCGCGGTCCTCCACGGGACGGCGGGGTTCGCCGGCGACGTGAAGCTCCAGGGGTACGACACGATCGCCTCGCCGGACGAGGTCATCAAGCTCTCCGCGAAGCTCGAGAAGCAGGGGATCCTCGGCCTCAATCCCGACCTCCACGGCGTCCAACTCGAATTCGAGGTCGACGGCAAGTCGTACGGCCTCGCGAGGACCGAGACCGAGGGGGTGGCGTTCGTCGAAGTCTCGCCGAGGCAGATTCGCGTCGGGGTGCACTCCGTAAAGGTCACCGTCAGCGACAAGGAGAAGGGGAGGGAGGGCTCGGACACGTTCGTCCTCGTGGTCATGGACAAGGACGCCGAGTGGGCCCCCTGTGACCTGGACCACACCGTCTGCGCGACGGAGGACTGGAAGTTCTCGTTCCAGGAGAACGACGTCATCAAGACGCTCCCCGGCGCGCCTGCGGCGGTGACGGCAGTGTCGAAGAAGATCCAGCTCGTCTACATCACCGGCCGCGACGACGTCTTCATGTCGAAGACGCGCGCCTGGCTCGACGCGAACGGCTTCCCGAAGGGCCCCACCTTCTTCATGGACTGGAACCTCTGGGGGCTCGATGTCGAGAAGTTCAAGGGCGACACGATCGAGGCGCTCGCGAAGCGGCTCCCCAACGTCAAGGTCGGCTTCGGCGACCTCCCGACTGACGCGCGGGCCTACCTGCGGAACAAGCTGACTCCGTACATCCTGCGAAGCAAGCCCCCCGAGGAGTACCCCGAGGGGATCACGCCCGTGAAGTCCTGGGAGGAGATCCTCGACCTCCTCAGGAAGGCCGGCCGTTTGTAGATGGCCCCCCGTTGGCGGATACCCCGCTGTTCGCCGGGAATCTCGCGTCTCTGCCATGATGCAGCGGACGGCACAATCAGGATAGAATCGGTCCGTTCTCCCTGGAGTACGCTTGGGAGCGCGCCGATGATGTCCTCCTGCAGACTCGCCCTCCTCTTCCTCATGCTGCTCGCCCCGATCTCCGCCGAGGAGGGCGGCATCCAGTGGTTCGCCGTCCTGGAGCAGGCCAAGGCCGAGGCGGCCCGGACCCAGCGGCCCATCCTCCTCTTCTCCGCCGCGCCCCAGTGCCACGGCGTTCCGGGGATCTGGTGACCCGGCAAGCAGGACGCGGACAGGAGTTTCCTGTCCAGCCGCGACGTGATCGAGGCCTCCCGCGCGTTCGTCTGCGTCCGCCCGTTGACGTACGAGAGCAAGGAGGAGGCGCCCTTCCTCGAGTCGCTCTTCCGCACCCGGAATGGGGAGCTGGAGAACACCGTCTTCATCCTCCTCGGCCCGGATGGGAAGAAGCGTCTGTCCAACTCAGGCCGCACGCCCGACATGGTCTTCGGCGACGCCCAGAGCGGAGGGATCGAAGAGATGGTCGAGACGATGCGCGACGTCGCCTCCCGCTACAAGGGCGGCCAGAGCGGCGAACTCGGCCTCCCCGTCGTCAAGGACCTCCGTCGCGCCCTTGATTGCGCAGCGTGCGACGACCTCCCGCTCGTGGTCGTCGTCGATGAGGCCCTCTCGAAGCGCGTCGCGAGGCTCGCGTGGAGCGAGGAGTTCATCGGGCGGTTCACCTACGTGCAGGCCGCTCTTGGGGACGCCATCGACGGCGCGGACGAGGGGGCTGGAGTCGTCGTCGTCGAGCCGGACGCCTACGGCCTGAAGGGCCTCGCCCTGGCGCAGGAGAAGGCCTCGGCCAGCGACGAAGAGCTCGGCGAGGCCCTCCGCGAGGGGCTCTCGAGGCACAAGCCGACCGAGAAGAACCAGCGGAGTCACGTGCGCGAAGGGGAGCGTCGGGGGATCGACTGGGAGAGCGAGGTCCCGGTGACCGACCCGGGCATCCCTCGTCCGGGGAAGGGACGATAGGACGGCGCCATGCGTGGTTGACACCATCGGGTTGCCGGCGCAACCACTTGTCTTTCCCTAGGTTCCGCCTCTTCGAGACCCCCTTCCTGTAAAGACAGGTTTGCATCTACGCCGGAACGCGGCGTGAGCCCGCCGTAGAACCTCTTGGCGCACAGCAGGTTCCGTCCATCTCCCGGAAACCTTCCCTGGCCGATTCATTGCTGAAGGATCGCCAGTCGGGTCTTCTGGCAGGAGGAAAAGATGCGCGTCGGACTGTGGATCGCAATCGCGTACCTCGCATCGATGGCGTACGCGGCGAACGTGTACGGGCAGTGCTGAGGCGGCGGCGGAGGGGGCGGGTCCTCCTCGAGCGGCAGCAGCTCCTCGTCGTCCAGCGGCAGTTCGAGCGGCGGGGGGGGCGCTTCGAGCGGCAGTCCGACGAGCTCGGGTAGCGCGAGCGGCCCCACGAAGGAGATCCGCGACACCTACGTAACGTGGGTGGACTCCGGCCTCGAGGAGGCCACGACGGAGAGCGGCGAGGCGGTCTCCGCGGCGGCCGGCCCGCTGGTGAGCCTGGAGAGGTGGACCGGCGGCGACAAGCCGGTGCTGGTCTACTGGACGTGGTCCGACGAGGAAGACAAGCGCGGTAAGGAGACCAAGAAGGCCGACCGGAACGTGTGGGACAACGAGAAGGTCGCCCGCGTGTCGAGGCTCTACGACTGCTTCCGCGTCGACGCGAAGGGCGTCCCCGCCGAGCAGCTCCAGAAGCTCGGCGTGAAGGACGTGCCGTTCGTCCAGATCGTGAACAAGGACCAGGCGTCGATCGCCGCGATCGCGCCCACGAGCCCGGGCTCGATGGAGTCCTTCCTGCAGGCAGGCGTGAAGAAGTTCCCCGAGTACTGGCGCTCCGTGCTCCAGCGGATGCAGGAGCTCGACAAGCGGTACAACGAAGGGAAGGCGGCGATGAAGAAGAAGGACTACGACGCCGCGATCTCCGCCTTCAACGAGGTCTACAACGACAATGTGCGGACCGACCTTCTCTCCAAGGCGCGCGAGATGCTGATGCAGGCTCGCCAGAAAGCCGAGAAGGACGCCGCGAAGAAATAATTTCACCCACCCAGAGCCGAGTCATTGCAGGCCCCGTCCAACGACGGGGCCTGTTTTTTGCGAGGGAAGGCGAGCGACGTGATGAAATTCCTCGGAGCGCCCTCGCGGGGATGGTAGATCTCCATCGACTCGGGAGGAACCCATGAGGACGCTCATCCTGCTCGCGCTCGCCGCGATTCCGCTCACCGCGGGGCAGACCTGGAAGAACGACGATCTCGGTCTTGAGCTCACCTTCCCCGACGACTGGGCCATCACCGAAGGGAGCGGCTACAAGGAGTACGGCGTCCCCCTCCTCGACCCCGGGCCCAGGATCGTGATGATGGCGCAGGCCCCCTCGGTCATCGGGGAGTTTGCCGAAGGCGTGCTCCAGTGCGTCCAGATCGAGGTCTGCGAGGACACCTTCGGCGGGCTCGGCTCGCTCGCGTCGACCCTCGAAGAGAACTCGAAGGACATCGTCTTCGTCGGCGCGCAGATGCCTCGCGTGAAGGACTGCAGGGTCTCGGAGACCCAGATCGGCGGAATCCAGTGCGTGAAGTGCTCCGTGCTCGCCTATCGGAGCATGTCGTACCTGAACCACGTCATCTACGCCGTGAGGCTCGCGGACAAGCGGGTCGTCTTCATCAACTGCCTCTGGCGCGACGACGGGCAGCGGGCGTTCGCGTCGGATTTCAACCCGATCGTCGCCTCGGTGAAGTGCAGGAAGGCCGTGGCGCCGGTCCCGGTCATCGCGGTCGGCGTCGGAATCGGCGTGGGCGTCGTGCTGATTGCGGCGATCCTCTTCGGCGTCGCGAGGCTCCGGAAGGCGGGCGAGGCCCCTCCGCCGCCCTCGCCGTTTCCGTTCCCCGACGCGCCAGCGCCTCCGCCGCCGCAAACCCCTTGACACCTGCGGGCGAGAGGATAGAATCCCCCGTCTCGCGGAGTCTCCGGAGCGTAGCGATGAGCTTCACTTTCAAACCCCACACCCGGAAGCGGCGGAACAAGCTCGGCTTCCGCGCGCGGATGAAGACGAAGGGAGGGCGCAAGGTCCTCTCCCGCCGTCGCGCGCGCGGCGCCTGGAAGCTGTCCGTCAGCGACGAGCCGTCGCTGCGGCGCCACAAGCCTCGGTAGCGTCCTGAGTCCTTCACATCGGAAGGTTCCTACCCGGAGTCTGTCCAGGACTTGCGTTCACGCGCGTTCGCGCTCCCCTGTTACCCGCGCGGGATCGGGTTACGGCGTTGTAACGCGCGCCCGTGTGAGCCTGTAACCTCCACTTTCATGCGTCCCACGGCGGAGTCGGCCCGGTTGACATCGATGGGGCCGTCGAGGCATGAGGGCGGCACAACCCGCATGTGGAAATGGCGTAAGGACGAGACGAGTCCTTGAAAGGTAACCCTTACAGACTCACAGAGTTGAGCAAACCTGTTTTCCGGCAACACGTAGTCGGCAGGATATTTGCACAAGGTGGCTCGATGCCGACAGGGGCTCGGCGAATCTTTCCTCTATAGATAGGGGGACTCGGATGAGGCTCGGACGTCTGATGCGCCGCAAGGGCGCAGTCCTCATCTTCGCGGTCGGGGTGCTGACCGTTCTGGCCTTGCTGGCCATGACCTTCGCACAGTTCTCCAGGATCGAGCGGAACGTGTCGCGAAACTACGTCGACACGGTGCGCGCGAAGCTCCTCGCCCAGAGCGGCATCGAGCGGGCCGTCATGGAGGTCCGCCGCGCCATCCAGGGGCAGGGGATCCCGCCCGACCAGTACTCCATCGCGGAAGACGCGAGCAAGCCGTGGATTTACGGCCGGCCGGCGGCCGGTCCGCCGACGCCGCGTCCGGCGTTCTACAACCCCACGATCATGCTCGAGGACGCCATCTTCGTGTCGTTCGGCGTCCAGCCGAATGGCCGCGCCCGCACCGCCCGCCTCGACGGCCGCGTGAACTACAAGGACCCCGCCGACCCGATCGACGACTCCTACGGCAATGACGAGTTCGGCGTGTCGGGCTACTCCGCGGGCACCTACACCCAGAACGGCGACTTCTACGCGGTGAAGGTCCTCGACGGCGGCTCGATGATCTACATCAACGGGCCCGACAACAGCGACGACGACCCGAACCCGGCGAACCAGCCTCTCATTTCCCCCCTCGCGCCGAACGTCATCCAGATGCTCAACAACCTGTCGGCGATCCTGAACCGGCAGCGCAGGCTCCCCTTCACGGACCTGGGGAACCGGATCAGCAACCTCCGCGTGCAGCTTCAGCGGAACTTCACGAATGAAAACGAGATCAAGCCCGCCCTGGATCCGAACGCGCTCAACCAGGACACGTACTTCAAGGCCGTGAAGCCCTACATCACGGCCCACATGTGGGAGGACCCGACGACGCTCCACCCGAACGCGCTGGAGCATCCGCGGGCGAACGACCCGAACCTGATCTGGAACTCGCAGTGGCGCGCGGGGCGCACCGTGTCGACCGGCGACGATCGCGCCCGGCGCACGGCGGAGGCCACGGTGGAGGACGGCGCGGCGAACCTGTACTCCTGCGGCAGCGACCGCCTCGTCGCGGACGACCGCGGCGACTACGCGCCGCACTGGAACACGGCCGAGAATACCTGGGAGAGCCCCTCGCAGGGGGCCGCGATCGGGCCGTGCCGCCAGCCCAGGGCGCCGGTGAACGTGAATACCGCTGCGGTCGAGACGCTGGAAGCGGTCCTCACCGACGTCCGCGGGCAGTACCTCCGCCGCAACCTCAGCGCGACCGAGCCTCGCACGTACATGGGCGACGGCTTCAGCGCCGGCGCGGGAGAGGTGATCGTCACGCAGCCGATCGCCCTGGCCGTCGCGCAGGCCCTGGTGACCAGGCGGAACGAGCTGATCATGGCGCGCGGCTACGGCTTCGCGTCGTGGTACGACTTCTGCTCCTTCATCAACGCGATCGACAGCGCGCCCGGCCTCGCGGCGATTCGTCCGAGTTCGAGCGTGACGCCGGTGGCCCTGGGCGGCGGCGTCCAGGCCCAGGCGCTCAAGGACACGATCATGGCGAACGCGAACCCGAACAGCCGGGTGAACAAGTTCAACCCGGACCGGGCGATGAATACGCGCTTCGGCGACACCGACAAGGCCGACCTGTCCCGCTGGACGACGGAGTTCTCCTTCAACTCGAACGGCTACTTCCAGATCGAGTCGATCGGCCGCGTGTGCGGCACGCCGCTCGGCAACGGCGCGATGCCCGTGATCGCGGAGAAGAAGATCACGACGGCCGTGAAGGTGTACGAGGTCTACCGCGTCAGCACCCAGAAGGAGTTCCTCGTGAACCGCACGAGCGGCTCCGGGACGCCGACGTCGATCGCCTACTACCCCGAGAACCTGATGGACCAGGCCGGGCAGAACATGGCTTCCTGGAACAACGTCGGGGCCGAGTACGACGGCTACATGATGCTCCCGACGACGGACGTGAACGGCGCGAACGTGACGGGCTCTCCGCTCTTCTACGCGCACTATACGAACGACCTCGGGGCCGACGCGATCGGGCCCGCAGAGCGCGGGATGTCGCTCGTTTCGCCCGGCGGCGGCGGGTCGCCGAACACGGGCGGGCAGTCCGAGTTGTTCATCGACGGCCTCTTCACGCATGAGACGAGGCGCTACCCGAACTACTCGAACCAGGCCCAATACGGAGCGCCGTTCTTCGGCGGGACCGTGGAGGACTACGTCCGGAACCAGAGGGCCACGGACAAGATCCGGATGAGCGAAGGCACCATCGAGATGTGGGCGAAGCCGACCTGGGATGGGCGCGACTTCGCCGACCAGCTCACGGCGAGCGTGGCGAACCCGCGCGCCGAGGCGACCCGGACGTTCTTCACCTGCGGCGACGGGAAGCTCGGTACCGCGTACGGCGCCAACCTGGGTCCGAAGGACCAGAGCGTGAGCGACAACCGGATCATGATCTACGCCCGCAAGGAAGACGGCGGGACCTACATCATGGGAAGCGAGGCGACGCGGCTTACGGAGCCGTGGGGCTGGGCGGGCGTCATGCCGGCCGGACCGTATCCGTCGCGCGACTTGATGTGGTGGTGGGGCAAGTATCACACGAACTGGTACCGCCTGCCCCAGACCGCCGAGAACCGGTACGACGCGAACATGAGCGCGTGGAACTCCAGGAACTGGCAGTACGCGGGGACCTGGCACCACGTCCGCTTCTCGTGGGCGAACGACCGGAGCTACCTCTTCGTCGACGGGAACGCGGCGGGCGACGACGCCCTCACCGCGGGCCGCGCCGAGGCCCAGATGATCGCGAGCGGCTGGTCGCTCTTCATCGGGTCGAACCGCTTCCGCACGCGGAGCACGAACGGCTATCCGTGCGACGCGGACTGCACGCTCGACGACGTTCGGATCTATCCGACGGCGATGACCACGAACTACGTCCCGCCGCCGAGGTATCAGCGCCGCGGGAACTACGAGGGGAAGGTCGGCCCGAGGCAGAACGTCCTGGACAACGCCTGCGTGCCGTTCAACTACGCGGGCCGCGTGGCGAATGTCGCATGGACCGTCTACATGCCCCGCTACAACGGCTGCAACGTGGCCTGCACGATGCGCGTGCGGGCGGGCAGCGGCGCGTATCAGGACGCCATCCCGACGCTGGTCGGCGGGGCGCCGTACGAGTGGACCTGCCGCGGCGTGGGCCTGACCGACATGAACGTCCTGCCGGGCCAGGACGTGACGTACCAACTCGAGATCAGTGCTGATGGGACGAACCGCGTCGCGAGCCCCATCTTCGACGACGTGACCATCAGCGTCATCCCCGGCGCCCCTCGCTTCCTGTACTACTCGCTGGAGTAGTCTGGGGCCTGCCGTGTAAGATATGGGGCCGCTCCGACGGGGGCGGCCCCTCTCCCATTCCTGCCGAGGCGCATCGATGAAGACTCGCGTTCTTCTCCTCGTGGCCGTTCTCGTCCTCCCCTCGTTCGCGGAGGAGGCCTCGCTCGACAGCTATGGATTCCGCCGCCTCGTCGCCGCGCCGAGTCAGAACGGCCAGTTGACGGAGATCAGCGTGGAAGGGGAGTGCTCCTTCCCCGACGACACCTCGCTCGACATCTTTCTCGAGCATCGCGGCCAGCAGTGCGAGGGGCTCCTCCTCTCCGTCTATCCGAAGGGAGGGCTCTTCACGGCGCGGATGTCGACGATGAAACGGATGCTCCCGGGACACTACGTCGTGAAGGCCCAGTTCACGGCCGCCCGCCAGGAGGGGGACGTGCTCAAGCTCCTCCGCAACCTGCCCGAGAGGAACGCCATCCAGGCCTTCGCCATCGGCGACCCGGCGCAGATCAAGGCGGTCCGCGACGAGCAGCTCAAGATGTACGAGGCGGAGCTTGCGACGATCGAGAAGAGCTTCGGGCAGCTCGCGGATACCTACGCGGAGCTTGTGAAGAAGTACGACATGCGCGAGTCGCCCATGGAGTGGAACCGCCAGTTCGGCTCCATCCCGACGGACACGCAGGCCGCGATCGAGCGCCTGAAGGTCGCAGGGAACGACATCGTGATCCCCGTCTTCCCGCTGCTCGACTCCTGGACGATCGAGGGGTGGGGGACGCTCTCGAAGCTCTACAACTTCCTGACCGAAGGGCTCACGATCGAGATCACGGAGATGATGTCCCGAAAGGGGACCGACCGGCACTACTTCCTCAAGAAGGCCCGCCAGGAGATGGCCAACTACCTGAAGGGGATGCGGGCGCAGATCGCGCTCGAGCGGAAACTGGAGCAGCGCGAGGCCCTGGTGAACGACATCACGGACCTGTCGCGCCTGTACGAGGAAACGAGCAATACGTACGAGCAGGCGAGGCTGGTGCGGTCGGAAGAGGTGAAGAGGGCCTGGCAGGAGTTCATGTCGGGCCAGGACGGGAAGGGCGGGTGGAGGGGCGACCTGAAGGGGATCACGAAGCGGCTGGACGGCTACCGCGGGAGCGACCTGGAGAAGGAGTACAAGGAACTGGTGGACCTGCTCACGGGGGCGCCGGCGAGCCTGGAGAAGCTCTGGAACCTGTACGACCGGGTGATGGTGAAGGGGGAGAGCGAGGAGGACCTGCACAACCAGGTCCGCCAGGCGCTGGACGATTGCTACATCCATATCTTCCCGGTGATGGAGGTCCTGGGGTTCAACCGCGAGGTGTTCAACCGCCTGATGGGGCGGTACCAAGGGGCGCCGGAGGACGGGGCGCCTGAGGACCCGGTCACGGGCACGATGGCCGACTACATCCGGGCGCAGGTAGAGAAGCTGGATTCGGCCGACCCGACGGCCGCGGGAAAGGCGATGCAGGTCCTCCTGAAGATGGAGACCTCGGCGAAGAAGATTCTGAAGGAACTGCTCGACAAGGGCGGGATTGAGAACCCGAAGATCGTCGGCCTGATGACGATTTGCCTGGGGAGGCTGGGGGAGAGGTCAGTGGTGTCCCAGCTCATCAACCTGTTGCAGGACGCCCAGGACGAGTCGGTGCGCGTGGGCGCGGCGATGGCGCTCGGGCAACTCGGGGGAGCCGAGATGTTGGCGCCGCTGGAGAAGGCGCTTTCCGAGGACAAGTCGCCGGCGGTGCGCGCAGCGGCGGCGAACGCCCTGCCCCTCCTGCACCAGCCGAGCGCGATCCCGGACCTGCTGAAGGCGCTCATGGACGAGGACCTCCAGGTGCGGCAGGCGGCAATCTCGGGCGCGGAGTCGCTCGCGAAGATCGACCTGCCCTTCGACCCGGGCTCCTCCGAGGAGCGCCGCAAGAAGGAACAGCAGGGCGCGCTTGAGTGGTGGGAGGCGAACAAGGAGCGCCTGCTCAACCCCGAGCCGGAGCCCGAGCCCGGCGGCGCGGGAGACGGAAAGTAGCCCGGCGGCCGTCCGTCACACAGGCGAGCCTACCCGCCCTCGCGCCCGCGCCCGCCCTCCTGGAAGAAGGGGAGCTGCCGATAGGGGAGCTCGAGCGACAGGAGAGCGAAGGCCGTGTAGAGGCCGCCGTAGGGGTCGTCCCAGGCCCCGTTGCCCCCCTGGCGGCGCACCAGGTCGTCGCGCATCGCCGGGTAGTACTTCTCCCACTCCTCTCCGCCGTGCTGGAAGATCGCCAGCGAACAGTAGAAGAGCGCGTAGTAGTACCAGCTCTGCCAGCCCTGATCCCCCCCCGATTGGTTCCCTGACAGGAACGGCGCGTGCGACATGATGTTCTTGATGCCGTGCTCGTACTTCGCCGAGTCGTACTCCCCGAGCGCCCCGAGCATGTAGATCCCCGGGCCGGTCAATCCGCAGGAGCGCTGCCCGCCCCTGGATCCCCAGTTGTACTGGTACCAGCCGTCCTCCGTCGTCATGTCGAGGACGTACTTCTTTGCGCGGTCAATCACCTTCCCCGGAATCGTGATGCCGTCGTTCCTCGCCGACCGCAGCGCCATGATCTGCATGATCGCCACCGCCCCCGACCCGTCGTCCGTCGCCGTGGGGTCCGGCGCGGCGTTCCAGCCGCCGTAGCGGTTCTGCGACCCCTCGATCCGGCGGATCGCCTTCTTCAGGGCCTCCTCGACCCGTGCGTACATGTCCCCGTCGTCGATCGTCCCCAGGCACTCTGCGAACACCATCGCCGCGAAGCCGTGCCCGTGCATCCCAGAGGCGCCTCCGCCCGGGCCGTCGCTCACGAACCCCGAGTTCGTCGTGCGCTTCACCAGGTACTCGATCCCCAGCCGGACGTGCTCCGCGAACGGGCCGCGCGACACCGTGCTCCCCGAGGCCATCAGCGCCAGGCAGCACATGCTCGTCGTCGCCACGGGCGCGGATGACTTCCAGGAGCCGTTCGCCGACTGCGCCTTGGCGAGATAGTCCAGGCCCTTCTGGATGGCCTGCTCGGCCCCCGGCGTGATCTCCGCGGCCTTCGCCGGGTCGTCGCCGCTCCGCCCGTCGTCCGGCGAGGCGACGGCGATCAAGAGGGTCAGGCACGTTGCGATGGCGAGGAACCGCATGCTGGACCTCCACCGGAACCGATGGTCGTGCCAGGAATGGTATCAGATTCCCCAGGCCGCGCCGATGGCAATGACGCGGCGAACCCCAGGGCTCCGCGCGGTCCGGATCGGGCCCCGGCCTTGACGCGGGGCGGGGATTCCCATACCCTACTTCCCCTCCCCACGGGCAAGAGGGGGCGAGCGCCACCCGTCCTCAGGGAGCGGAATCCAGGCAAAGGAGAACACGATGAGCGGCTGCACGCCGGACACCACCCAACCTGCCCAGGCCACCCAGGTCCCGACGGCCGTCACGGCGGGGTCGATCCCCCGGATCGGCGACGCCGCGCCGGACTTCACGGCCAACACCACCCAGGGGGAGCTGACCCTGTCCAAGTGGAACGCGGACAAGTGGGTCATGCTCTTCTCCCACCCCGCGGATTTCACCCCCGTCTGCTCCACCGAGATCAGCGAGCTCGCCAAGCGGCAGGCCGAGTTCGACCGCCGCAACGTCAAGCTCCTCGGCGTCTCCGTCGACTCCGTCCACTCCCACCTCGCGTGGAGGGAGAACCTCCAGAGGATCTTCGACGTGAAGATCAACTTCCCGCTCGTCGCCGACGTCAACATGGCCGTCGCCTCGAAGTACGGGATGATCCACCCCGGCCAGAGCACCACGGCCACCGTTCGCGCCGTGTTCGTGATCGACGCGAAGCGCACCATCCGCGCGATGGTCTACTACCCGCTCAACGTCGGCCGCAACGTGGATGAGCTCGTCCGCCTGATCGACGGCCTCCAGACGGCCGACACCAAGGGCGTCGCCTGCCCCGTGAACTGGAAGCCGGGCGACAAGGCGATCGTCCCGCCGCCGAAGACCGAGGCCGAGGTCGAGGCGCGCAACGCCCTCAAGGACGTCGAGCGGCTCGATTTCTACCTGGTGAAGAAGTCGATCTAGCCCGTTCGGGAGCTTCCAATTCAGGTCCCGGTTCCCAACCCCCAGGTTGGATCCCTACCGCTCAACTGCTTCGCGTTGCGCGCAGTTGTGGCTGCGCGGGCGTACGAAGGCGCGGCAGATTCGATCCCTGGGACGAGCGCTATGTGTTCGGTCGATCGCGGTCGTC
>Ga0080064_1004865_pt1 | contig 16527 bp, 11 predicted proteins | sample Subgrocontami54m_FD_69260 | JGI IMG/M metagenome (GOLD analysis project Ga0080064, IMG submission 69260) | Subsurface groundwater microbial communities from S. Glens Falls, New York, USA - GMW46 contaminated, 5.4 m (SPADES assembly) (version 2) ...
AAGGCGCCGTAGTCAGATCGCTCACTTGTACTCGCAGGCAGCGGTCGGTGCTCGCCTCGTTCATCCACGCGGCCGACTTGGAGCTGTAACATATGTCCCATTACTTACGCAATGATCAATAAGATTTCCATGTTGCGTGATCCAGTGACAAGTATTATATACCAAACTACCTTCCACTTTCCACTTTTGGAGAGTCCTGTTTACGGTCTAGACGCTCCCGGCACCTACCCTAGAACGCCTTCGGCAAGAAATCCGAGACAGAGATTCCCGGTCGATCACCGGGTTCCGGACATGTCCTTGGTGTGTTTCGTCTCACACTCCTGGAGTTGCTGCTTCAGCTCAGCGATTCGCTGGGTCTGCTCCCGTAATCGCATTCGCAGCCGGAAGGTTCCGGGAAGGCTCAAGAAGATCGCCATGATCGCTCCGAGGGCGGTTGAAATCAGGATCACGACCACCAGCGAACTCTGAAACTGCCACCAGATGAATGTGACGATCGCCTCACCCGAGTTCTGAATGGAAAAGGTTGCGATGACCACTGCGAGAATCAGGAAGCCTATTAGGGAGAACTGATTCATTCAACGTCTCCTGCTCAATGCGTTGCTGGCAGCTCTTCGACCTTGATTCTGGCGAGCCGTCGGCCGTCCATGTCCACGATTGTCAGCTTCTTGCCTTGATAGATGATAATGTCGCCGGCCTTGGGCATCCGCTGAAGTTGATGCAGCATAAAGCCCGCCAGGGTCTCGTAGGTAGGCGACTCAGGGAATGGTAACCCGTGCTCGTCCCGCAGGTCCTTGATATTCAGAGAAGCGTCGATGATGAGCGAGCCGTCCCTCAGCCGTTCGACGGGCTTCTCGGCAGCCTCGTGCTCGTCGTGGATCTCTCCGACGATCTCTTCGAGGAGATCCTCCATGGTGACCAGCCCGTCCACGCCCCCATGCTCATCCACCACAATTGCCATCGAGAGCCGCCGCCGTTGTAGCTCCTTCAGGAGTTGGCTGACCTGCATCGTCTCCGGGACGAAGTAGGCGGGGTGCGTGATGGTTTTGAGAGAGACCTCGCGGTTCTCCAGTTGCAGCCGCAGCAGGTCCTTGTAGTGCAGGACGCCGCAGATGTCGTCAAGACTCTTGTGGTAGACGGGGTAGCGGGAGTAGCCTGTCTCCACTACAAACTTGAGCACCTCTGCCAGTGGGGTCTCCAGCTCGATCGCATCGATCTGAGGGCGAGGGATCATGACCTCCTTGACCGAGGTCTCCGTGAATTCGAAGACGCTGTGGATCAGCTCCTGTTCTGTCTGGTCGAAGATCCCCTTCTCCTTCCCCTCCTGAACCATCAGCTTGATCTCCGCCTCGCTGACAAACCCTGTCGTCCCCTGAGGGGCAGCGCCGAAGAGCGAGAGGATCAGGCGGCTTGAAGCGGTCAGTGGACGACCGATCAACGAGAACCAACGGCCAAAGGCCTCGTGAGGCCTGGCGATCGCGAGGGCGACCCGTTCCGCATAGCGGAGGGCAAGCGATTTGGGGACCAGCTCTCCGAAGACGATAGTGAGATAGGTGATGACAACGACCACTATCCCAAGGGCGACCAGCTCACCCGCCGCCCCCAGTCCGCCGCCTGGAAGGCGATCAAGCAAGGGGCGGATCACCCTCACTGCCAGCGCCCCGCCAATAGCGGAGGCCAGCGTGCTGACAAGACTGATCCCGATCTGGATGGTAGCCAGAAATCGGTCGGGGTCATCCTTGAGCCGCTGAACCGCCGATGCCCGGTCATCTCCTGCTTCCACAAGCTCCTGTACCCGGCTTCGCCGGAGCGAGATGATCGCTACCTCGGAGCCCGCGAAGAAACCGCTGATCAGAATCAGCATGAAGATGAACACTGCCTCCAGCACCGGTGTTCCACTGCCTAAGCCTTCCATCAGATTGCTCCTTATTCAGCTATCAGCCATTAGCAGTCAGCTTTCAGCTAAGAGCTGACCGCTGATAGCCGGCTGCTGCCTTTAGGGCCAGAGGCCGGGATCCGCCGCCAGTTGCTCTTCGATTGGACGAAGACGCTGCCGAAGCCTTCCGGTCGAAAACCCAAACCGTTCGCCTAGACGAAGAACAGCCGAGACCAGATTGCACTCCTCCCTGGACTCGGCCTGCAGTACCCGCTCGATCAGCGGCGGCACATCGTACGTGAGGACCTCATACATCAGGGCAACAGATTCTGGTCGGTCCATGGCGTAGCCCATCCGGTCAGCGATGTCGACAACCTCCTGCACCCCCCGGAGTCCATCCAGGTCAGGACACTCGCGCAACTGCCTCACCCGCATCCCGAATGCCCGGGACAGGAGATCCTGCAGGTACTCCCGTTGCGGCAGGTCGAGTCGCTTCGCCTCATCGGCCAGCGCCAGCAGGCTGCGGTACAGATCTCTCCCGCCATCGGACAGCCACTGCCGTAGGGACTCCTCCAGGTTGCGGGCCACGGTAAACGCAGCCGGGGCTCTCAGCGCCTCAGGGGGGGAGAGTCCCCCGTCGAAGAAAGCGCGGAGTAGCCCCTGGGTTCGTGCCGCCAGCTCATCGTAGTGTTTGCGGAACACTTCCCACCCTCTGTAGAGCGCCATTAAGACCTCCTGTCGCTCTTCCGGGGAAAGCATCTTTAATGAAATCGGCGTCGCCTGGCTGTAACTCGGCAGTGATACGCCTTTAACCTGCCCCTCAAACGCCTCCAGCCATCGCTTCAGATCCTCCTCCCCCCCCCAAGGAAACAGACAGCCGGCCATCCCATCGGCATCCAACCACTTCAGGACAAACCCGAACTCCTCGCGCTCCAGGGTGAGGGATGAACATACCTCGACACCGCCGACGATCATCGTTCCATTTATAAGGGGAAAGCGCTCAAGACTCAGCCGATGGAGGTCAAAGGTGTAAACGCGATAAGGGTCAGGCAGGTTCTCCACCAGCGACCGCATGGCGTACAGGGCTGCGGGGTGAGTGAGGTCGATCTGTGAAGTGTGAGCTCGGACCTCCCAGATGCGCCGGCCGTCGCGCTCGGAAGGAATATTACTCTTCGCGGTCTGAAGCCTGGCCAGGAATTTCGCCTCCACGTTCACAGCGACAAAGGCAGACGCCAGTTCGAGAGCCCGCGCTGCGTGTTTGAGGTTCTGCACCGCCTCGATGTCAGAAATGTCGCTAAAAAACCAGCCGTCGCTGGACTGCATCAGGAGGGCATGCCGCTGCATCTCCAGTAGTTGCAGTGCCGCCGCTCTGTCCTGCAGCGAGAGCGATCGGCGGGCGTGCGCCCCAAAGAACTCCTCGATCGAGGGGTTGCTTCGATCAAGGATCAAGGCAATGTAACCGTCCCTCGCGGCCCAGACATCGGTGAATAACCGACCTGCCTGTTCTGTGAAGAGGTGCTGCAGATCGTCGCGAAGGCCATCAATGGCTCCTCGGAAGGGGACGCGCCAGCCCTGGCGCCAGCCCGGCTGGCCACCGGTGCTGCATCCGCAGTCCTCCTTCCACCGTCCCAGGCCATGGGCGCAGCTCCAGGCGCTTCCATCCCGAATGACGACCTCATGCGTGGGGGGCGCGCTCGCGAGGTAGGCCCCGAAGTTGGTGACCGCGAGCTCTTGTGGCGCGGTCTCTTTCGCCAGCAGGACGGCCAGCGCGCGTTCTCCGAAGCTGCTGTGATGGCCGTACGATTCGCCGTCGGTACAGAGGATGTGCAGGTGTGAGGGCGAGCTGCGGGAGACCTCGGCGAGTCGGCCGGCGAGGCGATCTGACCCCTGCAACAGGCCATCAAAGGCAATGGCGCGGGACAGAGCTGCATCGTAAAAGAACAGATCGATCGTGCCCCCATGGGGCAGGCGGCACCTGTATGGGCGCGAGGGGTCGATCCAGTCAGTACCCAGCTCATGCCACCGCTCCCCTCCTAGCGGACGAACCCGGGTTGCCTGCCATGGCGCCAAGACGGTGTAACGGATCCCGTGTTCACTGAGCAGTTCCAGTGTCGCCAGGTCCACGCCCGTTTCCGGAAGCCACATCCCCTCCGGCTTACGGCCGAAGCGGGACCGGAACTCGACGATCCCCCACTTGATCAGTGTGGCGCGGTCCTTTGAGTCGGCGAGCGGCAGGATTGCATGGATATACGGGTGGGCCAGGGCATTGCCATGGCCACCACACCGAGCCACACTGTCACGATCGCCCTCGATAATGCGACGAACGGTCTCGGGGGCCTTGAGTTCGAGCCAGCGGAAAAGTGTGGGGCCGATGTCAAAGCTGATGCCGGCATAGTTATTGACCAGCCTGACGATCCGGCCTTCGTGGTCCAGAAGCCTGGCCCATCCATTCGACGCGTAGCACTCCGCAGTAATCCGCTGATTCCAGTCGTGATAGGGGGCGGCGGAAGGCTGTTGCTCGACCTCATCGGTCCAGGGATTCTCACGCGGCGGCTGGTAGAAGTGACCGTGGACGATCAGCGACACCGTAGAGGGCGTACTCATTGCGGCTCGGCGGAGGCGCCAGACCGCCGGGTAGACTGGATCAGGCTTCGCAGGATCCGGCTGCGATTCGCTCCCCGCAGGAGGGACGACAGATCCTCGTACAGCGCAGGATCGTCGATGAGCGCTCCAAGCGTTCCCTCTCCTTGAGCCAGGCGGGACGACACCAGCTTGAGATTCTTGGAGGTTTGCTCGAGATCGGCCATAATTGACTCGGCTCGTGGGTCTGCAAACAGGATGTACGCCAACCCTTTTTGATTCTGGAATTGCTTCATCAAGTTGGACAACTGCTGAAGGGCGGCAGTTGTTTCAGACAACTCTTTCAGGATGTTGCCTGAGCGCTTCTCATAGACCAGCGCATGCAGCAGCCCGGTCCCCTGTTCGATCTCTCCCATAATTCGGTTGAAGGAGGCGATGCTCTCGGCTAGATCCTGCCGCGCCCCCACCCCCGCTCCGCCGCCCACGAGCTGGCTTAAGGCGTCTGAGATCTTCACCACGTTGCCGACGATCTGATCCCCTTTTTGGAGCAGCTTGGCATAGTCGGGTGGATCGATGCTCGCGATCGTCGCCCCTGGGGGCAGGACTGGCTTATCAAGACTGCCCACCGTTAGATCGAGCACCTTGTCTCCGACTAGCCCGATGGACCCGATACTTGCGATCGAATCCTCACGTATCCGGTCCTGGAGCCTGGCGTCGAGGTTCATGGTCACCCGGATCTTCTTGCTGGCAAGGTCCTTACTGAAGGTAATGTCACTGATCGAGCCGATAGAGGTGCCAGCGAGACGGACCGGCGCCCCGATGTTCAGCCCCTCGATGGTGCCGAAGAAGGCGTGCAGACTGTAGCGGCGATCGAAGATTCGGCTCTGGCTTCCGATGGTCAGGACAAAGACAATGAAAAGACCCAGGAGCCCAAGGACAAAGATTCCCACGCGCACCCGCATCCACTGTTCACGTTCCGGCATCTCGTTGCCTCCTGTACCTCTTGGAAGCATTCAACCGCCCGCAATCAGCGATTAGCAACACATCGTTCTCGCTGAACGCTTATCCTTGCTGCCTTACGCCATCGTCCCGTTAATGAACTGTCGGACCAGCGGCAGATCAGCACGTTCGATCTCCCGTGGCGTTCCGACGACGGCAATCTTGCCCTTGTCCAGCAGGCCGATCCGATCGGAGATCTTGAACGCGCTCCGCATGTCGTGAGTGACCACCACCGACGTCACATCGAGCTTCCTGTCCATATCCACGATCAACTCGTTGATCTTCTCAGTGTTGATAGGGTCCAGGCCAGTTGTCGGCTCGTCATACAGAATGATCCTTGGCGTCATGGCGATCGCTCTGGCCAGGGCGACTCGCTTCCTCATTCCACCCGACAGATCGGCTGGCTCCTTGTCCTCGGCGCCCTCGAGCCCTACAAGGCGGAGCGTCTCCATGATCCGCTCTCGGATCTGACGCTCCGACATAGCTGTATGTTCCCGGAGAGGGTAGGCGATATTCTCCGCCACCGAGAGGGAATCGAAGAGCGCCGAATTCTGAAAGACCATCCCGATCTTCTTCCGGATCCGAATGAGCTGGTCTTCCGCCAACGGTACGATGTCCTCCCCCTCGATGAGAATCTGGCCTGCCTCCGGCTTGAGTAGGCCAACGATCAGTTTCAAGGTGATGCTCTTGCCGATCCCGCTGCCGCCGATGATGGTCACCGTCTCACCCGACTGGATCGTGAAATCCATCCCGGCCAAGATCGGTGTGTGTTTGAACGACTTATAGACCTGGCGGAACTCGATGGCCGGGGTGCTCATCTCACCAGCCCTCCAGCCACCAGAAGAACTTTGTAAGAAAGAAATCCGAGATAATGACCGCGATGGCCGAGGTGACGACGGCCGCGGTCGTGGCTCTGCCCAGGCCTTCTGTCCCACCCGCCGTCTCCAGCCCCCTGTAGCAGCCGACGATGGCGATGATGAAGCCGAAGACCACTGTCTTGCCCAGACCGCTCACAATGTCGGCCACCGTCAGGTTGCGTGTCACGGTAAAATAGTAGAGTTGGTAATCGACCTGGAACTCGTACCGGGAGATGACCATACCCCCCAGCATACCCAGGATGTCTGCCATGACCGTCAACAGCGGCAGGACCAGCATCGCACTCAGCACTCGGGGTACCACCAGCTTTTTGATCGGGTTCGCCCCCATGGCCCGCATCGCGTCGATCTGCTCTGTCACCTTCATCGACCCCAACTCGGCGGTGATCCCGGAACCGACCCGCCCTCCCACCAAAAGGGCCGTGAGGACCGGTCCTAACTCGCGGACTATTGAGAGCGAGACGACAATTCCTACATACGCCTTCGCCCCGAATCGGCTCAGGCCGTATGCGGTTTGCAGCGCCAAGACAAGGCCGCTGAAGACCGCGGCCACGCCGGCGATCGAGATCGATTTCACACCGATATGATCGATTTGCTGGAGGAGCCCACGGGGGTTGTAGGGAGGCGTGAAAGCGCAGCAAACGGTGTCATAGGTAAGCCTTGAGAGCCCTCCCAGCAATTCGAGCAATCGAATCGACTGGCCTCCAACTGCTACAGCCACATTCCGCATCGTGTGTCCTTATCGCGGTTCTTTACCTCAATTTGGACCCCGGTACTTGGAACCTGGAACCTTTTTCAGTCAAGACCCAGCCCCTGGCAAACCGCTCAAATTCTGGCAGCCGGTCCTGAAAGAGCTCAGGGGGAGCCACGTAGACTAGATCATAGGCGCAATCACCATCCTTGGCGACATAACTACTGACCATCACCTCGGTGTTATTCAGTCGCCCCTCCAGCAGCGTGTGGACCGCCTCCGTGCCGTTCAGCAAAATGGGCTCCTGCGCCATTATCCGCTTTGTGCCGATCCCAAAGAACAGGCGTCTGGCCAGGATTCGGAGAGGGACGGGCTGCTCGCCTTCGCAACTGACAAACAATGCGGCTACTTGGCCGCCCGGCTCCGCCCGGAACGCGAGGTCAGTCCCTTCCAACTCGAACTGCCGCCAACCATCGCGCAGTACCGGAATCTTGAAGCCTCGGGTCCCATCCACAAAGAAGCCATCTACGACATAACTGGAAGCACAGGCCGTGAGCATGAGCAGGACGAGGGTTGTAATGCCCTCAAGGCGCCAGGCATTCAGGGAGATACGCCCCCTTTCGACGTATACACTCTCAGGTGAGGCATAACCGCGGATAGGCATATAGATAACTTCATCATACTGGAAAGACGAGCGAAGCGTCAAGCGGAGCCCTGTGGTAGCGGCAATTCCGTATCCTGCCAGGATGAGTGGCGGAATCCGGAGGTTCGACAGATGGGAACTTCGCAGGGGAGGGGTTGTGATGCAAAAGGTGGGGGGACTGCGTAGGTAAGAGGGGGCTGAGAACGCCCAGGAGACAGGTCGAGACGCTAAGGGGCGAGAGGGCCGCTCCTCCGGAAAAACCAGCCCCCGCGAGATAAGCACCGGACCCGGATGACAGTGTGGCTGGTCTGCGACGCGGACCAGCCACACTGTTCACACCCATACGCCGGTGAGCCACTGACCTGATGAGGACCTAAGCCCTCATCAGGCTCCAGTTACTCTTGTGGTCGCAGTTCAACTCGCCGATTTTTCGCGCGACCTTCAACCCCATCGTTCGACGCGATCGGCTGTTCTTCCCCGAATCCTACAGCAGTAAGATTGGTTGACTTCACGCCACGTGAGATCAGGTGGTTCATCACCGACTCGGCACGCCGCTGCGACAGCTTCTTGTTGTAATCCGCCGTGCCCGTACTGTCCGTATGGCCGGCAATTGTGACCTTTAGGCCAGGGTGCTTGGTGAGAATCTTCGCAGCACTATCCAGAATCGCAAAGGATTGCTGGGTCAGCTCAGCCGAATCGAAAGTAAAGTTCACACCTTTCAGGATGATGGGTTCTCGCTCCGGGCAGCCAAGCTGATTCACTTTTACGCCAGGAGGAGTGCCCGGGCACTGATCTTTGTCGTCCGTTACGCCATCCCCATCACTATCCACAGGAGCCGCCCGGGGAGTTAACGCCGCGCAGAGAAGTCCGCCCGCCAGCGCACCGGCGGCCGCTCCATACCCAGCCTCCCTCCCCCCCGCAGCGCCTCCCCCAATTGCGGCGCCAGCGGCGCCTCCAGCTACCGAGCATATGAGCGCATTATACCAGGGTCGCTGGCTAGCGCAGCCTGTTATGAACAACATAGCTATAACGACTATAGCTTTCAATTTCTTCATAACTCTCCCCCTTTCAAGACTTGAAAGCCGTTAATAGCAACAACTGCACTCTTCGCATCGCGGAGGGCTAACCCACTTAGTGGAAATGAAACTTGTATATCGAAATAGGGTTCTTGTCAACGCAAAAAGACCACGCAAAAAGACCTGCTGTGATGTTGGGCGCCGAACTGTCACCGGTCCGGCCCCCGGTGCTTGACTTTTTGGCGAAAGATGCTATATAAAGCAATCAAAGTCATTCAAAGGGCGTATGAATCAAAGGAGATGAGGATCCTTCGCGGAAGCGAAATCCGGTCGTGTGATTTTCGGTTGCCTACGCCTATTCTTGCTCATCTGAGCGGGAAAGGAATGCGCTTGGGCATGAAGGTCACCGTCCTCAGCGCCGGCTTTTCCAGAGCGGTCATCGCAGGTATGATCCCTCCGCAGGTTTCCCCAGGATCTTCATCTTTCAGAGTGGGCTTGACCAATGCGGATTCGTAAGGCAATTGTGCCTGCTGCGGGTTTGGGGACGCGGTTCCTCCCCGCAACGAAGGCACAGCCGAAAGAGATGCTTCCGATCGTGGACAAGCCTACCATCCAGTATGTGGTGGAGGAAGCCGCTGCGTCGGGGATCGAGGACATCATCATTGTGACCGGGCGTGGGAAGGACGCGATCGAGGACCACTTCGACCGATCGCTGGAGTTGGAAATTGCCCTTGGGCGGCAGGGCAAGGAGGAGCAGTTGCGGGAGATCGAGCGGATCTCCGAGTTGGCGTCGTTTTGCTACATCCGCCAAGAGGAGCCCCTCGGCTTGGGACACGCGATCCTGGTCGCCAAAGCCCTCGTAGGGAATGAGCCTTTCGCCGTCTTGCTTGGAGACGACATCATCGATGCCGAGGTCCCCTGTCTGGCGCAGATGATCTCAACGTTTGAACGGTATCAGTCTTCGATCATTGCTGTGCAGCAGGTCAGCAAGGAGGAAACCAGCAGCTACGGGATCATCGACCCCAAGCCGGTTGAGGATTCGATCTATCAGATCCTGGATCTGGTGGAGAAGCCGTCTCCGGAGGTGGCTCCGTCTGACCTAGCCATTATCGGGCGCTACATTCTGACGCCCGAGATCTTTGAGGCGCTTGAACAGACCCCCCCGGACGAAGGCGGAGAGGTTCAGCTCACAAATGGCCTGCGGGTGCTGCTGAGAACACAAATGATGTATGGGCTCGCGTTCCGCGGGCGCCGGTATGACGCCGGGAGTAAGCTGGGCTTTTTGAAGGCGACCTTGCAGTTTGCCCTCAAGCGTCCAGATCTGGCGCCAGGGTTGCGGGAATACCTGAGAACACTCAATCTGGATGAGGTGGGAGCAGCTGTGGAACGGGACCGAAAGGAGAACTGAGAGCCGTGGCGGACGAGAAGACGGTGGAAAGTACAGAGGAGATGTCGGTCCCCGACGCTGAGATCACCGAGGCCAAAAGCGAGGCCCAGGGTCGGAAGGTGCCTGAAACGATCCCGCTCCTGCCGGTGCGAGACGTGGTGATCTATCCCTTCATGATCTTGCCTCTCTTCGTAGGTCGGGAGAAATCGGTCCGAGCGGTAGACGAATCGCTTTCGCGGGACCGCCTCATCTTGCTGGTGGCGCAGCGGGATGCTGAGAAGGAGGATCCCGGCGTCGATGAGATCCGTTCGGTCGGGACCGTGGCGATGATCATGCGGATGCTCAAGATGCCTGACGGGCGGGTAAAGGTGCTGGTCCAGGGTCTGTCCCGCGCCAGGGTCATTGGGGTCGAGCGGCGGGAACCCTACTTCGAGGCGAGGATCGCCGAGGTCCCCGAGGCGGATATGGGCACGTCGGCCGTTGAGGTGGAGGGCCTGATCCGTTCGGTCAAGGAGTTGGTGAGCAAGGGCGTGGCCCTCGGGAAGCAGATCTCGCCGGATGTGGTGGTGATCATCAATAACCTCGATCACCCAGGCCGTCTGGCTGACCTCGTGGCCAGCCACCTGGATCTGAAGATGGAGCAGGCCCAGGAGGTGCTGGAACTGTTCGATCAGATCCAGCGCCTGAAGAGGGTCAGTGAGCTGCTGAGTAAGGAGCTCGAGGTGCTTGAGGTCCAGCATCGAATCCAGAGCCAGGCCCGGGAGGAGATGGACAAGACTCACCGGGAGTATTACCTCCGGGAGCAGTTGAAGGCCATCCAGAAAGAGCTGGGTGAGACCGACGATCGAAGCCAGGAACTCCAGGAGATGGAACAGAAAATCCAGAAGGCCAAGATGCCCGCAGCGGTCGACTCCGAGGCGAGGGCGCAGCTAGGGCGGCTCAGCCGGATGCACCCCGATGCGGCGGAGGCCTCGGTCATTCGGACCTATCTGGACTGGTTGATCGAGCTGCCCTGGAGTCGGCCGACCAAGGACAAGCTGTCGATCAAGCAGGCATCGAAGATCCTCAACGAGGATCACTACGACCTCGAAAAGGTGAAGGAGCGGGTCCTCGAATACCTGGCTGTTCGCAAGCTGAAAAAGAAGATGAAAGGGCCGATCCTCTGCTTCGTCGGCCCACCGGGGGTGGGGAAGACCTCTCTTGGCCGCTCCATTGCCCGCGCCTTGGGGCGCAAGTTCATCCGGATCTCGTTGGGCGGCGTTCGCGACGAGGCGGAGATCCGCGGCCATCGGCGGACGTACATCGGGGCGCTGCCCGGTCGCATCATCCAGGGGATCAAGCAGGCCGGATCGAACAATCCCGTCTTCATGATCGACGAGGTGGACAAGGTCGGGACCGATTTTCGGGGTGACCCCTCCTCGGCCCTGCTGGAGGTGCTGGACCCGGAGCAGAACTACAGCTTCAGCGACCACTACCTCGGCGTCGCCTTTGATCTCTCGAACGTGATGTTCATCTGTACGGCCAACCTGGCTGACCCGATCATCTCGGCGCTGCGCGATCGGCTGGAGATCATCGATATCTCCGGGTACACCGAGGAGGAGAAACTTCATATCGCCAAGCGCTATCTGGTTCTCCGACAGTACCAGGAACATGGGATCGACGAGAAGCGCCTGCTGATCACCGACGAGGCGATCCTGAAGATGATCAACGAGTATACCCGGGAAGCCGGGCTCCGGAACCTGGAGCGAGAAATCGCCACCATCTGCAGGAAGGTGGCCCGCCTGGTGGCGGAGGGGCACAAGGGGCAGACCAAGGTAACCGCGGCGGTCCTGCAGCGGTTCCTGGGCGCACCAAAGTTTCTGGCCGACCCGGAACAGGAGGCCGACGAGGTCGGTGTCGCCACGGGTCTCGCGTGGACGCAGACGGGTGGGGACATCATCTACATCGAGTGTAGCATCCTGCGCGGGAAGGGCAGCCTCTTGCTCACAGGGCATCTGGGTGAGGTGATGAAAGAGTCGGCCCAGGCCGCCCTGAGCTATGCACGCTCGCGGTCAGCCGATCTGGGGATCAAGGATGAATTTTTCACCAAATGTGACATCCATATTCACGTCCCGGCCGGAGCGATCCCCAAGGATGGTCCGTCGGCCGGCATCACGATGGCCGTAGCGCTGCTTTCCGCCCTGACCAAGGTTCCCGTGAGGAGGGACGTGGCGATGACCGGCGAGGTGACTCTTCGCGGCAAGGTCCTGCCGATCGGTGGGATCAAAGAAAAGGCGTTAGCGGCGAGAAGAATGGGAATCCACACAGTGGTGGTCCCGGCGAGGAACGACAAGGATATCAAGGATCTCCCTGCCAATGTTAAACGGGGCATGGAGTTCGTGTTCGTGGACCATATGGACCAGGTACTCGACATCGCCCTGGCCAAACAGACAGGGGTCAAGCGTCCCCTCGCTGTGGCTCTCAGCGCCAAGCGTGGGGCGACCCCTTCGACGGAGCTCAGAACGCGCTTGCCGAGGCACCGGCACCCCGCGGCTCCTGCGCAAGGGGCTCCATACAGTGCCTAACGACCGAACGGTCCGGATCGTCCCCTTGGGAGGCCTGGGGGAGATCGGATTGAACATGATGGTCGTCGAGGCGGCGGGCGACCTGCTGGTGATCGATGCCGGGTTGATGTTCCCGGACGAGGAGATGTTCGGGATCGACCACGTGATCCCGGACATGAGCTATCTGCTTACGCATCGGGAGAAGGTTCGGGCAGTGCTGCTCACCCACGGTCACGAGGATCACATCGGCGCACTCCCTTACCTGCTGAGCGAGATCAAGGTTCCAGTCTATGGCACGCGCCTCTCACTGGGGCTGGCGGCGGAAAAATTAAAGGAAACGAATCTCCTGTCCGATGCCGACCTCAAGCCCGTTCATCCCCGCGATCGCCTTCAGCTCGGCCTCTTCGAGGTTGAGTTCCTTCAGGTCTGCCACAGCATTCCCGATGGCGTGGCACTGGCCATCAGGACCCCCGGTGGCCTGATTGTGCACACCGGCGATTTCAAATTTGACCAGAGCCCGGTGGATGTCCAACTCACCGATTACCGGCGGCTTGCCGAGCTCGGGGATGGCGGCGTGCTGGCCCTTCTCTCGGATAGCACGAATGCGGGCCGGGATGGATTCACGCCTTCGGAGCAGGTGGTGGGGCAGGCTTTCGACGCAATCTTTCGGGAGGCTCAGGGGCGCGTGATCGTGGCCTGTTTCGCCTCAAACATCCATCGCGTCCAACAGATCCTCGATGTGGCGGCAGCTACGGGAAAGCGGGTGACGATTTGCGGCAAGAGCATGGTGGCCAATACGCGGATCGCGGCGGAGTTGGGGTGCCTCCGGATCCCCGATGACACGCTCGTTGGCCTGGACGAGTTGGAGCGCCTCCCGGTTGCCCAACGGGTGATCGTGACTACCGGGAGTCAAGGTGAACCACTCTCCGCCATCGCCAGAATGGCTGTCGCGGAGCACAAACAGGTTCAGGTGTCGCCAGGCGATACCGTCATCTTCTCATCGCGCGTCATCCCTGGTAATGAAAAATCGGTAGCTCGAACGATTAACGGCCTCTACCGACAGGGGGCCCGTGTCATCACCGAGGAGGTGGCTGGGGTCCATGTCTCGGGACATGCCAGCCGGGAAGAGCTGAAGCTGATGCTGAATCTGACCCGGCCCACCTTCTTTGTGCCGATTCACGGAGAGTACCGCCACCTGCACCTGCACGCCCACCTGGCACGGGAGGTCGGGGTGCCGGAAGCCCGGACCCTCGTGATCGAGGACGGCGACATCCTGGAGTTAGATGGCAGCAGCGCCCAGATCGTCGGCAGGGCGCCCGTCGGTCGGATCTTCGTCGACGGGAAGAGGACCGGGGATGTTGGGGACGCCGTCATTCGCGACCGGCAGCGGTTGGCGCAGGAGGGGGTCGTGGTCGTGGTCCTTGCCGTAGATCAACAGTGCGGCAAGCTGGTGACAGGACCCCAGATAATCTGCAGCGGATTCGTCCATGCACAGGATTCGAAGGCCCTCGCGGATGGTATCAAAACCCTGGTCTGCTCCGTACTGGAAAGTGCCTCTGAAGAGGACCGGACCGATCCGCGCCTCATGGAGCGACGAATCAAGACTGCGGTCAAAAAACAGTTGCAGAAGGAGATCGAACGACGGCCCATGATCCTGCCGGTGATCATGGAGGTGTAACGAAGGAGGCGGTTAATGGCGACTGAAGGCATGCCGAAGCCGATAGCGACCCAAAGGGAGCCGCGTGGAGGAGATCGATCGTCAGGGACCCAGATCCTCACACATCCCAAGACTCACGAGGCGTTGGGCATCCTCGGGATCGCCGTGGCCCTCTTCCTGCTGGCAAGTCTGCTGTCCTACGATCCCCTCGACCCCTCATTATTCAACTCCGGAGGCGGCCCCGGACATCAGGTGCACAATTATGGGGGGCGGTGGGGGGCAGAACTTGCTGGTGATCTTCTGGAGCTGTTAGGTGTCGGCGTACTAGCTTTACCATTCTTCCTGGTCCTGTTGAGTTGGAGGTTTCTCAGAGCGAAGGCTACTCCTTTTGTCATCTGGAAGCTGGTCGGGTGCGTCCTGCTCCTGGCGAGCCTTGGGCTACTGGCCCAACTCTTCGCCATGACAGGGCCGCCTGTTGGCCGAATCTTGGAACGCCCCGGTGGCTTTGTTGGCGGAGAGCTGCACCGGATCTTCAGTCCGCTGGTGGGCCGCGTGGGTCTGCCGTTGCTGGGGCTCACGACCCTCATCCTCGGTATGGTGTGCATGAGCAGTCGGCCGCTTGCGGGCCTCTCCTTTGGGTTCCGGGGTTTGATCGAGCGGGTAGCGACTCGCGTAAGGGAACGGCGAGCGGCGAAGGCGCAACTGCCGGGCCGAATCCGGCCGCCCTATACCCCTCCCGCTGAGGAAGAACCTCGGATCGAGAGTCGATCGTTTCCCGTGCTGACGGAGCCTGCTCCTGGGGTGGCCACAGCAGAGCCTGAAGCCCCCACGATCGATCCTCCTCCCCAGCCATCCTTTCCCTTTGCGATTCCGAAAGAGGGTTTTCAGACCCCGCCGCTATCGTTGCTCGATCTACCGGCAGGGGCGGAGAGCGGGCTCTCCGATGAGGAACGGGAGACGAACGCGCAGATCATCGAGCGTAAGCTGCTGGACTTCGGGGTCGAGGGGAGGGTCACGCAGGCACAGCCAGGGCCTGTCATTACCCGATATGAGATTGAGCCAGGGCCCGGGATCAAGATCAACCGGATTGTTGCTTTGGCTGACGATCTGGCCTTGGCCTTACGGGCGCTGAGCGTGCGCGTCGTGGCGCCGATTCCCGGGAAAGCGGTTGTTGGCGTGGAGATCCCGAACCGCCGTCGTGCTATGGTGCACCTGCGCGAGGTGCTGGCGTCCAAAGCATTCGAGGGATCTGCTGCGCACCTTCCCCTTGCCTTAGGGAAGGACATTTCCGGCGAACCCTATGTGGTCGATCTGGGCCAGATGCCACACCTGCTCATCGCCGGGGCGACAGGTTCGGGCAAAAGCGTATGCATCAATGCCCTGATTGTGAGCCTGCTGTACAAGGCCACAGCAGAAAGCATTCGTCTGCTGCTGATCGATCCGAAGCGGGTGGAACTCTCCGTCTATGACGGGATTCCGCATCTGGCTGAGCGCGTTGTATGCGATCCGAAGGAGGCGGCGAAACGACTTCAGCGCCTTGTGATCCACATGGAGGGGCGATACAAACTGTTTGCCAGGCTCGGGGCTAGAAATATTGCCAGCTACAACCGGCTGATTCGGATCGCTAAGCGAGAAGGAGGCGGCGAGGTCTTTCAGCCGCTCCCCTACCTGGTGGTGGTCATCGACGAACTGGCCGACCTGATGCTGACCGCTTCCGCCGACGTCGAGCGGGCCATCGCCAGGCTGGCGCAGATGGCTCGGGCGGTAGGCATCCATCTGATCGTGGCAACGCAGCGCCCCTCGGTCGATGTGATTACCGGAATTATCAAGGCCAATTTTTCGGCCAGGCTCGCATTCCAGGTCTCCTCGAAGGTCGATTCCCGGACGATCCTCGACATGAATGGCGCCGAGCAACTATTGGGTGATGGCGATATGCTGTTCATCCCGCCTGCGAGCTCAAAGCCGCACAGGATTCACGGATCGTTCGTGTCCGATATCGAGATTAAGCGCGTCGTCGATTTTCTGAAAGCGCAGGGGAAGGCCGAGGAGTTTCCGTGGTCGCTGCTGCCGGCCGAGGAGGAGCAGGAATCGTCAGGGGATGAAGACGACGAGCTGTACCGGCAGGCGGTCGAGGTTGTCGTTACCACGCGTCAGGCCTCGATCTCCCTTATTCAGCGACGACTCAGGATTGGGTTTAACCGGGCGGCGCGAATGATCGAGCGGATGGAGCAGGAACGGATTGTGAGCCGCATTGAAGGGGGCG
>Ga0080064_1002413_pt2 | contig 16526 bp, 14 predicted proteins | sample Subgrocontami54m_FD_69260 | JGI IMG/M metagenome (GOLD analysis project Ga0080064, IMG submission 69260) | Subsurface groundwater microbial communities from S. Glens Falls, New York, USA - GMW46 contaminated, 5.4 m (SPADES assembly) (version 2) ...
CCACCGCATCAGGGCATTCATAACGTTACCTCCTTTGTATGCCGTTACCAAACTTCTCCCTCTTGAGGGGTCAATAATCATCGTTTCCCGCCTGTCAAGGGGCATGGGAGGGGGCTAGGCTTCGGCGGCTGGGAGCCATTCCCTGCGCGAAAAAAGTGCTAGCCCCCCTTCGCTCCATTAAACGAATCCCTCCGTCCGGTGTCTCAAAGGGATGAGGGTTCCTTAGGAGAGATTGGCGCGCGGGGGCATCGTGAGATACAGACTCTCAGACCATGCACAACGACGCTTGCAGCGCCGCGGAATTCCCCTTGTCCAGCTCGAATCAGTATTGAACAATCCCCAGCAGGTGGTTACGGAACAGGGTGGGTAGAAAGGTCTACCAGTCACAGGTTGACCGCGGAGATGGCAAGATGGTCCTGTTGCGTGCTATCGTCATAGACGATGTGGAACCGGCAATTGTGGTTACTGTGTACCGGACAAAGCACATCCAGAAATACTGGAGGCAACCGTGAAAGTCACCTATGATCCGGAAGTGGATGTTCTGTATATCCTGTTAAGGGATACGCCGGTCGATGAGAGCGACGAGGGCAAGCCCGGCGTGATCCTGGACTATGACAAAGCGGGCAACATCGTCGGGATAGAGATTCTGGACGCCTCCAAGAGGATCGAGAATCCGCGCTCCGTCGAGTACGCTGTAGAGAAAGAAAAAGTGGGGCAGGTGAAAAAACGGGCGGGCCGATGAAGCTGACCTACGATCCTCGACACAACATCGCATACATCCGGCTGCATCCCAAAGCGGCGCAGGTGAAGACCATTCATGTCAGCGACGAGCTGAATGTGGACCTGGCGCCAGACGGGACGGTGTATGGCATAGAACTCCTTAATGCCAATGCGCAGCTTGCCCAGGAAGACGGCGGTCAATTCGTCATGCTGAATGAGGTTACAGGCGAACAGACCAAGGTCAAGCTGCCGCTCGCGTAACTTTTTCTTCCTCTCAATCATTCTTTCTGCTCGCTCGACTCTTTGAGCCGCTTCAGACGCTTCTGATCCAGCTTCACATAAAGGCGTTTGTCCTGGGTGACGGTGACGAGGCTTGCCGGCTGGTACCGTCGGGGGTAGGCGGGAACTGCGGCCACTCTTGAAATACACCATAAGAGTGGTGGTTTTAAACCAAATTGCCTGCGCTACCATGTCGGCTGTCCCTCGCTAACTGCTTAATTTTCCTGCCACTGTCGATCTGAAAACCGGCATATATTTTGCGTTAGGTAACATAATAGTATTTTCTATAGTATTCTCTCTCACCGAATGGTAGTACAAAGAGGGGGGAGGCCCTACCAACCTTAGAACAACAGCACAACCCGATGGACGATGGAAAGGAGAAATGTGATGGCATCTGTAACCAGACGTCAGTTCCTCCAATTCAGTGCCGTTAGTGCCGCCGGACTCAGCGCCTCGAGCCTCGGGATCCTGGGATTCTCGTCTACCCAAGTGCTGGCCGAGGTACGCCAGTACAAGCTGGCCCGCGCCACGGAGACACGCAACACCTGTCCCTACTGCGCCGTCGGGTGCGGGATCCTGATGTACAGCCTCGGCGACAAGGCCAAGAATGCTCCGGCCGAGATCATTCACATCGAGGGCGACCCGGATCATCCGGTGAATCGCGGCACGCTCTGCCCCAAGGGCGCGGGCCTGCTCGATTTCGTGCACAGCCCCAACCGGCTCAAGCACCCGGAATACCGCGCCCCCGGCTCGAACAAGTTCGTGCGCATCTCATGGGACGAGGCCTTCGACCGTATCGCGCGTCTCATAAAGAACGATCGCGACAAGAATTTCATCGCGAAGAACGCCGATGGGGCAACGGTCAACCGCTGGCTCAGTACCGGCTTTCTCGCCGCCTCGGCCTCGAGCAACGAGTCCGGCTATCTCACGCACAAGGTCGTCCGTAGTCTCGGGATACTGGCATTCGATAATCAAGCGCGCGTTTGACACGGCCCCACGGTGGCCAGTCTGGCCCCGACGTTCGGCCGCGGTGCGATGACCAATCACTGGGTTGACATCAAGAATGCCAACCTGGTTCTGATCATGGGCGGCAACGCCGCCGAAGCCCACCCGTGCGGGTTCAAGTGGGTGACCGAGGCCAAGGCCCATAACAAGGCCAAGCTGATCGTGGTCGATCCACGCTTCACGCGCTCGGCCGCGGTGGCCGACTATTATGCCCCCTTGCGCGCTGGCACCGACATCGCCTTCCTGGGCGGCGTCATCCATTACCTGCTCACGAACAACAAGATCCAGCACGAGTACGTGAAGGCATACACCGACGTCAGTTTCATCGTGCGCGCCGACTACACATTCCAGGACGGTCTGTTCTCCGGGTACAACGAGGCCAAACGCAACTACGACAAGACCACATGGATGTACGAGCTGGGCGCGGACGGGTACGTCAAGACCGACCCGACGCTCACGAACCCGCGCTGTGTGTTCAATCTCATGAAGGAGCACTACTCGCGCTACACGCCCGAGGTCGTGAGCAGCATCACCGGCACGCCCAAGGAGCAGTTTCTCAAGGTGTGCGAGATGATCGCCGAGACCGCGGCGCCGAACCGCACCATGACCATCCTGTACGCGCTCGGCTTGACGCAGCACTCGGTGGGGGCGCAGATGATCCGCACCGCGGCCATGGTGCAGTTGCTGCTCGGCAACATCGGCATGGCCGGCGGCGGCATGAACGCGTTGCGCGGGCATTCCAACATCCAGGGCCTGACCGACCTCGGGCTGTTGTCCGAACTGCTGCCCGGGTACATGACGCTGCCGGGTGAGCAGGAGACCGACTACAAGGCCTACATCGAGAAACGCGTGCAAAAGCCGTTGCGTCCGGGTCAGTTCTCTTATTGGCAGAACTACGCCAAGTTCCACGTGAGCTTTATGAAGGCCTGGTATGGCGATGCCGCGCATAAGGACAACAATTTTGCCTATGACTACCTGCCGAAGCTCGACAAGAAGCATGACATCTTGCAGGTGTTCGAAGACATGCATCAGGGCAAAATGAGCGGGTATTTCTGCCAGGGCTTCAACCCGCTGGCTGCGTTCCCGTGCAAGGCCAAAGTCGGCGGGGCCTTGGCGAAGCTCAAGTACCTGGTGACGATCGATCCGCTCGTGACCGAGACCTCGACCTTCTGGGAGAACCACGGCGAGTACAACGACGTCGATCCGGCCAAGATCCAGACCGAGGTGTACCGGTTGCCGTCCACCTGCTTCGCGGAGGAAGAAGGCTCGTTGGTGAGCAGTAGTCGCGTGCTGCAGTGGCACTGGAAGGGCGCCGAACCGCCTGGCGAGGCCAAGTCGGACGTCGAGATCGTGGCCGGCATTTTCCTGAAGCTGCGCGAGCTCTATCAGAAGGAGGGCGGCGCGTTCCCGGACCCGATCCTGAATCTCACCTGGAAGTACACGCGCCCCTCGGCGCCTTCGTCCGAGGAGATCGCGCGCGAGTTCAGCGGCAAAGCGCTCGACGACCTCATGGATCCCACGGACAAGACGAAGGTGGTGCGCAAGGCCGGCGAGCAGTTGGACGGCTTTGGGCAACTCACGGACGACGGCAAGACCGCCTGCGGCTGCTGGATCTTTGCCGGGGCCTGGTCGGAGAAGGGCAACCTCATGGCGCGGCGCGACAATTCCGACCCGAGCGGGTTGGGCAACACGCTCAACTGGGCCTACGCGTGGCCGTCCAACCGCCGCGTCCTCTACAACCGCGCCTCGTGCGATCCCGCCGGCAAACCGTGGGACCCGAAGCGCAAGCTGATCGGCTGGAACGGAACCAAATGGGCCGGCGCGGACGTGCCGGACATCAAGCCGGATGCCGCGCCCGCGGACGGCATGAATCCGTTCATCATGAACTCGGAGGGGGTGGCGCGCTTTTTCGTCGTGAACAAGATGGGGGACGGGCCGTTTCCCGAGCACTATGAACCGTTCGAGTCGCCGCTCGCGGTGAATCCCTTGCATCCCAAGAACCCGAAGGCCAAGAACAGTCCGGCGGCGCGGGTGTTCAAGGACGACCTCGACCAGTTCGGCGATGCCGAGGAGTTCCCGTACGTGGCGACCACCTACCGGCTCACCGAGCATTTCCACTTCTGGACCAAGCACACGAAGCTCGGCGCGATCATGCAGCCGGAGCAATTCGTGGAGATCGGCGAGGACCTCGCCCAAATGAAGCAGATCAAGAGCGGGGACCGGGTGCGGGTGCGATCGATCCGCGGGTTCATCAAGGCGGTGGCCGTCGTGACCAAGCGCATCCGGACGCTGCAGGTCTACGGCAAGAAGGTGTACACCGTCGGGATCCCGATCCACTGGGGCTTCCAGGGACTGGCGCGGAACGGTTTCATTGCCAACACGCTGACGCCATCCGTGGGCGATGCGAACACCCAGACGCCGGAATTCAAGGCGTTCCTCGTCACAATTGACAAGATCTAGGGAGGCGATATGGCACTGCAATCACTCGACATCACGCGCCGTTCGGCCACCACCACGCCGTCACCAGAGGTGCGCGAGACGCAGAAGGTCGCAAAGCTCATCGACGTCTCCAAGTGCATCGGCTGCAAGGCCTGCCAGGTGGCGTGCATGGAGTGGAACGACCTGCGCGATGAGATCGGCACCAATCAGGGCGTCTACGACAACCCACTCGACCTCACCGACAAGTCCTGGACCGTGATGCGCTTCTCGGAAGTGGAGGTGGAGAAGGACAAGCTCGAATGGCTGATCCGCAAGGACGGCTGCATGCACTGCGCCGACCCCGGCTGCCTCAAGGCGTGTCCCGCGCCGGGCGCGATCGTGCAGTACAGCAACGGCATTGTCGACTTCCACGAGGAGCACTGCATCGGCTGCGGGTACTGCATTACCGGGTGCCCGTTCAATGTGCCCCGAATCTCCAAGAAGGACAGCAAGGCGTATAAATGCACGCTGTGCTCCGACCGCGTCGGCGTGGGACAGGAACCGGCCTGCGTCAAGACCTGCCCCACCGGCGCGCTCGTGTTTGGCTCCAAGGAGGATATGATCGAGCACGCCGAGGAGCGCATCGTGGACCTCAAGTCGCGTGGATACAAGAACGCCGGGCTGTACGATCCGCCGGGGGTGGGCGGCACGCATGTGATGTACGTGTTGCAGCACGCCGACCAGCCGCAGCTCTACCACGATCTGCCCAAGGATCCGCAGATCAGCCTTTTGGTGGAGCTATGGAAAGGCGTGCTCAAGCCGATCATGTCGATGGGTCTCGGCCTGGTCGCGCTCGCGGGCTTTTTCCACTACGTGACCGTGGGACCGAACGAAACGAAAGAGGATGCGGACGAGAACCGGCACGGGCGTTAACGCGCCGCCGAAGGAGGCTCCATGAACGACGACAATCTGATCGAGCGTTTCAAGCCGGCGGACCGCGCCAACCATTGGCTGACAGCGATTACCCTGATCCTGCTCGCGCTCTCGGGACTGGCGCTGTTCCACCCGGCGTTTTTCTGGCTCACCAATCTCTTTGGCGGGGGGACGTGGACGCGCATTCTGCATCCCTTCATCGGCGTGGTGCTGGCGGTCTCGTTCTGGATGCTGGCCCAACGCTTCCACGCGGACAACCGCCTCACCGCCGCCGACCGTGAATGGATGCGCCGCATCCGCGATGTGGTGGCCAATCGCGCTCAGAACCTGCCCGAGGTTGGACGTTACAACGCCGGGCAGAAATACTTGTTCTGGACCATGGTGACGACGATCGCGCTGCTTCTGGTGAGCGGCATTGTCATCTGGCAGCCGTGGTTCGCGCCGCGGTTCTCAATCGGCCTCGCGCGCGTGGCGGTGCTCATCCATGCGCTCGCGGCATTCGTGCTCACCGCCGGCGTTCTGGTGCACATCTATGCCGTGATCTGGATCAAGGGGACGCTCCGCGGCATGACGCGTGGCAGTGTGACGCGCGCCTGGGCCAAGCATCATCATCCCGGCTGGTATCGCGAAGTGAGCAAGGGTTCCAAATGACCAACATTAATGTTCTTCAACCCGGCACCATCGAGGCGCCGCCGGGCGAAATCCCGTTCCTGCTCCTGCCGGATCGCAACGCGTTTCAGGCGCGCGCCGCGCGTCTGAGCGCCCTGGCCGAGGGCCATGCCCTGGCTGAGTACCTCCGGTTCCTGGCGGCGCTGGCGCGCGCGCAGCATGCCTCAATGGCGCTGTTCCGCCAGGTCCGGCTGCCGGAGGCGCACGAACTCGAACGCTGCCGCGAACACGGGATGCCGCCGCTCGGGACCAGGGGCTGGGACCGCGATCCCGTGTGGCGCGAAGCGTTGCACCGCATCCTCACGGAACTCGAAGCCGGCGCACTGCCGGAGGCAACGCGCGCGACGATCGCGCGGCTCACAGACACGGACGACGCATCGCTCGAACGTGTGGCTGAGACGCTGCTCGCCGGCGATAATGATGAAACGCTCGATCGGGCGGCGCTCCCATTCATCGGCGCGGCGCTGCAGGCGTACTGGTTGCATCTGGTCACGACGCTCGGGGCCGGTGCCTTCGGCCGGCTCGAGATCCCCCATCTCTGCCCGGCGTGTGGGTCCGCGCCCATGGTGAGTGTCGTGTGCATCGGCGCCTCGGACCACGGCCTGCGCTATCTGACCTGCTCGCTCTGCAACGCGCAATGGCACGCGGTGCGCATCAAGTGCGTCTTCTGCGATACGACCAAGGGCATTGCGTACTATGGCATCGAGGGCGGCAGCGCCGCGGTCAAGGCCGAGAGTTGCGATGCCTGCCATGGGTATCTCAAAATCCTGTACATGGACAAGGACCCGAACGTGGACGCGCTCGCGGATGATGTGGCGAGCATCGCGCTCGATGTCCTGATGGCCGAATCCGGTATCGCTCGCAGGGGGACGAATTTCTTCTTATTTTAGGAGGAAGAAAAGAGCTCGACAAACCATTGTCGATGCGTGTTAGTATTCACGCTAATAGGTGGAACCGTCCTTGGTCCAAGCGCGGAATCCGCAAATAGCGGCTGTATTGCCGGCCGTCGATCGTGTGCTCCAGATGCCTGCGGTGCAGGCACTGGCCGCACAGTATAGCCACACCGCCGTAGTCCACGCCATCCGTTCCCTGCTTTCCGAAATGCGCCAGGTCATGCTGGAGGGCGTCGCGCCGCCCGCGGAAGCGCGGCAAGCGCCGTCTCTCGCGCGACACCTCCAGGCTCGCCTCGAGGCCGCGTTTCAGCCCTCGCTGCGGCGCGTGTTCAACCTCACCGGCACAGTGCTGCACACCAACCTCGGGCGCGCGCTCTTGCCGGCGGAGGCCGTCGAAGCGGTGCAGGCGGTCATGACGCAGCCGTGCAATCTCGAGTACGACCTCGCACCCGGCGCGCGTGGCGACCGCGACACCCATGTCGAAACGCTGCTCGCCGAACTCACCGGCGCTGAGGCCGCCACGGTGGTGAACAACAACGCCGCCGCGGTCTTGCTGGTGCTCGCTGCGCTCGCGGCACGCAAGGAGGTGATCGTCTCGCGCGGCGAGCTCATCGAAATCGGCGGATCGTTCCGCATTCCCGCGATCATGGCGAGCGCGGGCTGCCGCCTGCGCGAGGTCGGCACCACCAATCGCACACATCTCGCCGATTTCGAGCAGGCCATCGGCGCGCGCAGCGCGCTGCTCATGAAGGTGCACGCCAGCAACTACGCGATCCAGGGTTTCACCGCGAGGGTGCCCGAGAAGGAACTCGCGGCGCTGGCGCACGCCCGGGGGCTGCCATTCGTGGTGGACCTGGGCAGCGGCACGCTGGCGGATCTGAGCCAATATGGACTGCCGAAAGAACCGACCCCGCAGGAGACGTTGGCGCACGGCGCAGACCTCGTGACCTTCAGCGGCGACAAGCTCCTCGGCGGGCCGCAGGCCGGCATCATTGTCGGGCGCGCCGAGCTCGTGAAAAAAATCAAACGCAACCATCTCAAACGTGCGCTGCGTGTGGGCAAGATGACGCTCGCCGCGCTCGAGGCGGTGCTCAAGCTCTATCGTCAGCCGGAGAAGCTCGCGCAGCGTCTGCCGACGTTGCGGCTGCTCGCGCGCCCGGCGGCCGACATTGAGGCGCTGGGCCGGCGTGTCAAGCCCGCGGTGGCGCAAGCGGTGCGCCATGCGGCGCGCGTGAGCGTCGTGCCGTGCCACAGCCAGATCGGCAGTGGCGCGCTGCCGGTTGAGCTGCTGCAGAGCACGGCGCTCGCGCTCGCGCCACTCAAGCGCGGGCGTGGCGAGGGCACCGCCCTCAGGCAGTTGGCGGCCGCGTTCCGCGCGCTTCCCATCCCGGTGATCGGGACCGTTTCCGAGGGCGCGCTCAAGTTCGATCTGCGCTGCCTGGAGAATGAACGCGAGTTCGTCGATCAGTTGGCGCAGCTCCGGCTCGACGCCGGGAGGAGTGGGGCATGATCATCGGCACCGCGGGCCATATCGACCACGGCAAGACCGCGCTCATCAAGGCGCTCACCGGCATGGACGCCGATCGCCTGAAGGAAGAAAAAGAACGCGGCATCACCATAGACCTCGGGTATGCCTTCTACCCGCTGCCCAACGGCGAGGTGCTCGGCTTCATCGATGTGCCGGGGCACGAGCGCTTCGTGCACAACATGCTCGCCGGCGCGACCGGCATCGACGTTGTGTTGCTGGTGGTGGCGGCGAACGACGGCGTGATGCCGCAGACGCGCGAGCACTTGGAGATCATCGATCTGCTCGGCGTGAAGGGCGGCGCGGTGGCGCTCACCAAGATCGACCGCGTGGAGCCGTCGCGCGTGGCCGCGGCGCGGGCGGAGATCGAGGCCTTGCTCCGTGGCACGGCGCTCGCCGGCAGCCCCGTGTTTGCACTGTCGAGCATGACCGGCGACGGCGTGCCGGCGCTGCGCGCGCATCTCGAGGCCGTGGCCGCGTCACCGCCGCCGGCGGGCGCGGCGGACGGCTGCTTTCGTCTCGCTGTGGACCGTTGCTTCACGCTGTCCGGCAGCGGCACGGTGGTGACCGGGACGGTGTTTTCCGGAAGCGTGGGCGTGGGCGACCACTTGCTGGTGTCGCCGCCCGGCCGGGAGGTGCGGGTGCGCAGCATCCACGCGCAAAACCGCGCGGCCGAGCGCGGCGCGGCAGGCCAGCGATGCGCGCTCAGCCTCGTCGGTGTCGAGAAGAAGGACATCGTGCGCGGCGATTGGGTATTGGATCCCGCCGTGCATGCACCGACCGCGCGGTTCGACGCGTCTCTCAAGCTGCCGCCATCCGCGGCGCGGGCGCTCCGGCACTGGACTCCGGTGCACGTGCATCTCGGCGCCGCGGAGATGATGGGCCGCGTCTCGCTGCTGCAAGCCACAGGCATCGAGCCAGGCGGTAGTGGCCTTGGGCAGATCGTGCTCGATCGGCCCATCGGTGCGTTGCGCGGTGACCGCTTTATCTTGCGCGACCAGTCGGCCCAGCAGACGCTCGCGGGCGGAGTGGTGCTCGATCCGTTTGCGCCGGCGCGTAAGGTGCGTACGCCCGCGCGTCTGGCGGTGCTCGCGGCACTGGAGCGTCCCACCATGTTCGATGCGTTGCAGCAGCTGCTCAACGACGCGCCGGCGGGTGTGGATCTGTCATGGTTCGCGCGCAGTTTTAATCTGCGCGCCAAGGCCGCCGAGACGCTGTATCTCGAGATCCCAATGGTGGTGGTCAACGTCGCCGGCGTCGGCCGCTTTGGTTTTGCGCTGCTGCGCTGGGAGGCGACGCAGCAGGCGGTGCTGGCGGCGCTCGCGGCCGAACACGCTCGCGTCCCGGAGGTGCTCGGCTTCGAAGGCCGGCGCTTGCGCCGGCTGGCGACCCCGGATCTGCCGTGGGAGATGTTCACGGCGTTGATCGATCAGATGCTGGCCGGGCAGCGCGTGGCACGTCACGGCCCGTGGCTGCATTTGCCGCAGCATCGCATCGTACTCACCAGCGCGGAAGAGAAGCTTTGGCGCGCGGTGGCGCCGCTGCTGCAGGCCACGCCGTTTCAGCCGCCGTGGGTGCGCGACATCGCGCGGACGCTCACGGCGCCCGAGCCGCAGGTGCGCAGTCTGTTGCAGCGCGTGACGATGCTGGGTGACACCTACGAGGTGATGCGTGACCGGTTTTTCACGTGCGAGGCGATCGCCGAACTCACGCGCATGGTCTTGGAGCTCGCGGCGGACAATGGCGAGGTGACGGCGTCGGAGTTCCGCGACCACATCGGAACGGGTCGCAAGCTCGCGATCCGGATCCTCGAGTATTTTGACAAGACCGGTTTCTCGCGCCGCGTCGGCGACGCCCACCGCGTGCGCGACCCGACCCTGCTGGTCGAACGCATCACGAACAACGCCGGCACCGACAGCGGCCGGCGTGAGGCACAGGTTTCCGGAAGAGACTCGCACCCCGGTGGGGCGACCTGACTTCAAATCTGGTAAGGGCCGTCAGCCGGTCCTTGGTGGGTTCGACTCCCACTCTCTTCCGCCAATGTAATAGAGGTGTGCTATGTCAGATGTTCGATTGACCAGTTTGTCGTCCGGCGGTGGATGCGGCTGCAAGATCGCGCCCGCCGCGCTGACGGAAATCCTCGCCAAGGTCCCGCGCCCGCTCCTCGATCCGGCGCTGCTCGTAGGTATCGAAACCAGCGACGATGCCGCCGTGTATCGCCTGAACGACGAGCAGGCGGTCGTCGCCACCACCGATTTTTTCATGCCGATCGTGGACGACCCGTTCGATTTCGGGCGCATTGCCGCGACCAACGCGCTGTCCGACATTTACGCCATGGGCGCGCGTCCGATCTTCGCGCTCGCCATCGTCGGCATGCCGCTCGACAAACTGCCGGTGAACGTGATTCAGGACATTCTCGCGGGCGGGACCTCGGTGTGCGAGGCCGCGGGCATTCCCATCGCCGGCGGCCACTCGATCGATTCGGTCGAGCCGATTTACGGCCTGGTGGTGCTCGGCGTGATTCACCCGCAGCGCGTCAAACGCAACAGTACTGCACGCGCCGGTGACGCCATCGTGCTCGGCAAGGCACTGGGCGTCGGGATTCTCAGCGCCGCGCTCAAGAAAGGCGCGCTGCCGGAGGAGGGGTACCGGCAGATGCTGGCCAGCACCACGCAGCTCAACGCCGTCGGCCATCGGCTGCCGGAGATGGCGGGGATACACGCGATGACTGATGTCACCGGCTTCGGCCTGCTCGGCCATCTCGCCGAGGTCTGCCGCGGCTCGCGGCTCGGCGCGCGCGTCGCGTTCGAGTCGCTGCCGGTCCTCCCGGCGGCGCTGTCGCTCGCGCAACAGGGCTACAACACCGGCGGCGCCGTGCGCAACTGGACAAGTTACGGCCATGACGTACAGTTGCCGGACGATCTCGCGCCCTGGCAGCAGGCGCTCCTGTGCGATCCGCAGACAAGCGGCGGATTGCTGGTCACCTGTGCGCCACAGGCAGTCACCGCGGTGCTGTCATTGTTTCGCGACGAGGGATTCGCCAGCGCCGCGGTGATTGGACAGATGCAGGCCGGCGCGGCCCGCATTACCGTGGATTACCGGCTGGATCTGCCGCATACCGGCTGTTGAATAAGGAGGACGGCATGTCAGGTGCGCAAAGAAGCCTGCGAGCGATACTCACTGGTGTGCTAGGAATGTCAATGGCCGTCGCTCTCAGCGCTTGCGACGCGGATCAAGAAGGCGCGCGCACCTTCTCCTTCACGTATGAGGCGGAGGTCCCGGCACAGCCGGCCGGCACCGGCTCTATCGATGTCTTCATTCCACTCGCCGTATCCGATGCCCATCAGGCGATCCTCCGCCGCGATGTCAAGGCGAGTATCCCTGGTCGGGAGACGATCGAGAGCCGGTATGGCAACAAGTTCTGGCATGGGCACGTGGATCGTTCGGATGGCAAGCCCATCACTGTTGTGGTGGACTACATTGCTCAGCGCAGGGTGTTTAAGCAACAGCGACTGGCATCATCCGACATCAGAGCGTACAGCCCAAGTGAGCGGAAGGAGTTGGCGCTTTCCTTGGGCCCAGACCGAAGAGTCCCGATCTCCGGCCCGCTCATCGATAGGGTGCGAGCCGAACTGCCTCAAACCGATCCATCTCCCCTCGCCCGTGCGCGAGCCATCTACGACTATGTGATCGATAACATGGAGTACAAGAAGGTGGGCTCGGGCTTGGGGAACGGCGACACCTTCTGGGCGTGCAGTGCGCGCTATGGCAACTGCACCGACTTTCACGCCCTCTTCATCTCATTGGCCAGGGCGGACGGTATTCCAGCCCAGTTCGAGATCGGCTTTCCGATCCCCGAAGACCGGACCTCGGGTGTGATCGATGGCTATCACTGCTGGACAGAGTTCCACCTGCCCGACGTGGGGTGGTTCCCCATCGATGCGTCCGAAGCGTGGAAGCACAAGGAGCGCCGCGATTTCTATTTCGGCACGCAGCCTGCGGATCGCATCCAGTTCACCATCGGGCGGGATCTGGAACTGGGAGAGGGCCACACCACCGCTCCGCTGAACTACTTCATCTACCCTCACGTTGAGGTGGCGGGAAAGCGGCTCGACAATGTAAAGAGCCGGTTTCGCTTCTCGGAGATCCCAGACGCTGACGTCGCCCAGAAGTTAGCCTTGAGAGGATCATTGGAGAAATAGGGTCAATAACATAGCCCCAGAGTTCCGAAGGCACACTGATGATTTTGTTGTGCCCCACATTAAGGAGGGTCCTATGGACGAAAACACGCAAGAGGTGAACCGACGAAAGTTCCTAACGCGGAGTGCGTCATGGATGGCCTTGGGCGCGGCCGCGCTGGTCCTTCCCAACGCGCATGCCGAAGAGCCCAAGGCGCCGGAGGACCCGATGCGAGTGCCCGGCGCCTTGCCGCGCCCCTATGGGGACCGCTCGCCGTTCATCAAGTCAGCGCGGGTAGGAGGCGCCGGACCGGGCGCGCCACACGGCTGGGGCGCCAACGCGCCGAACAACTTCAACTCCTGGACGCCGCTTCAGGATTTGCACGGGATCGTGACCCCCTCCGCGTTGCACTTCGAGCGGCACCACAACGGCGTCCCGCTGATCGATCCGTCCCGCCATCGGTTGTTGATTCACGGGCTCGTGAAACAGCCGATGATCTTCACCGTGGACGACTTGGAGCGCTTACCCGCCTCCTCGCGACTCGCCTTTCTCGAATGCTCGGGAAACAGCCACGACCTGTGGCTTCCGGCGAATCCGGACTTCACGGTGCAGGACACGCACGGCCTCACCAGTACCAGCGAGTGGACGGGCGTCAAGCTGTCGACGCTGCTGGAGGCCGCCGGCGTGCAACGCGGCGCGAACTGGATGCTGGCGGAGGGCAGCGACGCCGCGGGCATGGACCGGAGCGTGCCGCTGACCGATGACGTCCTGAACGAGGCCATGATCTGCTACGGCCAGAACGGCGAAGCGCTGCGGCCGGAACAGGGCTTTCCGTTGCGACTCCTCCTCCCCGGCTATGAAGGCAATATCAACGTGAAGTGGCTCCGGCGGCTGAAGCTCGGCACCGCGCCGTTCATGACGCGCGAGGAGACGTCCAAATACACCGATCTCATGCCGGACGGCAAGGCGTATCAATTCAGCCTGGTGATGGAGGCGAAGTCGGTGATCACGTCCCCCTCGGGTCAACAGCAGATCCACCCCGGCTTTCAGGAGATCCGCGGGCTGGCCTGGAGCGGCCGCGGGCGCGTGGCGAAGGCCGAGGTCAGCACGGACGGCGGGCGCACCTGGCAACCGGCCTGCCTGCAGGAGCCGGTCCTGCCCAAATGCCATGCGCGCTTCCTGTTGCCCTGGCGATGGAACGGCCAGGAGGCGGTCTTGCAAAGCCGTTGCACCGACGAAACGGGCTATGTCCAGCCGACGCGCCAGGAGCTCGTGAAGGTGCGCGGCTCCAATTCAATCTTTCACTACAACGCCATTCAAAGCTGGAGGGTGGAACGCGATGGACGAGTACGGAACATCTATGCGTAAGTCTCTGCTGCTCGGCCTCGGCGCGCTGGCCATGGCCCTCGCCTGCGCCTGGACGGCGGTATCCGCCGAAGAGAGCGGAGGGTATGGAATCGGACGGGCGGCCACCGACGAGGAGATCCAGGACTGGAACATCGACGTGTCGCCGACCGGGGAAGGCCTCCCCCCTGGACAGGGCACGGCGAAACAGGGCGCGCAAGTGTTTGCGGCCAAGTGCGCCATGTGCCATGGACCGACGGGGAAGGAAGGTCCGAAGGACAAGCTGGTCGGCGGACAGGGCACCCTGACGGCGGCCAAGCCGGTCAAGACGATCGGCAGCTACTGGCCGTACGCGACGACGCTGTACGACTTCATCAATCGGGCCATGCCGTTCAGCGCGCCGGGATCGCTCAAGCCCGACGAAATCTACTCGGTGATCGCCTGGCTGCTGTTCCAGAACGGGATCGTCAAGGAAGAGGCCGTGATCGACGCGCGGACGCTGCCGCAGGTGCAGATGCCGAACCGGAACGGCTTCATCCCCGACCCGCGGCCCGACGTGCCTGGCAAGTAGCGATACCGATAAAGGGGTCAGCCTCTCGCAGGGTTCGCAAAGGGTACGGGTCGGGGAGCCACAGGCCTTTGTGGAGAAAGGATCCAAGAAGTCATATGACGTACAAGAAAGTTGTTATGCTGCACGACAAGAACATTGCGCTGGTCGCTCACGACAATAAGAAAGGGGACCTGGTGGAATGGGCCCAATACAACCGCGATCTCTTGGCGCACCACAAAGTGTATGCGACAGGCGCCACCGGCGAGATCCTGGAGCGCGAACTTGGTTTCAAAATCATGAAATTCCAGAGCGGACCCTTGGGCGGGGACCAGCAAATCGGGACCAAGATTGTCGCCGACGAGATCAATTTTCTCATCTTTTTCTGGGATCCGCTCGAACCCATGCCGCATGACCCCGACGTCAAGGCTCTCTTGCGCATGGCCGTGGTGTGGAATATTCCCATCGCCTGTAACCGGGCCTCCGTGGATACCCGATTACGAGGTCTATCGCACTCAGAAAATAGACAGGGGCGAAGGAGCAGGCTGAGCGGGCAAGATAATTGGGGTCAAAGTCGAATCAGCCGAGCGATGACGGGACCCACGCCACCCGCTTGATCATTCTTTTTCTGCCGTTGACTCTTTGAGTCTCTTCAGTCGCTTCTGGTCCAGCTTCACATAAAGGCGTTTGTCCTGGGTGACGGTGACGAGGCCGGGCTTGGCGCTGCGCGGCTTGCGGACGTGCTTGCGGTAGGTGTAGAGGACTTCGCCCTGGCCGCTCTTGCGCAGGTCGCTGTACTGCAAGGCCAGTGTGGTGGCGTCCAGCAGAGATTCCCTTCGTGCGTCGGCCCCTTTCTCCAGCCTGAGGACCACGTGCGAGCCAGGGGCGCCGCTTGCGTGCAGCCAAAGGTCGTGGCTGCGCGCGAGGCCGAACGTGAGCTCCTCGTTCTCGCGGCTGTTGCGCCCCACCAGGATCGCGTCGCCCGCTTCCGTCGTGAACCGGCGGAATGGCTTGGCCGTCGCCTTATCTTTGCGTGACGCAGGGGCTTGTCGGTTTCGACGCGGCGTTTCTTCGATCTGCAAACCCGCCGGCTCTTCATCCCGGTCAAGCGCGGCCAGGTGTTTTTTGAGCGTCGCCGATTCAGCCTGGGCTACTAGCAGGCGCGGGCGGATTTCCTTCTCGGCGCCCAGAAACTTCCGGTACTTTTTGAAGTAGTCCTCCATGTTGCCCTTGGGGCTTTTGGCTTGGTCCAGCGGCAGGACGAGTTCGGGCAGCGCGGGATCGAAGTAGTCGGTCACCGTGATGGACGCGGCGCCTTTCGGAATGTCGCCGAGCCTGGACTTGAGCAGTTCTCCATAGCGGTCGTAGGTCCGGTAGCGCTCCGCCTTGGTCAGGTCCGATTCCAGGGCCTCGACGCGCTTGCCGGCCCGCTTGAGCTTCTTGCGAAAAGCAGCACGGATGGATTCACGTTGCCTGGCCTTGGCGCGCGCCTCGTCGCGCTCCTGAAAGCGCCGCTCCAGTTCGGCGCTGAGGGAGGGGGATTCCGATGTAGGGGCGTGATTCATCACGCCCGTTTTGGGCGCAATGAATTGCGCCCCTACAGGGCGGGCCTTCGCCATCGGCGCGGCATAAGGCTCGCCGGTCTTGAACCGCCCCTTGCGCAACTGGCCGCGAACGGCATTGTCTTTATCGAGCAGAATCACGCTGGCCGTCCGGCCGGTCAGCTCTGCCACCAGCGCCACGGGCTGCCCGTCATGCGTCATGTCGATCCGGACGATGCGGTCGTCGTCGACCTGGCGCATGTGCTCGATCCGCGCGCCCTCCAGACGCGCCCGCAGAAGCTGGCAGAACGGAGGCGGCGTCTGCGGGTTGGGGTACTTCCTGCTCAGGAAGTGCAGCCGAGCGGTCTCAGGATCGGCTGAAATGTAGAGCGTGAGGGTTTTGCCCTGCGACCGGACTTCGAAAGTAATCGCCTCGTCGTGCGGCTGGTAGACCTTCTGCACCCACCCGCCTT
>Ga0080064_1004866_pt1 | contig 16521 bp, 14 predicted proteins | sample Subgrocontami54m_FD_69260 | JGI IMG/M metagenome (GOLD analysis project Ga0080064, IMG submission 69260) | Subsurface groundwater microbial communities from S. Glens Falls, New York, USA - GMW46 contaminated, 5.4 m (SPADES assembly) (version 2) ...
GGATCGCTAATCCAACTCCACCACCAACCCCTCTCTAATGGTCACCCGCCGATCCATGCGCGCGGCGAGATCCATGTTGTGGGTGGCGATGATGGTGGCGAGGCCGGACGAGCGCACGAGCTGCAGCAGGATATTGAAGACATGGTCGGCGGTGTGCAGGTCGAGATTGCCGGTGGGCTCGTCGGCCAGAAGAATGCGCGGCGCATTCGCCACCGCGCGCGCGATGGCCACGCGCTGCTGCTCGCCGCCGGAAAGCTCCGCCGGCCGGTGGTGCACACGGTCGCGCAGCCCGAGATAGGCGAGCAACTCCCCTGCCCGCCTGCGCGCCTCGGGTTTGCGCAAGCCGCGGATCATCTGCGGCAGCATCACGTTTTCCAGCGCGGAGAATTCCGGCAGCAAGCGATGCGACTGATAGACGAAGCCCACTTCGGTGCGGCGGATATGGGTGCGGTCGGCGTCCGAGCGCCCCGATGTCGGCACGCCCTCGATATAGACGTCGCCCGCGTCCGGATGTTCGAGCAGCCCCGCGATATGCAGCAGCGTCGACTTGCCCGCGCCCGAGGGCGCCACCAGCGCCACAGATTGCCCCGCCCAGACGGCAAGCTCCGCGCCCTTGAGAATGTCGAGCATGGCATCGCCCTGGCGGTAATGCCGCTCGACGGCATGCAAGAAGATAACCGGGATTTCCTCTTCGCCCCCCGCGGCCTGATCACTCATAACGCAGCGCCTCCACCGGATCGAGGCGCGCCGCCCGCCAGGACGGATAGAGCGTGGCGATGAAGGACAGCGCCAGCGCCATCACCACGACGGCGGTGGTCTCGCCCACGTCCATGTCGGCGGGCAGCTTGGAGAGGAAATAAAGCTCAGGCGAAAACAATTCGGTGTTGGTGAGCCAGGAGATGAATTGCCGGATGGATTCCACATTCAGGCAAACCAGGGTGCCGAACAGGAATCCGATCAACGTGCCGGTGACGCCGATGGACGCGCCGGTGATGAGGAAGATGCGCATGATCGCACCTTGGGTCGCGCCCATGGTGCGCATGATCGCGATGTCGCCGCCTTTGTCCTTCACCAGCATGATCAGGCCGGAGATGATGTTGAGCGCCGCCACCAGCACGATCAGCGTGAGGATCAGGAACATCACGTTGCGTTCCACTTGCAGCGCATTGAAGAAGGTCGCGTTGCGCTGGCGCCAGTCGATCATGAAGATCGGGCGTTGCGCCGCATCTGTGATGAGCTTGCGGTAGCGGTCGATCCGGTCGGGATTGTCGGTGTAGATCTCGATCGCGGTCACGTCGCCCGCGCGGTTGAAATAGGCCTGCGCTTCCGGCAGCGGCATGAAGACGAAGGCGGCGTCGTATTCCGACATGCCGATCTCGAATACAGCGCTGACCTTGTAGGACTTGATGCGCGGCGTCGTGCCCATCGGGGTCACCGCGCCTTTCGGCGCGACCAGGCTGACGCTGTCGCCGGCGCGCAGCGAAAGCTGGTCGGCAAGCCGCCGCCCGATGGCGACGCCCTCACCCTCGTCGAAGCCGTCCAGGGTGCCTTGCTTGATGTTCTTGGCGATGGACGTGAGCTTTTGCAGGTCGGCGGCGCGCACCCCGCGCACCAGCACGCCTGAGGCGTTGAATGGCGACGACGCCAGCGCCTGGCCTTCGACAATCGGCGCGGCCAGCCTGATCCCCGGCACCTGGGAGATGCGGCCGGCCACGGCCTCCCAATCCGTCAGAGGAGAATCGATAGGCTGGACAAGGAGATGTCCGTTGAGGCCGAGAATCTTGTCGAGGAGCTCCTTGCGGAAGCCGTTCATCACCGCCATGACGATAATGAGCGTGGCTACCCCCAGCATGATGCCGAGGAACGAAAACCCGGCGATGACGGAGATAAAGCCTTCCTTCCGCCGCGCCCGCAGATAGCGCAGCGACAGCATCCACTCAAAAGGGGCAAAGGCGCGCGTGCTGGTGGGCTCGCTCATGAGGATGCTCCTGGCCCTGCGATTTCATCCGATTCTGAGGGATTCACGCTATGGGTCCGCGGTGCCGCGCGGCCAAAGCGCACAGATTCATTGGGATAGGAATGCAACGGCGTCGGCCGGCGTGAGGAACTGCCGGCTCCCGTCGGCGCGCTTTTTGACCTCGACCTTGCCCTCGGCAAGGCCCTTGGGGCCGACCAGCACCTGCCAGGGGATGCCGATGAGGTCGGCGGTGGCGAATTTGGAGCCCGGCCGCTCGTCGAGGTCGTGATAAAGGACGTCGATGCCTTTGGCTTGCAGGTCGCGATAAAGTTTTTCCGAAGCGGCATCCGTCTCCGCGCTGCCCTGCTTGAGATTGAGGATCGCGACCCGAAACGGCGCGACCGCCTCCGGCCAGATGATTCCGGCCTCATCGTGAGAAGCTTCAATGATGGCCGCAACGAGGCGCGAGACGCCGACGCCGTAGGAGCCGCCGTGAATCAGCCGCTCAACTCCGTCTGCGCCCGTAACCACGGCCTTCATCGGCTCGGAATATTTGGTGCCGAAATAGAAGATCTGCCCCACCTCAATGCCGCGCGTATGCAGCCGTTTGTCTGCCGCAACTTCGCGCTCGAAGCGCGCCGGATCATGAACATCCTCTGTCGCGGCGTAAAGACTCGTCCACGGGCTGATGTGCGGCGTCAGATCGGCATTGTAGTCGATATCGGCGCCAGGGACCGGCAGGTCGAGAACGTCCTTGTTGCAATAGACGCCGGACTCGCCGGTTTCGGCCAAGATGATGAACTCGTGCGACAGGTCGCCGCCGATCGGGCCTGTCTCGGCGCGCATCGGAATCGCCTTCAATCCCATGCGCGCGAAGGTGCGCAGGTAAGCGACGAACATCTTGTTGTAGGACAGGCGCGCGGCCGCCTCGTCAACGTCGAAAGAATAGGCGTCCTTCATCAGGAATTCGCGTCCGCGCATGACGCCGAAACGGGGCCGCTGCTCGTCGCGGAATTTCCACTGGATATGATAGAGGATTTTCGGCAACTCGCGGTAGGAGCGGACATAGGCACGGAAGATTTCCGTGATCATCAGTTCGTTGGTCGGCCCATAAAGCATGTCGCGTTCGTGGCGATCCTTGATGCGCAGCATCTCCGGGCCGTATGCGTCATAGCGTCCGCCCTCGCGCCAGAGATCAGCGAGTTGCAGCGTGGGCATCAGAAGCTCGACGGCGCCTGCGCGGTCCTGTTCCTCGCGCACGATCTGCTCGATCTTTTTCAGCACGCGCAGGCCGAGCGGCAGGAAGGCATAAATGCCGGCCGCCTCCTGGCGCATCATTCCCGCGCGCAGCATCAGCCGGTGGGAGGTAATTTCGGCCTCCTTCGGCGTCTCGCGCAAAATGGGCAGAAAATAGCGGGAAAGGCGCATGCAGGCTCGTTTTCGTGAATCGGCTTAGTGCGAGACAAAGCGGATCACCCGCGAAAACACAAGAGGCTGCACTATTCTGTGAAGTGACAAGCCGCCGCGTTTCAGCTAGCCTTGAGTTGTTGGGGGCCATCCTTTGGGGGCCCAAGTCTAGGGAGCCAAATCAAAGCGCGCGGGCGCCGTCACGGCAGCCCAATAAAAGCGCTGAGGGGAAAAATTCGGGCAGGGCCCTCGGCCCTGCCCGTTTTTTATGGCGCCAGGCCGAGCAGCGCTGCCAGGCCGTCGAGCGTCACCAGCCGATTTTCATAGATCACGTAACAGGCGGCGAAGATCACCGTTGCGGCCAGCGTGGTCCAGACAAGCTTGGCCACCAGCCTCGGAACGGCGGGGGCGCCCGGATCGGTGCCACGGCCGATCTCGCCCTGCTCCTGCTGGCTGCGTATGCCCCAGGGCAGAACGGCAAATAAGACGATCCACCAAATGAGGAAATAGACGGCGACGGCGGTGCTTACCGACACGGCGTGGAACCTCAAAACGGCTGGAAATTAACGTAAAAAACACGTCCGTCTGTGCATGCGTATCATGGAGTGCCGGAGAATGTTAATGGCACGGCGTGCGTGAAGGGTACTGGGCCATGCGTGCGTTCATGGTGTCCGTGGCGGCGGCGTATTTTATCGCCGGCTTTGGACTGAGCACGGCGACGGCGCAAAACGCCAAGTTCATCTGCAGCGCCGACGAAAACGGCAAACCGACGAATTGTGTCAGCACCACTATAACGCCCGGTTCTCCACCACCGCCTCCACCTCCGGATCCCATTCCCAAACAGCCGCCGCCGCAGGCGTATTCTCCACCACCGCCGCCCAAACCGCAGCGGCAGACCTATTCCGCTCAGTTCGGCTATCAGCAATCGGTGGCGCCGCAACCGCAGGCCTATTATCGCCCGCCGGTCTATCAGCAGCCGGCTTACTCGCAACCGACCTATCAATATCCGGCTTATCGGCCACCGGTCTATCAGCAGCCCTATCCCGCGCCGGTCTATTACCAGCAGTCCTATTATCCGCCGCCGCAACAGCCGTCCTGCTGCTGCGTGCCAAAAAAGCGCGGCTTCAATTTTTCGTTCTCACTCTGTGGCCGCGATTCCGCTCAGCCGCAATATCCTCAGTATCAATATCCTCAGTATCAATATCCGCAATACGTGAATTACGCTCCGTATCCGGCCTACCAGCAGCCCTACCCGCAATACTCCTATCCGCCGAATTACTATTACCCGCAGCCGCAGTTCCAGGCGCAAGTGCAGGTGCAAACCCGCAGCCCGCCGCCGCAGAGCTCGCGGGTGTACGGACCGTGGCCTGCACGTTAAGGCGTCAAACCGTCAGCACATGCACGTGGCAGATGGGCTTCTTGTCCCATTCATGAGCGAGCGTTCCGCGCACGGTGCGGGAAATTGATTCCGCTAGCGCATCCGGATCGCGGCGGCGCGCGCGCGGCAGCGACTCCAGCGCGTCCATCACGGCGTCATGCACGATATCGTTCATCGACTCGCCGCCAGCGTTGGTTTCAGGGACGCCGGTCATCCTGATTTCCGGATCGGCGACGAGCTCCCCCTTTTCGGTCACAGCCAAGGCCACCGAGACCACACCTGCGAAACTAAGACGCCGCCGGTCAGGGATGGTGCGCGCCTGGGCATCCACCAGCAGGCGGCCGTCCTTGTAAAAACGCCCCGACGGGATTTCATCGGCCACTGCCGGGCCGTTGGGCGCGAGCCGCACCACATCGCCGTCCCGGCACGTGGCAACCTTCGGCACGCCCACGCGCCGCGCCAGCGCCGCATGCTCGGCCATGTGCAGCGCCTCGCCATGCACGGGAAGCACAATTTGCGGCCGCACCCAGCGCAGCATGTCTTCCAGCTCGGCTTGGCGCGGATGGCCGGAGACGTGGACGAGATGCGTGCGGTCGGTGATGACCTCGATGCCTTGAGTGACCAGGCCGTTGATGACGCGGCCTACTGCCTTTTCATTGCCTGGAATGGCGCGCGAGGAAAAAATCACCCGGTCGCCGCGGTTGAAAGTGACTTCCGGATGGTCGTCCTGCGCGATGCGCGAGAGCGCCGCGCGCGGCTCGCCCTGGCTGCCGGTACACAGCGCCAGCACCTTGTCGGCCGGTAGAAAGCCATAGGTGTCGATGCCGCGGAATTCTTGAACGCCTTCGAGGTAGCCGGTCTCGCGCGCCACCTGCACGATACGCTCCATGGCGCGGCCCACAACGATAACTTCACGGCCGCAGGCGCGCGCGGCATCCGCCACGCAGCGCAGGCGCGACACATTCGATGCAAAGGTGGTGACCGCGACCCGCGCGGGCGCGGTCCGGATCAGCTCGGCCAAGGATTTCGCCACATCGGATTCCGACGGCGAGCGGCCTTCGCGCACGGCATTGGTGGAATCGCCGATCAGCGCCAGCACGCCCTCGTCGCCGATGGCTCTCAGTTTTGCCTCATCGGTCGGCGGGCCGATCACCGGCGTCGGATCGATCTTCCAGTCGCCGGTGTGCAGGACCGTGCCCATCGGCGTGCGGATGATCAGCGCGTTCGATTCAGGAATGGAATGAGCGACAGAAACATATTCGACATTGAAAGGACCGACATCGAAACGGCCGCCCAGCGGGATCACGGTGACGGGGATTTTCGGCGCGCCCCGCTCGCCTTCGCATTTGGCTTGCAGCAGCGCCGCCGTGAACGGCGTCGCATAAAGCGGCGCCTTCAGGCGCGGCCACAGGTCGATCAGCGCGCCGATATGATCCTCATGGCCGTGGGTGATGACGATACCCGCCAGATTCTTTCTTTCCTCGACCAGATAGCGGATGTCGGGCAGAATAACGTCGACGCCCGGCACATGCTCTTCGCTGGCAAAGCCCATCCCGCAGTCGATCGCCAGCCAGGTGCGGCGCTGCGCGTTGCCCAGGCCATAGAGCGACAGGTTCATGCCGATCTCGCCGACGCCGCCGAGCGGCGCGAAAACCAGTTCCTGCGGTGCAGCCATCATTCTCTACCGCGCGAGCAATACGTGATTGGGCGCCGCAATGGCAAAAACTTCTCCCGCCGAAATGGATTGAACGCGCCCGTCCGGCAAACGCAACAGCAAGCGGCCCGTTTCGTCCAGCGACTGGAAGCGTCCGGCGATTTCCTCGGTCGGAAGGCGGACGCGGATGTCCTGGCCGATGCCCGTCGCGTGCGTGAGCCAATCGGCGCGGATGGATGCGAAGCTACGGCCGCGATCCCATTGTTGAAGACGCGCGAGCATTGTTTTCGAAAGGCATCGGAAAAGTTGTTGCGGCGATATTGCCACCCCGTTCGCAGCCAGATCGGTTGCCGGATAGGACGTCTCAGCAGGATGATGCGCGCAGTTGACGCCGATGCCGACAATAGCGGCCGGGCCTTCCGTTTCGATCAGGATACCGGCGAACTTCGCACCGCCGAGCAAAAGATCGTTCGGCCATTTGAGCGCGAGGTGCGAGGCAAGATTGGGGACCAGCTCCGACACCGCGTCACGCGCCGCCAGCGCGGCGACAAAAGATAATTCGCCCGTGCGCTGAGGCGGAGCGGCGTCCACGAGCAAGAGGCTGACGTAAAGATTGCCCGGCTCGGACACCCATGTATTGCCCCGGCGGCCCCGCCCCGCGGTCTGCCTTGCCGCGGTGATCCAGAGCGGGCCACGCTCGCCACGGCGAGCGGCCGCCATCGCTTCCGTGCTGGCGGAGCCAATCGTCTCATGCGCGATGAGCTTCACGCCGGCCGCGGCGGCAATCGGGTCCAATTGCATCGGCTAGAACAACGACTTCGCCGCCGCCGCCGCCGCGGCGATCAGCGGGGCGGGATAGACGAAGAACAGGATATTGAGCGCGCCGGCGACGTTAAGCACGGCCCTGAGCTTGAGCGGCGCGGGCATGAAGGCGGCGGCGGGATCGTCGAAATACATGATCTTGACAATGAGCAGGTAATAATAGGCGCCCACGACGCTGGCGAGCACGCCGATCACCGCGAGCGCATAAAGCCCGGCCTGAATGGCGGCGAGAAAAACGTAAAACTTGGCAAAGAATCCTGCGAGCGGCGGAATGCCCGCAAGCGAGAACAGCAGCATGGCGAGGAAGAAGGCCATGCTCGGATTGGTGCGCGCCAGCCCTGCGAGGTCGGCGATCTCCTCCACCGGTCCCTCCGCGCGGCGCATCGAGAGAATGCCCGCGAAGGCGCCGAGCGTCATCGCGAGATAGATGCCCATATAGACCAGCACGCCCTGCACGCCTTGCGCCGTGCCGGCGGCCAGCCCGATCAGCGCAAATCCCATATGGCCGATGGAGGAATAGGCCATCAGGCGTTTGATATTCCGCTGGCCGATGGCGGCGAAAGAGCCGAGCACCATGGAGGCGATGGCGACGAAAACGATGATCTGCTGCCACTGGCTGACGATGCCTGGGAAAGCATCCACGGCGGCGCGGATGAAAATGGCGATGCCTGCGATTTTCGGCGACGCGGCGAAGAAGGCCGTGACCGGCGTTGGCGAGCCCTCGTAGACGTCGGGCGTCCACATATGGAACGGCACGGCGGAAACCTTGAAGCAAAGCCCGGCAAACAGGAACACAACCCCGAAGACAAGGCCGATGCCGCCGCTCTGCCCCGCCGCCTGCGCAATGCCGGTGAAGCTGACGGTGCCGGTAAAGCCGTAGATCAGCGAGCAGCCGTAGAGCAACATGCCCGAGGACAGCGCGCCGAGCACAAAATATTTCAGGCCCGCTTCGGTGGAACGCACGGAATCGCGGTGGATGGCGGCAAGCACATAGAGACACAGGCTCATCAGCTCGAAGCCGAGATAGAGCGCGATCAGGTCACCGGCTGAAACCAGCAGCAGCATCCCGAGCGTCGAGAACAGGATCAGGATGGCGTATTCGAACCGGCGCTGGTTTTGCGCCGCCATGTAGTCGAGCGACATCAGGATGGCCGCCGCCGAGCCGGCGAGCGCCAGGATTTTCATGAAACGGGCGAAAGCATCGACCACGAAGCTGCCGCCGAAGAGAACGAGCTTGGCTCCCGGCAGCCAGATCACCAGCGCACCGACCGCGATCAGCAGCAGGATCGCCAGCACATGAATGAAACCCGCCGCCCGCTCGCCCGCAAAAGCGCCCACCATCAGCAGCAGCATGCCGCCGAGCGCCAGCACGATTTCCGGCAGGATCGGCTGCAGTACGGCGAGGTCGGCGGGCAGACGCGCCGCGAGGTTCATCATCATTGCAGCACCAGCCCGGCGGCCTTCGCCGCGCCCAAGGCGCGCGCGTAATTCTCAAGCAGCTGGTCGACCGATACCGCCGACAGGTCGAGCAGCGGCTTCGGATAGACGCCGAACAGGATCGTCAGCAGGACGAGCGGCGCCAGCGTCACGATCTCGCGCCAGTCGAGATCCATGATCCCGGCAAGCTCCGGCTTCTCCAGCTTGCCGAAGACGATCTTGCGGCAGAGCCATAGCGCGTAAGCGGCGGCGAGGATCACGCCCGTGGTGGCAAGCCCGGCGACCCAGGGATTGACCTTAAAGGTGCCGATCAACGTCAGAAATTCCCCGACAAAGCCGGACGTCCCCGGCAGCCCGACATTCGCCAGCGTGAAGATCACGAATATCGTTGCATAGACCGGCATGCGATTGACCAACCCGCCATAGGCCGCGATCTCGCGCGTATGCATGCGGTCGTAGACGACGCCGACGCAGAGGAAGAGCGCGGCCGAGACGATGCCGTGCGAGACCATCTGGAAGACGCCGCCGGCCACGCCCTGGGTCGTCGCCGCAAAAATGCCCATGGTGACAAAGCCCATATGCGCCACGGAGGAATAGGCGATCAGCTTCTTCATGTCCTCCTGCACCAGCGCCACCAGCGAGGTGTAGATAATCGCGATGACGGAGAGCGTGAAAACGACCGGCGCAAAATCGTGCGAGGCAAGCGGAAACATCGGCAGCGAGAAACGCAGGAAGCCGTATCCGCCCATCTTCAGCAGGATCGCCGCAAGGATCACCGAGCCCGCGGTTGGCGCTTCCACATGCGCGTCGGGCAGCCAGGTATGCACCGGCCACATCGGCAGCTTCACCGCGAAGGACGCAAAGAAGGCAAGCCACGCCCATTTCTGTAATTCGGGCGAGAAGCCGTGTTTCATAAGCGTGGGAATATCGGTCGTCCCCGCCGCCCAATACATCGCCATGATCGCGAGCAGCATCAGGACGGAGCCGAGCAACGTATAGAGAAAGAATTTGAAGCTGGCATAGACCCGGCGCGGCCCGCCCCAGACGCCGATGATCAGGAACATCGGGATCAACCCGCCCTCAAAGAACAGATAGAACAGCACGAGATCGAGCGCCGAGAAGGTGCCGATCATCAGGGTTTCGAGCGCGAGGAAGGCGAGCATGTATTCGCGCACGCGCTTCTGGATCACGCTCCAGCTCGCGATGATGCAGATCGGCATCAGGAATGTCGTCAGGATGACGAGCGGCAGCGAAATGCCGTCCAGGCCCATGTGATAGAGCGTGGCGCCGCCAAGCCAGGCATGTTTCTCGACGAACTGGAATTCCGCCAACGACGGATCGAAATACCGCAGCAGCAAAAGCGACGTGGCAAAGGTGATGAGCGTCGTCCACAGCGCCACCCAGCGCGCGTTGCGCGAAGCGGCCTCTCCATCGCCGCGCAGCAGCAGGATGAACGCCACGCCGACGATCGGCAGGAAAGTGACGACGGAAAGGATCGGCCAGGACATCAGTGCGCCCCCGCGAACATGAACCATGTGATGAGCGCCGCCGCGCCGATGAGCATGGCGAAGGCGTAGTGATAGAGATAGCCGGTCTGCAAGCGCACGACGTTGCGCGTCACGTCCAGCACCCGCGCCGAGACGCCGTCCGGCCCGAAGCCGTCGATCAGCCAGCCGTCGCCGCCCTTCCAGAGCAGGCGGCCGAGCCGGAGCGCCGGGCGGACGAAGATCAAGTCGTATAGCTCGTCGAAGTACCACTTGTTGAGCAGGAACTTGTAAAGCAGCTCATGTTGCTGCGCGAGCCGCGCCGGTATCTCCGGCCGCACAATGTAAAAGTGCCAGGCGAGGATGAAACCGATCACCATCATCGCCGTCGGCAGGAAGGCAACGATGAGCGGGATGTGATGCATTTCTTCCAGAACATGGTTCTCCGACGCGAACTTGAGAGATTCGCGGAAAAATTGCTCGACGCCGTGACCGCTGAACAGGCTTGCAAAGGGATAGCCGGCGAAGATCGAGCCGGCGGCCAGAACGCCGAGCGGCGCCAGCATGACCTTCGGGCTCTCGTGCGCGGCTTCATAGTGATGCTGGTCGTGCGGCACGCCGTGGAAGGTCTTGAAAATCAGCCGCCAGGAATAGAACGACGTCATCGCAGCTGCCGCCACTGTGCAAATAAAACCGTAAAACGCCATTGGATTGGTTCCGACAAAGGCGGCCTCGATAATAGCGTCCTTGGAGAAATAACCCGCGGTGAGCGGAAAGCCGGTGAGCGCCAGCGTTCCGATCACCATCATCGCGTAAGTGAACGGAATGCGGTCCTTCAACCCGCCCATGTTGCGGATATCCTGCTCATGATGCATCGCCAGGATCACCGAGCCGGAGCCGAGGAACAGCAAAGCCTTGAAGAAGGCGTGGGTGAAGAGATGGAACATTCCAATGGAGTAACCGCCGACGCCCATGGCGACGAACATGTAGCCGAGCTGCGAACAGGTCGAATAGGCGACGATGCGCTTGATGTCGTTCTGCACCAGCCCGACCGTGGCGGCGAAGAAAGCCGTGGTCGCGCCGATGAAAGTGACAAAGGTCTGCGCATCGGGCGACAACTCGAACAGCGGCGACAGCCGCGCCACCATGAACACGCCCGCGGTCACCATCGTGGCGGCATGGATCAACGCCGAGACCGGCGTCGGGCCCTCCATCGCGTCGGGCAGCCAGGTGTGCAGGAAAAGCTGCGCCGACTTGCCCATGGCGCCCATGAACAGCGCAAGGCAAATGAGCGTCAGCACGCCGAAATCGCGGCCGAACAGATGCACCGTCTTGCCGGCGATCGCAGGCGCCTGCGCGAAAATGGTGTCGAAGCTGACCGAGCCGGTCAGCATGAACAGCGCGAATATGCCAAGCGCGAAGCCGAAATCGCCGACGCGGTTGACGATGAAAGCCTTGATGGCGGCGGCATTGGCGGATGGACGCTGATACCAGAAACCGATCAGCAGATAGCTCGCAAGCCCCACCCCTTCCCAGCCGAAGAAAAGCTGCACCAGGTTGTCGGAGGTCACCAGCGCCAGCATGAAGAAGGTGAACAGCGACAAGTATGAAAAGAAGCGCGGGCGGTGCGGGTCTTCCTCCATGTAGCCGATGGAATAGACATGCACGACCGCCGAAATCGTGGTGACGACCACGAGCATGACCGCCGTGAGCGTATCGATGCGAAATGCCCAATCGACCTTCAGGTCGCCAGAGTTGATGAAAGTGAGCACCGTTTCGCGCGCCTCGTGCCCGCCGAAGCCGACATAGACAAAGGCGAACCACGACAGCAGCGCCGAGACGATCAGCAATCCGCTGGTGATGTATTCCGCCGCGAGCGAGCCGGCGGCCGGGGGCGCATGCTCATGCGGCTCATCGTGAGAAGGATGGATGGCCGCGGCGTGTTCGGGGATGGCGTCGTGCCGATGCGGGCCGCGATCGTGCGCGCTGTCTTCCACGCCACGCGGCGGGCTGCCGCCCGGATGCCGCGCCCGCGCGCCGACGAGCGCGATCACGCCGGCGATGATGGCGCCGAGCAGCGGCAAAAAGACGATGGCGTGATAGATGCTCACTCTCAGCCCTTCATCAGGTTGATGTCTTCCACGGCAATGGAGCCGCGGTTGCGGTAGAAGGCGACAAGGATGGCAAGGCCGATGGCCGCCTCCGCCGCCGCCACGGTCAGCACGAATAGCGCGAAGACCTGGCCGACCAGGTCCCCGAGAAAGGCCGAGAAAGAGACGAGATTGATGTTGACCGCCAGCAGGATCAGCTCGATCGACATCAGGATGACGATGACATTCTTGCGGTTGAGGAAGATGCCGAAGATGCCGAGCGTGAACAGGACGGCGGCAACCGAGAGATAATGGCCGAGCCCGATGGTCATGATACCTCCTCGAGTCCTTGTCCCGAGCGGACCTGTTTGATCTCGATGGCGGTCGCCTTGCTGCGCGCGTTTTGCCTGCCGACATCCTGGCGCTTTACCCGCTCGCGATGGTGCAGCGTCAACACGATGGCGCCGACCATCGCCACCAGCAGCACCAGCCCCGCAAGCTGGAAGTAGTAGACATAGCGCGTATAGAGCACGAGCCCGAGCGCCATGGTGTTGCTGACTTCCGCCGAGATCGGCGCTGTAATTGATCGCGGCATCGACGGCGCGATGGTCCAGGCGCCAAGCATGAGCAGCAATTCCGTCAGGAAAATGCAGCCGACACCCGCGCCGATGGGCAGATATTGCAGAAAACCCTCACGCAGCTCGGTGAAATCCACGTCGAGCATCATCACCACGAACAAGAACAGCACCGCCACCGCGCCGACATAGACCACGATCAGGATCATGGCGATGAATTCCGCGCCAAGCAGCACAAACAATCCGGAAGCGTTGACGAAGGCGAGAATGAGGAAGAGCACCGAATGCACCGGATTCTTCGATGCGATGACCATGAAGGCCGACGCGACGCAGATCCCGGCGAAGAGATAGAAGAAGACGGCGGAGATCATGCGGTCGCCCTCTCGGATTGCTCCGCTACCCTCCCCTGGAGGGGGAGGGTCGGCAAGCTTCGAGCGAAGCGAGAAGCGAGACGGGGTGGGGTGAATGGCAAGCAAAGCTCACCCCACCCCGCCGCCTCGCTGATGCTCGGTGGCGACCCTCCCCCTCCAGGGGAGGGTGAGACGGAATGTGCGGCGCGCTCTGAACTAAACATCCTCATCACCGGTACGGCGCGTCGAGCGCGATGTTCTTGGCGAGCTCCCGCTCCCAGCGGTCGCCGTTCGCGAGCAAGCGGTCCTTGTCGTAGTAAAGCTCTTCGCGCGTTTCGGTGGCGAATTCAAAATTCGGTCCCTCGACGATGGCGTCCACCGGGCAGGATTCCTGGCACAGCCCGCAATAGATGCATTTTACCATGTCGATGTCGTAGCGCGTGGTGCGGCGCGTGCCGTCGTTGCGGCGCGGTCCCGCCTCGATGGTGATGGCCTGCGCGGGGCAGATCGCCTCACAGAGTTTGCAGGCGATGCAGCGCTCCTCGCCGTTGGGATAACGGCGCAGCGCATGCTCGCCGCGAAAGCGCGGCGAGATCGGGCCTTTCTCGAAGGGATAGTTGAGCGTCGGCTTGGCCTTGAAGAAATAGCGCATCGCCAGGAAAAAGGCGGATACGAATTCCGTCAGGAAGATACTTCGGGCCGCGTGATCGAGTCTCATCGCATATCCCCTTACCTCGGCCCCAACCCACCGTATTGCAGCACGGTGGCGACGATCACCACCATCGCCAGCGAGAGCGGTAGAAATACTTTCCACCCGAGCCGCATCAATTGGTCGTAGCGATAACGCGGCACCATCGCCTTCGCCATGGCGAAAAGAAAGAACATGAAGAACACTTTCAGCAGGAACCAGACGATGCCCGGCACCCAGGTGAAAGGCGCGACTGGCGCGGGCGGCAGCCAGCCGCCGAGAAACAGGATCGTCGCCATGGCGCACATGGTGGTGATGGCGACATATTCGCCGAGCATGAAGAGCATATAGGGTGCGGCGCTGTATTCGACCATGAAGCCCGCCACCAGCTCCGATTCCGCTTCGACCAGGTCGAAGGGCGGCCGGTTGGTCTCGGCCAACGCCGAGATGAAAAAAACGACGAACATCGGCAACAGCGGCAGCCAGAACCAACTGAACATGCCCCAGCGGCCGTTCTGCGCCTCGACAACGGCGGAAAGATTCAGCGAGCCCACACAAAGCAGCACGGTAATAATGACAAAGCCGATGGAGACCTCATAGGAAACCATCTGCGCCGCGGAGCGCAGCGCCGCCAGGAAGGGATATTTGGAGTTCGACGCCCAGCCGGCCATGATGATGCCGTAGACGCCGAGCGAGGAGATGGCGAAGACATAGAGAATGCCGACATTGATATCGGCGATCATCCAGCCGCCGCTGACCGGCACGACCGCCCAGGCGGCGAGCGCCAGCACCGTGGTCACCAGCGGCGCCAGCAGGAACACGCCCTTGTTGGCGCCGTCCGGGATGATCGGCTCCTTGACCACGAACTTGATCAGGTCGGCGAAGGATTGCAGCAGGCCGAAGGGGCCGACCACATTGGGACCGCGCCGGATCTGCACCGCCGCCCAGATTTTGCGGTCGGCGAGCAGCAGATAGGCGATGATGATGAGCAGCGTCACGATCAAGAGCAGGCTCTGCGCGACGATCACGCCGAGCGGCCAGATATAATCGGTCCAGATTTGCGCCATGCTCATGACGTCACTCCGCCGCCGTCATGGCAGGCTTGCCGCGCGCCAGCGCCGAACATTCCGCCATCACCGCGGAGGCGCGCGCGATCGGATTGGTGAAATAGAAATCGGAGATGCCAAGCCGGAACGGCGCCTTGTCGGTCACGCCGCCGAGCGCGGCGAGATTGCGCAGGTCGCCCGCGTTGCCGGGCGCAATCTGGTCGATGCGCGCGAGATGCGGATGCGCCTGGAACAGCGCGCGGCGCAATTGCGACAGCGAGTCATAAGGCAGCCGTTTACCCAGTTGGTCGGACAGCGCGCGGATGATGGCCCAATCCTCGCGCGCTTCGCCGGGCGGGAAGGATGCGCGCTTGCCCATCTGCACCCGGCCTTCGGTGTTGACATAGAGGCCGGATTTTTCCGGATAGGCCGCGCCGGGTAATATGACATCCGCGCGATGCGCGCCGCGGTCGCCATGCGTGCCGATATAGATGACGAAACCGCCAGCCGCGACATTAATTTCGTCTGCCCCGAGGAGAAACAGCGTGTCCAGCGTGCCGAAAGCCGCCATTTCCGCCGCGCGCAAGCCGCCCTCGCCCGGCACGAATCCGATATCGAGCGCGCCGACGCGCGACGCGGCGTTATGCAGCACGGAAAATCCGTTCCATCCGTCCTTCAGCGCGCCAAGCTCGGCCGCCGCCTTGGCCGCGAGCGCGGCAATGGCCGCGCCGTCCTGCCGCGCCAGCGCGGCCGCGCCCAGCAACAGCAGCGGACGCTCCGCCGCTTTGAGCGTCTTGGCGAATTCATGCCGCCCGCCAGCCAGATCGCTCAACGTCGCAGCGCCCGCGCCGAGATAGTCATAAGGATAAGTCAGGTCCACATGCTCGCCGATAAGCGCGATGGGAAATTTCCCCGCGCGCCAGCGCTTGCGGATGCGGGCATTGAGCACGGCCGCTTCCACCCGCGGATTTGAACCAACGATCAGCAGCGCGTCGGCTTTTTCGATGCCCGCGATCGTGGCGTTGAAAAGATAACTCGCCCGGCCCCATTTCGGATCGAGCGCGGAGCCATCCTGCCGCGCGTCGAGGTTTGTCACGCCAAGCCGCGCCAGCAAATCCTTCAGCGCGAACATTTCCTCGACCGTGGCGAGATCGCCGGCAATCGCGCCCATGCGCTTGGGCGTCGTCGCCTTCACCTTGGCGGCGATAACGCTAAAGGCTTCCGTCCAGGTGGCGGGCCGCAAGCGCCCGTTCTCGCGGATATACGGCATGTCCAGCCGCTGCACGCGCAAGCCATCGGCCACATGCCGCGTCTTGTCGGAAATCCATTCCTCGTTCACGTCCTCATTGACGCGCGGCAGCACGCGCATCACCTCGCGCCCGCGCGCGTCGATGCGGATGGCGCTGCCGAGCGCGTCCATCACATCGACGGACTCCGTTTTCGAAAGCTCCCACGGCCGCGCGGCAAAGGCGTAGGGCTTCGAGGTCAGCGCGCCGACCGGGCAAAGGTCCACCACATTGCCTTGCAATTCAGACGTCATCGCCTGTTCGAGATAAGTGGTGATTTCCATGTCCTCGCCGCGGCCGGGGGCGCCGAGCTCCGGCACACCCGCCACTTCGGTGGCGAAGCGGAC
>Ga0080064_1004870_pt1 | contig 16509 bp, 13 predicted proteins | sample Subgrocontami54m_FD_69260 | JGI IMG/M metagenome (GOLD analysis project Ga0080064, IMG submission 69260) | Subsurface groundwater microbial communities from S. Glens Falls, New York, USA - GMW46 contaminated, 5.4 m (SPADES assembly) (version 2) ...
AGTTGGGGGCGCAGGTCGCCCTCTTCCGGGTTCATCGACCCCACCAGCACAAAGCGGGACGGGTGCTGCACGCTGATGCCTTCCCGCTCGACGACGTTGACACCCATGGCCGCGCTGTCCAGCAGCAGGTCCACCACGTGATCGTCCAGGAGATTCACCTCGTCCACGTAGAGAACGCCCCGGTTGGCCGCGGCCAGAATGCCCGGCTCAAAGTGGCGCTCACCCTTCTGGATGGCCTTTTCGATGTCCAGCGTGCCCACCACCCGGTCTTCGGTGGCAGAAACGGGCAGATCGACGAAGGGGGTGTCGCGCATACTCACGGGCAGTTCGCCCGTCTCCGCAGCCCGCCGGCACGAGGAGCAGAGACCCGCGGTCTGGTCGGGCCGGCAGGCAAAGGGACAGCCGTCCACCGCTTCAATGGGGGGGAGCAGAGCAGCCAGGCCACGCGCAGCAGTCGATTTGGCTGTGCCTCGTTCACCCCTGATGAGCACGCCGCCGATGAGCGGGCCGATCAGGGCCGCGCCGTTCATCGACGCTCCGTTGAGGCCGATGGCGCTCATGAGGTCGCGCGCGGGCACGAGGCGCGGCAGCATCGCCTGCCGCGCCGGCCGGTCGAACGCGTACGCCGCCGCGCCGAGACTGCTCAGCGCCATGATCGGGATGATCCCGATACGGTCCGTCAGCGCGAGCGCGGCGAGCGCGATGGCGACCAGGGCGCCGCAGCTCTGCGTGACGCCCAGGAGGCGCCGGCGGTCCATGCGGTCGGCCAGCACGCCTCCGAACAGGCCGAACACGATCGCGGGGACGGCGCGCGAGAGGCCCACCAGACCGATGTAGAGCGGCGCGAGCTGTGGCACGCCGTCGCGGATGGCCAGCTGCACGACCAGCCAGCCGAGCCCGAAGGACTGCATCGAGTCGCCGGTGCCCGAGGTCCCGAGCCCGATCCAGAGCAGCCGGAAGTCGCGGTGCCTCAGGGCCGCGAACGTCGAGGGGCGGCCGGTCGGTCGGGTCGTCAGATCGTCACGGGGTCCAGTCGAGCGGTCTCCCCGGCGGCTCCGGCCGCCTTGTCCGGGTGGAGCGAGTCCAGATAGGCCAGCGTCGCCTCCAGCGACAGCACGTCGCCGTACTTGGCGTCCATGTCGAAGAGGTTCACCAGATGCGGGGTCAGCGCGCGATCGAAGACGCACTCCTCCACGATCGCGTTCTTGTAGCCGTGGCCCGCGGCGGCCACCACGCTGGCGCGCACGCAGCCGCTGGTGCTGCAGCCCGTGTGGATGATCGTGTCCACGCCCCAGCGCACCAGCTCGCGCGAGAGCGGCGTCCCGAGGAAGGCGCTCGCCGACGGCTTCGTGATCACGAGCTCGTCCGGCAGCGGGGCGAGCTCATCGACGATCTGCGACTCGAGCCGCGGCGTGCACGCCATCGTCGGCGTCTGCGCGCCATGGGTGTAGGCGACCGGCACGCCGTAGCGCCGGCAGCGGTCCAGGAGGCGCGCGATGTGCGGGATCGACCGCCAGGCCATCGGGCCGCAGCTGTTGTGGTACTTGGCGATGGAGTCGAGGATCGGCTCCGAGACGTCGCCGGTGAAGCCGTACGCGACGTCGACGATCAGCAGGGCCGGCCGCGTACCCAGGCCGTACACCTTCTGATAGCCCGCGCGCCGGTAGACCTCACGCTCCTCCTCGGGGATGAGCCGGTGCCAGGAGCGTTCGCCCTCCCCTGTCACTGCCTGCGCCAGATCAGCTCGGACCGGGCGTAGTGGTAGGGGGCCTGCAGCAGCCCGCCGATGACCCCTTGCGCGACGTCGATGTTCGCGTAGTCCACGAGCGGGAACGTCGGGAGGTCCTTGGCCAGGATCGCCTGGACCTTCGCGTAGGCGGCCTTGCGCGCCGCCGGGTCGACCGTCGCGCCACCCTCGGCGAAGGCCTGGTCGACCGCCGGGTTGCTGTAGCGGGAGCCGTTGCCGTTGTTCACCTTGATCGAGCTGGTCAGGTAGAAGCGGGAGATGCCCAGATCCGGATCGCCGAGGCTCGTGAGCGCCGCGACGAACAGGTCGAAGTTGCCGTCGGTGAAGATCTGCTTCGCGGAGGTGGCGGCCTCGAGCGGGTCGAGGTCGATCTGGATCCCGACGTCCTTCAGGTTGTCCTTCACCACCGCGGCGGACTTCGCGTCCGCGCCCACGCTGGCGAGGAACGAGAGCTTCGCGCGGAACCGCGTGCCGTCCGCGCCTCTCTTGTATCCGGCGTCGTCGAGGAGCTTGTTAGCCAAGGCGACGTCGTGTGCGGGCAGCTTGACGCTGGGGTCGAAGAACGCGGCCAGGTCGGCCGGGATGTGGCTCTTGGACGGCTGCGCGCCGGCGTTCACGTAGCCCCGCTCGACCACGGCCTGCTGGTCGATCCCGCGCGCGATGGCTTCGCGCACGCGCACGTCGTCGAAGGGCTTCTTCGTCAAGTTGAACTCGAGTAGCTCCTCGCCCGGGTAGCCGCCGTGCTGGTCGATCTGCACCCCGGCCACCTTCTGGAGATCCGGGAGCTGCTCCCGCGCCACGAACTGGCCGCGGATGTAGTCGATCTCGCCCTTCTGGAAGGCGATCGTGCGCGAGCCGGGGTCCGGGATGATCCGCGCGATCCACTGGTCGAGGTACGGCAGCCCCGGCTTGAAGTAGTCGTCGTTGCGCAGCAGGGTGATGTGGTCGCCCTTGACCCACTCCTTGAACTTGAATGGACCGCTCCCGATGACGCTCGTCACGTTCGGCACGCTCCGGGGGTCGGCCGCGCCGCTGAACTGGCGCTTGGACAGGATCACGACCGACGAGGTGTTGAGCGACTTCAGGAACACGGCCGAGGGCCTCGCCAGCGTCAGAACGATCGTGTTCGCGTCCGGCGTCTCGATCCGCTGGACGTTCTTCAGGATCGGCGCGGCCTTGGCCTGGTACTTGGTGGCGACCTCGATCGAGTACTGGACGTCGGCCGAGGTGACCGGCTGCCCGTCGTGGAACCTCGCGTTCTTGTTCAGCTTGAAGTCGTAGCGCAGGCCGTCGGGGCTGACCGTCCAGCTGTCCGCGAGGTCCGGAACGACCTGCTGATCCTTGGTCAGCGCGATGAGCGAGCTGAAGAGCGGCGTGAACGCGTCGGTCGCGTTGGTGTCGGTCGTCACGTCGAGGTTCGCCGTCTGGGGATCCGCGGTGATCGCGCCGATGAGCGCGCCGCCGCGGCGTGGAGCAGCCGACGCGGCCGGAGCGGCGGCCCCGCTCGGCGCCACGCTTGGCGCGACGCTCGGCGCCCCGCACGCCGCGAGAAGCAGTCCCGCTCCCGCCGAGAACGCGAGCAGCGACCTCACCGTCTTGCGCATGGTCCAGCCCTTCTCCCCCACCCACCGAGGGATCCCTCGCCCGCTGACGACACTAGCATCGGCGTGCCTTGCGCCTGCTCGTGCGGTTCACCGCCGATCCAGAGGAGCTCGACCCGCACGATGCGCGCACTGGGCGGCTCAGGCCGAGGGCGGGAGCGGGTAGCCGGCGATGGTCGGCTCGCCGCGAAGCCTCCCGAAGCCCGGCTTGATGCGATCGTAGATGAGGGCGACGCGCTCGTCGTAGCCGACGAAGGCGCTCTTCATCGCGTTGATCGTGAGCTTCTCGACGTCGGCGAGCGTGAGCTCGAGCGCGCCGGCGAGGCGGTGGAGCTCGTCGGAGAGCGTGACGCCGCTCATGAGGCGATTGTCGGTGTTCACGGTGACCCGGAACTTCTCGGCGAGGAAGTGACGGATCGGGTGCGCGGCGAGCGAGGCGACCGCGCCGGTGTCCACGTTGCTCGACGGGCAGAGCTCGAGCGGGATCCGGTGATCGCGCACGTACGCGGCGAGCCGGCCCAGCTTCACGACCCGGCCGGTCTCGGCGGCGCTCCCCGTGCCGGCGCGGCCGGCGCTCCCCGTGCCGCCGGCGGCGACCGAGGCGCCGGCGATGGCCATGTCCTCGACGAGGCGCACGCCGTGACCGATCCGGTGCGCGCCGCAGTACTGGAGCGCCTGCCAGATCGAGGGTGGGCCGAAGGCCTCGCCGGCGTGGATCGTGATGTTGAAGTTCTCGCGGCGGCAGAGCTGGAAGGCCTCGAGGTGCCGCTTCGGCGGGTGCCCGGCCTCCTCGCCCGCGATGTCGAAGCCGACGACGCCGCGCTCGCGGAAGGCGACCGCGAGCTCGGCCATCTCGAGCGAGTCGGTGCGGTCGCGCATCGCGCAGACGATCTGCCGGAGCACGATCCCGAAGGCACGCTCGGCCTGCACGAACCCGCGCTCGATCGCCTCGATGACGCTCTCGAGCGGCAGGCCGCGGGCGGTGCTCCAGAGCGGTGCGTAGCGCACCTCGGCGTAGATGACCCCGTCGCGCGCGAGATCCTCGCCGCACTCGTATGCGACGCGCTCGATCGCCTCGGGCGTCTGCATGACCGCGATCGTGTGCGCGAAGCCGCGCAGGTAGAGCGCGAGCGAGCCTCCAGCCGCGCTCGCGTGGAACCAGCGCTCGAGCTCCGTCGGGTCGGTCGTCGGGAGGCTGTCGTAGCTCGCCTCGCGCGCGAGCTCGATGACGGTGGTCGGCCGGAGCCCACCGTCGAGGTGATCGTGGAGGAGGACCTTGGGCGCGGCGCGGATCGTGGCGAGATCGAGCATCCCTCGCGATGCTACGCGCGGGGCGTACCTCGCAGGTTCGGCGCGGCGGTCGATGAGCCTGTGGTACAACGCCAGTGCACTGCCTTCGGCCGCGGACCGACACGGCGCTGCACGCTCGGGCCCGAAGTGGACGGGCCGACTGGGAGGTCGCACGGTGGCGGAGCAGCCCTGGAACGCCGCGGGTGTCGCGAAGATCAGGCCTCGGATCGGCCGCTGGGACGTGGCGGAGAACGGCGAGGTCAGCCTCGTCGGCACCCGCTGCACCTCCTGCGGCGAGTCGTTCTTCCCGGAGCGCCGCGTGTGCGGCAGGTGCCGGAGCGAGGCGACCGAGGAGATCCGATTGAAGGGACCGGCCAGGCTGGACAGCTACACGGTCGTGCACCAGCTGCCCGCGGGATTCGCGGCGCCGCTCGCGATCGGCTACGCGGCGCTCGGGGGCGACGTGCTCGTGCTCGCCCCCATCGACGCGGCGCCGGACCTGCTCCGCGTGGGCATGCCGCTCGCGCTGCGCGTGGGGGTCACGAGGATCGACGACGACGGCGAGCCGATGACGTCGTACCGGTTCGCACCGACCGGCGCGTAGGAGAAGAGGGATGCGCGACGTCTTCGTCATCGGCAGCGGGATGATCCGGTTCGGGCGCTACCCCGAGCGCCTGCTGGAGGACTTCGCCGGCGAGGCCGTGCGGGCCGCGCTCGCCGATTCGGGCGTCGACCCCGGGCGCATCGGGATGGCCGTGTTCGGCCACTCCCAGGGCGGGCGGGTGGCGGGGCAGCGCGTGCTCCGCGAGCTCGGCCTCACCGGCATCTCGATCCTCAACGTCGAGAACGCCTGCGCCGGCGGCGGGAGCGCGCTGCACACGGGATGGATGGCGGTCGCCTCGGGCCTCCACGACGTGGCGCTCGTCGTGGGCATGGAGAAGATGCAGAAGGGGCTCATCCCGCCGAACCCGGGGGAGTACGAAGCCGTCCTCGGCAAGACCCTGCCCGCGAAGTACGCCCTCCGGGCGCGAAAGCACATGGCGCGCTACGGACTCACCGCCGCGCAGCTTGCCCTCGTGTCGGTGAAGAACCACCGCGCCGGGGCGCTCAACCCCAACGCCCACTACCAGAAGGAGGTCACCCTCGAGGAGGTGCTCGCCTCGCGGCCCGTCGCGGAGCCGCTCACCCTGCTCCAGTGCTGCCCGACCACCGACGGGGCGGCGGCCGTGGTCATCGCCGGTGGCGAGCTCGCTCGCGGGGTCCGGCAGAGCGTGGTGCGGATCGCCGCCACCACGCTGAAGTCCGGCATGTACCGGAACGCGCTGAAGGACCCGCTCTCGTCGGACGACGACGTCGCCACGCGCACCGGCGCGGCCGCCTACGAGATGGCCGGTCTGGGACCGACCGACGTGGACGTGGCCGAGGTGCACGACGCCTTCACGATCGGCGAGATCCTCGCCTACGAGAACCTGGGGTTCTGCCCGCGGGGGCAGGGCGGCCGGCTCGTCGAAGAGGGCGTGACGAGCATCGGCGGGCGGCTGCCGGTGAACCCGAGCGGCGGCCGGCTCTCCCTGGGCCATCCGCTCGGCGCGACGGGTGTCGTCCAGGTCGTGGAGCTGACCCGCCAGCTCCAGGGACGCTGCGGGGCGCGCCAGGTCCCCGGAGCGAAGGTCGCCCTCGCCTACGTCGTGGGTGGATCGACACCGGGCATCGGCTCCGGCGCGAGCACGGTCCACATCCTCACCATGTAACGCGCCCGCCGCACGCCGGCGGTGCGAGGCACGCGCTCCGGCACGACGCTCTGGATCTAGAGGACGACCGCCTTGCCCACCCCGCCGGAGACGCCGAGGGTCTCGCCGGTGATCGCGGCGGCGCGCGCCGACGCGAGGAACGCCACGAGCTCGGCGATCTCGCGATGCTCGACCGGACGCCGGATCGCGTTCTGCAGCGCGCGTCCTTCGACCTCGGCCACCGGGATCGCGAGGCGGCGGGCCTTGAGCGCGTTCAGCGCATCCGAGGCCCGCACGTTGCCGGGGTGGACGAGGTTCACGGTGATCCCGAACGGGCCGACCTCCAGGGCGACCGTCCGCGTCAGGTGCGCGAGCGCGAGGTTCCTGATCCCGCCGGTGTAGTTGCCGGCCTCGCGCCCGGAGAGGCCGCCGACGTTCACGATCCGGCCCCAGCCCCGCGCCTTCAGGTGCGGCACGACCGCCCTCGTGCAGCGGAGGTAGCCCATGAACTTCGTGTCGAAGTCGATGAGCAGGTCGCCGTCCGAGATCCGCTCGAGGGGACCCTCGGCCGTGCCCCCGGGGTCGCCGGCGTTGTTCACCAGGACGTCGAGCCGGCCGAGCGAGCCGACGACCTCGGCGACCATCCGGTCTACCGCGTCGCGGTCCCGGATGTCCGCCCGCACCGGGAGGATCCGCGCTCCCGTGGCCGCGAGATCCCGTGCCGCGGCGGCGAGGGCCTCGGCGTCGCGGCCGCAGATCGCGACGCTCGCGCCCTCGTCGCGGAGGACCTCGGCGATCGCGCGCCCGATCCCGCGGCTGCCGCCGGTGACGAGCGCGACCCGGCCCGCGAGCCCGAGGTCCACCTCGGCTACCCCTTCGCGCCCGGGCCGGAGCGGCGCCGCGCGAGGTACGTCTCGACGTCGTACCAGCCGAGCAGGCTGCCGCCGTCGACGTCGAGCGCGACCCCGTTCACGTAGTCGGCGAGGTCGGAGACCAGGAAGAGCACGGCGTTCGCCGTGTCGTCGGCCGTCGCGAGGCGGCCGCGCGGAATGAGCTTGACCCGCTCGGCGAGGTAGCCCGGCGGCGCGACGCGCGCCTCGAGCGGCGTCTCGGTGGTGCCGGGGCAGATCGCGTTCACGTTGACGCCGAAGCGCGCGACCTCGTAGGCGAGGTGGCGGGTGAACGCCAGGAGGCCCTCCTTCGACGCGGTGTAGCTCGCTCCGCCGTTGTAGCTGATGCGCTTCGCGCCGTTCGAGGAGACGTTCACGATCTTCCCGGCGCCCTTCGCGCGCATCGTCGGCAGCACGGCCTTGGAGCAGAGGAAGGGCCCGGTGAGGTTCACGTCGACGACCCGCCGCCAGTCGGCCTCCGGCATGTCCTCGACCATCTGGGTCGTCACGGCGCCGGCGTTGTTCACGAGGATGTCGACCGTGCCGAAGCGCGCCAGGCACTGCTCGACCATCGCGCGCACGCCGGCCGAGTCGGCCACGTCCACTTCGTAGGCGATCGCCTCCCCGCCGGCCTCGCCGATCTCCCGCGCGGCGTCGGCGGCGGTCGCGCCGTCGATGTCGGCGGTCACGAGACGGGCGCCGTGCCGCGCGAGCGAGCGGGCGATCCCGCGACCGATGCCCCGCCCCGCACCGGTGACGATCGCCACCCGGCCGCTCAGGTCGATGTCCACGAGGGGCCGCCTGCGGCCCGCGCCTACTTCTTCGCGGCCTTCAGCAGCGCGCCGAAGGTCTCGTACTCGGCCTTCCACTTCGCGGTCGTGTCGGCCGTGCCGAGGTAGATGATCGGCTGGAGCGCCTTCGCCATGACCGACTTGTACGGGTCGTCGGCGAGGCCCTTCTTCACCGCGTCGTGGATCGTCTGGACGACGGAGGCGGGCGTGCCCTTCGCCACGGCGAGCGACCACCAGCCAAGGAGCTGGACGTCGTAGCCCTGCTCCTTGAACGTCGGGATGGTGGCCGCGGCCGGCTCGCGCTCGGCCATCGTGATGCCGAGGGCGCGGAGCTTGCCCTCCTTGATGAGCTGGATCGTGGCGCCGGTCGTGCTGAACGCCGCGTCGACGTTGCCGCCGAGCGCGGCCGCGACGCCCTCGGCGCCGCTGGTGAACGGGATCGCGGTCGCCTCGAAGCCGCCGACCTTGGCGAGCAGCAACCCTGCGAGGTCGGGAGCGCTGCCGACGCCGGAGGTCGCCCACTTGACCTTGCCCGGGTTCTTCTTCCCGAACTCGACGAGATCCTTGGCGGTCTTGAACGGAGACTCCGGACGGACGACCAGGACCTCCGCGTAACCGCCGACCTGGATGACCGGGATGAAGTCCTCCAGCGGCTTGAAGGTCACCTGCTCGAGGTGCGGCAGCGTGATGATGCCGAACGCCGTGAAGAGGACGTTGTAGCCGTCCGGCTTGGACTTGGCGACCTGCGTCGCGCCGATCGCGCTGCCGGCGCCCGGCACGTTCTGCACGACGATCGGCTGGCCGAGGTACTTCTGCGAGGACTCCGCGAGCGCGCGGGTCCCGATGTCGGAGGCCGAGCCGGCGGCCCAGCCGACCACGAAGTTCACCGGCGCGGTCGGGTACTTCGGCGGCGCGGGTGTCGGCGCTTGCGTCGCCGCGGCGACCGGTGCCGGCGTCGCGGCCGGCGCCTTCGACGCCGCCGGCGCTTGGGTCGCCCCGCCGCACGCGGCGCCGACCACGAGGACCGAGGCCGTCAACCATCCGAGTGCCGAGCGCCCCCAGGCAGTGCCCACGATGTTCCCTCCCGCGTCGAGCTGTCGAACGACACTCTACCGGACCGTGGGCGCGGACCGTGTCGGACCGGCGTCGCCTGTCACGCTGCACGCCGTTGGCGGTCGGGCCGCACCTTGGGAATGGGCGCTCGGCGGCCTACCTGACGTCCGACTCGAGATCCGGGACCAGGCTGCCGCCCCGCTTCCGCAAGAGGCGGACGAGCGGGAGCAGGAGCACGGCTGCCGCGGCGAACATGAGCACGCCCGAGAACGGTCTCGTGACGAAGATGAACGGGTCGCCCGACGAGATGAGCAGGGACTGCCGGAGCGCGTTCTCCATGATCCGTCCGAGGACGAACGCGAGGACGAGGGGCGCCGCCGGGTACTCCGCTCGCCGCAGGAGGTAGCCCGCGACGCCGGCGATGACCATGACCCAGAGGTCGAAGACGCGCGCGTTGATGCTGTACACGCCGACCACGCAGAACATGAGGATGAGCGGGATGAGCTTCGCGATCGGGATCCGGAGCAGCCGCACCCAGATGCCGACGAGCGGCAGGTTCAGGACGAGGCAGATCGCGTTCCCGATGTACATGCTCGCGATCACGCCCCAGAAGAACTCCGGCTGCCGGACCATGAGCAGCGGGCTGGGCTGGAGCCCGTGGAGGATGAGCGCGCCGAGCATGATCGCGGTGATCGCGGAGAACGGGATACCGAGGATCATGAGCGGGACCATCGCCCCGGCGGTCGCTGAGTTGTTCGCCGCCTCGGGCCCGGCGACCCCCTCGATCTCGCCCGTGCCGAACCGCTCGGGATGCTTCGAGAGCTTCTTCTCCATCGCGTAGGAGAGGAACGAGGCGATGAGCGGACCACCGCTCGGGAGCATCCCGACGACGAACCCGAGGATCGAGCCCCGCCCGATCGGGGCGACCGATGCCCTGAGCTCCTGCCGGTTCGGCCAGAGGTCCCGGAGCCGGAGCTTCGCTTTCAGGACGTCGAGCTCGATCGGCGCCTCGAGCAGGAGCAGGATCTCGGCGACGCCGAAGAGCCCGATGAGCACGGGGACGAGCTCGAGCCCGCCGAACAGCTCCTGGACGCCGTAGCTGAATCGCGCACCGCCGGTGATGATGTCGATCCCGACGGTGCTGAGGAGCAGCCCGAGCACGACCATCGCGAGACCCTTCAGGACGGACCTCCCGCCGAGGTAGGCCGCAGCGAACACGCCGAGGATCGTGAGCGAGAAGTACTCGGGCGGACCGAAGCGGACCGCGACGTCGGCGAGCGGGACCGCGACGAGCGTGAGGGCGATGACACCGAAGGTGCCCGCGACCCAGGAGCCGATCGCGGCGACGGCGAGGGCGGCGCCGGCCCGGCCCTTGCGTGCCATCTGGTACCCGTCGAGGGTCGTCACCACGGAGGCCGCCTCGCCGGGAACGTTGATCAGGATCGAGGTCGTCGAGCCGCCGTAGAGCGCACCGTAGAAGATGCCGGCCAGCATGATGAACGAGGTCGTCACGTCCATCCCGTACGTGAACGGGAGGAGCGCCGCGATCGCCCCGGCGGGGCCGATCCCGGGCAGGACGCCGATGAGCGTCCCGAGGGTCACGCCGATGAAGCCGAAGACGAGGTTCTCGGGCTGGAGCGCCACCGCGAAGCCGTTCAACAGCGCCTGGCCGGCGAAGACGTCCATCCCCTACCCGTGCTCTCCGGCGGTTCCCGGCACTCGTGACGGTGGCCGCGCCTGCCCGCGCCCGGGGTCCCTCATCGGAAGAGCCCGACGGGCATCGGCATCTTCAAGAGGACGACGAGGAAGAGGTACGCGCCGGCCGAGAGGAGGCCGGCGAAGCCGATCAACGAGATCTTCTTCGCCGGCTCGAGAGCGACCAGGAGCGCCGACAGGAAGACGAAGGTCGAGAGCACGAAACCGAGCGGCTCGAGGAGAAGCGCGTAGGCGATGAGGGAGCCCAGCCCATAGGCCTGGCTCCGCAGCCCCGACCGCGCGGGCCAGTACCCGCCCTTCGGCGCCGGCCGGGCGTCCCGCGCGACGACGCTCCTGACGAGCGCGACGCCGCTCACGACGACGAGCGTGAGGCTCGCGAGCGTGGGGAACATGCCGGTCCCGGGGCTCGTCCCCCTCCAGAACGGGAGCTGGAGCGCCTGGGAGAGGAAGGTGCCTCCGACGAGCAGGAGGACGAGGCTGAACCAGCGATCGACCCGGCTCACCGGGCTCGGCAGCTCCGGCTCATCAGTGGATCCGCCGCGTTTGGCCCGCCCAGAGCGGCTCGCGGGCGGCCTTGCGCATGATCTTGCCGGAGGCGTTCTTCGGCAGCGACTCGACGAAGAGGACCCGGCGCGGTCGTTTGAAGCTCGCGAGGCGAGCGGCCGCGAAGTCGAGGAGCTCGCGCTCCTCGAGCCGAGCGCCCTGGTGGAGGACGACGACGGCCGCGACGGTCTCGCCCCACTGCTCGTCGGGCGCGCCGACGACCGCGGCCTCGAGCACGGCCGGGTGCTCGTAGAGCACCTGCTCGACCTCGTTCGGGTAGACGTTGAGGCCGCCGGTCACGATCATCTCGTTCTTCCGGTCCACGAGGTACAGGAAGCCCTCGTCGTCGAGGACACCGATGTCGCCGGTGTGGACGAAGCCGTTCCGGACGACCGCGGCCGCGAGCTCCGGCGGCTGCTTCCAGTAACCGCGCATGTTGTGGTCCCCGCGGACGACCACCTCGCCCGGCTCGCCGGTCGGCACGTCGCGGTCGTCGTCATCGACGGTCCGGACGTCGGCCATCATGATCGGCCGTCCCGCGGAGCTGAGGCGGGCCTCGGTGTGCTCCTCCTTGCGCAGCACGGTGATCGTCATCGGCGACTCGGCCTGCCCGTAGAGCTGCACGAACACCGGCCCGATCCTGTCGATCCCCTCGCGGAGGGCACGGATCGACATCGGCGACCCGCCGTAGACGATCGTCCGAGCACGCGACGCGCGCCAGGCGTCGGGCATCCCGGGGATCGCGAGGACCCTCGTGAGCACGGTCGGGACGGTCTTCACGATGGTCACGCCGAACCGCCGGATCGCGTCGAGGCCGGCCTCCGGATCGGAGAAGTCCTTGATCACGGCCATCGGCACGCCGCGCAGCCAGCAGGGGAGCGCGAACCAGCCGGCGCCGTGGTAGAGCCCCTGGAGCGCGAGGAGGACGTCGCCGCTCTGGAGATCGGCGGTGTAGTCGAGGAGCAGGTTCCGCGTCACGGCGAGGATCGTCCGTTGGTCGTGGACGACGCCCTTCGGCCTCCCCGTGGTCCCGGACGTGTAGCGGATGTAGCCGGCGTTGTCCATCGAATAGCCCGGCACGACCGGCTCGCTGGACGAGGCGCGCGCGAGCTCGCCCTCGTAGTCGATGAACGGTCCGGGGTCCCCGCCGAAGACGAGCACGCCCCGGGCGTGCGAGAGACCCGGGCGGATCTGCTCGAGCGAGTCGCGGAACTCGGCCGAGGCGATGACGACGGTCGACTCGGAGTCCTCGATCTGCCAGAGCATGTCCTCGGGCGAGAGCCGGGGATTCACGTTGACCATGGCCGCGCCGATCTTGATGAGCGCGAGCGCTATCTCGATGTGCTCGGGCCGGTTCCAGCGGAGCGTCGCAACCGCGGTGTCCGGCCGCACGCCGCGGGCCAGCAGCGCGTTCGCGAGCCGGCAGGCACGCTCGTCGATCTCGCGGAAGGTCCAGCTGCGCTCGGGCGTCAGCACGGCCGGCCGCTGCGCGAACTGGCGGGCCGCGCGCGCGACCAGCGTCTTGAGGTCGATGCTCTCTCGCACGGTGCCGCCTTTCCCCTGCTACGCGCGCGAAAGCGTCGCGAGCGGGAAGCTCGGCGTGTACTCGCCGTAGACCTCGCGCATGACGCCGCACATCTCGGCCATCGTGGCGTACGCGCTGACGCAGGTGCTGAACGCCGGGACCGAGTTGACGAGCTCGCCGGCCTTCTTGCGCCGAAGGACCGCGCGCAGGTCGGACAGCCCCGCGCTCACGGCGCGGTTGTCCCGCTCGCGACGGAGCCGGACGACGCGCTCGCGCTGCATGCGCTCGTACCGCTCGTCCGCCTGGAACAGCTCGAAGCGCTCGGGCCGGTCGAGCTGGTACGCGTTCACGCCGATCACGGTCCGCGCGCCGCGCTCGATCTCCTCCTGCTGCGTCTTCATGCCGCGGAGCATCGCCGCCTCGTAGAAGCCGGACTCGATGGCTTGCACCGCGCCGCCCATGGCCTGGACCTGCGCGAGGAGCGTCTCGGCCTTTCCCTCCAGCTCGTCGGTGAGGTGCTCGACGTAGTACGAGCCGGCGAGCGGATCCACGGTGTTCGTGATGCCGTTCTCGTACAGGAGGATGAGCTTCGTGAGGTTGGCGACCCGGGTCGACTCCTCCGTCGGCAGCGCGAGTGCCTCGTCGTAGGCGGGCGTCGAGATGCGCTCGACCCCGCCGAGGAGCGCGGCCAGCACGTGGGTCGCGTTGCGGGTGATGTTGTTGAGCGGCTGCTGGGCCGTCATCCGGTGGGCGCCCGTGAAGATCGTGAGCTTCAGCGCGAGCACCCGCGGATCGTCGGTCTTGTACCGCTCGCGCGCGATCCGCGCCCAGAGTCGCCGCGTCGCGCGGAGCTTCGCGACCTCCTCGAAGAAGTCGTTGTCGATCGTCATGTGGACGCCCTCGGTGCGCGGCACGACCTCCTCCGGCCGGAGGCCGCGGGCGACGGCCCGATCGACGTAGGTGAGGAAGTTCGCGATGCCGAAGGCCATCTCCTCCGACGCGTTCACGCCGCCCCAGCGCAGCTGGGTCGAGCAGGCGTACTGCGGGATCCAGTTCCGACGGTTGCGCACGCAGAACTCGGTCACGTCCGCCGCGAGCTCCACCGCCGGATCGATCGGGATGATGTAGGTTCCCCGGCCGGTGTACTCCTTGAGCGGGTCGTTCTGGAGCGTGACGTGGACCGAGCCGGGATCGAGCCCGTGCTGCTCTGCGACGGCGCTGAACATGCCGACCATGATCGGCTCGATGCAGTTGCCGACGGTGCCGGTCCCGACCCGCTCGAGCGGCACCCCGTCGAGCACCTCCAGGGCGTCCTGGAGCGAGGTGAGGCAGACGCCCACCCGACCGACCTCGCCCGCGGCGAGCGGATGGTCGGGGTCGTAGCCGCACTGCGAGGGGAGGTCGAGCGCGAGCGTCACGTAGCTCGTCCCTGCCTCGGCGAGCTGGCGGATGCGCTTGTTCGCGTCCGCCGGATTGCCGAAGCCCGAGTAGAAGCCGAGCTTCCAGGGGAAGGTCCGGTGCCCCGAAGGCGAGCGCCCGCGGGTGAAGGGGTACTCGCCGGGGAACCCGAGGTGCTCGAGGTAGCTCGCTTCGTCGCGGACCCGGCTGTCGAGCGGCGTGTAGAGGGTCCGCGCCTCGCTCTCGCCGCTGCCGGTCCGGAAGCGCGATCGGACCTCGGGGTGCTGCCGGAGGTCCGGCTCGAGCGTGCCCTCTTTCCACGAGGCCAGGCGGCTGCGGAGCGCACCGAGCAGATCACCCATGCGGTCGTCCTCCCCGTTCGTCCCTCGTCGCCCGGACTGCGATATCGTGCCGCCTGGATAGTATGGAGACTCGGAGCCGCAAGGTCCTCATCGCGAAGGTCGGCCTTGACGGACACGAGACGAGCGCGAAGCTCATCTCGCTCATCCTGCGGGACGCGGGCTACGAGGTCGTCTACCTCGGACCGCGGCAGACGCCCGAGACGGTCGTGCGCGTCGCCGAGCAGGAGGACGTCGCGCTCATCGGGGTCAGCCTCCTGTCCGGCTCCCACAAGCACGTCTGCGGCGAGATCCTCCGGCTCGTCGCCGAGAAGCACCTCGGGATCCCGCTCATCGCCGGCGGGATCATCCCGCCGGCCGACCAGGAGGAGCTCCTGCGGATGGGCGTGGCCGCGGTCTTCGGGCCGGGATCGATGACGAGCGACATCCTTCGCACGGTCGCGGCGCTCGTCGGTCGCGCGGAGGCGCCGGCGCAGGTCTAGCTCTCGCAGGGAGACGGGAATGTCGGGCACGGCGATGATCGACTTCGCGAAGTACAAGGACGCGTTCCAGACCATCAAGCTCGAGCGGTCCCCGAGCGGGATCCTGCAGATGACGCTGCACAGCAACGGGGGCCCCTACATCTGGGATGCTCGTGCGGGCACCGGCGTGTCGCACCAGGAGATGGGCGACGCGCTCCAGCAGATCGCCCGCGACCGGGAGAACAAGGTCGTGATCCTCACCGGGTCGGGCGACCGATTCTCCGGACCGCAGGCGTCGAAGGCGACGATGTCGCGCGGCGACACGCGGCACTGGGAGTACCTGCAGACCCACGGGGCCCACATGCTCATGGACCTGCTCGACATCCCCGCGCCCATGATCAGCTGCATCAACGGACCGGCCTATCGGCACGCGGAGATCCCGTTCCTGGCGGACATCGTCCTCGCCGCGGACGACGCGCTCATCCAGGACTCCGCGCACTTCCCGAACCGGATGGTGCCCGGCGACGGCATCGCCCTGATCTTCCCATTCCTCATGGGCTGGAATCGCGGCCGCTACTTCCACCTGACCGGGCAGACGCTCTCAGCTTCCGAGCTGAAGGAGATGGGCCTCGTGAACGAGGTGATGCCGCGCGAGCGGCTGCTCCCCCGCGCCTGGGAGCTCGCCGAGCAGCTCATCCAGAACAACCCGCTCGTCCTCCGCCACACGCGCTCGGTGCTCACCGCGCCGCTCAAGGCGCTCCTCCGCCAGTACCTCGAGCTCGACCTCGCGCTCGAGGCGCTCGCCGCGATCGACGAGGGCTCCCACTGACCCGGCCGCGTCAATAGAGGAGGTCGCGGAGGGCGGCGGCGAGCGCGCGCGCGCCGAGCACGACGTCCTCGGCGGCGGTCGCCTCGTCGGGGCAGTGCGAGCGTCCGCCGAGCGAGGGGACGAAGAGGAGCGCGGTGCGCGCGACCGGCGCGAGCGCCTGCGCGTCGTGCCCGGCCCGGCTCACCAGCTCGAGCGGCGTGCTGCCGGCCGCCTCGCAGCCACGGCGGAGCGCGTTCACGAGGGCGGGGTCGAAGGACCGCGGCGCGGTCTCGCGGAGGACGCGGACCGCGTGCCCGAGCTCGCGCTCGTGCGCGATGCGCGCGCAGGCGCGCCGGACGCTCTCGACGAGCGCGGCGCGAGCGGCGGCGTCCCCGTGGCGGAGATCGACGGTGAAGCGCGCGAGCGACGGGACGACGCTCGCCTGATCGGGCGCCACCGCGAAGCGGCCGACGGTCGCGACCGCGCCCGGGACCTCGGTCGTCGCGTCGGCCACCGCGAGGGCCATCGCCGCGGCGCCGAGGAGCGCGTCGGCGCGGCCGTCCATCGCCGCGGTGGCCGCGTCGTCGGCACGGCCAC
>Ga0080064_1004872_pt1 | contig 16484 bp, 14 predicted proteins | sample Subgrocontami54m_FD_69260 | JGI IMG/M metagenome (GOLD analysis project Ga0080064, IMG submission 69260) | Subsurface groundwater microbial communities from S. Glens Falls, New York, USA - GMW46 contaminated, 5.4 m (SPADES assembly) (version 2) ...
GCAGGGACTTCCGGCTCAGCGACGCCGACGGCCGCGAGCACTCGCTCGCCGACTGGCGCGGCAAGTACGTGATGCTGTTCTTCGGCTACGTGTACTGCCCGGAAGTCTGCCCGTCGGCGCTCGTCCGCGCGGCCGAGGTGCGCAACGCGCTGGGCGCCGACCGCGACAGGATCCAGGTCATCACCGTCACGCTCGACCCCGAGCGCGACACGCCGGCCCAGATCCGGGACTACGCCGCCGCGTTCGACCCGAGCTTCGTCGGATTGTGGGGCACCCCCGAGCGCATCAAGGAAGTGGCGAAGGAATTCCGCGTCTACTACCAGAAGGTGCCGACCGGCAGCTCCTACAGCATCGATCACACCGCGCTCACCTTCCTCTTCGACCCCGAGGGCCGACTGCGGCTCGCCTGGGGACACCGGCAGACCAGCGAGCAGTACATCGCCGACTTTCGCAAGCTGATGGGCGCGGGCGGCTGAACCGGCGCGCCCCCGAACGCTCCCCAATGTCATCCCGAGCGAAGCGAGGGATCTGCTTTTCGGGGAAAGAATGGGGAAGGAATGGGCTCAGACCCGCCCTGCGGCTCGGCAAGGCTCGAGTTCAAACGAGATTGCGAACCTCACTCCAACTGGCTGTCCGGCGAGTTCGGCGCGTTCCCGCCGGATGAGTCGTTGCCGGAGATATGAGCCAGGTAGGGTACCTTGGGCTCCATGGGCAAGCCGGGGCAGCATCCGGAAGGAAAGCATTGCGTCCCGTGTACGGGTTTGGGTTCAGTCGGGACGAGTGTCAGCGTTGTCATGGAATCTCACGAGGGTTGTCCGAGGGCGGCATGAACCGCGCGCGAGAGAACAGGTAGGAAGTCCAGGCAGATACACCCGAACCTTGCGGCCACAACGCATCCTACTCCCTATCCTGCCCGATCTACCGCGGAGTCTGACGATTCATCGGGGTCGAAAGGGCGAAGATAGTGTCAGACCCCGTTATACGTAAGCGCCCAGACCCCGTTGGCTCGCGGGATTGATCGGACGGCGCATCGGGCGTAGGCTTTTCCCATGGGTGAGCAAATCATCTCCTGTTCGCCGGACATCATGGGTGGAACACCCGTGTTCGCCGGCACGCGCGTACCGATCCAGACCCTCCTGGACTACCTGGAAGCCGGTGAAAACATCGATGAGTTCCTCGAGGGGTTCCCTACCGTGAAACGGGAGCAGGTGATCGCCTTTCTCGAAGAAGCGAAGGCGCGAATGGTGGCAACTGCCTCGTGAGGGTGCTCCTCGAGGAGTGCGTGGACAGCCGGCTCGCGCGGGAATTGACGGGACACGACGTCGCCAGCGTACCCGAGAATGCGCTCCCCTCCTTGCCGCTATGCCTGATCACCTCGATCGCTACCTGCGGGCGTTTCGCTCGCTGAACGTCAACCGCTCCGGCGGGCGGCCCAGCCCGCACAAGCCGTGCATGCTGCTTGCCGTCCTGGGGCTCGCGGAAGCGGGGCATCTCGAGCGAAACGAAATCCGCTTCGACCCCGCCCTACTGGAGCGGTACATGAAGTTCTTTGGGGTCGTGCGCAGCGAATCCGATCGCCCGAATCCGCATTTCCCGTTCTTTCACCTGTCCAGCGAGGGCTTCTGGCACCTGCAGCCCCTGCCCGGCCGCGAGACCGCAGTGGAGAGCATGGATTCGGCTAGATCGGCTTCGTCCATCACCGACAACATCGCCTACGCGTCGCTCGATCCGGAGCTGCATGCCCTCGTGCTGGAGGAGCAATCAAGGGCGGCGCTCCGCGAAGAGCTGGTCGTCGCATGGTTCGGCAGCTACCGGATGCAACTGGAGCCGGTGCTCCGGGAAGAGCAGGGAAGCGACCGCTACGAAACCGCCCTTCGCGAAACCGCCGCCGGCAAGGTGAAGCTCCAGGGCGAGACGCCACCGGAGCCCGTGCGCAGCGCCGCTTTCCGGCGCATCGTGAGCGAGATCTACGACTATCGCTGCGCGGCCTCGGGCTGGCGCATCATCCTGCCGGATAGCTCGGTCATGGTGGAGGCGGCGCACCTCATTCCGTTTGCCGAGTCCCATGACGACGATCCGCGCAACGGCATTGCGCTCGCGCCCTCGTTTCATTGGGCGCTGGACGCGCACGTCATCGCTCCCGGACCCGACAACGTGTGGCACGTCTCCAAGGCATTGGACGAACGCGTAGCGGACAACCAGCCCTTGCTCGCGCTGGCGGGAAAGTCGTTGATTTTGCCTAAAGACAAGTCGCTGTGGCCGAAGAAGGAAGCGTTGGAGTGGAGGCTCACGCACCTACTCGAAAGGTGAAGCGGGGGGAACAAGCCGATCATTTCGCCACTTTCATCGGCGCAATGCCGCTCCCAGATTGGCTCGCGTGGCAGTCAGTGTACCAATACAAATACATCGGCGCAGCAGCGTCTTCGTTGCTCAACGTCCAGCCGATAGAGTGATTTCGCCCAAGCAGGCTACGCCGCCGCCTTGAAGATTTCGAACCTCATGGCAAGCCGATCCCGATCCGGTCGATCTATCAGCCTTGCAGGGAGGTGCAGCTCGCCTCGATCCAGCCGCTTCAACGTTTCAAGAAGCGGACCGTCCTTTAGGCTCAGGAGTCGGTCAGACACGTGGACACGGTAGTCGGGATCGATGCCGATCAGATGGGCGTCAAATGCTGCATGGTGAATCTTGGAAAGCGGAATTCCGTTGGAAACGACAGGCTGCCCATACTCCATATCCTTGTCCGCGATGATGTGCGCGGCGTCCAGCAGCAATTGCTCAGGTAAGCCTGATAACGCACAGCGACCGTTGTATGCGCTGATCACCGCGTCCCGAAACGAAGCTTGGTGAAGTCTCTGTTTCACCTCGTGCAATGCATAGCGTCGTTCTGCCGGCGTGTCTGGAAGCGCAAGCTCCGCCTGCCCTGGGAAGCCGAATGCGATACGCGCCTTGAGCGCCCTGGCATCCCACCCAACAACAAATGTGGGCACGAACGCCTGATAACACCCGGGAGCCACGCCTAGAAAGTAAATCACTGGCACACGGTTCTCCATAGCCTCGCGAAGCCAGCGGTTATCTGCTGCGTCGGGGTTATCGCCCATGAACGCGTAATCGACGGCGTCATCGCCCTTGTAGATTTGGCTGTGTACATCCCTCTGATCGTCGTACCAGACTCGAGCGCCGGATCTTGGGAAAACCGTTCGTATCGAGAGAAGAAACTGCATCTGCCGCGGCTTGAAGATCCCACGCTGCGGATTGATCAGAGGAATGCGCTCGCCTTGGAACTCGAACCCACTTCGCAGATCGTGCGAAGTCAGATCACCACGCAACTCGGAGAGGCGCCTCACTGCATCGAAGGCAGCCAATCGAAGTGCTTGATCGTCCGGCATGCGTGGTGTTGGTTCAGCTAGCTAGAGAATGGAAATTGTGCTCATTCCACTTTGCCTGGCCGCGGCCAAATCTTGCATAGCGATTTTCCGAGTATCTCGCTCCGTGCGGTAATCGAATCTTCGTCCCACGACTTTTTGCCATCAAAGTACCTGTTTAGCCGCAGCACCGAGTTCTGGTACTCGCCGAGCTTTGTCTCGAAATTGCTATTGCTGGCAGCCGGATTGAGGTGCCGATTCAGTAGCGTTAAGTTGCCGAGTGTCTGCAACTTCGCATTGCGCTGTCTTATTGCTTCGGCAAACTCGGCCAAGTCGTCCTTTGCTAGAAATGGGGATGTTGCAACATTGGCGGGGATCACCTTCCCCTTCAACAGCCAATTGGCCGCCCAGGTCTGGGGAAGTACATGCTCAATCTGTAAGCCTTCGGGAATAGCGGTGCCTTCGCTCTTCTTGGAGCGCTCTGCGATTTCAAGGCGTTCGAGCATTAACCGCAATGCTGGTGTTCTAAGGTCCTTGAACAACTGCCGACTAATGGCCTTCTCGACCACTTCTTCATCTGTGGGCCATTGACGCGTGCTCCCTCCGCCGCTCAGAAGCTTCTTGATCAGTGCAGGAATCACGTCCATACCTGACTTTCCCCGCAGGCTACCGATGACCTCGACAAACAGCTTGTTGTACTCCTTGGTTTCTTCTCCCGTAAAGATGCGCCTTGCGATAAACGACTCGACGCCCGACAGGGCGTCTACAAGTTGCTGCTCATCCAATCCGGCATCGACTTCCAGATAGAGTATTAGCGGTAACGCAGTAGAAACATCAAAGTCCACGAGAATGCGCCGTAGGTCCGTACTAGGTAGACCCGCTGGCAATGCACTCTCGTATCGTTGATAAGCATCGCCGTGCTTCGCAAAATCGGCTAGCTCCTCGCGCACCGTGGCGTATCGCGGAGGTTCGACCGAAACCCAACGACGGTATTCCTCATTTACTCTTCGAGCGTCAACCATTTCCCCGGTCTTCGCCATCAGAAAGAATCTCAGACCAAGATCCAGTCGCGAATAGCTGCGCCCCCCTCGCCTTACTTCCGTACTCCAAAAGTCTGTCTCGAACTTGCTCCAGTACTCGGCGAAGATCGCATCTCGATTTAGCTTTTCCTTTTCCGCACGCATGAAGATCAGACTTCGCAGAAGGTCAGACTGAGAGAGCGGTCGGCCCTGTGAATTTAATGAATAGAAGATCTCCTGCGAGTCATCCCCTTCCGAGAGTGCAATTTCGACTACGCAGAAATCCTGTTGCAATGCCTGTAGCAGGGCAAAAGCACATTCCTCCGCGGTCTTGCTGGTCTTCGTGGCTGTTTGCGAAATCCACGCCTCGATAATCCTAGAAAAGTAGAGATACGCTTCGACAAGATTGTTGCGTGGCTGCGGTTTTCGTTTTCGGGGCAAATATACCAATGGATGCTGGTTCTCCACCGCGCTTCTGCTCCCGGCTTGAATGATTGCCCTAAAGACATTGCGGTTAAGCGCCGTAGGCCACAACTTATATTGCTCTTCTTCAGGGTGCTCCATAACATCGGGATCGGCGTTTTCAAGATACCGTGTGGTCGCCCGGTTAAGTGTCTTCCAATCGTTCTTACGTGCAAGGTCGCGGTACGCGCAAAAAACTAACTGAAGTGTGGTTAGTCGTTGCTGCCCGTCGATGATCAGGAATCGCTTTACTTCGCGAGGAGAACTTGGTCGCACACCCTCAATAATTAGGGCGCCGAGATAGTGCGCATTGGTTCTGGTCCCGCCGAGCTGAAGATCCGCCTTTTCTGCGATGTCTTCCCAAAGCGTCGCCCACTGCGGGCTTTCTTGCCACACGTATAAGCGCTGAAACATCGGCACAACGTACCGAAGCTGCGAATTAAACAGTGTATCAAGTGATCGTGGGTTGGCTTGCATGCGACTCCTTTTCTAAGGACTTAGCGCGCAAGGCGCCACCCTAGAAGGCAGCGAGCATCATTTCTTAGGCGCACCCGAGTAACCATTCGACCAGCCGGACTCGCCTCGCAGGCGCTTGTACGCCTCGGAAGCCAACCAGCTGGTTACGACCTTCTGAAAGGCGGGGTCGTTCATGAACTTAACGAAGATTTCCTCATTCTGGTCCATGCGCTCGACGAACAGTGTTTCCAGCAAGTTCTTAAAGACCAACTCAAACTTCTCACCGGGGTTGACGATCGCGGCTTGCTTAAGGCCCTGATCTGTAATCGCCGCCTCGACGATCTGATCGAAGAAAAGCTGGTCCGCGTGATTAAAGTCCGTGCCGAAGCGCTCATTAACTATGTCAATCAAGCGCGACAGCGGCACCGGCTCGCGGGCCGCTAGGCCACTGCCGATTTCCGTAGGTCCATCCAGGGGCTTCGCGTACTCCTTGCTAAGACTAATCGATCCCTCGCTGATCTTCTGAAGCCGGTAATACTCCAACCGTACCTCGTCGTCGAACTGGTAGCCGGGTCCTCCTAGACGTCGCGGCAACTTGGCCGCCAGATGTCGGAGAAAGACGTAGAGGCGCTCTAGGTCGGAGTCCTGGTACGGAATGACCTGACTGAGGAAAGCGTACAGGTTGCGAAATGCAACGACCTTTCCACGCCAAAGCTCGGCTTCCTCCTCGTTAGCCTTCCGCCGCGCAGTAAAGCGAGAGACTGCGGGGTCGAGGGCCGCATTCATGGCCTGATGATCAAGTGCGCTCTGTCGTTCCTTGGGCTTGAAATAGATGGCACAAAACCGCTCAAGCTCCTCGGCCAGGTACACGCCCGACGAGTCCAGTTCACCCTTAATCGCATACATGCGTGCCGGGTCGACTTCCTCGCCCATTTCGGCGCCTTCGTAGTACGTCGCAAACGCCTCGCGAATCTCCCCCCGATCGTTCACGAAATCCAAGACGAAGGTGTCTTCTTTGAGCGGATGGATGCGGTTCAGTCGAGACAGCGTCTGCACAGCCTGAATGCCCGCCAACCGCTTGTCTACGTACATTGAGTGTAACAGCGGCTGATCGAAGCCGGTCTGGTACTTCTCCGCCACCAATAGCACCTGGTACTCAGTCGTTGCGAACTTTTCGGGAAGCTCCTTCTCTCGGATGCCGTGATTCATTCCCTCTTCGGTGTACGAGACCCCTGCTACCTTGGCGTCCAGCACGGTGCCCGAGAACGCCACGAGTGTCTTGATGGCGTAGCCTTTCTTTCTAATGTACTCATCGAAGCCTTGCTTGTAGCGCACCGCTTCTAGGCGCGACCCCGTAACTACCATCGCCTTGGCGCGACCACCGATCCTGTGGCGTGTGACCGAATTGAAGTGCTCTACCATCACCTCGGTCTTCTGCGCAATGTTGTGCGGGTGCAGCTTCATGAAGCGGGCCAGTGCCTGCGCGGCCTTCTTGCGCTCGACGTTCGGATCGTCCTCGCAGGCCTTCAGGAGCTTGAAGTAGGTCGCATACGTGGTGTAGTGCTTCAGAACGTCGAGGATGAACTCCTCCTCGATTGCCTGCCGCATTGTGTAGCGGTGGGCTGGTTGCCCATCCCGACCGAACACGGCGAGCGTCTTGTGCTTAGGCGTGGCCGTGAATGCAAAGAAGCTCAGATTCGCCTGCCTGCCGCGCTTGGCCATGCTGCGAAAGAGCTCTTCCATGTCATCGCGCCCTTCCTCAGCCGCGCGCTTCTTCGCTTCTTCCCGCAAGCCCTCGCCGCCCAGCACTTCCTTGAGGTCGGTAGCCGTCTCGCCGCCCTGCGAGCTGTGGGCCTCGTCGATGATGACGGCGCAACGCCGGGTCGCGAGCGTACCCGTGCCACTGGTCCCACGCTCCTCGGCCATCTTGAGTAACTGGCGCGAGACGAACGGAAACTTCTGCAGCGTGGTGATGATTACCGGCACCGCGTTCTCGAGCGCTTCAGCGAGCTGTCGCGAGCTCTCGTCAATCCGCTGCACGACACCGCGCTTGTGCTCGAACTGGTAAATCGTGTCCTGTAACTGCTGGTCAAGCACCACCCGGTCGGTCACCACGATTACACTATCGAAGACGCGCTGGTTGGCGACGTCGTGCAGGGATGCAAGCCGATGTGTCAGCCACCCGATGGTGTTGCTCTTACCGCTGCCAGCGGAATGCTCGACCAGGTAGTTACGCCCTACTCCCTCGGTACGGGCGGCGTCCACCAACATGCGCACCGCTTGAAGCTGGTGGTAGCGGGGGAAGATCATCGACTCCGTCTTGACCTTGCGACCCTGGTCGTCGCGCTTCTCGTCGATCTGCAAGTGGATAAAACGTGCGAGAAGATCGAGTAGGCTGTCCCGTTGCAGCACCTCCTCCCACAGGTACGCCGTGCGATAGGTCCGACCGGCGGGATCCGGCGGGTTTCCAGCACCGCCGTTACAGCCCTTGTTGAAGGGAAGGAAGTGCGTCGCCGTTCCCGCCAAGCGGGTGGTCATCAACACCGACTCGGTATCTACTGCGAAGTGAACCAGCGTGCGGCGCTTGAATTCGAAAATCGTCTCGCGCGGGTCGCGGTCCTGCTTATACTGCCGGCGCGCGTCCTCGACTCGCTGGCCCGTGAGCGGGTTCTTCAGTTCCACCGTGGCCACGGGAATGCCGTTCAGGCTCAACGTCACATCGAGCGACTTCTCTGAGCGCGGCGAGAAGTGAAGCTGCCGGGTCAGCCCCAAGCGATTCGCGGCGTAGCGCGCTTCCAGCTCAGGATTCAGCTCGTGTGCGGCCTTGAAAAACGCCGCGTGGAGCGTGCGCCCGTAGCACTTGAAGCCGTGGCGCAAGGTGGCCAGAGCCCCGTTCTGGTCCATCCACTTGCACAGGTCGCCGAGGATCTGCTCGCCGGTCTTGTCCCCGTGCAGCGCCTCGAGCTTGTCCCATTCCTTCTTCTGCGTCTCGCGGATGAAGGCGAGCACCGTCTCGGGGAAGATCGCGCGCTCACGGTCGAAGGCCTCGCGGGCAACCGGTACGTAGCCGTTCTGGAGGAGGTGCGCTTCAATGACAGTCTCGAAGGCGGCTTCCGAGTGACGACCCTGGCTCACGCTGCCATCCCTGCGAGCCGCTGCCCAAGCCACCATACAGCAACCGGGGAATAGGGCGCGATCTCACCGTTACCGGCGATGTACTTTTCGCGTTCCCGCACGAATCGCTCGCGAGGCACGTGACCGCCGATCCGAGCTCTCTCGCGTCTCCACCAGTCAAGAACGGCGTCGAGGATGCCTTTCCTGTTGTTCTTCAAAAGCGGAAGATTGAGGTTCAGCACTTGGTGAAGCTGGTTATCGAACACGGCGTCATCAGCGCGGATCGAGCCATCCAGTTCGTACCGGACGCGAGTCTCGATGTGGTGCGCCGCGGCAGCGGGGTTCCATTGAAGATCGCTGTCACCCTTCCGAGTGTCGCAGTACTGCAGGTGAGCCGGTTGCTCGGGCCCGCCGAGACAGGCGCCGAGCAGATTCCGGTAGTTGAGCTGCTCGTCGGGGTGGCGGGACTGGCACCGCCAATGCTCAATCTTCATCGTCGCCGGCCCGTTGTGGATCCGGCCCATGCAGTAGCAGCACAGGCCGCGCTGTTCGGTGACGAGCGCATGCCGAAGGTCGTCCTTCGGCCCATAGTTGTCATAGTTGCAGTGCGGCGTTTGGCGATGCGCCGTGAGGCTCGGCGGCTCGGCACCCTTGACGATCTGCCTCACTGCTCACCCTCCATGAAGTCGAGGAGGGTTCTGATCCGGGTGACCTCGGGATCATCCTCTCCAAGCTTGTCGACGAGGTGGCCCAGCAGTCCCCGGGCACTCCCGTACCTCTGTTTTCCAACATCTTGCGAGATCTGCGAGATCAGCGCATTGACCTCCTGCGCGCGCGGGTCGGCATCCATGATTTCTTCGAGCACGCGGCTCGAGTCCACCCCGAACGAGTGGGTCGGCGAGTAGACCTGCCCATTCGCAATAATCTGAATCCGATCGTGCTCGACCTCACCGATGACCTGCGGCGAATGCGTCGTCGCGATGAACTGGCAGCGTGGAAACGCTGCTGTCAAGTTGCGAACAATTTGGCGCTGCCACTTCGGGTGCAGGTGCAAGTCGATCTCGTCGATCAGCACGACGGCATCGCCTTCAGCCAGCGGATCAACGAGCGATGGGTTGGCTTGCGACAAGCGTCGCGCGAGGTCGAGCACCAAGGCCAGCACGCCTCGCTCGCCGTCCGATAGCTGAGCAACGTCAAGCGTGATCCCACTTTGGTTGATCACGAGGCGCGATGAGCTCTCCTCCGCGGGCCGCAGGTTAGCGTAACTGGGCAGGAACCGTGCGATCGCAGACTGCAGCACCTCGAGGTGTCGTGCCGCCGCTTTCTTCTCCCTGCCAAGCACTTCCTGGACGCGCATCCAGTCGGCGAACTGCGCCACGTACATCGGTCGAGGAACGAGCGCCTCCGCGTAGGCGGCTGACCTGCCGCCTGCAGCCCTCGATTTCGACGTGCTCGCATTTGAGGCTACCGAGCGGTTGGTCGAGAAGTAGATGCAGTTTGGGGCTGTCGCCGTCGATCTCGCGGCCTTCTTGAGCTGGGCCAGAGGCGGTGAGAACGCGTCGGAGTCAGATACTCCGTGGGATTCCTCAAGCTCGCGGAGTAGCGTTCTTGCTCTGTCGCGCAGCCGTTCGGAGTTCAGGATTTCACGTCGAAGCCGGTCAAGATTCCCGGCGTCATCCGCGGCAAACGTTTCGCGCCACTGGCGCCGCGTAAGTCGAAACTCGTCGGGGCCGAGGGCCATGGACAGTTCCGCATCCAGGAACGGCAAGCCGCTGCGAATATCACCTACCGCAAATGTCATTGCTTTGGCGCGCGACTCGGTCACCGACGGCAACAGTCGCGAAACGCCGATGCGCAGGGCATCCAGGACGGTGCTCTTGCCTACGCCGTTCACGCCGACGATGAGATTGATCCCCGGCTGAAAGTGGAACTCAGCCGTCTCGATCGCGCGGAGGTTGGCGAGTTTGAGCCCGGTGAATCTCATGCCGCGCTCTCCACGTTGATCTGGCCTGTTACGGCCGCGGCGATGAGTGCAGCGCGGCGTTCCTTGAGCAAGGCGATGCTGCGCTCGGTCGCCATGCGCAGAGCGTCCAGTCTCGTCGTCGCCGAAGCGACGTAGGCGATGATGTCCAGCTGAGCGTCCTGGGGCGGCAGCGGCAGTTCGATCTCGCGGAAACCATCCCAGTAAAGCCGCAACCGATCCCATACGATGCCGTGCGAACTACGCGCGCACTCTGCGCTAAACATCTCTGTCCGGAATAGCAGGCCCGCGTATTGTGGCAAGAGCGACCCGGTCGGCGCGGCTACAACGTAGTCCGGACTGACGAGACCGTCTTGTGGGGCAACACCGACAGCTCCCTGCCACATCCGCATCTTGTTGAAAGCAACATCGCCCTGCCGCGCAACCTTGTAGGTCTTGAAGTCTGCGGCCGTGCTCTCGATGCGTTCATCCGAGAACTCACGCAAGACAACGCCCGTGTTGATTGACACTTCTAGGAGCGGCAGATCCGCTTCGCCTCGCTCATCGCGCTCGCGGAATAGCCAAGCTACCCGTCGCGTCTCCCAATGGGCCGGAATCTCGCCGAGCCAAGGGATGCCGGAGTCGCGGAGGGGAGCGCGGGGGTCGAGGCCGCGGGTGACGGCGCGGGTGATGAGCGCCCGGCGCTTCTCGGCCAACAGCCCGAGCACGCGCTCCTTCGCCCCCACCAGCGCATCCAGCCGCGCCGTCTCGCGGTCGAGGTAGTCGGCGATGGCGCGTTGTTGCGCGAGTGGCGCGACGGGCAATGTCATTGCCCCGATCTCTGACTTCGGTATTCCAAAGCGTGTCACGCCGTTCGCCGCCAGTTCGAGTTGAACACGGACAGCCTTCGCCTGTAGGCACCGAAACAGGAACGCACCGTCCATCTGCTGCGTGCGCGGGCGAAGGAGAGCGAGGTGATAGCCGCAGACGAGATCGCTGGCAGTCTCCCGCACGAGCGCGGGTACGCCGATGTCATCCCACGATTCCGAGTCCTTCGTAATCGCCACGTCGTCAACGCGCAATCCGAACTTCGCAATCTCGTCTTCGGTCGCGGTGGCCTGCATGAACTCGAGCGCGAGCGTGATGAACTCGTTGTTGTAGACGTCCGTGTAATTGCAAAGTCGAACAGGGAGCTCGTCGTCGGCGGGCACCTTGTCGACGTTGCTCACGACGTAGTCGACTGTCGAGCGAAGCGGCTTCGCCTCCCAGTCGCGAGGCAATGTGTCGATCCAAGCCAGGAGGCTCACTCCGTCACCTCCCGCAACAACCGCATGATCTCCTCCTCAGCCTGCTTTAGCTCCGCGTCGATCTCCTCCAGCGGACGCGGCGGCGTGTACTTGTAGAAGTGGCGGTTGAAGTTGATCTCGTAGCCCACCTTGTCCTTGCTACGGTCCATCCAGGCATCGGGGACGTGCGGGCGCACCTCGCGCTCGAAGTAGGCCTCGATGTCGTTCTTGAGCGGCACGTTCTCGAAATCGCGCAGGTCGGCGTCCGGCTCAAAGCCGTCGTCGCGGCCGCCCTTGGCGACCGGCTCGGCCTCAAAGTCCGTCTTCGTGAATACGCTACGGAAGAGATTCTTCTCCGCCTTCTTCCAACTGGACTTGCGCGCGTGCAGCAGATCTTCGATGCGGCTCCAAACCGCATTCCAGTCGCGCTGCGGCTCGCGGCCCAATGCCTTGTCGATGGCCTGCACGTCGTCGAGCAGGTGCGGGCAGGCGTCGAGGAAGCGGGCCTTGTCTTCCAGGGTCATCTGATAGCGCAGGCGCAGGGGCCGCTCGACCGTCACGCGGGTGTAGCCGAAGTCGGCGTTGGCGAAGGTCTTGGAGGTCTCGCCATCGGCCTGCCCGCCGTAGAGCTTGACGATCTCGGCGATCTGGCTGGCGGTGATATGCCGGCGCTTGTCGCCGAGGCTGCGCTTGTTGTCCTCGCTGCCGCCCGCGGTCCACACATCGCGCGCATCGAGGAGCTGGATCTTGCCATTGCGCCGCTTCTCCTTGCGGTTGGTGACGATCCAGACATAGGTGCCGATGCCGGTGTTGTAGAACATTTGCTCCGGCAGAGCGATGATGGCCTCGAGCCAGTCGTTCTCGATGATCCACTTGCGAATGTCGCTCTCGCCCGAGCCCGCGCCGCCGGTGAAGAGCGGCGAGCCGCTGAAGACGATGGCGAGGCGCGAGCCGTGCTTGTGCTCCGCCGGGCGCACCGGTTCGAACTTGGCGAGCATGTGCTGCAGGAAGAGCAGCGAGCCGTCGTTCACGCGCGGCAACCCGGCGCCGAAGCGGCCATCGAAGCCGCGCTTGTCGTGCTCGCCTTGGATTTCCTTCTGCTGCTTCTTCCAGTCGACGCCGAAGGGCGGATTGGTGAGGAAGTAGTCGAAGGTCTCGCCCGCGAACTGGTCCTCGGTGAAGCTGTCGCCGTAGCGGACGTTGTTGCCGGCACCGTTGTGGTCCACCTGCTTCATCAGCATGTCGGACGCCGCGGTGGCGAAGGCGCGCTTGTTGTAGTCCTGCCCGTAGACGTAGAGCTTGGCCGCGCCGTGGTGCTCGCGTAGGTAGTTCTGTGCCTCGGCCAGCATGCCGCCGGTGCCGCAGGCCGGGTCGAGCAGTTTGCGCACGGTGCCGGGGGTGGCGAGCAGCTTGTCGTCGTGGATGAACAGGATGCTCACCATCAGGCGGATGACCTCGCGCGGCGTGAAGTGGTCGCCCGCGGTCTCGTTGGCCAGTTCGTTGAAGCGCCGGATGAGGTTCTCGAAGATGAGCCCCATCTGCTCATTTGGCACGGTGTTCGGGTGCAGGTCCACGTCGCAGAACTTGGAAACGACGAGGTAAAGGATGTTCGCCTCGCGCATCCGCTCGATCTCGTTCTCAAACTCGAAGAAGTCGAAGATGTCGCGCACATTTTTCGAGAAGCCCTTGATGTAGCTGACGAGGTGCTTTTCGATGTTGTCGGGGTCACCCTTCAACCTCTCGAAGTCGAGGGGTGAATGGTTGTGAAAACGTTGCCCAGCGGCCTTGTTCAGCCGCTGGTCTAAGGCCTCGCCCTCGACCTTGCCCCCCTTGAGCCTCGCGTGTTCCGTAAGGACCTTGGCTTTCGACGAGGCGAGCACGCAGTCGAATCGACGCAGCACCGTCATGGGCAGCATGACGCGTTCGTACTGAGGTGGCCGATATGGGCCGCGCAGTAAGTCGGCGATCTGCCAGATCAGGTTGGCGAAGTAATTATGGTCAGGCATTCACAATCCGGTCATTAGGCTCGGCCAAGTGGCACCCAAGCAACTGGTCTAGGCCGGCGGTCGATGTTGACGTGGACAAGGTCTTCGAGCCTTTCCGTCGCTTGTTCTCCCCTTAGGAGGGAACGATACCACCATGGTAGTGAGCCCTTCCAGCAAGTGATTCTCTATTTCCGAAGCGCCGTGATCATTTGCCAAGACGCCTGTCCTGGCAGCCGGCATTGCCAGAACTGCCACCCGTTAACCGGATTTCCGGTAATGGAAATGGCCGCTGCTGAAGGCGAATCAAAGCGCTTGCCATTCAGGACTAGCGCCCCACCCTCGACGCGAGCGAGATAGGTTTGGCCCTTGTAGGTCGCGCGAAACTCGGCTCCCGCGGGAAAGCGCACACCCTTGGTCACCCAGTCTCCTGGAGCGGCGCTCGCTTGGGCGTGAGACGGGCCCTTCCTGGGCGAGAGCCCGAGGAGTTCACGCAATACGTCGTTCTCGCTCACCTCTTCGGAGGCCCGTCGCATCGTGATGGCCTTGAATACATCGAAATCCACTTCTATGCTGCGCATGATGGTCTCCAATGCGATGATAATCGTCACAATGGTGGCGATGGGCGGTGCAGCGAGTACTATAGTACTATACTTGAGTGAAGGCAGCTTTTCGGATATCCCGTACCCCTTTGACAGGAGACCGCAGCATCTGTAATGTTGTGTTTATCTAACATTAGAGAAGCGGGATGCGGATTCAGGAGCTCGGGCACGAGGTTCGCAAGGCGCGCCAGGCGCAAGGGCTGACGCAGGCCCAGCTCGCGGGTGCGGTCGGGCTTTCCAGGGAAACGGTCAACCTGCTCGAAAGCGGCCTGGTTCGCGATCTGGGCATGCGCAAGGTGCTCGCAGTGCTCGATCAGCTTGGACTCGCTATCACCCTCCAGCCGATCGGGCGGCCCCGCCGCCCGGACTATGTGCGCATGGCCTGCACGACCGCCAGCGTGAGCTTCAAGACCGCGCTCACCGAGGACGAACTGATCCATGCGCTGGTCACGGGCAAGGTCCCCGCGAGGCGAAGCGCGCACTTGAGGGCTCTACTGGAAGAAGCGCCGGAGGCCCTGGTAAGGGGGCTCATAGAGGAAGCGGCCCGGTGGACCAAGCCCGGGAAACTCGAGAAGAACCTGCGCAAATTGGCGGCGGAGGTGGGCGCATCGCGTAGCATCCACGAATGGCTGAAGATCGACTGAGGATCTGGGAGACGCTGTTCCAGCGGGCGCTGGTGCTCGTCGATTCGGCGATCGCGTCCGGAGCGACTCTGCGCCACTGGAGCTTCGGCGGCGGGACCGTTCTCATGCGCAGGCACGGGCACCGCTTCAGCAAGGACATCGACATCTTCGTTCCGGACCCCCAATGCCTTCCCTACCTGAGTCCGCGGCTCAATCCAGCCGCGGAAGAACTCACGAGCGAGTACGTGGAGCAAGCCGGGTTCCTCAAGCTGATCTTTCCCGAAGGCGAAATCGATTTTGTTGCGTCCGCTCCGCTAACCGAAGATCCCACGGTGCGCGAAACCCTGTTCGGTCGCGAGGTCGAGCTGGAAACGTCGACGGAAATCGTGGCAAAGAAGGTGTGGCACCGGGGAGATCAGTTCACCGCGCGCGACATTTTCGATCTGGCCATGGTGACGGAAATCGAGCCGGAAGCTCTTCGGCAGATCAGGCCCGTACTGCGCGAACGCCGGGAAGCGGTGCTTGACCGAATTGCCGCGCGTGAAAGCGCGCTTAGAGCGGACTTCGCGGAACTGGAGATTCTCGAGTATCGGCGAAGCTTCGACGAGTGCGTCGCGTTGGTGAGGAAGGCACTCGAATAGCAGGCGCCGGGACCACCCCGGCGCCTGCGGCGCCACCCCTCCTACGCTGCGCGCAGGAGGGGAGCTTGATGGTGTCACTTCGCACTTTCCAGTAGTCCGTTGGACGTCGCGGTGTCGCGCAGGCGCGTGCACTGCGCGGGGGTGAGCGCGGTGTTGCGCGCGGAGGTCTGGTCGCGCATGAGGTTGCCGGGCGCATCGCTGTGCTCGCCGCTGTCCATGAGCACGTGGGCGAGCTCGTGCGCGAGGGCGACGCCGGGGTCGCGCGTGGCGGCGGTGATCCAGACGGTGTCGGCGAGCTCGGGGCGGGTGCGGCTGTTGCCGCGTCCGATCGCCTCGGCGTCGAAGGCGGGGCGGCTGCGCGTGTCGCGGACGAAGTAGATGGCGGGGCGCGGGGTCGGGTAGGCGCGCGCGAGGGCTTTCGCCGCGGGCGTGGATAAGTCCAGGTGGCGCGGTGGGACGGAGAGGGTCACGAGCTCCGCGCTCGCAAGCGCGACGCCGCACTGGGCGAGGATGGGCGCGGCTTCGCGCACGACGGCGATCGCGCGCTCGCGGGTCCAGCCGGTGCCTTCGAGCCGCACCAGGGTGAGGTGCAGGCGGTGGGTGGCAGTCGCGGCGGCGCCAAGCTCCGCGGCGGTGAGGCTCTGGCGCTCGATCGCCGTTACTTGTGCCTGCGCGGCGTTGCAGACGAGAAGGGCTGCGGCTGCGCAGGCGGCGGAAAAGCGGGCCGGATAGAACTGAAAAGCGACCACCCCGGCGCTGCGCGCCACCCCTCCTACGCTGCGCGCAGGAGGGGAGCTTTTTGGCACTTCACGCTCTCCAGCGATTAGCGAGCGGTATGTCGTGGAGGTACTTCCGGGCTTCAAGCCGCATAGAGCAAGGTCTTTTCCTGCTCGACGCGTTGGCGAAAATACGGATTGGCGAGTCCGGGGAGTGTAACGAGGTCCACCGGCTTGGCGAACAGCGCTTCCGGGGGCTCA
>Ga0080064_1004873_pt1 | contig 16482 bp, 14 predicted proteins | sample Subgrocontami54m_FD_69260 | JGI IMG/M metagenome (GOLD analysis project Ga0080064, IMG submission 69260) | Subsurface groundwater microbial communities from S. Glens Falls, New York, USA - GMW46 contaminated, 5.4 m (SPADES assembly) (version 2) ...
CGCAGAGCAAGACGAAGCCTGCGGATCTCTTCGTCCGCCGCGTCACCTTTCCACATTCCTGAGTCACACGCGGCGCCGCGCGGTGGCGCTTTCGCTTCCCCGCGAGCTGCTCTATGGTCGGAGCCGGATGGGGGACAGGCGGTGGTCCGACATGCCCCGCTGGGAAGCGCCCGCGCTCGCCGCGGCGGCATGCGTCGGGGTGACGCTGCGCTGTGTTCGCCTCGACCTCGGATGGTTCGGCGTCGACCAGGCGCGGGACGTCGCCACCGCCCTCGACATCGTCTCCGGTAGATCGTGGCCGCTCGTCGGGCCGACGATGCGGCGAGTGACGCGCCTCGGCGCCCTCTACCATTACTTCTGGTCGCTCCCGTACGTCCTTTGGCGCGATCCGATCGCTGGCTACTGGTTCGCGGCGTGCCTGTCGACGGTGGCGTTCGTCGTCACCTGGTACGTCGCGCGGCGTCTCTGGGGGCCGCGTGCGGGCGTGGTCACGGCGGCGGTCGCCGCCGTCCACCCGGTCTGGGTGATCGACGGCCGTATCTGCTGGGCTCCCGCGGCGTTGCCGTTCGTCGGCGTGTTGCTGATCCTCGTCATGCTTGGTGAGCCGAGCCGCGGACGAATGGCGCTCGTCGGCGTGCTCCTCGGTCTCCCCGAAGCGACACCTTGACACCATGGTGCTATGGTGTCATGATTGGAGTGGAGGTGAACGACCATGAGTGAAGTCCGAAGAACACAGGTGTACCTGGAGCCGTCAATTTACGAGTTGTTGCGACGGGAGGCCTTCGCCGCGCGGAAGACGCTCTCCGCCTGCCTGCGCGACATCCTGGCCCGGCATTTCAATGTCCAGCCAAAGAGGAAGAACGCCACCGAGGCGCTGCTGGAGCTGGCGGGAAACAAGCTGGTCATCGGCCAGTTGGGCGGCTCGGGCGGCGGCGGATTCTTCCAGGCCATGGTGGGACGCTGGAAGGCGATCGGTGGGCTGGACCCCAGCCTGCTGTGGGGTTTGATTACGCCGGCGCTGACTCTGGCCGTGCTGCTTTCCATCGACACGCTCAAGACCTGCGTGGTGCTGGACGCCTTGACCCGCAGCCGCCACAACTCCAACCGCGAACTCATCGGGCAGGGCCTGGGCAACCTGGCCTCGACCGCCGTGGGCGGCATGCCCGGCGCCGGACAGATGGGCGCTACCCTGGTGAACATCTCCAGCGGCGGGCAGACGCGGGTCTCCGGGCTGATCGAGGGCGCGCTGGCGCTGGTCGCCTTCCTCATCCTGTCCAAGTTCATTGCCTGGGTGCCCATCGCGGGGCTGGCCGGGATCCTGATCGTGGTGGGCTTCCGCATGTTCGACCGCCACAGCCTGCACCTGCTCAAGTCGCGCTCCACCATCCTCGACTTCGCGGTCATCGTGGCGGTGGTGGCGGTGGCGGAAACGGTCAGCCTGATCGCGGCCTCGGCGGTGGGCATCGGACTGGCCATCATGCTCTTCATCCGCGAGCAGGTGGGCGGAGCGGTGGTGCGCCGCAAGACCTACGGCAACCAGAAGTTCTCCAAGCAGGTGCGCCTGCCCGAGGAGATGGAGATCCTGATGCAGCGCGGCGAGCAAGCCGTGATCTTCGAGCTGCAGGGCAGCCTGTTCTTCGGCACCACCGACCAGCTCTACACCGCGCTCGAGCCCGACCTGAAGACCCGCAAGTACGTGGTGCTGGACATGCGCCGGGTGCAGTCGGTGGACTTCACCGCCGCCCACATGCTGGAGCAGGTGCAGGGCATGCTGGCCGAGCGCGACGCCTTCCTCATCTTCAGCCAGCTGCCGCGCGCCGCTCCCAGCGGGCAGGACATGAAGCGCTACTTCCTTACCCTGGGCCTGGTGAGCTCCGAGCGCCACGTGCGCGGCTTCCGCGAGCTGGACGCGGCGCTGGAGTGGGTGGAAGACCAACTGCTCCAGGAAGAGCTGCTGAAAAAGGCCGCGGAGAAGCCGCTCGAGCTGCACGAGATCGAGGTATTCAAAGGACGCAAGGAGGAGACGCTGTCGGAGATCGCGGCCTGCCTGGTGAAGCGCTCGGTCAAGGATGGCGAGGTCATCTTCCACCGCGGCGATGAGGGCGACGAGATGTTCCTCATCCGCCGCGGCTCGGTGCGCATCCTGCTGCCCATCGTGGGCAAGCACAGCCACCACCTGGCCACCTTCGGCCGGGGCGACTTCTTCGGCGAGATGACCTTCCTGGACCGCGCGCCGCGCTCGGCGGACGCGGTCGCCGGCGCCGACACCGACCTGTTCGTGCTTTCTCGCGAGCGCTTCGACGCCCTGGCCGACCACCACAAACGCCTGGGAATGCAACTGCTGGAAGGACTGGCCAAAGCGCTGGCCATCCGCCTCCGCCACACCAACACGGAACTGCGAACGCTGGAAGAAAACTGAGCCGGGGCGGGAAGCGGCCTACCCGGAAGCCCAGTTGCTACGCTCTACGATCAGCGGAGGCTCGTAGGTGCGGCCGGCGGCGAGCCGCCGGGCCTCGCGCCGGGAGGCCCAGAGCAGCACGGGGCCCAGGACACGGGCGGCCCAGCGCGTGGTCCAGCCAAACTCCTGCTCCACCTGCAGGCGCAGGCGGCGGACCTGCGCGCTGACCGTCTGGTTGGTATGCTTCAGCCGGCGCTCCATGGCCCACAGGGCCGCGTTGTAGCTGCCCTTGAGCTGCCGGACCTCCCATTCAAAACGTCTGCGCACGCGGAGGTCGGGGGAATCCTTGTAGCGTGTCCAGCCCTGCAGCAAGGTCTGGCACATGCGGTAGAGGCTGGGTCCGTTGCGCTCGAAGTCCCGCAGAAACGCCCAGTCGAGGAACTTCTTGGAATCGTCGCGCGAGATGGCGGCGTGGCGGAAGTTGAACTTGTACTGGCCGTGGATGTCCGCCAGCTCCACCTCCTCGAGCAGGCGCCCTTGTTCCTTCATTTCCTGATGCAGGGGCGTGCCGGGAACCGGGGTGTAGAGCATGAACTGGTGGAAATCGGAGGCGTGCGACACCGCATACTCGATCTCCTGCGGGATGTTGTCCGGCGTATGGTGCTCCAGCCCCACGATGGTGGAGCCCAGCACACGGATGCCGTGCTGCTGGAGCTCCCGCACCAGGGTCCGGGTATCGACGTCCTTCAACTTGGCATAGCTGGCGTGCGGGGACTCCAGGCCCAGCCACAGCCAGGCGACGCCCAGCTCCACCAGCTCCTGCATGCTGTAGCCGCGGATGGCATGGGCGGAGGAGAACACGTACAGGGCCCAACTTTTTCCTGCCTGCTTCATCAGTTCCAGCAGGCGCAGGGCGCGCTTGCGGTGCAGCAGGAAGTTCTCGTCCATCACGAAAAAGGAGTGGACCTTCAGGCGGGCCTCCAGCTCGCACATCACCGCGAACAGCTCGTCTCCGGTCTCGTAGAAATTGATGAACTTGCCCTTCCCTCCGAAAAACGAAGAGGTGGTGCAGAAGTTGCACCCCATGGGGCAGCCGACCGAGGGAATCAAGGCGGCTGCGGTGCCGCCTTTTGGTTGCGGCAAGCGCAGGCCCATGGCCCGCACACCGAAGGCGGAGACGATGGCGGGATGGCGGATGGGCGCCTGGGGGTCCTCGCCCAGGTAGCGCCGCATCCAGCGGATGCCCTCGCCGCGGACGATGTGGTCCGCGTCCACCAGATGATCGAGCCCCGGGATGGCGGCCACGTGTCCGCCCACCACGATCACCGAATCCGGCGAGTGTTGCCGCACCATGCGGCACATCTCCCGCACCTTGCCCAGGTTGGTGATGATCGAGGAGATGCCCACCACGTCGTAATGCGCGCGGGTCAGCTCGCGCTGGAAGCGCTTTCGGGTGGGGAAGTCCAGCAGGGTGCAGGGAGCGGAGATGTTCTGCTGGATCATCATGATGCCCCAGGAGCGGTGGAACATGCGCAGGGAGAATTCGCCCTGGGCCCGCGTCACCTGGTTATGGAAAAGCTCCATGGGGTTGAGCGAGCGGCTGCCGAACTGGTCGTCGCGGGCGTACGGGCCGAAGACCGAGCTCAGCAACACCCGCGCCCGCGTCCCCTTGGGATGAGTTTCCATTCTCCTTGGGATTGTAGCCGCCAGCCGGGAGATAAAAGCGGAAGAGCGCCGTACGTCACATGGCATGGTGACGTGTGGACATGCCGGCGAGGCCAGGGGAAGAAAAGGCCGGCAGGCCGCGGGCGCCCAGCCTATTTCAATCGGGTGGGACGGTCGGGGACGGGGGAGGCGTCGTGGGCCTCGAAGGCAGTTTCTTCCTCCTCCACGGGAAGGCCCTGCAGGATGCGGGCGCAGCGGTTCCAGCGCAGGATGGCGTCGTCGTTGCCCGCGGGCGCGATCTTCTCCGCATCCTCAAAGCACTTCATGGCCTTCTCGAACCAGGGGAGCAGCGAGTGTGGCGGGCGTCCGATGCGCAACTGCGCCTTGGCCCGGCGCTCATACAGCAGCCCGGCGCAGTACAGGCGCTCGAAGGGGTCGGTGAGTTTTTCGAAGATGCCCTCCACTTCGGCGTCGCGGTCGGAGGCGTGTCCGGTGAACTGGTCGGTGATGCAAAGCCCGAGCAACCGCAGCGCCGTCTGGTTCTCCGGGTCCACCGCCAGGATGTCGTGGCAGATGGACTCCGACTCCTCCGGCTCGTTCAGGTTGCGGTAGAGCTGGACCTTGGAGATGGCTTCGGGGATGGCGGATTTCGAGATGCTTCGCAGTTTGAATTCCATGTCCTGCCTCCAAAGGAAAAAGGAAAAAGTAAAAAGGAAAAAGTGAAACACAAAGATGCAACAACCAAGAGGCCGAGGGTCAAAGTATAAGGTGAAGCACGCCTTCAGCGGGCGTTCTTCTTTGCCGACACCACGATCGCGCCCAGGATGCGCTTCAGCTCTTCGACTTCGCGCCGAAGTGCGGAGATGCGCTTTTCGGGTACAACCTGCGCCGCTGCAATCAGACGGAGCCAATAGCCGGTTTCCCTTGCCTCCTTCAGGGCGATGAGATTCTTGCTGATAAAGTCGGCCCGGCTTTGTCCCGCTTGTGCTTCCTCTACGTTGGCTCCAATCGATGTCCCCGAGCGGAGCAATTGCCAGCTCAGCGTGCGGCCGACCCCAGGTTTCTCCTCCAGATACCTGCATAGCTTCACCACCCGAACCGCAAGGCTAAATGTTCGCTTCGGGATGTCTGTCCGCGGGTTGGTGTCGCCTGATTTCACGCTTCTCCGTCCGGGTTCCGACTTTCCTCCAAGGAGCTTCCCGGTTCCACTTTTTCCTTTTACCTTTTTACTTTTTCCTTAGATGGTCCACAGCAGCCACCCCGCCACCGCCGTTCCCAAAACTGCCCCGCCGTAGCAGCCGGCGAAGATGACCTCGTTCAGGTGCTTGATCTGCAGCCCATCGTAGAGCGTGAAGCGGAAGCGGTGGGCCCAGTGGAAGAGCGGCAGCGAGCACAGCACGAACAAGTACACCCGCACCAGGGGGAGCCGCACCAGGTCCATCAGGGCGCCGTAGGTGGGTTCCAAAAGCCATCTCAGCGGGAAGGCCAGCGCGAACAGGAACAGATGCACGGGGATCAGGATCGCCGCCACCGTGCCGCCGGCGCTGAACAGGCCCCAGAAGAAAGCGTCGTTGGAGGTCTTGGGCATCTATCTCTCCAGCAGGAACCAGGCCACCACGGCCGAGGCGGCGATCCAGGCGGCGTAGTGGGGCGCGGCCACCGCCCACTCCGGCACGCGCTTTCCTCCCAGCCGCACCGCCATGGCTTTGGGCGCGGCGTTGAACCAGGTGAGGGTGTGAAAGACGGCGAACAACAGCGCCACCGCGTTCAGCGCGATCACCGCCGGCTGCCGCAACCACTCCTGCAGCTCCGCGTATACTTGCGCGCCCTGGCCGAGCGCGTAGATCTGGGCCAGCGTCAGGACGACGAAGAACGCCACCGCCAGGCTGCTCAGCTCCCGCAGGATGAAGCGCACGTACGGCCAGCTCCCCAGCCACCAGTAGGTCGAGACCCGCCGGCGATACCAGCGCGGATGGTATTCGGTGTAGTTCGGTGGCGGATTGGCCGGATGCGTATCCATGTCGTCGTTGGTCGTTGGCTGTTGGTCGTTGGCCTCAGCCTTCTCTTACTTTTTCCTTTTACCTTTTTACTTTTCCCTTTCTTATCCTCCTGGTTTCAGCAGCGACTTGAACCAATGCGTCGCCGCCTTCAGCTTGTACTGCTGGATGGCGCCCGCCGGGTCCACGTGCTCGGGACAGACGCTGGTGCACTCGCCCACGAAGGTGCATCCCCAGACGCCGTCAGGATGGGCGAGGGCGAGCATGCGCTCCTCCGCGCCCTGGTCGCGCGAATCCAGGTTGTAGCGCTGGGCCAGGGCCAGCGCCGCCGGACCGATGAACTCCGAATCCAGCCCGTACACCGGACAGGCGGCGTAGCACAGCGTGCAGTTGATGCACATGCTGAATTGCTTGTAGGTGTCGAGCTGCTCCGGCGTTTGCAGGTATTCGCCCTCGGCCAGCGGCTTCTCGGTGCGGCGGATCAGCCAGGGCTTGGCCCGCTTCAGCTTGCGCATGAAGTCGGAGATCTCGGTCACCAGGTCGCGCACTACCGGGAAGTAGCGCAGCGGCTCCACGCGCACCGCCTTGCCTTCGTACTTGTGCAGGAAGGTGGCGCAGGTGAGCTTGGGCTCGCCGTTCACCATCATCCCGCAACTTCCGCACACCCCCATGCGGCACGACCAGCGGAAGGTGAGCGAGCCGTCCACTTTGTCCTTGATGTAGTTGAGCGCGTCCAGGATCACCCACTCCGGGCGCAGCGGGACCTCGAAGCGCTGGAGCGCGGGCTTCTGGTCGTGCTCCGGCGAGTAACGCGCAATCTCCAATTGGATCGTTTCTGCCATTAGACCGCTCTTCAAAGACCAACCATGCCCGGTGACTCAATCCATGACCAGAACCGCCCGACCTCGCAGCCGGCCATTTTCCATCTCAGCCAAAGCTTCTCCCGCCGCATCCAGCGAGAACCGCTTCACTCGAGCGCGAATCCCATGGGCAGCGGCGAATTCCAACGCCGCTCGCAAATCGGCGCGTGAGCCCGCCGGAGAACCCATGATGCGTCTCCTACCCATTATGAGCTCGAGCGGTAAGACCCGGATCTCGCCAGGGCCTGCGCCGAGGACGCTCATGGTGCCTTCGGGAGCTAGCCCCGAAATGGCGGCAGTCATCGAGTCAACACTGGGTGCCGTGGCCAGAATGATATTCGCGCCGCCTTCCCATGCCATCAGCTCTGCGCTCGGCGAATGTTGCCGCGTGTTGATGAATCGTTCCGCGCCGAGTTCGCGGGCTTCAGCTTCCTTGTCTGCGCTCGTGGAAAGCACGGCGACACGCCCACCCATTGCCCGAGCATACAAAACACCCATCTGCCCCAGCCCCCCGAGGCCAATTACGGCGACCCTGTGTCCGGGCTGAAACGCGGCGTGCCGCAGCCCAACGAAGACAGTCAGGCCTGCGCACATCAGTGGCGCGGCTTCTACTGGGTCCAGAGAACTCGGCAGGGGTGTAACAAAGGCCGCGTCGGCAAGCATGAACTCCTGATACCCGCCATCCTTCGTTACCCCTGTGAACTGCATTTGCGGACACAGGAATTCCTCTCCGCGCAGGCATTGCTGGCAACGCCCGCAGGAAGAGTAGAGAGCGGAGAGCCCGACCCAAGTCCCTGGCTTGATTCGTTCCACGCGATCACCAACGGATTCCACCTGACCCGTGACTTCGTGCCCCGGCACAATGGGATAGCGGGCGAACGGAAATTCTCCACGCAAAACCATCAAATCGCCATGGCAGACGCCGCACGCATGGACGCGGATCAGAACTTCGCCTGCCCTCGGCTGGGGCCGAGGGCGGTCCTCGATTTGGAGCTGGGCACCGGATTGGCCGAGGACTGCGGCTTTCATATAACAATCACCTCAGGAAGCACCTTTCGAACTGGCCGATTCCTGCCCGTAAACCCGCTCCCCGGGCGGCCAGCGCGTGATCTTCACTGGAAGATACTCTACTCGCCCCGAGCCATCGGGATTGCGCGAAACCAGCGAGTGAGCCAGGAACTTCTGGTCGTCGCGCTTGGGGAAATCCGTCCGCTGGTGCGCGCCCCGGGACTCGGTCCGTAATAAGGCGGACTGCACGATGCATTCCGCCACGTCCAGCATGAAGCCCAGCTCCAGCGCCGCCGTCAGTTCGGTATTGAAGGTGCGGCTGTGGTCGTCGAGCGCGAGGTTTTCGGAGCGCTCCTGCAAGGCGCGCAGCTGGTTCGCGGCTACCACCAGCGAAGATTCCGTGCGATAGATGCCCGCGCCCGCTTCCACCGCCTTCTGCATCTCCTCGCGGACGGTGGAGACGCGCTCTTTGCCGCCGCTCTTGCCCAGGAAGTCCTCTTCCAGCCGGCGCTTCTCGTCCCGCGCCTGCGCCAGCACCGCGTCACTGGGCGCCGCCTGGCTGGAGGCGAAGGCCGCCGCCGCCCGTCCGGCGCGCGCCCCGAACACCAGCAGCTCGGGCAGGGAATTCGAGCCCAAGCGGTTCGCCCCGTTGATGGAGACACACGCGACTTCGCCCGCGGCATACAGTCCCGCCAGCGGCGTGGCCCCGTGGATGTCGGTGGAGACTCCGCCCATCATGTAGTGGACGACCGGGCGCACCGGGATCATCTCTTTCACGGGATCTATGTTCTCGTACTTCAGGCAGAGTTCGCGCACGAAGGGCAGCCGGCTGTTGATGAGCTTCTCGCCCAGATGGCGCAGGTCGAGGTGCACGTAGTCGCCGTAGGGGCCTTTGAGCGTGCGGCCCTTCTCCATCTCATGGACGAAGGCCTGCGACAGCCGGTCGCGCGGCCCCAGCTCCATGGAGCGCAGCACCGGCTTGGCCTGCGGCGTCCCCAGGTTGTAGTCCTGCAGGTAGCGATAGCCGTCCTTGTTCACCAGGTAGCCGCCCTCGGAGCGCGATGCCTCGGTAATAAGGATGCCGGTGAAGGGCAGGCCGGTGGGGTGGTACTGCATGAACTCCATGTCTTTCAGCGGCGCGCCGGCACGGTAGGCCAGCGCCATGCCGTCGCCGTTCTTGATGTTGGCGTTGGTGGTGAAGGGGAAGACGCGCCCGCATCCGCCGGTGCACAGGATGACGGCCTTGGCCAGGATGGCCTGGATGCGTCCGGTGGAAAGCTCGATCGCCACCACTCCCTGCACGCGCCCGTCGTCCACCAGGAGCTTGGTGACGAACCACTCGTCGTAGCGGAGGATGGGGTCGTACTTGAGCGTGGTCTGGAAGAGCGCGTGCAGCATGTGGAAGCCGGTCTTGTCGGCGGCGAACCAGGTGCGCATCTTCTTCATGCCGCCGAAGGCGCGGACGGCGATGTAGCCGTCGGGCTCGCGGCTCCAGGGGCAGCCCCAGTGCTCCAGCTGCAGCAGTTCCTGCGGGGCTTCGCGGACGAAGGCTTCGACCGCGTCCTGATCGCTGAGCCAGTCGCCGCCGGAGATGGTGTCGTAGCAGTGCTCGTCCAGGCTGTCGTCGGGCTTGACCACCCCCGCCGCGCCGCCCTCCGCCGAGACCGTGTGGCTGCGCATGGGGTAGACCTTCGACACTACCGCCACGCTCAGCTTGGGATTCACCTCGGCGACGGCGATGGCCGCGCGCAGTCCCGCGCCCCCGCCGCCTACCAGCAGAACATCGTGAAAAGAGGTGTCCAAAGGCCTCCCCACCCAAAGTGCGGGACATTCTGTACCAAGGACTTTCCCCGCGCAATCGGATTCTAGGCGATTGCGTTGAGGCGGGCAGCCCGCCCGCACCGGGTAGCGCCGGCGTCTCACCGACAAGGGCGCCCCCCCTCCCTTTGTGCAACCTTGGTGTCCTTTGTGTTGAGCTTTCGAGAAAAGCCAACCACAAAGGACACAAAGGACTCACGAAGGCTTGGGCCGTCCCCACACTCGGTTGAGGATAGCCCTCATCACAACAAGCGCGGCCAGGTTCACCGCCCCCAGTCCTAGATAGAAGACCCAGCGATTGGGGAAGTACGCCGCCACCGGCCCCCAGGGTCCGTGCGAGAGGTTCACGTTCAGCGCCGCCGGCGTCAGCCAGTAGCTGATGGGAAGCATCACCGGCAGGATCAGCCAGGCGTGCAAGAGGGTCGCGCGCGGCAGCTCCCGTCCGCGCAGATACGCTCCGCCCGCCGCCAGCGGCAGTACGTGCACCCAGGCCGAAGCCACGGAAAACCACTGCTTGGCCGCCACCAGCAGCAGGAATCCCGGAAAGCCCAGCGCAGCGTGGAAGAGGAATCCCGCCGCCACCACGCGCCGCGAGCCCAGGATCAAGCCCAAGCCGACCAGCGCCGTGGCCACGTGGCACGACCACAGCATCTCCGGCACGAGCGGCCCTCGCGACGCAGCGTACAACGCCAGCGTGATGAGGATCCCCCAGCCCAGCCAGCGATAGCGGGCGTCGGACATGGGGCAATCCTACAGCGGAAGTAAAAGGGAAAAGGGAAAAAGGAAAAGGTGAAATGCAAAATGCAAAATTAAAAATGCAAAAAGACCCCGTTTCTCGCTTCGGTCGCGTGCCTCATATTTTGCATTTTGCACTTTGCATTCTGCCCTAGCCAGCAGGAGTAAGATTATGCCAAGAGAATCCTTTTCAGGACGCCAATCAGTAGCGGGAGCGCCATGCCCACCCTGCGCGAGATCGTCCACCAGCACGTGCGCGAGGCCGAGCCGCGCCTCTACGAGAAGCTCGACCGCGGCCGCCTGCGCTGCTACTCCTGCGGACATTGTTGCCCCATCCCCGAAGGCCAGGCCGGGGTCTGCAAGGTGCGCTACAACCGCGGCGGGACGCTCTACGCCCCATGGGGATACGTGGGCGGCGTGCAGTGCGATCCGGTCGAAAAGAAGCCCTTCTTCCACGCCTATCCCGGAGCGCTGGCCTACAGCTTCGGCATGCTGGGATGCGACCTGCACTGCTCCTACTGCCAGAACTGGGTGACCTCGCAGGCGCTGCGCGATCCGGAAGCGGTCTCGCCGCCGCTCGCCGTCACGCCCGAAGACTTGGTGAAGGACGCCGTGCGCCAGAAGGCGCGCCTGGTGGTCAGCACTTACAACGAGCCGCTCATCACCAGCGAGTGGGCCGTCGCCATCTTCAAAGAGGCGCGCGCCGCGGGCCTGGGCACCGGATTCGTCTCGAACGGCAACGGCACGCCGCAGGTGCTCGAGTTCCTGCGCCCGTGGATCGATCTTTACAAGGTGGACCTGAAGAGCTTCGACGAGCGCCACTACCACGAGCTGGGTGGGCGGCTCCAGCCCATCCTCGACACCATCCGCCGCCTGCATGAGATGGACTTCTGGGTGGAGATCGTAACCCTCATCATCCCCGGCTTCAACGACTCGGACGACGAGCTTACGCGGCTGGCGGAGTTCCTGGCCGGCGTCTCACCGGACATCCCATGGCACGTGACCGCCTTCCACAAGGACTACAAGATGACCGCCCCGGCGAACACGCCGGTGGAAACGCTGGAGCGCGCCGCCGAGATCGGGCGCAAGGCGGGACTGCGCTACATCTATGCCGGGAACCTGCCGGGCCGGGTCGGCGACCTGGAGAACACGCGCTGCCCCAAGTGCCGCACGCTGCTCATCGAGCGCTACGGATACCTCATCACCGGCTACCACCTGACGGCAAGCGGCGCCTGCCCCAAGTGCGGGACGAGCATCCCGGGGCGCTGGGCGCCCCAGTTCCAGGGACAGATCACCGACCGGCCCTTCCTGCCGCGCTCACGGTCTCTGATCTCGATCCTGTCGTCCTAGGACTTTATTTCCGACTCGGGTCGGGCTTGGCGTTTTCCCGTGGCCAATCGACCCGTGCCTAGCAGCATGAAAACTGCGGCACAAATAATGAGGAAGAGGGACATCCAATCCGGCAGTCCTAGCGACGGGCTCTCCGCAGAGGCGACCACGGCAAGCACGGCAATTACGTAAAGCGCTTGTGCAGCTCGCGATTCACGCGCTCGTCGGAGCCTGAACCAGAGAAACAAGCCCAATGCGATCAGCATGAACGGTTTGGCGAGCGCAGATTCTATTTCTGGGGCTTCTCTTGTGAACAGCCTAACTGCGACCAGCAGAAGGAGACCCGCTGACATCAAAGCGCCGAGCACGTAGGATCGGCGTTCCCTAGGGTCCACGTCCCTACCTCCTCAGCGCGCCTACTTGCGCTTCTTGTAGAGCCGCTCGGCCTTGGCGGCGAGGATGAAGTCGCTCTCGGTGAGCCCGTCGACCTTGTGCGTCCACACGGTGACGCCCACTTTTCCCCAGGCGAGGAGGATGTCCGGGTGATGGCCCTGCTCCTCGGCGATGGCGCCCAGGCGGTTCACGTAGTCGAGCGCGGTGCGAAAGTCGGGAAAGTCGTAGCCGCGGGTGAGGTGGTGCTGCTTTACCACCTTCCACTCCGGCAGCATCTTGCTGAGGTCGCGCAGCAGCTTGCCCTCCAGCGCCGGGATGCCGCCGCGGCAGGGGACGCAGGTCTTGCGGGCGAGATCGGTCATGCGCCAAGGATAACAAGCTTGAACCACGAAGGACACCCTTCGACCGCGCTCAGGGCAGGCTCCGGTGCACGAAGGACTGACAGGTTTTGTCACTTTCAGGCGCCAGAGTCGGCCGGCGTCCCGAGAGCGGGCTCCGGGACTTTCCGGCAAGCGCTGTAGTCCCAGCCACTTGCGACCGACACAAGCCGCGACAGGACGAGTGGAACCTCGGTTGCTCTGTGGAAGGGAAGCCGGGCCAGAGTTCCCCGGAACGGCTCCCCGTCTTTCCCCATTTCCCCGGAAGAGAGCGCGAAGAGAGGCGGGTCCGGGCGCAAGCCGGGAGCCTACGAGCGTTCTTGCAGGGCAAGGGTTTTCAACGATTCCTAATGAGGAGGAACGTCCCGTGGGTACGAATGCAGTCGCAGTGAAACGCGCGCAACCGAAGAAGAGCGCGCTTCTGATTCTTCTGCTGGTGGTGGCGCTGATTCTGACCATCCTAGCCATCGCCACGCCCAACCTGCTGCGCTCGCGCATGGCCGCCAATCAGGCGTCGCAGTACGCGCGCATGCAGGCGCAGTCCGCCGAGGGCGGGGCCGATGGCGGCGGCCTACCGAAACTCGAGGTGGATTTCCGCAAAGTCGTTCGCACCGGTTCGCTCGACCTCGAAGTCAAAGATCCCGTCCAAACGGCGGAAGCGCTGCGCCAGCTCGCCCTGCGCGAGCGCGGGTATCTGGAGTCGTCGAACGTGTGGGGCGCGAGCGATTCGCTGCAAACCGCCCGCGTCACGCTGCGCGTCCCCGCCGAGCGCTTCGATGAAGTCCGCCTGGAGGTCCGCAAGCTGGGCGCGCGCATGACCAACGAGCGCGTCGAGTCGAAGGACGTCACCGGCGAGTACGTGGACCTGGAGTCGTCGCTGCGCAACTACCGCGCCGAGGAGCAGCAGTACCTGGAGATCATGAAGCGCGCCGGCGCGGTGAAGGACACGCTGGAGGTCGCGCGCCAGCTTGCCGAAGTGCGCGGGCGCATCGAGCGCACCCAGGGGCAGTGGAAACTGCTCTCGCAGCAGGTGCAGATGGCCACGCTCAGCGTCTCCCTGCGTTCGGAGTCGGTGGCGGCCATCGGCGGCGTGCGCTGGCAGCCGCTGCAGCACGTCAAGATCGCCCTGCGCGACGCCGCCCAGGACCTGGCCGGCTACGGCGACTTCCTCATCCTGGTGCTCTTCCGCCTGCCGGTCATGCTGCTCTGGGTGGTGACCCTGGCGGTGATGGCGGGATTGGGATGGAAACTGGCGCGCTGGCTGTGGGGCAAGCTCTTCGTCACCGCCCCGGCCCTGGCAGGATGAGGAGGCGGCTCGGTAGATTGACCACACCCCGTCGGCGGCCACCGCCGGCTCCCGCTCCCGCTTGGCCAGAAGGCGCTCGTTTTCCCGCTTGAGTTGTGCTACAAACTCCGCTCCGTCCATGCCGGCTTCCCCGAAAGAAGCCAAAGTTTGGTACGGTTAAGCGGGACAGTCCAGCGGGACCCTCGCACCGCCCCTTCCGCACCTCATGAATCTTGCTAGAAAACTCGCGCGACTGGCCGGAGTGCTTTCCAGCCTGGCCCTGCTGGCCGCGAGCGCCGCTTCCGCCAACCCGCCCAAGCGCGACCGCTACGGCGGCGTGAAGCAGCGCGTGGCCAAGGAGACGGGATACTTCCGCACCCAGAAGGTGGGCAACCGCTGGATGCTGGTGACGCCCGAGGGCAATGCCTTCTGGATGGCCGGGGTGTACATGGTGCACTGGCACGACGGCGGCAAGACCGCCGCCGACGCCTTCGCCTCCCGCTACGGCGGCGATTGGGAGAAGTTTTCCACCCACGCCGTGCGCCGCCTGCGCTCCTGGGGATTCAACACTCTGGGCGAGTACTCCGCCACCCATGCGCTGCCCATCCCCACCCACTGCAACCCGGGCGGCAATGCGGAAAAGATGCCCTTCGTGCGCATCCTGCTTCCCTCCTGGTACAGCGCGGTGAACCTGTGGGAGCTGGCGCCGGGGCCGGTGAAGACGCTGGTCCTCGGCGGCGTGGATCCCACGATTTATAAAGGAAGCGTGGGCCATCTGCCGGACGTCTTCGACCCCAACTTCGAGGCCTACGCTCGCGCCCTGGCCGCCGATCCCCGCATCGAGGACCCCGGCTGCCCCGCCGGGGAAGAGCTCGACGACGCACAGAAAGACGCGCCCCGCAGTCCCTTGCATCCCACCCTGGCCGAGACACCCTGGCTCATCGGCACCGCCATGGACGACTCCGACCACCTGCTCGGCTTCGGCCCCGGCCCGGAGTCCCCGGGCCGCGACCGCGTCCTCGATCCCCACATCGGATGGATCGTCGCCGTCACCGCCCCGACGCAGCGTCACAACCGCGAGATCGGGAAGCCCTTCGGGCTGAAGCGCGAGGTCGAGTACGCCAACCAAGCCGTGTACTCCAAGTACGCCTGGCGCGACTTCCTGCGCGCCAAGTACGGCAGCGTGGAGAAGCTGAACGCGACCTGGGGCTCGCACTACAGCACATGGGAATCCGATGGCGGCTGGCCCGAGGGCCACGGCCTGCTGGATGAGAACGGCCGCCACCCCTGGATCGGCCGCGACTCCGAGCGGCTCACGGACACCGCCCCGGCCGTCGCCGCCGATATGGACCAGTTCCTCGAGCGCTTCGCCGAACGCTATTTCTCCGTAGTGGCCGCCGCCATCCGCGCCGCTACCCCCAACCATCTGGTGTTCAGCCCTTCCATACTGAACGCGCATCGCGGGCTCAGCCGCCGCCCCATCCTGCGCGCCGCCGGCCGCTACTGCGACCTCATCCAGATCCATCAGGACCTCGACTACCCCGCGCTCATCGGCGTCACCTATCAGGAGGCGGGCAAGCCGCTCATCAGTTGGGTGGGCATCGCCGCCCGCTCCGATTCCGCCCTGGATACTCCCAAGGACGAGGGCGAGGTCAAGACCCAGGGCGATCGCGGCGCGCGCTACCAGAAGCTGGTCGAGACCCTGTTCGCCTACCACGCGCCCGACGGCTCCTATCCCATGGTGGGCCTGGACTGGTGGGAGTACATGGACAAGGTCTCCGAGGGCAGCAACTGGGGCCTGGTCACGCCCTCGCACAACGCCTACGACGGCCGGGAAGCCGTCATCCGCCGCGGCGCCGACCGCTGGGGCTACCCCACCGGCGGCGAAGAGCGCAACTACGGCGACTTCCTCTCCAGCGCCACCAGCGCCAACCTCGAGGCCATGCGCAAGCTCCAGGACGAGGCCAAGAAGGAAAAGAAGCGGCGCCCTTCGCGATAGGGTTTTACGTCGGCTCCCAGAAATTGATCGTAGTTCCTGAAATAGTGTCTTAGACTTCTCTCGATTTGTCCCGCACAGCTTGGGGTGAGATAGGAGGTGGGGTGACGCTTGGGCTGACAACGAAGCAGCAAAGGCCCCAGGGCAGCGGCTTGCTTGGACTGGTTTACCGGGGTTCAGCGTCGTTGCTCTTGGTTGCCGTGGGGTCGTTCCCTGCTTTTAGCCAAACCCTTGCGAGTACTGCCCGGCCTACACCTGAGCTGGTTCTGCAAACGGGGCACACCAATTACGTCCGGGCTGTGGCCTTCAGTCCCGACGGGCGTTTGCTGGCATCAGCAAGCGACGATAAAACCGTCAAACTTTGGGAAGTATCCACGGGGCGCGTCTTCCGTACCTTGGCTGGCCACGTTTTCCGAGTAAGGACCGTGGCCTTTAGCCCCGATGGGCGCTGGCTAGCCTCGGGCAGTGAGGACAAGACGGTCAAGCTCTGGGATGCGGCCACTGGGACGGAGGTACGCACTCTCGTTGGACATACCGCTACGGTGCGCACCCTGGCTTTTTCGCCCGACGGGCGTTGGCTGGCCTCCGGTAGCGAGGACAGGACGATTAGGTTCTGGGAAA